>Ga0307373_10012527_pt1 | contig 12026 bp, 8 predicted proteins | sample OX2MG_FD_202534 | JGI IMG/M metagenome (GOLD analysis project Ga0307373, IMG submission 202534) | Soil microbial communities from Risofladan, Vaasa, Finland - OX-2 | ecosystem: Environmental > Terrestrial > Soil > Coastal area > Acid sulfate soil | place: Finland: Risofladan, Vaasa | collected...
ACCGGTACACACATTTTGCTGCGGCTGTCATCTTGGCCGTCATTGAGCGGATTGAGTGGCGGGGATGGATGGGAATCGAACCCACCCAGGACGCCTCAGCAGCGCCCCGCAGACGGTTTTGAAGACCCATGTCGTCGTGTTGAATACGGATCCGGCCCGAAAAGGCCCTTAACCCAACGGTCCATAAACCGTTTGGGGGCTCGCTGATCGTCTTCAGCGAACTCTCTCATTTTACCTAGCGCTCGACAAACTGCGTGAATGCTTGGCATCGATGACACACGCAGGCGATAGCCTGATATCGATGCCCAAGGATGATGCTCGCGCCTGGCGCCGCGTCGAGGCGCAGACTAAGCAGATACGCGAAGCCGCCGCGCGGCTGGTTGCCGAGCGTGAGGCGCAAGGGTTACCGCCGAAGGTCACGGACCCCGTCGTGCTCGGACGCATTGCCGCGATTCTGAGAACCACGGATACCGAACGAGAACGCGAACCTGACAGCGAGCAGCAGCAGGCCGCCGCACGTGCCCGGAGGGTGCCTAAGTGAGAGCCAGAATGTCCTTGGCTGGTATGCGCGTTTCCGACTTCTGGTCTCGATACATGGGCGCGATCGTGAATCGGCGTAGTTTGCCGGCCGCGATCAGTTTCTCGACCCCGTAGCGACTCAACCCCAGATACTTGGCGGTGTCGTTGACGGTCAGCACATTGACCCGATGGACTCCATCCTTTCGGTCGACGCGGATCTGCTCGACCACGTCCGCCGGCCAGCCCTTCTCAATCATGGAGGCGAGAACGGCTTCGAACTCCTTGCTGCTGATCTTCAAATCAGAGGATCCAGCAGGCAATGGCTTCGGCGACAAGTCAATTGAGTCGGACGACTTCGACGGGAGCGCTTTGTGGTGCTCAACTCGCGGGCTCGGGCTTCGGGGCGACCTCCGGTAGCTCGCCGATTGCTCGGGCTCAGCTCGCGGTGGCGATGGGGTGTAGTCCAACGCGTTCTCTCTCGGTCTGGAAATGAACTCGGCGAGAGCAACGGGTGAGATCCGCCTGGTGCGGCCTATAGCCAGCGAGTGGATTTCCCCCTTGTAGAGCAACTCATACACCTTGTTGCGGCTGACACCAAGGCGATCGGCTACCTCCCTGACGTTCAACAGCCTTGTCATGGTCTGCGCCAGAGGGGTGGGCGCAGGCTGAGCTAGCGGAGCGAGAAGACGGCGAATCTCGTCGTCGTCGATTTCAACGGTGATTCTCAACTTCCACCTCCATTTCGTCTTGTAGATCAATGTCTGCTGGGTCGAACAGACTCAGGAATCGTGGGCCAACGGACACTCGGGGACGCTGGCGAACGACCGGAGGTCCGTCCGTACCACGGCGTCGCCCAGGCGCTTCCTGGCGGCGGGCCAAGCGCTAAGGGGCGATTAAACCTCTTAAAGTATCTCAGGGATATACTTTAGTCGAGCTAGGCACCATCGTGGGGAGTAACGTATGAGGTAAAGTAGCTCATACATACACTTTGCCCCAAAAGAGCACCATGCCTACTCCCCCATCTGAGGCCCCCGACGCCCTGATCGCCAAGGGCCGCTACTGGGCGACGACCGCTGAGCTCGAAGAGATGACCGGCCAGAGGGACGCCGTCCTCCGGACTTCGCTTGCACGTTTGACGAGGGAGGGCCGTGTCTTCAGTCCAGCTCGGGGCTTCTACGTCGTCGTGCCGTCCGAGTATCGGTCCTGGAAGGTGCTACCGGCCGAGTGGTTCATCGACGGGATGATGAAGCACTTAGGGCGCGCCTACTACGTCGGCTTCTTGAACGCCGCGGCTCTGCACGGGGCATCACACCAAGCCCCGCAGACGTTCAGGGTCGTAACGACCCAGTGGTTGAAAGACCGTGACATCGAGCGAGTGCGGCTGCGCTTCACCACGAGTGAGCATGTGGCTGACATGCCGACTGAGCGCCGCACAGTCCCCACCGGGTATATGACGGTAGCGACGCCCGAAACCACGGTCGTCGACCTCGCCTGGCGACCCAGCCTCGGTGGAGGAATCAGCAACGTTGCCACAGTCATTAAGGAGATTGGGAAACTCGACACCGAAGCTCTCGCCCGGATAGCGCCGTTTCGGAACCGGGCAACCGTGCGACGAATGGGTTGGTTGATCGAGCGGTTCCGCCCAGATCTTGATTCGCACTGGCTGCGCGTGGTCGCTCGACCAGAGGAAGGCGAGCCAGCTCTGCTCGTCCCCGGCCGCAAGCGCGGCGAGCTTGATCGCACGTGGGGACTTCGAATTAACGCGACCGTGGAGCCTGACGTTTGATTCCACGCGCCTACATCACCGAGTGGGGATCGCAGGCACCGTGGCCAACCGAAGCTGACATCGAACAGGACTTGATCTTGTCGCGGCTCATGGTGGAGATCGCCAGGGACGATTTGCTAGGCGGCGAGTTAGCGATGCGTGGCGGCACCTGTCTTCACAAGCTGCATCTGCCCGAGCCCCTTCGCTATTCGGAGGATCTGGACTACGTGCGCCGCACCCGCTCGGGAGTCGGACCTTACCTGGACGCGCTGCGAAGGATTGCAATCGCTACTGGCCTTGTCGAGCATCAACGTGAACAGTCTGGCCAGATGGTGCACATGATCTTCGACAGTGAGTCCACGGATGGCTTGCGGCGAATTCGTATCAAGATCGAGACCAATATCCGAGAGACGGAGTCTTGCTTCGACAGGGTGACTCGCCCCTACAGGGTGTCATCCAGCTGGTGGTCTGGCGAGGCAGAGATCAGCACCTTCCACATTGACGAGCTGATGGGTACCAAGCTGCGCGCGCTCTATCAACGGAGCAAGGGCCGCGATCTCTTTGATATCGGGCACGTGCTCGCTGACACGGACTCTAGCGACGAACGAATCATCCAAGCCCTCAATCACTACATGAAGGGCGATGCGTTTACGTACTCTGATCTCGCCGCCAATCTCGTCGACAAGCTCATGGACCCCAACTTCGCAGCCGACTTGCACGACTTGGTCAGGACTCCGCCAGCCGGTTACGAGGTCGCCGCGGCGGCCGACCTCGTGATGGAGCGCCTCGCCAGCCACCTGGCCAGGGCTCCAGGTGCTGATGAAATCAGGGGTGGCCGCTGGCGTTCGGCATCAACGAACAGGTGAGGCAATGCGCTGACTCGAACAAGCGACCGCTAGCGTCGTGCGGCCAGACGCCTCGCTAGCGAAAGCAAAGGTGGGGTACGTGGATATCCTTTGTCAGGCGTGGCACGTAGAGTCGGCGCGAGCCGAAGCAGTAAGTCGAACGGAGCGACCCTCGGGTTCGAAGCAAAGCTCTGGCAGGCTGCCGATCTGCTCAGGAACAATCTAGACGCGGCCCAATACAAGCACGTCGTCCTCGGCCTCATCTTTCTGAAGTACATCTCTGACGCATTCGAGGAGCGGCGCGCTGGGTTGGCGCGCCTGTGTGACGATCCCTCATCCGATTACTTCACCAAGTCGGACGAGACTCGCCGTGAAGTGCTCGAGGATCGGGATGAGTATCGGAGCAACAATGTCTTCTGGGTGCCGGGGCCCGCACGCTGGGAGAAACTGCGGGCAGCGGCGACACAGCCTGAGATAGGCAAGCTCGTTGACGACGCAATGATCGCCATCGAGCACGAGAACCCAAGCTTGCGCGGCGTCCTCAACAAGGAATACGCCCGCCCCGACCTTGATAAGCAGAACCTTGGCCGTTTAATTGACCTGGTCAGCAACATCGGCCTCGGTGACTCCGAGAGCCGAGGCAAGGACTTGCTCGGCCGGGTCTACGAGTACTTCTTAGGCCAGTTCGCAAGCGCCGAGGGCAAGAAGGGAGGTCAGTTCTATACGCCACGCCACGTGGTGCGCGTGCTAGTCGAGATGTTGGAGCCATTCAATGGCCGTGTATTTGACCCCTGCTGTGGGTCAGGCGGAATGTTCGTTCAATCAGAGCGATTTGTGGAAGCGCACGGCGGACGGCGAGGCGCGATCGCGATATACGGTCAAGAGTCGAACCCGACGACCTGGCGCCTCGCGAAGATGAATCTCGCTATTCGCGGAATTGACGCCGATCTTGGGTCCCAGCCCGACGACTCCTTCACCCATGATCTACACCCCGACTTGAAGGCCGACTTCGTGCTCGCAAATCCGCCCTTCAACGACTCCAACTGGAAAGGCGAACTGCTTCGCAAGGACAAACGGTGGCTATATGGCGAGCCCCCAGTCAGCAACGCCAACTTCGCCTGGGTTCAGCACTTTATCCATCACCTCTCACCCAACGGAACGGCAGGCTTCGTGCTCGCAAATGGTTCGATGTCAACCCAACAGAGTGGCGAGGGCGAGATACGCCGCCGGATGGTGGAGGCGGATCTCGTCGACTGCATGGTTGCACTGCCCGGCCAACTGTTCTATTCGACGCAAATTCCAGTATGCCTCTGGTTCGTGACCCGTAATAAGACTCACGGCCTTCGGGACCGCCGTGGCTCGACTCTTTTCATAGATGCTCGCGGAATGGGCGCGCTGGTAGATCGCATCCATCGGGAACTGACCGATGATGAGATCGCTCGGATCTCAACCACGTACCACGCCTGGCGCGGAGAGACGGTACTCGGCGAGTACATAGATGTCCCTGGCTTCTGCAAGAGCGCAACCAATGCAGAGATTGCACAGAATGCCTTTGTGCTGACACCCGGCCCGTACGTCGGAGCGGCTGCCCAGCAAGACGATGGAGAACCTTTTGAGGAGAGGCTGCCGCGGCTGACTGCCGAACTCGAGGAACTGTTCGTCGAGTCCCGGGAATTGGAGGCCGCCGTGCGGCTGCGCCTGGGTGGCTTGGACCACCAACCGTGACAAGCTGGCGGCCTGCTTCCGTCGGCGACCTTTCGCTTCCTAAAGGGCTGGTCGGCGGGCCTTTCGGCTCTGACCTCGGTCGAGTCGATTACAGGGAGGCAGGTGTCCCTGTCATACGCGGTTCGAACTTTACGGATGGTCGGTACGTTGACGTCAGCGACCTAGTGTTCGTCGATAGCGCGAAGGCCTTGAGTCTCCAGCGCAACACGGCACACCCCGGCGATCTGGTTTTCACACAAAGGGGAACGCTTGGTCAGGTCGGAATGATCCCGGCAAGCTCACCCTATCCGGAATTCGTAATCTCGCAGAGCCAAATGCGGCTGACCTGCGATCCAGTGGTCGCCGACCCTCAATTTGTGTACTACGCGTTCCGTTCACCGAACGTCGTGACCCAAATCGAGGCGGCCGCGATTAGAACTGCCCTACCCCACATCAATTTGGGCATCTTGCGCAACATCAGGCTTCCCCTTCCGCCGCTCATTGAACAGAAGGCCATCGTCGAGACGCTCGGCGCACTCGACGACAAGATAGACGCAAACCGCCGCGAGACTCAAATCCTCGTGGATGCGACGATGACCGCGTACCGCGCAATTGCAGCTCAAGCGAACTCTTCTGAGCTAATTGAACTGGTCGCGTCCGTTCGTGGGGGATCGACGCCCAGTACAGACTCAGACAAGTTGTGGAACCCGGGCGTTCATTTCTGGGCGACGCCAAGGGACATGACCACACTACGAAGCCCAGTGCTCTGGAGGACCGAGCGCAAGATCTCGGATGAAGGACTCGCGTCAATATCCTCGGGGCTCCTGCCAAAAGGCACGGTTTTGTTGTCGTCCCGTGCTCCTATCGGGTACCTCGCAATCACGGCGGAGCCCGTCGCGGTGAACCAGGGTTTCATTGCCCTCGTTCCCAACGGGCGCCTCTCAAGCGAATATCTGTGTTGCTGGGTGAAAGCCAGCATGAGCGCCATTGAGGCCCTGGGAAACGGCACGACCTTCATGGAGGTTAGCAAACGGAGCTTTCGGGTACTCCGTGTTCCGATCCCGCCAGATTCCTTGCTCTCAAAATTCGAGTCGTTTGCTAGACCAGTGTTCCAACTGATTCTCAACCTCGAACGCCAGATCGTTCACCTTGCGCTTGTTCGCGACCTCCTCCTACCCAAACTGATCTCCGGAGAGATTCGCGCGGCTAAGACGAGGCGGGCGGCCGAAGCCGGGACGTGAGCATGCACTTCACCGAATCCACGGTCGAGCTCGCCGCGATCGACTACTTTCGCGAGCTCGGTTACTCATACCTCCACGGTGAAGTGATTGCTCCCGACGGGCCTGCCCCCGAGCGGGCTACTTGGTCCGACGTTGTCCTTGTGAAGCGCCTTGGGGTTGCTATCGCGCGAATCAACCCCCATCTTCCCGAAGAAGCACGTGACCAAGCCGCTCGCCGAGTGCTGGTGCCGAGTGAACCGGGGCTCTTCCAGACCAATCGCGCTTTTCACAAGGCACTTGCCGGCGGCGTCGACGTTGAGTACCGCACACCGGATGGGCGGATTAGAGGCGACAAATGTTGGTTGATTGACTTTGACAATCCTCATCGGAACGACTGGCTCGTGGTGAACCAGATGACGGTGGTCGAGGGGAAAACGAAACGAAGACCGGATGTGGTCGTGTTCATTAACGGCATACCGCTTGGGCTCTTTGAACTCAAGAACCCTGGCGATGAAAACGCGACGGTCAAGGGTGCGCACAACCAGCTGCGAACCTACATCGACCAGGTGCCGCGACTCTTCCACACCAACGAACTGCTGGTGATTTCAGACGGAACCGAAGCCCGCATCGGGACCATCACATCCGGCCCAGAGCGCTTTGCCCCGTGGAAGACGATTGACGGCTCCGGGCTCGCCGCGGACGACCGCGTCAAGCTCCAGGTACTCATCCTCGGTGTGTTCGAGCAGCGGCGCCTGCTCGACCTCATCCGCAACTTCCTAGTCTTCGACGTACGTGAATCTCAACTCTCGAAGAAGCTTGCCGGCTACCACCAGTTCCACGCAGTAAATAAGGCGCTCGCGGCAACGATCAGAGCTTCGCGGCCCAAAGGCGACCGCCGTGCCGGCGTCGTCTGGCACACGCAAGGATCGGGCAAGAGCCTTTCCATGGTGTTCTTCGCCGGGAAGCTCATACGCAATCTAGCAATGGAGAATCCGACTCTCGTCCTACTCACGGATCGCAACGACCTCGACGAGCAGCTTCACGGCGAATTCGCGGCCTCGCCCGACCTAATCCCGCCACCGCAAAGAGCAGAAAGCCGCGCCGAACTGCGAGAGCTACTCACGGTTGCGTCAGGCGGTGTCGTTTTCACAACCATCCAAAAGTTCCTGCCTCCACCCGGCGAACAGTACCCGCTGCTTTCCGATCGAAGGAACATCGTTGTCATTGCAGACGAGGCGCACCGCAGCCAGTACGACTTCATTGACGGTTTTGCGCACCACATGCGCTCAGCCCTACCCAACGCCACGTTCATCGGCTTCACGGGCACGCCGATCGAGCTCAGCGACCGAAGCACGCCTGCCGTATTCGGTGATTACATCGATGTGTACGACGTCACTCAGGCGGTCCTCGATGGCGCCACGGTTCCCATCTACTACGAAGGACGGCTAGCACGGATCGACCTCGACCCGACGGAGCGCCCAAACATCGACCCCGACTTTGAGGAAGTCACCGAGGCGGAAGAGGAACAGACCAAGCGCCGCCTCAAGTCGAAGTGGGCTCGCCAGGAAGCGTTAGTCGGTGCTGGGAAGCGAATCGGCCTTGTGGCGCAGGACCTTGTCGACCACTGGGAGAAGCGGGTCGAGGCCAACCCCGGCAAGGGAATGGTCGTTTGCATGAGCCGACGCATCTGTGTCCAGCTCTACGACGCCATCGTCGCCTTGCGACCGGATTGGGACTCCAAAGATGACGAGTTGGGAGCCATCAAGGTCGTAATGACAGGGTCAGCCGCGGACGACCTCCATTGGCAGCGACACATCCGCAATTCGGAGCGCATGGAAAAGATCAAGGCGAGGCTCCGCAATCCGGACGATCCGCTGCGGCTGGTCATAGTGCGCGACATGTGGCTTACCGGTTTTGACGCTCCGCCGTTGCACACGATGTACGTCGACAAGCCGATGCGCGGCCATGGGTTGATGCAGGCGATTGCGCGGGTGAACCGGGTATTCCGTGAGAAGCAAGGCGGGCTGATCGTCGACTACATCGGCATCGCCGAGAGCTTGAAGCGTGCGCTCGCCGACTACTCCGAGCGCGACCGTGGAGAAACCGGAATCCCTCAGGAGCAAGCGGTGGCTCTGTTTAAGGAGAAGTTCGAGGTTGCGGCAGCGATCCTGCACCGTTTCGACCACTCGAAGTTCCTGACAGGCAAGCCCAGCCAGCAGCTGGCCGTCGTGGCCGCTGCCCTCGAGCAAATCCTGGCGCAGGAGGACGGGAAGAGCCGCTTCATCGCCGCCGCTACGGCCATGTCGCGTGCGTTCGCACTCGCAGTGCCCGCTGACGATGCCTTGGCGCTGCGTGAAGAGGTGGCATTCCTGCAGGTATTGCGGGCCGCGCTGCTTAAGGGCGGAGCTGGAGATCGCTTCCACCGGGACGATCTGGATCTGGCAGTAGGTCAGATCGTCTCCCGTGCAATCACGTCAGGAGAGGTACTCGACATCTTTTCGGCCGCAGGCCTTGCCAAGCCGAATATCTCCGTACTGTCGGACGCATTCCTGGCCGAGGTTCGTGGCCTTCCGCACAAGAATCTGGCCGTCGAAGCGCTGGAGCGGCTGCTCAATGAGGAGATCAAGGCACGTGCTAAGAGCAATGTGGTGCAGGCGCGTACCTTTGCTGAGAAGCTCGAAGAGGCGATCCGCGCTTATCAGAACCGCACTGTCGAAGCAGCCAAGGTTATCGAAGAATTGATCCAACTGGCCCGCGCCATGCGCGATGCGGCGCAGCGCGGCGAGCGACTCGGTCTTAGCGACGACGAACTGGCTTTTTATGATGCGTTGGCAAGCAACGAGAGCGCTATCGCCGAGCTCGGCGACGAGGCACTGAAGAAGATTGCACGCGAGTTGGTCGAGAGCGTGCGGCACAGCGTGACGATCGATTGGAGTATTCGCGAGTCGGTGCGAGCAGGCATGCGAGCAAGAATCAAGCGCCTGCTTCGCAAGCACGGCTACCCGCCAGATAAGACCGAAGGAGCCACGCAGTTAGTGCTCGAGCAGGCTGAGGTCCTCTCTGAGCACTGGCCAATCTCTGGCGATGCGGCGTCCAAGTCGGTATCGGCGTGAGGGCTCCGTAGCCCACCGATTTGAACTTAACAACCACGGTAGGCGGCCAGCCCCGACGAGGCCAAACTGCGCATCGTGACGGGGAATAGCGACTGGCCAAAGCTCGTCCTGCAGACTCGGCACGGTCGAATAATCCCGCTCAAGATCCGAGTTCGAAAGTTGGACCTTAACGACTCCTTCGACCTCATGCGGCAGCTGCCTTCGGCCATCAAGTTGGGGCTAGCAGAAGCTCAGCGTCTTGAACGAATGTAAGAAGCCCAAGCAGAGCCACAGCGGTTAGAGCTCCGGATCGGGCTGAACTGCGCGACTGATTCATGGCGCTGATCCTGGTTGACGTCGCCATCTCCGGCCGCGGCGCCCGAGTCGGGTCTGACGCCTAACGAGCTCGCGCTCGCGTTTGGCCGCTGCCCGATCTCCTCTCGTCAGGTGCCTCCGCAAGGCGATGAATACTCTCCGCGCGAACAACCGACGGGCGTGGCGTGCGGTGATTCCAAGCTCCTCGCCAATATCCTCAAACGCGAGGCCGAGCCTGCGGAGACGGTGGACGGAGATGAGACGGTAGAGCCGTATGTTCGAGGCCGGGCTCGCTCGGAGCTCGCCGACAAGCGCCAGTTCACGTGTCGACCACTCTTTGGCGGGACTCAGGATGGCATCAACCAACTCCCACGAACCCTCTACTTGGCTTCTAGTGAAGGTACGCCGGGGTGGCCATCCTCGCCGCGGCTCCGGAAGTTCCACTAGATCACGCTCGGCCACGTAGTAGGCACCGTGCGGTCCACGGACGGCGCGTAAGCGGCCGTCGCGCACTCGAATGCGCAGCGTCTCGACGTGACATCCGAGTCGGCGCGCCGCTTCGTCGAGCCTGACCATCTCGATCGCCTTCGAGTCCGCTTCGTTCATGTATCCAGATTCAAGGTAATTCGGACGTGTCTCATTGGGGATTTTATTTATAGAGGCTAATTCGCCAGAAGCGGTGCGGACTTGGCCAAATGGCCTAGCTCGTCTGGGAAGACCGCGCCGCATTGGCGATCGCGCTTCAGGTTTGCTTTCGGTAGTCATTGAGGAGGAACGGGATGCCGAATTCGATCTTCATGGCCTTGGCGTTAGCCGCGCCACGACTCAGTGCCGACGGTGCCTCACAACAGCAAGTCGATCAACGGGTGGACCAGTTGATGAGGCTCATCAGCGCAATCCAGGCGGCGCTTGACGGCCTGGTAATCCTCCTGGGACACGTGGTTGTCGTTGTGGCCCACGTGATGGTGGCCGCCGTGGTCCCGATCGCAATCGTCTGGCTACTCGTCAAGACCGCAGTACCACTGCTCCATCGCCAACTGGGCCGGTCTCGACTCACTTCGGTGCGCATCGTGCCGCCCGTGGAGGGTGCATACAACTCGGCGAGCTGGGTGGCACTCTTCAGGATGCTCCATGCAATTTCGGCGCCATGGTGGAAGCGCGCTCTGTTCGGCCAGGCCTGGCTCGTGTTTGAACTCGAGGCTCGCGAGGGACACGTTATCGCCCGCTGCTGGTTTCCGACCCAGGCCCGGAGCCTCGTGGCGGCCGCGATCCGCAGCGCTCTCCCGGGCGCCAACGTCGCACCCATCGACAATGGCCCTGCACTAGATCGACCTCCGGCCGCTCGAGCTCGGCTCCGCTTGTGGCGTGAGGATCTCTTCCCGCTCGGCGCATCCCACACGGATGCAGTTGCGACCGCGGTTGATGCACTCGCCGAGGCTGGCGACGGAGTTATCCAGGTCGCGATGGCGCCGGACACCGGGTGGGAGGCCCGTGCGGCGAAGCGACTTGATCAGCTGTCCGGCATCGACTCACACGAGAGCATCTTGTGGAAGCTCCTTCGCCTCCCACTGGAACTCTTCGACTTCTGGTTTCCTCACCCCGAGCTCACTTCGATACCTACGCGGCCGTCGCGGACTGCTACTCCGCTCCCGCCGACGGATAAAGCTTTCCAGGCCTGCTGGCGGGTCGAGGTGCGACTCTGCTGTTGGGCGTCGCACAGAGCGTCGGCCGTTAGCTCGTTGCACCCGATCGCGTCGGCGTTTCAGGCGCTAGACGGCGAGAACCGGCTTCGCGTCGCGAAAGTTTGGTGGCGGCTCGGTTTCGATAGCGCGCTAACTAAGCGCCTCGGACCCGGGCACACCTCGATGGTGCTGTCACCTGGAGAAGCGGTACAGCTGTTCCACCTGCCGCTGGCTGGCGTGTCGATGGACTCGGCGCGTGTCCGCGTGATGCCGCGACGCACGTCCCTAGTCGCGGGCGAGGGCAGCGTCTTGTGCCGGCTGGACGACGATCGCAGTGCGGCCGTGAAGATTAGCCAGGCCGACCGGCGTCACCACCTGCACGCTGTCGGTCCGACTGGTGCGGGCAAGAGCACGCTTCTCCTCAACCTCGCGCTACAGGACATCGCGGCCGGTATCGGCGTCGGCATCATCGATCCCAAGGGCGACCTCATCCGCGACCTGCTCGAGCGCATCCCGGCCCAGCACGCGAACCGCGTCATCCTGCTCGATCCTTCGACCCGCGAGCGCCCGGTCGGGCTCAACGTCCTCGAGTGCGACGACCCGAGTCAGCGCGAGCTCGTCACCGACGGCGTAGTCACGATCTTTCGCAAGAACTTCGAGCGCTTCTGGGGGCCGCGCACCGACGACGTGCTTCGTGCGGCGCTCCTTACGCTCCTTCGCCATCCCGGCGCGACTCTGACGGAAGTGCCCCTTCTGCTGCTCAACCAACGCGTTCGGGCTCGTCTGACCAAGAACCTCGGCGACCCGGTCGGCCTTAAGCCGTTCTGGCAGGAGTACGAGGCGCAGACGGAGGGGCAGCGACTGCAGATGGTCGGCCCGGTTCT
>Ga0307373_10012528_pt1 | contig 12026 bp, 11 predicted proteins | sample OX2MG_FD_202534 | JGI IMG/M metagenome (GOLD analysis project Ga0307373, IMG submission 202534) | Soil microbial communities from Risofladan, Vaasa, Finland - OX-2 | ecosystem: Environmental > Terrestrial > Soil > Coastal area > Acid sulfate soil | place: Finland: Risofladan, Vaasa | collected...
CTGCCGAAGACTCGCCAAGGATTGGGAAAACCTCAACCGCAAGGCGCTCGCGTTCCTACGCCTCGCATCAATTCGTCTTATGCTCCGAAAACTCTGCAATCCGGCCTAAAGTCTCCGGACAGACTCTGACAATAAGTGGGGCTTGAACATGAATTCTTTGCTTCGATCTTCGATTTCAAAACAGCGATGCTGCTTGCTAAACACTGTCGCCCCAACCCGCGGGAGAAAAGTCCAGTGCTTGCGCTGGGTGCCGATTGCTGCATAGGGACGCAATTGCGCTGCCGGTACGCCGACTGCCGACGGTCCGAAAAGGTAAAATGTAGAATGGTTGCAAATTTGCCCACTGCAAACGTGCTACCTTGTCGCCTTCACACGAACCGGCATCGCCAGCCAAATTGTTCAGGTTGAAAAGGTAGAAATCTGCAGCCTGCTGGGGCTCGCGGTCGTGAAAAGGTTACACACGTCGCCCGCTGTCAGAGGAAGGCGTTTCAGCTTAACCTGAACAAACTTGTATTGCGGTCCCGGAATAGTCCCGCTACTTCCGCACTAACCCGAAAGCCGATATGCGGTTGCAGCACGACAGCTGTCGTTAAGTGCCGCCAGAAGGAGACATTCCCCGGTAGCTCCGGCCGCCGTAAGGTCGGTCACAGACCTGCCGATTAAGGCGTGATATCGTTCCGTAGTTTCCGGTGGACTGCAACTCGCCGTCGCGCAGCGGATTGTGGCGAAGGGACTTCATGACGGAGACTCGAAAAATTTCCGCGATTCTGGCGGCGGATGTAGTCGGCTTCAGCCGACTCGCCGGTACGGACGAGGATCGTACGCTGGCCCGGCTGCGCGCGCTTCGCAGCGACCTGATCGATCCGACCGTCGCCGTGCATCACGGCCGCGTTGTCAAGCGCACCGGCGATGGTGCGCTCGTCGAATTCCGCAGCGTGGTCGACGCCGTGCGCTGCGCCATCGAGGTGCAGGATGGCATGGTCGAGCGCAACGCCGGCTTGCCGTCCGAGCGCCGCATCGAATTCCGCATCGGCATTCATCTCGGCGACGTGGTCGAGGAAAGTGACGGCGATCTTATGGGCGATGGCGTCAATATTGCCGCTCGATTGGAAGGTATCGCGGAGCCAGGTGGAATCTGTCTATCGCATGCGGCATACGAACAGGTGCGCGACAAACTGAAGGAAGAATTCTTCGATCTCTTGGAGAACGGAGCCTCAAGAACATCGCCCGACCGGTGCGGATCTACCAAATGCGCTGGGATAGGAAAAGAAGAAGTTCAGCGGCGGTGCTCCCCGACAAGCCATCAATTGCTGTCCTCCCTTTTACGAACATGTCCGGCGACCCCGAGCAAGAATATTTTTCCGACGGCATTAGTGAGGACATCATCACAGCGCTGTCAAAGCTGCGCTGGTTCTTCGTGATCGCCCGTAACTCTTCGTTCATCTACAAGGGCAATGCGGTTCGTATAAAGCAGGTCGCTGAGGAGCTCGGGGTCGGTTATGTGCTCGAGGGCAGTGTTCGCAAGGGCGGCAACCGCGTGCGCATCACTGCCCAGCTGATCGACGCCGCCTCGAACAACCACATCTGGGCAGAGCGCTACGACCGCGGCCTCGCCGACGTGTTCGTGGTGCAGGACGAGATCACGGAGGCCATTGTCGCCGCTATCGAGCCGCAGCTCTATGCCGCGGAAAATTTTCGCGCCCACGGGCGCAAGATCGGCTGCGAGCCGCCGAATGCCCGGAGGATATTCGGTGGGCACTGCTAGGCCATGAAGAGAAGACGGTTGCCGCCCCTCTGTCAGTGCTGCAGATTTTCCGATCTGTTGTCGATGACCCCGTACCTCGCTGCGCTCGCCCGCCGGCGCCGCAGCATCAACAGCACCCGATCGCCCGAGCCCCATCGTCCCGGCCCCCGAACCAGAATCCGCCAACAACAATCCGCTAAAAAGAAATGGCGACGTCGACCAGCAGCCGCAGCGCCGACCAGGCGGCTCGAGCAGGTCAGTCTCGCGCGCGCGTATGGGCAACAATTAGGGTAGACGCTGCCCCCACTGTCGGTGCTGCAGAAATTGGCCATCGTTGTCGATGACCCGGTAGCTGACAGCACTCGACCGACGCCGGCACCATCGCCATCGCCCAAGCTCCAGCGTCGCCCCCGAACCAGAATCCGCCAACAACAATCCGCTAAAAAGAAATGGCGACGTCAACCAGCCGCAGCGCCGCCCAGGCGGCTCGAGCAGGTCGGTCTCGCGCGCGCGTAGAGGGCAGCGATCGTGGTGAACGCTGCTGTCTCAGATCGTCACGGTACGTCAGGTCGCGGGTCTGGACTAGTCAAACCATTGCGGTTCGGCATTTTCACTCTTGGCAGCAAGGTGGCGTCGAGGACAGTGTCGTCCGTGACGATGTTGTTTAGATAGAGAACGTAGGCCGATACGGCATAGACTTGGTCGGCCGTTAGCGACTGCGGCGAGTTGAACGGCATCGCACGACGGATGTAGTCAAACAAAGTGCTGGCGTAGGGCCAATAACTACCGACGGTTTGCACGGGTTTTGACGTTGCGAGTGTGCCGAAGCCGCCAACCAGCCGATCCGCAGGTTTACCTTGACCCTTGGCGCCATGGCAGGCCGCGCAGATCTCTGCGAAAACTTTCTCGCCCTCACGTACGCTGCCATGGCCCGGCGGCAGGCCCTGGCCGTCGGCGCGCACGTCAATGTTCCAGCCGGCGATTTGGGCCGGCGTTGCTATGTGGCCGATGCCAAGCGAGCCGGTATCGGCGGCGCGTGCGAGCGTCGTCAGCGCAAAGGAGACTGCGGCACCGAGTAGGATCGTGCGCGGGCTATACGACATTCGTCACGGCTCCGTCTTGCGCGACTTGCCATGTTTGAACGGCGTTGTAGTGGTAGCTGGAATGAAGCCCGCGTACGTCGACGAGCTGCGTACGCGTCGGCTGTACGTACCCGGTCTCGTCGACGGTGCGGCTTTGCAATTGCGCTGGAGCGCCATCCCAATTCCAGGACAGGCGAAAACGCGTCAGGCATTTGGTCAAAACGGGTTGCTGAAGGCGAGTTTCTTTCCAGCTCGCGCCACCGTCTGTGGAAACGTCGACGCGTGTGATCCGCCCGCGGCCAGACCACGCCAAGCCGGAGATTTCGTAGAATCCCTTCTCGCGCAGAAGTTGGCCGCCAGACGGAAAAGTGATGACTGACTTGGCTTCCATCACGAAGGTGAACTGGCGCGCAGTGCCGTCGGGCATCAGATCAGTGTACTTGGACGTCTCCTCCCGCGTCTGAAATGGTTGGTCGCCGAGTTTGAGGCGGCGCAGCCATTTAACGTTGGTGTTGCCCTCGTATCCTGGAAGGAAGAGACGCAGCGGATAGCCCTGCTCGGGCCGCAGCCGCTCGCCATTCTGCGCGTAGACCACCAGCGCATCGTCCAACGCCTTGGTTATCGGCACACTGCGGGCCATGCCGGCAGCGTCGGCGCCTTCGGCGAGCATCCAGGTCGCTCGGGGGTCGAGGCCAGCCTCGTCTAGCACGGTCGACAAACGCACGCCGGTCCACTCGCAGCAGCTCATTTCGCCATGAGTGTGCTGGACCGTCGATTGCGGCGTGTTGCCGGTCCAGAAGCTGTTGCCAGAACATTCCAGGAAATAAATGTGCGATTCGGATGGAAAGCGGACAATGTCGTCCATAGTGAAGATGAGCGGCCGCTTGACGAGACCGTGGAGCAGTAGCCGATGCTGATCCGGATCGATCGCCGGCACCCCGGCATGATGCCGCTCGAAGTGCAGGCCATTCGGTGTAACGATCCCATGCAGGTTTTGCCATGGCGTCATCGACGAGGCCGCAGTGTTGGTCGGCGTGGGAGCGCGAGGCCGCCGGATGACGTTCTTCTCGAATGGAGACGGCTGACCATAAGGCGGGCTGAGAAAGGGCGCGCCCTGTTCCTTCATCCATGCCGGCACGTTCGGCGGGAGATTGTCGTCGGCAGCGCCGGCAGAAGCTGTTGGAAGAGCGGCCGAAGCAGCACTGCCCGCGAGAAGGACACCGCCAGCGAGCAACTTACGGCGCGCGATGCTTGTTGTCTCGGGTTGCTTTTTGGACATCAACGACCCAATAGCGCGAACAGTCGCCGAGCACACCATACTATTTCGACGCGAAGCACAGGTGATGCTCGCTAACTTCCAGTCGATTTAATGCGCCATCCAAGCTCTTCGCTGTGCACGCTCCGTTTTTCGCGGGTGCTCGCCCAATAGGTTCCTTGTTTGGAAAGGACCGCCGCCCGTATCCTGCTGTCTGTCCTCTATGAGGGTAACGTGTCATTCAATTGACTTCGATAGTTATGCGCATCGTGCAAAGGCACCATGAATTGGGGGCGCTTCTCATCGTCAAAACCCAAGCCAACGAGGCAGGCCTCGACGAGCTTCAACAACCGAGCTTGCATCTGAGGAATCGACCAAAGCATGTGTCTACAGCCGCGAGCAACTTGTGGGGCGGCAGCTCAAGCGGCTGGTCCACCCCTGATGGGCAGCCACCCATGGATCGACCACGGCGACCCGCCCGTCTGAGCATCTACAGGGTTAGGTCGCGTTTGCCTTGACAGTTCCCGGTTCCACCGCCACGCTGGCTTACCTAATAGACAATGCTGGCTTACCTAATAGGCAATGCTGGCTTACCTAATAGGCAATAGTGCGGCCGGAAAAATGCCCGCAAGCGCAAGGGAAGGCGGTCAGCACCAAACAATCAGCATTGGCAGCGTTGCGAGCGAGACAGCCAACTTTATCGGGAGGAAAACCATGCGAGTTATTACAAGCATCGCCGCTGCGGCGGCGATCTGCTTCGCCGCATCCGCGGCGAGTGCCCAAACCGTTCCCACACAAAGGGATCAGGTCGCTTATCCGGGCGGACACCTGCCTGGCAATCCCAAAGTAGCGCTGGTGAAGATCGCGGACGGCTTGCACGATCCGATCGGCGTCGCCTCGGCGTTCGACGGCAGCGGCCGCATCTTTGTTTGCGAGCGCGTCGGACGAATCCGCATCGTGACGAAGGACGGTAAGCTGTTGGACAAGCCGTTCCTCGATCTGACCAAGATCAACCCGCTCGGCAATGAGGTGCAGACCGGTTTCGTCGAGCAGGGCCTTTGGTCGGTCGCTTTCGATCCGGACTTCAAGAAGAACGGATATTTTTACGTCCACTACTCGTCGCTGCCCTTTAACGGCGCGGGCATCATCCTGCGCGTTACGGTCGACCCGAAGAGCCCGGACGTCGTCTCCGCCGAGCAGGTGGTGAACACGGGCAAAGTCATCATGAACATCGCGCAGCCGTACTACAATCACAATGGCGGCATGATCCAGTTTGGTCCGGACGGATATCTCTATATCAGCCGCGGCGACGGCGGCTGGGAAGGCGATCCGCTCAATGCTGGACAGGACATTCATGTTCTGTGGGGCAAGATTCTTCGCATCAACGTGCATGTGCCCGACGACAGCACTCCCTACCTCGTGCCGCACGACAATCCGTTCGCGGCCGCTGCAGCGAACCGGCTCATGTTCCTCTTCGGCGTAACGGAAGAGCAGTTCTCTAAAATCAAAATCGGCGCCAAGCCCGAGATTTGGGCCTACGGGGTGCGTAATCCCTACCAGTTCCATTTCGACAAGAAGACCGGCGATCTGTTCATAGCCGATGTCGGTCAGAACAGTTGGGAAAACGTGTTCTGGCAACCGCATAGCAGTAAGGGCGGTGAGAACTACGGCTGGGCGCTGAATGCGGGAGCGCACTGCTTCCCGATCACCGGGGCCAACACTACGTGTCCGCAGGTGGGCGTTCTGCCTGTCGCCAATTATCCGCACGAACAGCCCTATCCGGGAGCTCCGAAAGAGAAGGCCGGCTTCGGCTGTGCGGTGATTGGACTTGGTGTTGCCAATTACGCCGGTTTGAATGGCGCCTATCTCGCTGGCGATTGGTGCACCGGCCGGCTCTGGGGCATCGGCTGGGACAAGGCCGCCAACAAGTGGCAGCTTGAGCAACTGGCGCAGACTCAGCTCCAATTCACTTCGGGAAACATCATGGAAGATGGGACCGTCGTGGCGACTAACTGCTACTGCTTCTACACCGCCGACCAAGGCCCGTTGGCCAACCCGGTGGGCGCGTTGTGGCGCGTGGTGGAAGCCGACAAGGTGCCTGCAGGTGCCGAAGTGGCGAAGACACTGAAATAGTGGCGATCGCCGCATTGGCGCATCGCTTTCCGCAACCGCGGGCGCATCGGTCAACCGCTGCGCCCGCGAGTTCTAACCACATCAGTTCAATCGGCATTCGCTCCGTACAAACCGCCGAGCTAAAACGAAGCCATGAGACTCATGATCATACCTGACCGTTTGCTTCGGTCGCTGGTGGTGCGCGTCTGTTCGCTCCCGTTCCCGATTTTGGCTGCTACGATTTTGCTCGTCGCCGCCGTGCAGGCGGCTGGTACGCCGCAGTTCACCAGCCCGCTCGATAACAGTCCGCTGGAAATCAAACTTCTCCCGGGCGAAAAGACCACCGAAGACGTACAGAAATTCTATGACACCGGTGAGGACCCCTACAAAGGCGATGCCCAAGCGGTCGCGCAAGGCAAGGAGCTGTATGAAACTTACTGTCAGGCCTGCCACATGCCGGACGGCAGTGGCCGCATTGGCCCGAGCCTGATCGGCGACACGCACCACTATCCGCGCTTTACCACCGATAAGGGCATGTTCGAGATCGTGTATGGCGGCGCTACCGGCGCGATGCAGCCCATGGGGAAGCGTTTGACGCAGGATCAGATACTTCACATCATGGCTTATGTCCGTTCGCTGAAAAAGTAGAGCGCGTCCGTCGAGTCATCATGCATCCGACGATCGTCATCAATGTCGTTGGACTAACGCCACGGATGATCGGCACAAACACGCCGGCGTTACAACAGCTGGCCGCGGCCGGTGCGCTGCGCGAACTCGCGACCGTCGTCCCGGCGGTGACTTGCACCGCGCAGACGACATTCCTGACGGGGGTTCTGCCGCGCGAGCACGGCATCGTCGGCAACGGCTGGTACTTCCGCAACCTCTCCGAAGTGCTGTTCTGGCGCCAGTCGAATCGACTGGTTGCCGGCGAGCGCGTCTGGGAAGCGGCGCGGCGACGCGATGCCTCCTTTACCTGCGCGAACATGTTCTGGTGGTACAACATGTATTCGACGGCGGACATCGGTGTGACACCGCGTCCGATGTACCCGGCCGACGGCCGCAAGATTCCCGATTGCTACACGGCGCCGAACGAATTGCGCGACGAGCTTACGCAACGCTTAGGCCGCTTTCCACTGTTCCGCTTCTGGGGCCCGGCAACGAATATTGTGGCAAGCGAGTGGATCGTGCGCAGTGCGCTTCACGTTCGCCGCGAGCGCAAACCTACGCTTACGCTCATCTATTTGCCGCATCTCGATTACGTTTTGCAGCGCACCGGACCCGGTGCGCCGCAAGTTGCACGCGATTTGCGCGAGGTCGATGCGCTTTGCGGTGAGATCATTGATGATGCGCGGCGCGACGGCGCGCGCATCATCGTGCTTTCCGAATATGGTATCACGGCGGTAAGCAGACCAATCGACATCAATCGTGCGCTGCGCCGCGCTGGTTTCATTGCGGTGCGTGAGGAACTCGGCCGTGAGCAGCTTGATCCCGGCGCTTCCGCCGCCTTTGCCGTCGCCGATCATCAGATCGCGCACGTCTACGTGAACGCGAAAGAGCGGGTTACGGAAGTAAAAGCGCTGATTGCGGCCTTACCCGGCGTCGAGCGCGTGCTTGACGAAACTACCAAGCCGGAATTCGGACTCGATCATCCGCGTTCCGGCGAGCTTGTTGCGATCGCGGATGCCGACAGCTGGTTCACCTATTATTACTGGCTTGATGACGAAAAGGCGCCGGACTATGCGCGCACCGTTGATATCCACCGCAAGCCCGGCTACGACCCGGTGGAACTCTTTCTCGATCCCGTTATCCGTTTTCCCCGACTCAGCATCGGCTGGCGTCTGGCGAAACGGGCGCTCGGCTCCCGCACGCTCATGGATGTGATCCCGCTCGACGCGAGCCTGGTCAAAGGCTCGCATGGCCGGCCGACTGACAACGTCGCGGACGGACCCGTGCTTATCAGTTCCGACGCCGCTTTGCTTTCGCCGGAGCCCCTCGCGGCGACCGATGTCAAAGGGTTGATACTGCGGCACCTCTTTGACCAAGCGCATTAACTTGGCAATCTAGAACACGGCTGCTAGAATAATTCTCCGACACAAAAACAAGAAAGAGACATTAGGGAGTTCCAATGCGAATGCCGCTCGCTGTCCATGAGCTGCTGCTCAATGGAAAAGTAGCGATGGGCCGAAATGCCGCCAGTGGCATGAGTTGGTCCGCAGTATTGCGCCTCGGGCGCGTTTCTAACCTGCCGACTGTGTGGACCAACGTTCTTGCTGGGATCGTGCTCTCAGGCGCAGCAATAGCGGCGCAGCCGGCGCTGCTTCTTATTCTTTCGCTTTCGCTTTTCTACATTGCCGGCATGTTCCTCAACGACGCGTTCGATCGTGAGTTTGACCGCCGTAACCGACCGGATCGTCCCATACCCGCGGGCGATGTTGCAGCGGCGACGGTTTTCGCCTGCGGCGTCGGTCTTCTTGCTGTGGGTCTCGCCGTGTTGCTCTTCATTGGTTACGGGATGGTCGACGGCACAGGTTGGCGAGCACCGGCCGCCGGCGCGCTGCTGGCGGTGGCCATTGTGGTCTACGACGCATGGCACAAGGGAAATCGCGCCAGTCCGATTCTCATGGGATTTTGCCGATTCCTCGTCTACCTCGTCGCCGGGCTTGCGGTCGCCGGTGCGATGTCCCCGCGCTTACTGCTCGGGGCTATCGTTTGTCTTTGCTATCTGGTCGGCCTTACCTACCTCGCCAAGCAAGAGAGCCTTCGGCGCATAACGAATTTCTGGCCGCTTCTCTTTTTGGCTGCGCCGTTTGTTTACGGCCTGGCATTCGCTGCCGCGGGCGGCACCGCGCTCATTCTCTATGTTCTTTTGTTGGCGACCGTCATCTCCGCTCTCGTCCTCATATTTCGCCCGGGCGCTGCCGACATCCCGCATGCCATGATGCTCTTGATTGCCGGCATAAGCCTGCTCGACGGGCTGTTCATGGCGGGACAAGGTCAGACGCTGCTTGCGGCCGTCGCAGTTGCTGCTTTTCTGCTCACGCTTTCATTCCAACGCTTTATCGCGGGGACGTGAGATGGGAGCGCCCGTACAATTGTTGCAAGGCTGGCTGCGCCGGCAATTGCCTGGCGATGCGGCCGACTGGCTAGAGGCGCAGGCGGCGGCGGTCGGCGGCGCCGAAACCGATCGCGCGCTGTTCCTAGCGATCAGCCTGGTGCATCGCCGTATCGGCAAAGCGGACCTCGCTCTGACCGCCGCGGATATAGTGGCGGCCGAAACGGCGCGTCCGGGCTGGCGCCCGGGCGGTTGGAGCCTGGATCAGGCCGCCCGCGTCCATCTCCTGCTTGCCGCGGAAGGAACGCCCGCGCGTTTTGCCGAGCGCATCGAGCAGCTCTTCGCAACGGCGGATGTCGGCGAATTGATCGCCTTCTATCGCGGACTGCCGCTCTATCCCGAGCAGCCGCGTTACGTCCAGCGCGCCGGCGAGGGACTGCGCACCAACATGAAGGCGGTGTTCGAGGCGGTCGCACATAACAACCCATACCCCGCCGAGCAGTTCGACGAGCACCGCTGGAATCAGATGGTAGTGAAGGCGCTGTTCATCGGGAGCACGCTCCATCCTATCGAGGGCTTGGAGCGGCGCTGGAATCCGGACCTCACTCGCATGCTCTGCGACTATGCGCATGAACGCTGGGCGGCGGGCAGAGCGGTCAGCTATGAGCTTTGGCGCGGCGTAGGACCTCACGCCGATAAGGCCGCCGTCGATGATCTCGCCCGCGTACTGGACAACGGTGCGCCGATCGAGCGCCAGGCTGCCGCGCTGGCGCTTGGGAAAAGTCCGCATCGCGAGGCCGCGAGCATTCTCGGCCGCGATCCAGACCTAGCGGCCGCCGTTCGCGGCGGCAAGATCAGTTGGGACGCGCTTGCGGCCAAGCATTCCGCGCCAAACTGAAATGCGGTAGAGTAGACAAAGAGAAGGAGCGTCACATGACGTACATCGATCCCCACATCCACATGCTGGCTCGCACGACCGCGGATTACGAGGCGATGGCGGCGGCAGGCATCGTCGCCATCGTCGAGCCGGCTTTCTGGATCGGCCAGCCGCGCACGTCGGTCGGCAGCTATATCGACTATCTGGCGACGCTGGTCGGCTGGGAGCGGTTTCGCGCCGCGCAGTTCGGCATCCGCCACTATTGCTCTATCGGCCTCAACAGCAAGGAGGCAAATAACGAGCGCCTTGCCGAGGAGGTCATGCAAATTCTGCCGCGCTTCCTGCTCAAGGAAGGCGTCGTTGCGGTTGGCGAGATCGGCTACGACGAGCAAACACCGGCCGAAGACAAGTATTTCCGCGCCCAGCTCGAGCTCGCCAAAGATCTCAACATGCTGGTGCAGATACACACCCCGCATCGCGACAAGAAGCGCGGCACGTCACGCTCAATGGACGTCTGCATCGAGCACAAGCTGGCGCCGGACCGGGTGGTTGTCGATCACAATAACGAAGAGACGGCACAGGAGGTACTGGATCGCGGCTTCTGGGCCGGATTTACGATCTACCCAGGCACCAAGATGGGCAATGAGCGGATGGTTGAAATCGTGCGGCGCTATGGCTCCGAGCACATCTTCATCAACTCAAGCGCCGATTGGGGCGTCTCCGATCCGCTCGCGGTGCCGAAGACCGCGCAGCTCATGCGTGAGCGCGGCATTGCCGAGGATCATGTCCGGAGAGTGACCTACGACAACGCGCTAAAGGCTTTTACGGCCGGCGGCCAGATGGCGGAAAGCGATTGGCTTTCGCCGCCGGCGATCGATCAGCGTACATTGTTCGAAGGAAATTCGGTGTTGCGCGGCGGCCAGGAGCCCCGGATCGAGTCCAAGCGCAGCCCCAAGGAGCGCATGCTCATCGAGTAACAACCGATCTGAAGGCCTATCCTATTGGTTTCCGCTCTTTCCCGCGCCAGAGCGCCAGAGGAGAATCTAAACCAAGCGGAACTCCGGAGGCACACGTCATATTCCGGTAATCCCCTGGCTTGCGGTTTTGTGGGGACCAGCGGATAAGGCGATCGGAATAGATTTGATCGGACTTTGCTTTACCGTTCGGCGAGAGCGCGTCCGGCGACGATTAGCGCGGCCTTCTCCGGGTCGCTGAAATTGCGCTCGCCGCGGTTGGCGATGCCGAGCGCGCCGATCACGCGTGCGCCAGAGAAGACTGGCACCACAATCGCTCCTTCCATGCCAGTCGCCTTGGCACCAGGGCGGATGTCCCCGCTTGTGTCGGTCTGAATGTTGCATGCATCGACAGGCTGCGCGCGCGCGACGGCGAGCCCAGCCATGCCCTTGCCGACCGGAATTTTCTGGATGACCGTCAGGACGGGCGGCGGAAAGTCCCCGCTCAGCGCCTTGAGATGCAAGAGGCCATCCTCCTCAAGCAAATGCAGCGTGCCGGTTTCGGCGTGGAACTCCCGCACGATGCAACCGAGCGCGTCCGAAAGCTCCTTCGCCGCGCGAATTTTCGCAGTTAAGTTCATTGTTGCATCCTAGCAGGCCATCATGGAAGGAATTTAGCCCGAACGCAGCCACATGCCAACTCGCGCTGCCAGCCACATTGCGGTCCGACCAATTCTATTTGCCTTGGGTGGTCGCGGCGCCCTCGCCGGCGTTGACCCCTCGGCGCGCTGCTCGTCTTTGTGCGTTTTGGACGACTAAAGGCAAAGAGAGCCGGTCCCGGAAATCTGCACAGGGCGATAAGTGGAGTTTCTGCCTGACGGCGGGCAAGATTGGCCCGTGAATCAGGAGAGACCATGAGCAGACGAGCGCGCCGGATGCACACACCGGCCT
>Ga0307373_10012529_pt1 | contig 12025 bp, 6 predicted proteins | sample OX2MG_FD_202534 | JGI IMG/M metagenome (GOLD analysis project Ga0307373, IMG submission 202534) | Soil microbial communities from Risofladan, Vaasa, Finland - OX-2 | ecosystem: Environmental > Terrestrial > Soil > Coastal area > Acid sulfate soil | place: Finland: Risofladan, Vaasa | collected...
CGCCGGGCCTTGGTGAGCCGAATCCCGTCGATGATGCTGGCGTGATTGAGCTCATCGCTGACGACCGCGTCGGCCTCCCCCAGCACCGAGCCCAACACCGCCAAATTGGCCGTGAAGCCGCTCGGGAGGGTGAGCGCCGCCGGGGTTCCCTTGAACCGGGCCAGCCTGGTCTCCAGCTCCTCATGCAGCGACTGGGTGCCGGCGATGGTGCGGACCGCACCTGATCCGGCGCCCCACTTCTGCGCGGCGGCGATCGCCGCCTCGATCAGGTGGGGATGGGTGTTGAGTCCCAGGTAGTTGTTGGAGCAGAGGTTGATGAAGCGCTTACCACCAATCTCGACCTCCGAGTCCTGCGGGCTCTCGAGCACCGTGAGCGCCTGCCAGCTCCCCTCCTGTCGGAGCTGGGCCAGCTCCTCGCCTAAGCTCTCTTCGAAGTCAGTCATCACCAGCCACCTTCTGGAGGATAGAGCACCACCTTGCCCACCTCCGCCGAGCCAGCCCGGTCAAAGGCGTGCTCGAAGTCGAGGAGCGACGCCCGGTGGGTCAGGATGGGGCTGACGTCGACCCGTCCTGTGCTCAGATAGGCGCCCGTCTGGTCCCAGGTCTCGAACTGGCGGCGGCCGGTGATCCCAAAGAGGGTGATCCCGCGCATCACCACCTGGCTGGAGAGATCGAGGCTCAGCTCGCCCTCCCCCAGCCCGAGGAGGCTGATCCAGCCCCCGGGCCGAATCGTGGCCAGGGCTCCGTGAATCAGCTGGGGATGGCCGGACATCTCGAGCACCACGTCAGCTTCACCTTGGCAGGCGGCTCTGAGACTGGCGACCAGGTCAGCTGCGGAAGAGGTGTCGACCAGCGCGTCAGCCCCCATCGCTTCGGCGATCTTGAGCCGGGCGGGCACCCGGTCCACCGCCACCACTCGGCGGGCGCCCTCGGCTCGGGCGATCCCCACCGCGGCGCAGCCGATCGGACCGCAGCCGGTCACCATCACCACCTGGTCGCGAAGACTCCCCTGCGCGGTGGCCTGGACAGCGTTGCCCATCGGCTCCTGGAAGGCCACCACCGCGGGGTCCAGCCCGGGCGGCGCCACCCGGCAGTTGCGGGCCGGCACCGTCACCCGCTCGGCGAAGACCCCGTCCACGTCCACCCCCAGGATGCGGGTGTTCTCGCAGACCTGGTAGTCGCCCCGCTGGCACTGGGGACAGGTGAGATCGACCAGGTGGCTCTCCACCCCCACCAGTTCGCCAACTCGGGGGCTCTCCACCCCCTCCCCGACCGCCAGCACCAGTCCGGCCATTTCATGCCCCAGAACCCGAGGCGGATGCACCCGAGCCGCCGCCCAAGCGTTCCACTTGATGATGTGGAGGTCGGTGCCGCAGATGCCCGCCGCCACCAGCTGCAACTGGGCCTCCCCTGGCTCTGGCTCGCGCTCGGAGACGGTCGCCCAGGCGGCCCCCGGACCGGGAGCAGGCTTAATCACCGCTTGCAAAAGATGTGCGCCTCCCGGGGCCCGCTGGCAGCCAAAGACTTTCGCCTAATCATGCGTGGATCGGACGCTCCCAAGGGGCGCTGGATCGGATATCGTGAACCGAGAGGCGCGGCGCACCAGCGCCAGGGTCAGCTGTGCAAATGAGGGAGGGTTCGAGATGGTCCGGGCCTACATCTTGATGACGCTCGAGCCGGGCAAGGCAATCGACGTCGTCAAGCGCTTGCGCGAGGAGAAGGGGGTCAGCCAGGTCGATGCCATCACCGGGGAGTACGACGCTATCGCCCAGGTCGAGGCCCCGGACGTCAGGGGGATCGGCACTTTGATCGTGGACCAGCTGCAGGGCGTGAGCGGGGTGGTGCGCACCATCACCTGCCTGGCGGTGGAGTAGCGAGGCCAGGAGATCCCCGCCGCTAGGTCACGCCGACCGCTTCAGCTGAGGTAGGGGGCAACCCCGCAGCCCTGCTGGGCGGCGTCCATCACCACCTCGCTGACGGTGGGGTGGGCATGGATGACCTCGCCAAGCTCGGCCATGGTGAAGCCGTCGGTGATCGCGACCCCCACCTCATGAATCAGCTCGACGGCGTGGGGTCCCATGATCGTCGCCCCCAGCAAAAGGTCGGTCTTGGCATCGGCCACCAGCTGGACGTAGCCCTCCGACTCCCCCTCCGCCAGCGCCTTGGCCTCGCCCACGAAGCGGGCCTGCCCCAGCTTGACCTCTCGGCCGTGCTCCTTGGCTAGGTCTGCGTGGAGCCCCACCGTGGCGATCTCGGGGTAGGTGAAGATGCAGTTGGGCACCACGGTGCGATCCAGCGGGCGCTGGGGACCGTGGCCGAGAGCGTTCTCCACCGCCCGGGCCGCCTCAGCGGAGGCCAGGTGGGCCAGCTGCAACCCGCCGATGCAGTCGCCGGCCCCCCAGATCTTGGGATTGGCCGTCTGGAGCAGGTCGTTGACCTGGAGCTGACCGCGCTCGTTGAGCTCGACGCCGGCCTCCTCCAGCCCAATGCCCTTGGTCTGGGCCGCCCGGCCGACCGCCACCAGCACCAGGTCGCACTCCACTGTGGCGCCCCCCGAGATGACCGCCCGGACGAGCTCCGGGCCGTACTCCAGCGACTCCACCATGGACTCCAGCTGGACCTTCACCCCATCCGCCTCGAGCAGCTTCTGGAACTGCTGGGCGGTGCGTCGGTCCACCCCGGTGAGGAGCTGAGGCAGCAGCTCGACCACACTCACCTCGGTGCCCAAGGGGGCGAAGAGGCTGGCGAACTCGCAGCCGATCACCCCGCCGCCGATGATCAACAGCCGGGAGGGGATTCGCGCCAGCGTCCAGACCCCGTCCGAGGTGATCACTCGCTCCTGGGTCATGTCGATCCCGGGCAGTCCGGAGGGCTCGGTCCCAACGCAGACGATCAGGTGGTCGTAGGGAAAGCTCTCCTCTCCCGCCACCAGCTGGTCCCCCTCCAGCCGGCCCTCCTCCCGGACCACCTTGATCTGGTGGCGCTGGCAGGCGGCCTCGACCCCGCGCCGCATCCGCAGCACGATCTCATCCTTGCGGGCCTGCATCTTGGGGAAGTCAAAGCTGAGCTCGCCCACCTGGAGCCCGAAGTCGTCGGCGTGCTGGATCTTGCGGGCCAGCGCCGAGATCGCGAGGAGTGCCTTGCTCGGGACACAGCCCCGATTGAGGCAGGTCCCCCCCAGCTCCCGGCGCTCGATCAGGACCACCTCGGCCCCCAACTGGGCGGCACGCAAAGCCGCCACGTCACCGGCGGGCCCCCCGCCTAGGACGGCCACCTTTGGGCTCAACTACTGACCTCGGCCGGGGCCGGCACGGCCAGGCCGGCGAAGGCCTGCTCCAGGAGCCGCTCCTGCTCCATCAGGTGGGCCCGCATCGATCCCTCCGAGGGAGCGGCGTGCTGCCGCCGGCCAGCGTATCGGGTCTTGACCGAAGGCGGCAGCAGCTCCCGCAGCCTAGGGAAGACGAAGGAGAAGGCCCCCATGTTGCGCGGCTCCTCCTGGACCCAGATCACCTCCTCCAGGTTCGGGTAGCTCCGGAGAAGCTGCTCCAGCTCGGGCGTGGGGAACGGATAGAGCAGCTCGAGCCTGGACGTGGCCACGGTTGCGGCGCCCAGCTGCTCGCGCCTGGCCGCCAGCTCCCAGGAGACCTTTCCGGTCGAGAGCAGAAGCCGCCGGACCCGGGCGTGGTCGGCGGTGGGATCGTCTAGCACTGCCATGAAGTGGCCCTCGGCCAGCTCCCGGGGCGCCGAGCCCACCGCCGCCAACCGCAAGCCGCTCTTGGGGGTGAAGAGGATCAAGGGGCGGCGCTCTTCAGTCAGCGCCTGGAGCCGCAGGATGTGGAAGTACTGGGCTGCGGTGGTCGGCGAGACGACCCTCAGGTTGCCCTCCGCCGAGAGCTCCAGGAACCGCTCGATCCGGGCGCTGGAGTGCTCGGGCCCGCTGCCTTCATAGCCATGAGGCAGCAGCAAAGTCAGCCGCGACTCCTGGTTCCACTTGGCCTGGCCGGCCGCCACAAACTGGTCGACAACCACCTGGGCGTTGTTGAAAAAGTCGCCGTACTGAGCCTCCCACAGCACCAGCGCCGTGCGTTCGGTCACCCCGTAGCCATACTCGAATCCCAGCGCCGCCATCTCCGAGAGCGGACTGTTGTAGAGCTCGATCAACGCCTTGGCCTGGGGCAGGTGCTGAATCGGGGCGTACGGCTCGCCGGACTTGGTGTCGCTCAGCATCAGGTGGCGCTGGCTGAAGGTCCCTCGGACCGTGTCCTGGCCGGTCAGGCGGATCGGGACACCCTCGGTGAGCAGGGACGCCAGCGCGAGCGCCTCCGCCTGGGCCCAGCTCACCCGACCGCCCTCCTGGAAGGCGCTTGCGCGCTGCCCCAGCTGGCGGGTGAGCTTCGGGTTGAGCTGGAACCCCGAGGGGAGCTCGACCAGCTGGCGGTCCAGCTCCTGGAGCGACGCGAGAGCAACCCGCGTCGGCACCGAGGGCAGCGGGGTCAGCTCCTCCATGGTTGCCGCCGGATGGGCTGCCTCCAGCAGGGCCGCGCCCTGCTGGCTTGTCTCAGCGTGGGCGCTGGCCATCTCCTGATAGGCCGCGACCTGCTCTTGCTCAACCTGCTCTTTGGTGCGCAGGCCGCGCTCCGCCAGCAGGTCGCCGTACACCTGCACTAAGGGCGGATGGTGGCGAATTCGCTCCATCAGCAGCGGCTGGGTGTAGGCGGGCTCATCCCCTTCGTTGTGGCCGAAGCGGCGGTAGCCGATCAGGTCGATCAGCACGTCGCGGTGAAAGGTCTCCCGGAAGCTGGCCGCCAGCCGGGCCGCGTCCAGGCTCGCCTCCACGTCGTCCCCATTGACGTGGATGATCGGGATGTCGTAGCCCTTGGCCACGTCGCTGGCGTAGCGGGTCGAGCGCCCCTCCAGCGGGTCGGTGGTGAACCCGATCTGGTTGTTGGCGATGATGTGGATGGTGCCGCCCACCCGGTACCCGGGCAGCCCCTGGAGGTTGAGGGTCTCGGTGACCACTCCCTGGCCGGTGAAGGCGGCGTCGCCATGGATCAGGACCGGCACCGCGACGTTGGTGTCCTGGCTCGCCACGATTCCGCGGTCGCTTGTCTGGAGCGCCCTGGTCCGGCCTTCGACCACCGCGTCCACCACCTCCAGATGGCTGGGGTTGTGAGTGAGCACTACTCCCACATCGACCCCCTGGGGGGTCCGGTAGCTCCCCTCCGCCCCGTAGTGGTACTTGACGTCGCCGGTGCTGGCGCCACCCAGGTAGGCGCCGCTCTCGAATTCGGCGATCATCTCGCCCAGAGAGCGGCCGACGATCCGGGCGGTCACATTGAGGCGACCCCGGTGGGCCATCCCTAAGACCACCTCCCGGGTCCCGGTCTGGGCCAGCAGCGAGATCGTCTGCTCCAACATCGGGACCAGAGCGTCGAGACCCTCCAAGGAGAAGGTGTGCTGACCCAGGTAGGTCTTGCGCAGGAAGCGCTCGAAGGCGTCCACCTCGGCCAGCCGGTGGAACAGCTGAAGCTGCTGCTCGGGAGCGAGGGGGCTCCGGTGGACCCCCGACTCGATCTGCTGGCGGAGCCAGACCCGCTGCTCATGGCTGGAGATGTGCTCGATCTCGTAGGCAATGGTCCCGCAGTAGGTCTGGCGCATGTGGGGCAGGGCCTCGGCCAGGGTGTCGCCCGGCACCATCACCCGCATCATCCAGGCCGGTACCGCGGCCATCAGTTCGGGGGTCAGCTTCACGGTCTCCGGTTCCAGCGCGGGATCTCCGGGAGGCTCGCTGCCCAAGGGGTCGAGATGGGCCGCCAGGTGGCCATGGGTCCGGTGCGCCTTGACCAGCGACATGCCTGCCGCCACCGCGTACATCAGCTCTTGGCTGGCGGGCAGACTGGGGGCGGTCGGCGCGCTCAACGAAGTACTCCGCTGGGCGGGCGGCGGCAGGGCCGGCAGTTCCACCCCCAAGCTCTGGGCGACGAGCTCGTAGAACTGGTCGGCTCCCGAGAGCAACTGCTCCAGCCGGCGCAGCAGCATTCCCGACTCCACCCCTTGGACCAACCGGTGGTCATAGGTGCTGGTCAGGGTCATCACCGGAGCCACCCCCAGCTCCTTGGCCGACTGCTCATCCAACTGGCTGAGCCCGGGCGGCCGGTCAATCGCGCCCACCGCGATGATCGCCGACTGGCCGGCCATCAGCCGGGGCACCGAGGCCATGGTCCCGACTCCTCCAGGATTGGTCAGAGTGAGGGTGGCGCCTTCCAGGTCGTCGACCTGAACTCCCCCGGTCCTGGTCTTGCCGACCATCGCTTCGTAGCGGTCCCGGAAGGCGGAGAAGTCCAGGCGCTCGGCGTTCTTGATCACCGGCACCAAGAGGAAGCGGCTGCCATCCTTCTTCTCCACGTCAACCGCCAGCCCCAGATTGACGCCGTTCCGCACCACCCTCTGCGGGAAGCCGTCCGCCCTAGCGACGCTCGTCCCGGCGTCCTCGACTTGGTCTGCCGCCAAGTCCATCGCGCGCTGGGCGCCGGCGCTGTCACGCTGAGTCCGGGCTTCCTCGGCCCGAGTCTGCAAGCGGTGGGCGTTACTCTCCAACTCCTTCCGCTGATCGCTGAGCTTCTCGATCTGCTCTTGCAGGGACCGAAGCTGGGTGTCGGCGGACTGCGAGTTGTCGGCCGTCCGATTCGCATCGTCGTCCGCCACTTGGGCGCTCCCGGGCTCGGTGCGGCCGGGGAGCCTGGCCCGCTTCTGCCTCAGCTCTTCCAATTGCAGCGTGAGGCGCTTCTGGGCGGTTATCAGCTCCGCCACCCCGCGCTTTCCCTGCCGCAGCGCCTCGAGCTGCCTCTGGTACGAGCGGTCGAGCGTGTCGCTCGGGTTCCCCACCCTGGTGAAGCTGGTCGAGAAGACGGGCATCTCTCGAGCGGCCCAGGTGAGCGCGAATGCGATCAGGTGCGTGTAGGAGAGCTTGAGCTGCGGCTGTCGAGTGGCCAGCCCCGAGTTGAGCTGGCGGCGCCGGACCTCGAGGACAGCCACCTCGATGGTGCGAAAGCTAGTGGCGGTCGGAATGCTCAGGCTCTCCTCCATCGCCTTCACCAGCGCCAGCCGCGTCCCCTTGATCGGCTCCGTTCGCGTCTCGGCCCCGGCGGGTCCGGCCACCGTCCCGGCGATCACATCTGAGCCGCGCACCAGGCCGCCCGGGCCGGCGCCCTGCACGGCGGCCAGCTCGACCCCTTCCAGCGCCGCCCGCCGGCGGGCCAGCGGGGTAGCCGGGACGTCCGCCGCGGCCGGCGCTTGAGCGACCGCGGCTGCCTCGGGCGGTGCCGTTGGTCCGGCGCCACGGCTCGTTTCGGCCGCGCCGACCAAGCCGCTGATCCGGGCCAGGATGGTCCCGGCGGCAACTGTCTCGCCCTCCGGCACCAGGATCTCGGTCACCACCCCCGTCGCCGGTGAGGGGATCTCCGCGTCGACCTTGTCGGTCTGGATCTCGACCAGAGTCTCCCCGGCATTGATCTGGTCACCGACCTGCTTGAGCCAGCTGCCGACGATCCCCTCGGTGACCGACTCTCCCATGGCGGGCAGCGGTACCGGGACGACCCCAGCTTCCGCCACAGCAGCCGGTGCCTCGACTGCTGGTGGCTTCTCCTCCGCCACCGCATCCGGTGTCGCCGGGGCCGGTTCTGGCGGTGCCTGGCCGTTGCTGGCATTGCCGAGCTCGATCTCGGCGAGGCCCGCTCCCACAGCTACCGTCTGGCCCTCCTCGACCAGGATCCGGGTGAGCCTCCCGGACTCCGGAGCCGGAACCTCGGCGTCGATCTTGTCGGTCTGCACCTCAACTAGCGTCTCGCCAGCGGCCACCTGGTCACCGACGCGTTTCCGCCAGCTCCCCACGACCCCCTCTGTGACCGACTCCCCCATCTGAGGAAGCGTCACCTCCAGGGTTCTCTTCGGCACCGAATCTCCTGGCTGAACTGCGGGCACGTCGACGATCGGGTACCCCTTTGCTAACCAGATCGGTTAGCTCAATATGAGATTCTAGGTGAGGCAGGAGAAGCCCCGGGCCGGGGCTTGACTCCGGAGACCGGAAGGCCCAAGATATTGCGCCTAGGGACTGCGACAACCACCACATGTTGTCCAGCAGCCACCTAGGCTTACCTCAAAACCCCACTCGTCCTGCCAGGAGGGAATCCCAGTGGATCGATCGACGAGCGACCCAAAACCAGCCTCCTCCGCGACCTCGAGGACGGCCCCGGCGCCGACCAAGAGGTCAGCCGGGCAGTCCCCGGCCAAGCCAGGGGGAGGTCTCGGCCTGCAGGTCGAAAGGCGCTTCAGCGAACCCGGCGTGCATCCCTTCGAGGCGATCGAATGGGAGCACCGCACCGCCAATATCTCAAACGAGAAGGGTGAGACCGTCTTCACCCAAGAAGATGTCGAGGTCCCCGCCTCTTGGACCCAACTGGCCACCAACGTGGTCGTCTCCAAGTATTTTCGGGGTCTCCAGGGCAGCCCCCAGCGCGAGTCCAGCGTCCGCCAGCTGATCTCTCGGGTGGCCGACACCATCCGGGACTGGGGCCGCCAGGGCAACTACTTCGCCACTGACGAGGACCTAGACACCTTCCATGCCGAGCTCTGCGCCATCCTGGTCAATCAGATCGCGGCCTTCAACAGCCCGGTCTGGTTCAACCTGGGCGCCGATCCCAACCCCCAGGTGAGCGCCTGCTTCATCAACTCGGTCGAGGACACCATGATCTCGATCCTGACTTTGGCCAAGACCGAGGGGATGCTCTTCAAGCACGGCTCCGGCACCGGCACCAACCTCTCCTCGATCCGCTCCTCGGTCGAGCACCTGGCCAGCGGCGGCACCGCCAGCGGCCCGGTCTCCTTCATGAAGGGCTTCGATGCCTTCGCCGGGGTGATCAAGTCGGGGGGCACCACCCGGCGGGCGGCCAAGATGGTGATCCTCAACGCCGATCACCCGGACATCGTCGACTTCATCAACTGCAAAGTGAAGGAGGAGCGCAAGGCCTGGGCTCTGATCGAGGCCGGCTACGACGGGGCCTTCACCGGTGAGGCCTACGCCTCGGTCTTCTTCCAGAACTCCAACAACTCGATCAGGGTCACCGATGAGTTCATGCGGGCCTTCCTGGAAGACAAGGAGTGGCGGACCTACGCGGTCACCGACAAGAGGCGGGTGGTGGGCACCTTCCAGACCCGCGACCTGATGCGTCAGATCGCCGACGCCGCCTGGGCCTGCGGTGATCCCGGCCTGCAGTTCGACACCACCATCAACGAGTGGCACACCTGCCCCAACTCGGGTCGGATCAATGCCAGCAACCCCTGCTCAGAGTTCGTCTTCCTGGACGACACTGCCTGCAACCTCTCCAGCATCAACCTGATGAAGTTCCTCTCGGACGACGGTAGCTTCGACGCCGATGGCTACCGACACGCCATCCGAATCATGCTGACCGCGATGGAGGTGATGGTCGGCTACGCCACCTACCCCACCGAGCGGATCACCATCAACAGCCACAAGTTCCGTCCCCTCGGTCTCGGCTACGCCAACCTGGGCGCCGTGCTGATGGCGCTCGGGCTGCCTTATGACAGTCCCAAGGCGCGCGACTACTCAGGCGCGCTCACCGCCATCTTGACCGGCGAGGCCTACGCCCAGTCGGCGCGAATCGCCAAGGAGGTGGGCCCCTTCGAAGGCTACGAAGTCAACCGCCAGCCGATGTTGCGGGTGATCGAGAAGCACCGGGGCGCCGCCTACAAGATCCCCGACGAGAACGCGCCCGCGCCTCTGTTGGCAGCGGCACGCACGGCCTGGGACGATGCCCACGAGCTGGGCGCGATGCATGGCTACCGCAACTCGCAGGCCACCGTGCTGGCCCCGACCGGGACCATCTCCTTCATGCTCGACTGCGATACGACCGGAGTCGAACCCGACATCGCGCTGGTCAAGTACAAGAAGTTGGTGGGCGGCGGACTGCTAAAGATGGTCAACGGGACTGTGCCTTCCGCCCTGCGCAAGCTGGGCTACGGGGAGGAGGCGGTCTCAGCCATCCTCGCCTACATCAACGAGCACGACACCATCGAGGGTGCTCCGCACCTTCGGGAGGACGACCTCGCCGTCTTCGACTGCGCCTTCCCCCCAGCCAACGGTCAGCGTTCGATCACCTGGCAGGGGCACGTTCGGATGATGGCGGCGGTTCAGCCTTTCATTTCCGGTGCGATTAGCAAGACCGTCAACCTGCCCCAGGACGCTGCTCCCGAGGACGTCGAGCAGGCCTACACCGACGCCTGGAAGCTGGGGCTCAAGGCGATCGCCGTTTACCGCGACGGCAGTAAGCGCAGCCAGCCCCTCTCCACCTCCCGCAAGCAGGCCAACTACACCGGTCAGGAGGTGGTGGAGTCGGCGGCAAGACCTGCTCGCCACCGGCTGCCCTCGGAGCGCGCCGCGATCACCCACAAGTTCGACATCCAGGGCCACGAGGGCTACCTCACAGTTGGCCTGTACGAGGATGGTCAGCCGGGCGAGATCTTCCTCAAGATGGCCAAGGAGGGCAGCACCCTGAGCGGGATGATGGACTCCTTCGCCACCTCCATCTCGGTGGCTTTGCAGTACGGAGTTCCGCTCCGGCTCTTCTGCGCCAAGTTTGCCCACACCCGATTCGAGCCGGCCGGTTACACCGGTAATCCCGAGATCCCGATCGCCAAGTCGATCGTCGACTACATCTTCCGTTGGCTGGCTGCTCGCTTCCTCTCCGCCGAGGATCGTGATGCGTTGGGAATCATCAGCCGCCGCGAGGAATCAGACGACGTCGCGGCCGTCTCCGGCACGGCAGTTGCCGCATCGCCACGGGTGGCGATGCCAGCTGCGCCCGGGCAAGCCAGCGCGAAGCAGCTCTCCTCGGAGTTGACCTTCCGCAACCAGGAGGACGCGCCCTCCTGCTCGGACTGCGGCTCGCTGATGGTCCGCAACGGCGCCTGCTACAAGTGCATGAATTGTGGGAGCACGTCTGGTTGCTCTTAGAGCGAGGCATTTGCGAATTTCTCCTGAAACGTTGGCGACTTATTTCGCAAGCTAGAACGGAAGCGCTCGGGAAGAGATTCCCGGGCGTTTTCTTATGTTTTCGGCCCTTTTGTTACCCCAGAGGCGACTTGCGCGACCGGACCACTTAAAGGAAGAAGCCCCTCAGGCAAGGCGGTGCCTAAGGGACTGGGATTGGCCGAAGCGGGAAGGGTTAGCCGAGCGCTAAGGAGCTCGGGAAGCTTCAGTTGGCGAGCTAGACGGCTGTGGCACCGTCGGCGCCTGCTCCAGCTGCTCCCTGCGGCGGCGTCTCGGAGTGGACCGAAGACGGGGCAAGCCTTTCCGCTGGCGCTCATCATCCACCATCCGCAGGTGGAGGTTGTGATCTACCCACATGCAGGCAATTAGCACCGACATCTTTATCCTGCCCCTCATCCGATAGAGCCCGGGGCTCATGCCGATCACGTCGGGGTTCTTGAGCGTGCTGAAGCCTCGCTCGACATTGGTGAGCTTGGCGTATTTCTTCTCCCAGGCCGCTGTGCCCCAGATCGGGAATTGGTAAGCCAGCGGGGCAAACTCGGCCTTGAAGGTGGCGGACCTAATGCAGCACGCCTCGTCAATGCCGTGCTCGCCGGAGCAAGGCACCAGCTTGGGATGACACTTGCGCATCGAGCCCGGCACCAATGGACACCCCAAGCGGCGATTGCGAAACAGAGGCGACTCCACTCGATCAGCAAATTGACTCGAGAGCGATCGCGTTAAACCCTCCAGTGGTGGGTCGATGGGAGCGGAGCTATCGGACTCGGGGGCTGACCTTACCAACCGCTGGATCGTTCAGCGGAGTCCGTGCCCGTGGGTTACGCGGTCGCGCCCCCGCCTTCAGCGAACCATCTGCGGGAGAGTGTGGTTAAGCTCCGTATGGAAGATCCGCAGTGGGGTGACTGGGCCATGACAATCGGCGCTTGGGCCAAGGCTCAGGATTTTTCGGCGGGCGGCGAT
>Ga0307373_10012531_pt1 | contig 12024 bp, 10 predicted proteins | sample OX2MG_FD_202534 | JGI IMG/M metagenome (GOLD analysis project Ga0307373, IMG submission 202534) | Soil microbial communities from Risofladan, Vaasa, Finland - OX-2 | ecosystem: Environmental > Terrestrial > Soil > Coastal area > Acid sulfate soil | place: Finland: Risofladan, Vaasa | collected...
CCAGAAACGCGCTGAACGATGTAGCCGGCTAAGGTTGCCCCGTAATTCGAGTATGCAATCGTCGTTCCGGGTGGGAAAATGCGAGCGGGGAGCCGTTCTTTGAGGTACTGGTCCAGCGGATAGAGCTGGTTTGCGTGTTTGACGAAGAGATCGCGCCCGGTGTCTTCGAAGCCGCCCGAGTGCGTCATCAAGTCGCGCAGGGTGATGGGTTTGCCGTATTTGGGTGGGATCGTGAAATCGATATAGCGATTGACGTCGGCGTCGAGATTGAGTTTGCCCGCTTGTACGAGCTGCATCACCGACGTCCAGGTGAACAATTTCGAAATCGAGCCGGGCCGGAATATCGTTCTATCGGGAATGACGGGTGACTGCTTCGCTACGTCGGCATAGCCGTAGCCTCTGCTCAGGAGTATCTTACCGTTCTTGACGACGACAACGACTGCGCCCGCGATGCCTGCCCGCCTGATCGCGTACGGCACAAGGCCGTCGAGAAAGGTACTGAGGTCTTGAGACGTCATCGCGGGCACGGCATGTGCCGCGCCCGCCGGGGCTGCCGCAGTTGCAGCCAGTGCAGGGGCTGCCGGCAGCAGTGTAAGTGCTGCCAGCATTGCGGGTGCAAGTCGATTCATCATTCCCTTAGAAGTCTTGCGTGAGGAGGATACGGATGCTCGTCGGCCCGTAATTGCCGGCCGCTGTCGCGGCGAAAGAGACGGGCACCGGCGCGCCGGTGAGCGGATTGGTCTGCATTGCACCACCGACGAGCGGCAGCGGAATGCCGTTGAAGAATCCGGCGTAAGGATTCGCATACACGCCGCCGAGGTTGTCGCCGGAGAGCTGCAGGTTCGTACCGTGGTCGTTGAGCCGCAGGCGCACGTTTGCCGAGATCACGCTGAACGCCGGCTCGTTGAAGCTGTTGTTGTTGCCGAAGTAGGTGAGGCCGAGGTTGTAGTACTGGCCGTAATGCCCGCTCCAGTTGAGTTCACCGTAGCCCGACGCATACGGCACGCGACCGCCGGCAACGCCGTTCGGAGCCCCGGCTATTGCCGTGGGCTGGCCGCCGAAGTTCACGTTGGGAAGGACTGCGAGGTTCGTGTTATAGATACAGCCCGGCCCCGGCGGGGTGGTGATACCGGTGGCCGGATCGGTTGAGCCGGCGCAGTAGAAGTAGGGCGGCAGATTGTAGGTGTAGGCGCGCTGCAGCGAGCCTTGCAGTTTCCAGCCGAAACCGTATAGCGGCACGTGATTCAGCGCGAACTCGATGCCTTCGTAACGCGCTTGGCCGAGGTTTGCCGTTTCCTGCACCTCGCACGGCTGATTGGGACACCCTGTGGCCGCAGCCCCCGTTACGGTTGACGTCTGGGTGAAGAACATATTGTGCAATTGCGTGAGATAGAAATCGAGCGAGACCGACGTGGAGCGCGCGATGCGGTGATCCATGCCGAGGTCGTAACTGAACGCCGTCTCGGCGTTGATGTTGCCGTTATTGGCGTCTTGCACCCATCCGGCAGCCGGCACGCCGCCGATGATCTGGCTCCACGTCGGGCCGCCGGAGGAAACGAGGCTGATGTAGGGCGGCGCAACCGACCCGCCCGCCGCGAGCCGGTAGATCGTATCGCCATTCGGATGCCACGTGAGTGCCACACGCGGCTCGTTGTACGAGTGCGAGGAGTCTTTCCACGTCGCACCACCATCGATCGAGTAATGGCTGAGATAGTTGAGCCCGTAGTCGCCGAAGTTCAGCAGCAGCTTCGGCTTGAGCACGAGGTTGCCGCGCAGCGAGAGCGTTTGAAAGGTTTGCTTCGATCCGGCGACGGGGCTGTGGACGACAATGCCGACGGACGGCTCGTCCGCGGTTGAGGACGAACCCTGCTCGGAACGATCGTACGCGAGCGTGAACGTGTTTTCTCCGAGTTGCTCCTGCAACTGGAGCGTCTCACCGCTCATCCTGTCGTTCGTGATAAAGAGATTCGCTTGGCTCGCGGTCGCGAAGGTAGCGTTCTGGCCGGTGAACGTCGTGTTCGTCGGCGCGACGGCAACGCCACCGGTGAGGCACATCCATCCGTTCGGATCCGTACCGCCGGCGGCTACGGGCGCGCTCGGATCGAACGTTGCTCCGACCGGGCAGAGCGGAACCGTACCGTATGCGTTGTTCAGCGATACGTTCAGCGGCGACGACGACCCCTCACTGGCGTAGGTGTTCAACGAGCCGGTATAGTAGCGCGCGAGCAGCGTCCCCGTTTGCCCGACCGTCGTGCGGAACTCGCCTTGGAAGAGGTTTTGTTGCTGCCACGTGTGGCCGACGCCGTTAAACGAGCTGAGATCGAAGGGAATCGACGAGCCGCACGCGGGAGCGCCGCCCGTGGTCGGGCAGTTATAGGACGGCCCCGTCGCAAACGGATTGCACAGCGTCAGCGGAGCGTTCGCGCTGCCGCATGGTTCAAAGGAAAATGCGGACATGCCGGTGTTGCCGACAAGCGACGCGTCGTAGGCGTTCACATCTCCGTTCCCCGTGACGGATTGCCCGCCGAGGTAGGAGAGATGCAGAGACGTGTTGTTCGAGAAGTTGAAGTGGATCTTCGCGAGCTCGGAGGTGGAGTGGTAGCCCGTGTCCATCGAATAGCAACAGCCGGTGAGCGGCTCGGCAAAGACGATTCCCATGCCGTCGTACGGCGCGAAGCCGGCCGGCCCGATGCCTTCACCGATCGGGGACCCAACCGCCGCAAGCTGCTGACCGTTCACATAATATGGCCCGCCGGCGGGCCCGTTAGCGAGCGGAATCTGCGACCCGGCAAAGCGGAAGTTCTGCAGCGCCCCGGGTGCGCCGTCCGTCACGTAGCCGGCCGCATACCCGATCTTGTGGTTCTTCGTCTCGCCCGTCGCCTTGAACCCCGTCGAGATGCCGCCCCACTTATCAAGGCCGAACATCCCGATCTGTTTATTCTGCCGGGTGGGTTCGAGCGTGCGGTAGTTGATCGTTCCGTTGATCGCGTAATTGATCTCGGCCGGCATCGAGCCGGGGCCTTTGACGAGTTCGACGTCGTCAAGCAGGAACGGGTTGATGAGGTTCGGCGAGAACGTTCCCGCAGAACCCACCGAGACGGGGTGACCGTCGATGAGCGACTCCGTTTCGTACGGCAGCGCGCCGCGAATCTGCGGCGTCTGCGCCGAGCCGGGCGAGGCACCGTTGCTCGGATTACCGTTCCCTGGAGAATACGGCGTGGTGAAGATGCCCGGTGTTTCGTTGAGCACTTTGGTGACCTGGGTACTCCCCTGATTTTCAAACGTCGCCGCGCTAATGGTGCTGATTGCGGCGGTGGACGTGTTTATCTGCGCGACGCCCGCTTCGTTGATGGAGACCGATGCGATCGTGCGAAGTGAAGAAAACGAGGATTCGGCGAGCGCCACGTTCACCGTTACCGTCTCGCCGATGAAAGCGGCGACGGAATCGTCGCGATAGACGCTATAGCCGGCCTTGCTGACTTGCAGCGTGTAGAGCCCCGCCGGGACTTCGGAAAACGTGAACTTGCCGAGCGCGTCCGTCGTTTCCGAAAGGTGGGCCACGCCGATGAGCTCCACGTGCGCGCCGGCGAGCGGCGCCCCGCTGGAAGCTCGCACGACGCCGGTGACGACGGAAGTGGTTCCGGCAGCGTTTGCCGCGAGTGGTACTGCCGCGAAAATTGCGGCCAGCATGAGGACTGTGACGCGAGAGATCAATTGACGCATCGCACTTGCTCCATAACGGTTAGCAGGGCACCCGAACTATATTTTGCCCTTTATGACCATATTCTGAGCTTCCTCCCAAAAAATCGGCTGCACGAGCACAATTTTGCTGCGTCTGTCCCGGAGGGCATCTTTGCGGTGCACCATGCGGCAGGGCGGTCTTGGTGGCGTTAGCAGTTTGCTGTGTATACCAATCAGCAGACGTTCGGGAGCAAGAGCCGCGGGTCGCTCGGCGCCTCGGTGATCGGCAGCGCGGCTTCCTTATAGCTCCCCAATGGGGTCCAAACCACGAATCACATCGCCGGGTCGCGCCCCGCACGGCGGGGGAGCAATGGTGGGAAAAAGAAAGGTGCTGGTGATGGAAAAGCCTGGCGTGTTCTGATCTCACCGCTCATCGGAGTCATCGGAGCCATCGGAGTTGTCCTCTGCATCCTTGCGGTGATCGCGTACTCCGGACGCGATGTTGCCGCTCGCGATCGAGCCCTCGCGGAGCTTGCGCGAACAAATGCGGAGCTCAATCAACGCCTGGCCGAACGCACGATCGAACGCGACGACGTAGCCCGGGGCGAAGCCCTCGCGGAGCTTGCGCGAACAAATGCGGAGCTCAATCAACGCCTGGCCGAACGTACGATCGAACGCGACGGCGTAGCCCGGGACGACGCTCTCACCGAGCTTGCACGAACCAATGCGGAACTCAAGCAACGCCTGGCCGAACGCACGATCGAACGCGACGACGTAGCCCGGGACGACGCTCTCACCGAGCTTGCACGAACCAATGCGGAACTTAAGCAACGCCTGGCCGAACGCACGATCGAACGCGACGACGCAGCCCGGGACGACGCTCTCGCCGAGCTTGCGCGAACAAATGCGGAACTTAAGCATCGCCTGGCCGAACGCACGATCGAACGCGACGACGTAGCCCGGGACGAAGCCCTCGCTGAGCTTGTGCGAACCAATATGACGCAGGAGTATCTCAAGCGGGAGCTCGAGCGCGAGCATCGCGCGTCCGCAGCTTTTCAGAAAGCTGCACTCCCCAGCAAGATGCCTATCGTTCCCGGAATGCAGTTCAGGGCAATTTACCGAGCTGCGAAAGCGGAAGCACTTGTCGGTGGGGACTGGTACGACGCATTCCGTCTTGACGACGGACGAATCGTACTCTCCATTGGGGACGTCATGGGAACCGGCCTTTTGGCCGCGGTCACGATGGGCGCCGTGCGTCAAGCCATTCGAGGAGCAGCTCAAATCCTTGCCGAGCCAATCGAGATTCTCGATGCGGCCGATCGTGCATTACGTTCGGAACAGCCTGATCGCATTGTAACGGCCTTCGTCGGCATCCTTGATCCGATCACCCATTCCTTCACGTACGGGTCGGCCGGCCATCCACCACCGCTGCTACGGTCGGCGGCCGGTGAAATTACCGCGCTTGGCGGCAGCGGGTTGCCGCTCGGCCTCCGATCGATGCAAATGTACGCACCGGAAACTCCTCGCTCCATGATCCTGAACAATTCATCGTTATTACTGCTCTACACCGACGGGCTGATAGAAGCAACGCACGATATTGAAGTCGGGGAGAAGAGGGTGCGTCAGGCGCTACAAAGCGCGGAAGTATGGAACGCCGAGAATCCAGCAGCGGCCATAAGCGATCTTGTCCTAGAAGAAGTGCTGGACGACGTTGCAATTCTAACGATTCGCATCGAAAGCGTTTCGACTTCCGTGACGCGCCCGGGCGGCTTGCAAGAGCGCGACGCTCGTTGGACTTTTGCCGTGCAAGATCGCACCGCCGCCACCGAAGCCCGACAAAGCGTCGCCCTGGTGCTACGTGAATACGGGGCAACGGAAGCGGATACAAGGACCTCCGAGCTGATTTTTAGCGAGCTTCTCGGCAATGTCGTTCGCTACGGCAGCGAGTACGTGGAATTCGCCCTCGATGTCAGCGGTGATGCGCCCGTTCTTCACGCGCTCGATCGTGGTCCTGGCTTTACCTATAGCGCGCACCTGCCAATGAACCCCCTGAGCGACTCCGGCCGCGGGCTTTTTATCGTTAGGTCGCTGACCCACGCCCTGAATGTCACCAGACGTAATGATGGCGGGAGCCACGTCCGAGCAGTGCTGCCGTTCGTCATACGATCTCGTCACAGGGAAACGGTCCTGTTGCCATGCGACGCCGGGTTGACGAAATGAGCCACGTGGCGACGTCGAATCAAAAACCTGGGCGGTTCGATCTCAACAGCCAATAACAAATTGTATAACGTTTATCAGGCAGCGACTCATCGATCGTCAACTCCATACGCTATTTCCGCGAGCTGGGCCGGCAACGCAAAGAACTAGCGATTGCCGCATCGGCCTGGATCGTAGATAGCAATAATCCGGGCAGGCCTCAACCGAGAACGATTCGTACCCCGCCCGCCTACGCACAGACGTATGCAAAACATCCACTCGCGGCGCGTCTCCTCCATTGGGCAAACCTGGTTGTCATCGCGGTGCTTGTCTGGACTGCATTTCTGCTCCTAAGCGGCTCACCCGAACTGAGCTGGAGCCATTGGCTCTCGCCCAGCGTCTATGCCGCGTTGCACCTCAACGATCGAAACGACGAAGGCCGCGTCTGGCACGTACTCTTTTCGTTTCTCATGATCGCCGTCGGGGCGTTTTATGGGCTCTATCTCATGCGAAGTGGTCGTTGGAAAGACCTCGTGCCGAACGCCGCGTCCTGGAAGGACGCTTACTTTGTTGTCCTTCATGATGTCGGCGGGAAGACGCATCGATCAGCGCTCGCAAAATATAATGGCGCTCAGCGAATTGCCTATTGTGCCGTAATCCTACTGGGACTCGGAGAGGTGATTACCGGGCTGCCTATATACTTTAAGGATTGGGCCGGATACGCAAACGTACCAGGCGGCCAGACCGCGATCCGCTTCGAGCACTTCATTCTCATGCTGGGCATCTTGGCGTTTGTCGTCGTGCATCTTATCCAAGTAGTGAGGGCTGGCTGGAACAACTTTCGAGCGATGATCATCGGCCTCGAAGTAGTATACCCGAAAAACGGCAACCGAACAGACATCGCGCAAGCGCAGCCGGAGCCTGAGAACCTAGCACCGCTAGCTCCCGCTATTGAAATAGAAGCCGACATTCGCGAGCGCTCACGTCGCGGTTTTCTGTACGCGGCGGTAGTAGGCGCGGTCGTCCTTGTCGCCGGCCTCTTCGCGCACGAGCAAAGTAGTGCTCCAGACCGCGTTCCTTCGTGGCTCAATTGGGCCCGCGACGTCGAATCCAATCCCAACAAGTCGACTAACGCCAACCGCTAAGCATCAAGCATTGCGAATCGGATCGATCGAGAACGTCTCGGCGAAACGTTCGAGTAATTGTTCGGGACCGGTGCGCGACAAAATTCTCACGCCACGCCTTGGCCTGATCATGCGATTGTGTGCGCCAGGCATCGGTGCAGCGAGCCAAAATGAGCAAGCCACAAAAGGTGTTCATAGCGCCTCCATGCGGTAACTATAGCGGAAGCAGCGCTGGCACAGATCTTGGGCGATTGACTAGTTCCTTCGAGCTATGCGCGCTGATTTCGCGTGGATACGCGATGTGAGCGTCCTTAAACCCTTCATCGAAAGTGGCGTCAGCGGTCCCCGAACAGGAGTCGCTAACGGCGACCTCTATTGCGAGAGTAGTTGCCGCCGTGTCCAGGCGTGCCCAACTCACGAAGGCAGTCAGTGCAGCGAGGATTCTTTCGCCCGATTGGTAGCAGGTTGCAGCACTGCAAGCACCGTTGACGAGGCCTACTTGTAATACGAGCCTCGCCGCATTATTTGCTGAGCTCCTGCACCGTACGGTAATACTGCACTCCGACATCGGAGAGTTTGACGAGGCCCATCATGTTGCCATCCCCGTCGACATGCCGGTGTTGCGCAAGGGATGCGCAGACCAAGGCCACGCGTCGGGCGTCTGCGCCGACGAGCTTGGCAAGCGAGGACACGTCAATACATGCCGCTGCCGCGCCGTCGTGCTCGACCCATCGCTGGTAGAGCTTCAACGACCGCCGTTCTTATTTGTACATCATCCATTTCAAAGGACTCCTAAGGAAAAAGCGCGCCCCTGATACGACAAAACCGCCCCAGCCGACGATGTCGACCTGAAGGACGGTTACGAAGTATCATAGACGCGCAGATTACGCCGAACAGAGTTCGGTACGCCGGGATCAGCCTTCAGTGGGGCGGAAGGTACTCCTCCTCCGGCCTGAAACACGATGGTCATGGCTTCCGACGAGCACATGGATCGGGCAGAGAAATTCGTCGCTGGATATCTCGCCGAATACATCGGAGAGACCGTTGACCCCCACAACTCACCCGACCGCCGCTATTCGAACAACCAGGCGACGGTAGATGTAACGACGCACGCAATCTATCTGTGCACGCGGGAAGATCGTGCACGTCAGCAGCTGGATGAGCTTGGCGTCGGCGAACGACTGAGGGCTGGGGCCCCGGCATGTTATATGAAGATAGACTACGAGTCACGTGACGGCTACGACTATCTGAAGATCGAAAAAGCACGCGATTGCTGAACCCTGGTCCAACAACTCGTACGCGCCGGTCCGCAACTAACGCGGAAAAAGAAGCCAGCCCAACAACGTTTCCGTTATTGGACCTGCACACCCGGGCGTGCCCCGCACTGTAACCCGGTTAAAGCCCTCGCAGACGCCCTATTGCCGTCGAGTGACTTGAGGCACTGAACAGCTCGAGTTGCCGATAGGATCCCTCCGGGTCGCCGTGCGGATGCGAGAGCACAACGGTAACGCCGCGGAGATCGTAGGCCTTGGCTGTGTGATCTCGCGCTAAGTCACTCACACGTGAGAGAGACAAGTACCCCTTCGAGCGCGCGTATCCTAAGTAGGAATCTCCAAAGGGTACGAAGTTCCGGTGCTCAGAGCCAATATGGTCGCGATTGTACGAGCCTCCGTCACGAAGGCGGGTCATCGTCATCGCCGTCGTAGACCGTACACCAGCCAACGCGTGCGATGACCAGGCGTTCTCGGACGTCCGCATTATCACTCCGGATCATGCGGGTTAGTTCCCGACGCGTCTTTAGGACCTCTTCTGACCCGAGGGGTCCGCATTAGGCACTGCCGCGCGAAATCGAAGGCCGGCGGGCGCCGGTCTCGAGCTATCGGGTAGACGAGTAGTGGAGGGAGCGGAAAGTGTTTAGCCGCACGATACCTTCGACGAATGAACACACGTAGCGGCTACTCTTTCGGTTTTTCTTTCCGGAGCGAGCGTCCCGGCCAGACCGTCGAGATTGCGATCGGTCGCAACGACCCATGCCCGTGCGGTAGTGGGCGAAAAGTCAAGAAATGTCATCTTGGACCAACGCCACCGGATGAGCCGAGACTCTCTGACTCGAGGCTGTGGCCACTTCTCGTGGCGCTCAATAAGAATGCACTCGACTACCTTGCGGAAATTCTACCGGCGTTTGCCGCCGGAGGCTTCCAGGAAACAGATTCGGCGACTCGGTGTCAGAATTTGGCGTTAGCGTTCTATGCGTGCATTGCTTTTCGCTCGGGTAGCGCTATCCTGACGCTAATGTGCGCCGATCAAGGCGAAGAGGCGTATGGGCTGCGCCGCGAGCTCGACGACGCCCGCATTAGCATTGCATACTATCAGCAGTTCGCCGATGAAGCCGTGAAGCTAATCGGATCTCGCAATTCCAATCTTCTTTCTTTCGAGCAGCGTTTGAGTGACGCAGGCCTCCCTCAAGCTGACCCTCGTCGTCGCGCCTTGCTTGAAAAGGCCGCCCGCGCTGAGCTCCAATCGGACCCGAGCATTATTACTACGAAGAAAGGAGGGCATTGGACAGAGCCTAGTATGAGAGACATGTTTGTGAGACTACACGATGCGTGGAGCAATGATCCGAATGCACGACATGTGGCTGAGCTAGTTGACACGATGCTACCAGAGGAGAACCGCGGATCGACAGCGGCCCGCGCTAGTTCTCAGCACGCCGCCGGTGGTACAATCCCTAGTCAATGGTTGCACGGCACGTTTATCCTATCGGATCGGTACATCGAATGGGGTCCGACGCCACGGTTGCGGCCCCTCTCAAACTCTATACGCGAATCACCAAACATGCTCTTAGAAGTTGTCACGGACTCGTTGCTGGCTGTCACGAACGGCATTAGCCGGCGAACCGTCAGCCCGGGGCCTTCCCGAATGCAGGCATTTGGTTTTGCCTTGAATTGGTTTCAACAAGTACTTGCTGCCGACACACCAAAATAGTGCCGGACCATATGCTTATGCATCGCGCCGTACCGCGCTGAGGTTGATAAGCGCCTATTAGCGTTGACCAAGAATTGGTTTTAGGCTTTCCATTTCTCGCGCATTTCTCGAGCGAACCGCTCTACCAAGTCTTGTTTGTCTTTGTAGTAAGGATCATTCCTCGCCCGGGCGATCAGCATTTCCACGTACTGTAGCGCGGTACCGGATCGTGTCCCGCGGCGTGGTGTATATCACTTTGACGAGCTCGTCGACCGAGCCCGTGGACACGCCCTGAATGTACGCCTCTTGGATCACCGCCGCCAACGCTTTCTCCACCGTACGCCGCGGTTCGAGAAAGCCGGGGAAGTAGCTGCCCTTACGCAGCTTCGGGATGCGCAGATCAATCGAGCCGGCCCGCGTCTCCCAGAGCCGATCGCGGTAGCCGTTGCGGGAGTTTTCCCGCGGGATGCCACGCTCGTTGTAGGAAGCGCCGCAGCGCCCCTCGACATCGAACTCGATCATGCGCTCTGCGACGAACTGCAGCCTCTCGCGCAGCACGTCGACATCAGCCCCTTTTTTGGCGAGCTCGGTAAGTGCCATACTAGCCTTGGTCATCGCGGGTTCCTTTCGGTCGGTGTTTCTTCACAGAAACAACCTTCGCCGAAAGCCACGGTGGCCGCTCTCTATGCTACGAGGGCGGCCTTTTCATACACCACGGCCTGGGACACGATCGGCTCACACCGTAATGTTGGATTTTTTAATCCGGTCGGCTGCCGAAAAACGCGCCTACCGTTCTCCAGATCTGACACCTTTCGCTCAACCGAGCTGCCTTGAGAGACAGGTTCCAACCTAATACGACGGCATGATATCCAAAACGCGAGGCGGGTATGGAGCAACCTGGTGGCTAGGGTCTCCGCCGGGCACCTGCAGTCCGGGGGAAGCCGCCGGCTTAATCGCGGCCTACCTGACCCTGGCTGCCGTAGCAGCCTTGGAGATGCCGATCGGCAAGCTCGAAGGGACGGGCAGTTCCCGGACTAGCCGCCCCGGGCCACTGATAGTTGCCCTTGTGGGTCCTTTGGCCTTAGGTCGAGCTGAACGCGGAATCGAAGGACCTAGCGGGGGAACTGCCGTGCTTGATGTCCTCAGAAGCGATTGTGCGAAGCTCGATTGCGCGAAGCCCACTAACGCAGGGCTCTTTGTATTGTCTCAAATTGCAGGCATCAAATGACGTGGCATGCGCTTAAGGAGCATCTATCCGAAGGCTATGTTGACTGGGCTCTCTATCTCAGTTCATACTCCCCGCTGCCTGGGCTCCTAGCGATTCGACTCTACGGCCTCCACGACTGTGGGGCTCTTTGGCTAGCGATTCTCTTCGTCCTAATGATGCTTCCGCTTCTCCATATTCTTTCCGACGTGCGCTTTGTGACCGGGCGAGACTTTCGCATCGCACGTGTGAACGGAGCAGCCGGTGAAGTTACCGGATACATTGCGTCCTACATCTTGCCATTGATCGTCATCGGTGGCCTGATCTGGAGTGATTACCTTGCCTACGGTTTGTTTGTCATCATCGTTGGCATCGTAATGACGCGCGGAGAGCTATTGCATATCAACCCCTGGGTCTATCTCTTCGGGTGGAGGCTCTACAACGTTTCCATCGGTGACGATGATCGATTCTACCTATTGAGTAAACGAGAGCCAGTCATCGGCACGGTTGTGCACGCTAAGAAGTTGAGAAACCGGCTCCTGATGGTGGAGGGTAGTACGTGAGCATAAAAGACCTTAAACGCGAGATTCAGCGGCTAGATCTGGACGACGAAGAGCCCTTTCTGCTTGTCGCATGGAAGGAGCAGCGGAACACCGTCTTCGCCACCGTTCGTCTCCATGCAGAGATGCTTGCTCCCCTTCGAGGCATCTGCACAAAGTCTCTTGCCTCTATAGAGACGCGAGAAATGAGAACCTACGATTCCGACGCGCGCCTCAACAAGAACGAACAAGGCATGTGGATCGACTCATCACGAATCAATGAAGACGCCGTTCTAGTCTCCATCATAGACGACGT
>Ga0307373_10012533_pt1 | contig 12022 bp, 8 predicted proteins | sample OX2MG_FD_202534 | JGI IMG/M metagenome (GOLD analysis project Ga0307373, IMG submission 202534) | Soil microbial communities from Risofladan, Vaasa, Finland - OX-2 | ecosystem: Environmental > Terrestrial > Soil > Coastal area > Acid sulfate soil | place: Finland: Risofladan, Vaasa | collected...
ACCCGGAGCGCGAAGCGTCCGCGATGCGTGTGCAGATCAACACGATCGTTGGTGCATTGGCATGACCGAGGGACGGCACACGGCGCGCCTGGTGCTGGCCGGCCACATCATCGACTCGATGATGCTGCCTTCGGTGATGGACCTCGTCATGGACGAGGGCGGCAACTTCACGATCGAGGAGCTCAAGGTCGGACAGCACAAGACCGACACCTCGCTCTGCCGCATGGAGATCATCGCCGGCTCGGCGGAGCAGCTCGACCGTATCGTCCGGCGCGCGCGGGCCCTGGGCGCGACAGCCGAATCGGAAGAGCCGGCGCAGCTCGAGAAAGTCGCGGTCGAGGGAGTGTTCCCCGAAGGCTTCTATTCGACCAGCAACCTGCCGACCGAGGTGCTGCTGGGCGACAGTTGGGCGCCGGTCGAGAAGATCGAGATGGACACCGCGATCACGGTCGACCGCAAGGCGCGACGCGCCTGGTGCATTCCGTTCCAGGACGCGAAGCCGGGAATGGAGGTGGTGGTGGGGTACAAGGGCGTGCGCGTCACGCCGCTCGAGCGCTCGCGGCAGACCGAGATCTTCAGTTTTATGGGCAGCGAGGTGTCCGCCGAGAAGCCGAAGAAGGTGCTCATCGGCGAGATCGCCAAGGAGATGCGCGCGATCAAGGAGTCAGGCGGACGAATCGTGGTCGTCGCCGGCCCGGCCGTTGTGCACACCGGGGCGGGCCGCTACCTATCCAGGCTGATCGAGCTCGGTTTCGTGCAGGTGCTGTTCGCGGGCAACGCGCTGGCCGTGCACGACGTCGAGGCCGCGCTGTTCGGCACCGCGCTCGGCATCAACATCGAGAGCGGGTTGGCCACCGAGCACGGCCACGAGCACCACATGCGCGCCATCAACCGCGTGCGCGCTGCGGGCGGCCTTCGCCAGATGGTGCAGTCGGGTCAGCTCACGTCCGGCGTGATGAAGTCGGCGATCGACCACGGGGTGGACTTCGTCCTGGCGGGCTCGGTGCGCGACGACGGGCCGCTGCCGGACGTCATCACCGACATGGTCGTGGCGCAGCAGCGGATGCGCGCGGCGCTCAGCGGGGTTCGGATGGCGCTGATGCTGTCGACGATGCTGCACTCGATCGCCACCGGCAACATGCTGCCCGCGGGCGTGCGCACTGTGTGTGTGGACATCAACCCAGCTGTGGTCACAAAGCTGGCCGATCGCGGCAGCTGGCAATCGATCGGCCTAGTCACGGACGTGGAATCCTTCTTGCGCGAACTGGCCTTGGTGATGGAAACTGGAGCGCATGGGTAAAGGACGCGACAAGCAGGGCCGCGAGGCCAAGAAGAAAAAGAAGGTCAAGCTGCCGGCAGGATCGGCTCCAGTAAACGTCCAGTTCCGGCACCACGCGGTGCCGGTCAGCCAACCCGAGGCGCCGCCTAAGTCAGCCGAATAAGGCAGGCGCCCCGGATCGCGGCGCAACCGCTATTGATCTGGACCCAGGAAGCCGAACAGGTCGATTATGAAATTCGTCGTCGCGCCACACCGCTGCGGACGATCATCGTCCTGTCGTTGTTGGTCGCAGCGATGGGATTCCCTAACCTGCATTTGAAAAAGTTCGCCAAAGCACCCGAAGGGCCCACCAAGTTCGCTCAGCGTTCTTGGGCCATCCTCATGGCCCTCGAGCTCAGAGCTGGGTCGGGCCGATGTAGCCCTCGCCCTCGAGGTGAAGGATGATCTGCTGGGCGGCTTCGGCCGGCGTCACGCCCGTGGTATCGATGATCAGATCGGCGTCATGCGGCACCTCGTAAGGGTCAGAGACTCCGGTGAACTCTTTCAGGATTCCCGCACGTGCTTTCGCGTAAAGACCTTTCCGATCTCGCTCCTCGCACACCTCGATTGGCGTCGCGACGTGAATCAATACAAACCCGCCGCGCGGCTCGACCATTTGGCGCACCTCTTTGCGCGTGGCGTCGTAAGGCGCGATCGGGGCGCAGATCGCGATACCGCCGTGGCCTGTGATCTCGGAGGCGACAAAGCCGATGCGGCGGATGTTGAGGTCGCGGTGTTCCTTGGAGAATCCGAGCTCGGAAGACAGCTGGCGCCGGACGATGTCTCCATCCAGCAGCGTCACCGGCCGGCCCCCGATCTCCAGCAGCTTCACCAGGACCGCGTTGGCGATCGTCGACTTGCCAGACCCGGACAGCCCAGTGAAGAACAGGGTGAAGCCCTGCGTCGAGCGCGGCGGGTAGGAGCGGTGGAGCTCTGCCGCGACTGCGGGCGGTGTGAACCATGACGGCAGGTCGGTGCCTTGGTTGAGTCGGCGCCGCTGCTCGGTGCCCGATATAGACAGGACTCGCGAGCCCTTGGGCACCTCGTCGTCGGGCATGTAGGCGTCGCGGTCCTCGACGTAGACCATCTCTTTGAAGGGCACCATCTGGACGCCGAGCTCATCCTCGTAGAGGCTGACCATCTCCTGCGCGTCGTAAGGGCCGTAGAAAGGCCGTCCCGCCGAATCCTTGCCGGGTCCGGCGTGGTCGCGACCCACGATCAGGTGGGTAACGCCGTGGTTGCGGCGGATGATCGCGTGGAGGAGAGCTTCGCGCGGGCCGCCCATCCGCATCGCGAGAGGAAGCAGGGAGAGCATCGCGGTGCCGGGCGGATAGCTCGGCATGATCGCCTGGTAGCAGCGAACCCTCGTGTAGTGGTCGACGTCGCCCGGCTTGGTCATGCCGACGACAGGGTGGATGAGTAGGTTTGCCTCCGCCCCTTGGGCGGCGCGAAGCGTCAGCTCGAAGTGGGCGCGGTGCAGCGGGTTTCGAGTCTGAAAGGCGACGATCTTGCGCCAGCCACGCTGCTGAAAGCTCGCGCGCAGCTCGGCGGGCGTATGGCGCAGCTCGCCGTAGTCGTAGTGAAAAGGGACCTGCAAGCCCTCCAGCTCGCCGGCGACATACCAATGCCGGTCGCTGTCCAGCAGCATGGCCACCGAAGGGTGCCCGCGGTTGACGGTACCGTAGACCGCTTCAGCCTCGAGCTGCAGGTCGGGCTGCCAGACGTACGCAACATGGAGGACGGCCAGGATGACACCCTCCGGATCGCGCAGGGCCAGGCTCGACCCGTTGTCCAGCTGGGACGCGATCTCGGCCGAGATGTCGAGCGTGATCGGGATCGGCCAGAGGGTGCCGTCGGTCAAGCGCATGTTGTCCCGCACGGTCTCGTAGTCGGGGCGGCCCATGAAGTTCTTGAGCGGCGAGAAGGCGCCGGTCAAGAGCAGCTCCAGGTCGCAGAGCTGGCGTTGGGTGAGGTCCCACGACGGCCAATCGCGCGATTGCGCTTTCAGCTCCCGCCGTCGTCCTTCGTCGACGAGCGGGTCGACGAGGGTGCCGCCGTAAGGGCTGATCTGGTGGTCAGACATCGCCGCCAAACACTAACAAAGCGCAGCTGGCGGATCGGTCCGGTCTGGCTAGGCGACCCGGTCGTGGCCGGACATCGCTGCAGTGACGATGCGGGGCGCGCTCGGTCTGGGCGATCAGACCCCAGGCGGGCGTCAGCGCGAGCGCCAGCACGATCAGCCCGATCAGAAGTTCAGTGTTGCTGAAGTTCAGAAGCTTCATCGCCGAAGCGGCGAGGATGAAGGCCAGGATGGGCGGGACGACGATATCAGGCGCCGACGCCCAAAGCCTAGATCCGATAACAAGCCCGTTGGCGGCTTCGTGCACTGGCGCCGACGAACCGTCGAGAAATTACTTCAGGGGATGTCCGGCGAGTGGGCTATCGCCTCAGCCTTGAGCGGCGCGTTCGAGCCGGCGGCGGCGAGCACGATTGCCACCCGGACTGCGTAATCCGCCCTGGCCGACATTCGCACCGCGACATTCTGCGCTGACCCCAGCAGTGGCGATCGTAGAAAAAGGGCCCGGCGCGAGTTGCTAAGCCGCCGCCAGACCATGATCCCGGCAGTACAATAGCCGACCTACACGGCCACCGAGGTCGTCGCCTCTTGGGCCCTGGGTGCCCTCAAGATCATGGGTTTCGAGGGTGCAGCTGAACTGGAATTGAGCGCCATCACCAACGTCGGAGTCGACGCCAAGATCTTGGATTTGGCCTTATTCGACCACCGCTACGAGGCTCGTAGGTGAGCGGCTGGCCGGGCGGCCCGCGCAATTGCGGATCGGCATTTGTCGCGGTGCTTGCCACCGCATCGATTCTGTTCGGCTGGGCGACCCAGACGACCTACGCGGCTGCCCCCAGCATGACGGTGCCCGCCCCCGCCCGCGACCTCTCGAGGTGGATTCCCGACCCGTCTATTCTTGGTCGACCCCACGGGATCATCCCTCACGTCCGTCAGGGCCAGAAGCCGGTCCGAACTACGGCGCCCGCTGGATTCGCCAACCCCAACTGCGGCGGATGCAGCCCTCCGCTGCTGTTTACTCGTGGTGCTCCCGTCATGGGTGGCGTGAGCGGGACCCCTGGGCATGTCACCATCACGCCTGTCTACTGGGCGCCTCCCGGGTACACATACACGGCCACTTATAAAGGCATCGTCAACGGTTATATAAAAAACGTAGCGCTGGCCAGCCAGACGAGCACCAACGTGTTCTCGGTGTCCACTCAGTACTACCAGCAGGCAAGTTCGCTCGGCGCGACCAAGGAGCACATCGAGTACGTCGTGCAGGCCGGGACGGAGGTCGACGACCCAACCGTCTTTCCGCCGCAGGGAGGGGTGACCGGATGCACCGCCGCCGCCACTTACACCGCCTGTGTGACGGACGGCCAGCTGCAGACGGAGCTAAGAGCAGTGCTCACGACTCTCACGCGTCCGATCGACGACGCACACCTGTACATGGTTCTGTTCCCGGCGTCGGTCGAGACGTGCCTCAGCCCAGGGAGCGCGTCGAAGGGGACAATTTGCAGCAGCAACGCGTACTGCGGTTATCACAGCGCCACGACGATTGGGAACCTGGTCTATAGCAACGAGCCGTTCCCAGTCCTCAACGGCTGCTCGGACCCGTTCAATGGTGCCCAGGCACCTAACGGGGACGCGGAGGCAGACGACGAGGTCAGCATATTGAGTCACGAAGCAAATGAGGCGATAACCGACTGGGCAGGCGCTTGGTTTGACCGTCAAGGCTTTGAGATCGGCGACGAGTGCGCCTACGTTTACGGAACGCCTCTTGGATCCACTGGCGGCGCTAATACCCTCTACAACCAGGTGGTCGGCACCGGCAAGTACTACACCCAGGACGAGTTCAGCAATGAGGACTTCGCCCTCGGCAGGGGTGACTTGACCCATGCCGGCGGAAGTAAGGTCGTCGGCTGCCTCCAGCAGGATGAGCTGCCCACAGCCAGCTTCACAGGCCCATCATCGGTAGCAACTGGGGTCTCCGCGACCTTCGACGGCACTGCTTCGTCAGACTCCGACAACGCGACGCCCCTGGCCTACTCATGGAGCTGGGGGGATGGGACACCAAACGACACCGGCGCGTCCCCCTCACACGTGTTCTCGTCAGCAGGCACCCACACGGTCACGCTGACCGTCACTGATGTCGATGGGTGGAGTGGCATCGTGTCGCATCCGGTCATCGTGACTGCCCCCTTCTACCACCCACTCGCGCCGGTCAGGGTCCTCGACACCCGCACCTCCGGCCAGACCATTGGTCCTGGCGGAAGCATGGACCTGGCTCTTTTGGGGGGGAGCGTGCCCAGCAACGCGACAGCTGTCGTCATGAACATGACAGCTACTAACACGACTGCTAACGGCTTTCTTACTGTGTACCCGAAAGGGCCATCCCGGCCGCTTGCCTCGAACTTGAACTGGGTGGCGCGCCAGACGGTGGCGAATCTGGTCATGGTTCAGCTCGGAACGGGCGGCATCGTAACGATCTACAACGGCGCGGGATTCACCGACGCGATCGCCGACCTGGAGGGTTACTACGCTCCCTCAAGCGGTGGAACTGACGGAGGGCTCGTACCTCTCAATCCCTCACGGATCACCGACACCAGAAGGGGCAGCGGTCAGCCGAACTCCGGTTCGCGCCTCGGTCCCGGCGGCACGCTGGATGTTCAGGTCACCGGCGCCGGCGGGGTGCCTGGGCCAACCGGCGCCGAGGCGGTCGTCCTGAATGTGACTGTGACCAACGCCAGCGCTGGGAGCTTCTTTACCGTATATCCGACCGGCTCGATAAGGCCTCTGGCCTCAAACCTCAACTGGATTGCCGGTCAGACGGTAGCCAACCGCGTAGTGGCGCCCATCGGTTCGGGAGGGAAGGTAAGCATTTACAACCAGGCCGGTACGGCAGATGTCATTGTCGACGTCAATGGCTACTTCACCGATGCGACCTTGAGCGGTAAGGGGTTTTTCGGTTTAACGCCCAGCCGCATCCTCGACACACGCGACGGCACTGGCGGCCTCAACCGCAAGCTCGGCTTTGCTCAGACCGCGGCCATTACCGTTGCCGGCCAGGGCGGCGTTCCGCTCATGACAGCTGCCCAGCCTCCGGTTGCCGTCGTGATCAACGTGACGGCGACGGGCCCTACCGCGGTGGGCTTTTTGACCCTCTTTCCCGATCAGACGAGTCGGCCGAACGCCTCAGATCTGAACTTCAAGGCTGGGCAGACCGTGCCCAACCTGGTAGTTGTCGCGATCGGTGCCAATGGGGACGTGGCGCTGTACAACGCAGCAGGTTCGACTGATGTCGTGTTTGATGTCGTTGGCTGGTATGGCGACAGCCCCTAGCGCCGTGCTTGGGTGCCTGACCAGAGCCCGCGCCCCCGCTCAAAGCTAAAGCCGGCGAGGCTGTTGAGACCTCGCCGGCTTTGGGCGACCGTTACGGGACTACTTGTTGCTGCCTGGGTTCGGAGCCGGGGCAACGGCCGGGGCCACAGGGAAGGCGAGCGCAAGACGGGCCTCCGTCGCAGCAACGCGAGCCTGCTGGGCGGAAGTCATCGGGGAGATTGCCTGTCGGACCGCTGGCTTTTGAAATGCGCCGAGTGGGAGGACCTTAGGCGCCTGAATCTGCGTCCCTTTAACCGTGGGCGCCACACCTGGGCAGGGAAGGCCCGTGCCGTGTGCCGCGGAGCATCCGGAGGCAGGGGAAGAGGCGGACACGAACATTGCCGGAAGCGTTCCCGCGCTCATGGCGAGTGAAAAAAGAGCGGCACCCGCTGCCGCACCCAAAACTGGCATCACGATCCAGCGGGGTGTGGTCCGCGTAAGCCGACGGTTAAACGTGTTGACCATGTTCGTCTCCTGAACTCTTGTTCGATCTTCCGCGGCTGCTAGGCCACTTGAACCGTCACCTGACAATAACGGCCGAGGCCCCGAAACGTTTCGTTTTCTCGCCACACAGCACGCTTTTAGTCAGACCGCAGACTCGGAGCGGTGCCAGACAACGCGCCGGCGGGCGGGATGGGGGGAAGGGCGTCCGCGCCGTACAAAAGGCCCATGGCGAACCGGCAGGAGTCGTCAAGTCGCCTTCGCTCTTCATCCGGTAACTGAGGCCATTTCGGCGGGTTGGCTTTGATGATCGCAGCGGCGGACTTGAGGTACTCGTCTGTGGGCTCGGGGAGGCCGAGAAAACGCATGAGATTGCCCAGCTCGCCTTGGGGTCGCGCCACCAGGTCTTCGTAGCGAAGCTGGAGAACCCGGCCCGGTGGAAGTTGGGCCAGCATCCCGATCCCGTTGGTTTCTTGGATCGTCCAGCTGTTGCCCAGGCTCGCGAGCGATACCTGATGGTTCCAAAACTCCTGGACATCAAAAGAATCGGGCATCAGCGTCCGAAGCTCTGCTGGCACCTCTCCATTGGGTGGCTCGTCGGTATTGAAGGGATCAATCCCGATGTGACTGGCCAGCTCTCCGGTGATCATGGACAAGCGAAAGGCGCTGTGACTGGCCATGGAAATGGCGCACTCGCGCCCGTCCCGATACAGGTGAACATAGCGGGCATCGGGGAAGTTGGCCATCAGGTCGCCCAAATTCGCCAGTATGCTTCCCGACCGTTCGACCCAGATCTTGCGCTTGAATCGCTGCCTCAGCCAATCGAACAGCCGCAGGTAGTGCTGGGCCACCGTATGAGCTCCCTGGTCAATCACGAAATCGTGGATTTCGTCGTAGAGGGCTTCTGGCTCATCGGTCAGGTGGGGTAGAGCGGTTAGAAGGATGGGCGGCACGCCAGTCTCGGCAGTGAAGCGCCGACCTTGCCCAGGACGGTACAGCACTTCATCGAAGACGATGCCCAGCTGGTACATGAGCGTCATTCGCTTTCGAGGAGTACTCAGTAGAGCCCAAAACTGAGGGCCCTGGACCGGGCCGCCACCTGGCAATGCACCTGGCATCAGCATGATCAGCAACTCGGACAGGCTAAGGATGTCCGGGTGCAGACGAAGCAGGTTGGAGACAAGGGTGGATCCGCAGCGCCCGCTGGAGACGACAAATATGGGAGCGGGAGATTCTGCCTTGCCGGCGGATGGCGACGCCAACGTCGAGGCCACAAGGCTGGAGGACGACTGCTCGGCCAGCCTCGCTTGAGCGGCGGCCGCTGCCTTCTCCCAAGCCTGCCGTGCGCGCACGTTGCCTGGCTGGTTGGCCAATGCTCTATCTGCCGACGACAAGGCCTCGCGGTAGCGTCCCAATTTCAGCTGGTTTTCAGAGGTAAGGAGGGTGGCGTGGAGGCCTGTCAACATGGGGTGGCGTTCGTGCGCTCCGTAGCTCTCACTCGCGCACGATTCGGCAAGCTCGAGCAGCTTGAGGATGTCGGCCGGACGCTCTCCGGCCTTGGCTTTCAGGTCGGCGAGCATCACGTACGCCTCGCCGAAACGGGGGCAAAGTCCGATGGCTTGAAGAGTCGCCTGTCGAGCGCCCTCTGCGTCGCCCGACATCTGGAGGCTTCTGGCGACCTCCATCCATCCTTCCCATTTGTCTTCCGGGGCGATGTGCTGGTGCTTGGCCAGGAACTGCCCAAGCATCCAATTCGCCGACTTCGCGTACTGGCCTTGCGCGTAGAGGGACCGGCCAATCAGGTAGCGAGCCCGAGCAATGTCCGTGTCCGGCCCCTCCGTGCTCTGCAGTTGGCGCAGCCACGCCCTGAGCATGGAAGCATTTCGGCGAAGCGCCCTCGACGCGTTCCGTTTCTGTTTCTCAACTCCGAGGTCGAGAACGACAGTTGCAACGATCGCCGAAGCATCCTTGACCTGAGGGACCAAGACCTCGTGGACGGGGTGGCGCCACCGCCAGCCGATGTCCCGCCGGAGGAGAAACTCCTTCGCCACGACCGATATCGGGTTGCCTAACTCGTCGCTCGCCTTCAAGTAGTCGATCAGCCAAACGTCGACCTGCGGGGAGTCGGTGGCGAGCTTTCGAAGGGCTGTCGCGACCGCCGACGACGTCGCACGGGCGCGTTTCCCGTTTTCACTAAGAACGACCAGGTTGTCGCTGTCGAGACTCACGGCATAAGTAGTCGCGAGGTGTCTGAACGATTCGTTGCGCGCAGCGGCGAAACCCCAGTCATCAGGACCGTGATCCGCAGGTCGCGGCCGCCATTTGAACTCGTGCAGCTCGTACGGCGGTCCGAGCTGCCTGACATAGTCCCGGGTTCCGTCCCGCGATCCTGTATCAACCACAACAATTTGGTCCAGGCCGGATAGCTGTTCCAAGAGTTGCTTGAGTTCCGCAAGGTCGTCGCGCGTGATGATTGCGGCCCCGATGGTCACAGGGTCAGGCATATGCGGAGCGCTTTTCGGTCGCTTGGGCGTACAAGGCCAAGCAGGGAGCAGGCATCAGGCGCAGTAGGATACCAACCACTCTCCATGGAAATCGTGTCTTCATGAACATCCTGCTGATCACCACCGACCAACTGAGGGCGGACAGCCTGGGGGTTTACGGCAATGCAGTCGCCAAGACGCCAACCCTCGACCGGCTGGCGTCGGAGGGTACTCGGTTTACAGCCTGCCGCTGCCAAAACCCATACTGCCAGCCCTCACGAGCCACGATCCTGACCGGAACCTACCCATCGACCCACGGTGTAACGACCACAGGAGTGGATCTTCCGGCGGACATGTTCGGCCGCTCGGTCCCAGAGTATTTGACCTCAAACGGGTATCGCACCGCTCTCTTCGGCAAAGGCCACTTTGCTTCGGCGTTCCCTACTTATCCGACGCGCCAGGTTGAATCGATCGAAGGGTCGGCCCTCATCCCGCCCGGGTGGTCCGGCCCTTATGCCGGCTTCGAGCACGTCGAGCTCGTGCTTTTCGGCCACAACATTCGCATGGCGCCCGCGATGGGCTCATGGCGCTGGTGTTTCGGACCCCCACCATTCGGCCTCCACTACGCCCGCTGGCTTTACCGAGATGGCGACAAGCGCGGCCGGGAGCGCCTCCGGCTGATGCAACCGGAGGCGGCTCAACAGAGTTGGGAGTCGATCCAGACCTGGCACAGTGCCCTCCCGGCCGAGGACCACACATCTACCTGGATCGCCGAACGCGCGATCGAATGGCTCCAGCATGTGGATGGGCCCTTCTTTGCCTGGGTGAGCTTTTGCGACCCGCACCCTCCAATGGATCCGCCCGCCCCGTGGTCGACCCAATACACGCCGGCTGACGTGGCTCCCTTCCTGCCAAAAGTAGAGCCTGGCGAGCTCGACAACAAACCGCGCGCTCATGCCATATGGGCCGCGGGGATGCGCGGGACTGTTCACGAGTGGTCGAATCCAGGTGGCGCCAGCTTGAAACCGGAAGGGCTCGCGATCCTGACGGCGGCCTACTACGGGATGGTGAGCATGATCGACGCCCAGGTCGATCGCGTGCTGGCCGCGCTGAACGAGAGGGGCCTCGCGGGCGACACGCTGGTGATCTTCACGAGCGATCACGGGGCCCTTTTAGGTGAGCACGGGATGTTATTCAAGGGCCCTGTTCACTACGAGGAGCTGCTGCGTGTCCCCCTCATTGTTCGGGGAGAGGGATACAGTGCCGGATCGGTCGTCGACGAGCCGGTAGGCCTGGTCGACCTTGCGCCTACGATGGTCGACGCGGCAGGCGCAAAGGTACCTGAATGGATGGAAGGCCGGCCGCTTCTTGACGGTCCACGCGAGTTCGTCTTGACCGAGAACGATCACGAAGCCGGCTTCCGGGTTTCACTGCGAACCATCACGACCAAGAGATACAAGATCACACGCTATCTCGGACGGGAAGGGGTGGGCGAGCTCTACGACCTGCAGAAGGATCCCCGCGAGCTGGTCAATCTCTGGGGTTCGGGGGACCACTGGCAGGTGCGGTCCGACCTCCTCAGCCTGCTTGATGAGACGGCGAATCGCAGGGTGCGCACGGAACCTAGGGTCAGCATCATCGGCTGACCGACCGCGCGGCCGTCGAAGGCACCCACGACGCCCGACTTGGCGGTTTGGAACGTGAACTATCGCGTTGTGGTGTCTAGAGACGAGACAGTGACATCCGTCCTAGCCGATGCTATATTCCGCGAGACGTTGTTTTGGAGCCGTGCTTAGGCCCGGCTTTTCGGAGGTAGCCGATGGCAAACACACCTCGACCAGGGACGAGCACTCTCAGCCCGAACGCGGCGAAGCTAAAAGCCGTCAGAGCGCCGGCTGTAGCACGCTTGTCCAACGACCGCAAGGCGCTCGCCGTGCGCTATGCGGTGTCACCAATGAGCGCCGCCCAGAAGGCACGTAACGCGAAAATCCTTAAGGCTCTCGGCGACTGATCCCCGGCTCAGGCATTATTTCCACGCCTTTTAGGGAGGATGTGAACTTGGCGACCACTCGCATGGAGATCGACGCTGACGAGGTCCAACAGCTCAAGGCGCTCGTCGCCGAGCAGCAAGAGCGACTGGACGCATTGGAGAGGCACGTGGACTCGCCCGATGGCGGCGAAACCAAGGAGAAGCGTTCGACGCGCCGCCAGCTCCTCAAGCTCGCCGGTGCGACACTCGCCGGTGCTGCCGGCTCTGCAGCGTTGCGGGCGATCCCGGCCGCCGCCGCCGATGGGGACACGGTGACCGTCGGCAACGGGTTCACCGAAACCCTGGGCACC
>Ga0307373_10012534_pt1 | contig 12022 bp, 5 predicted proteins | sample OX2MG_FD_202534 | JGI IMG/M metagenome (GOLD analysis project Ga0307373, IMG submission 202534) | Soil microbial communities from Risofladan, Vaasa, Finland - OX-2 | ecosystem: Environmental > Terrestrial > Soil > Coastal area > Acid sulfate soil | place: Finland: Risofladan, Vaasa | collected...
GAGCTTTTCGCGTAAACCGCAGGGTCGTTGTAGACCGTGTCGTCGAAATAAAATGTCATCCATTTGTCGATTTGATTTTCGCCGTAGTAGCTGAGCCAGTCGGAGAGGCCCGCGCCGGCGACCGCGGCTTTGAAGCGATGTGTTTGCGTCACGGCCCACATGGTCATGTAGCCGCCGTAGCTCCAGCCGGTGATGCCGAGGCGCTGCGGATCGATGGGGAGCGAATGAATGGCCGCGTCCACGCCGCCCATGATGTCCTTGAAATCACCGTAGCCGAAATCCTTGACGTTCGCTTTTGTGAATGCTTCGCCTGCGCCATAGCTGCCGCGTGGATTCGGGAGCAGCAGAAAATATCCGTTGGCGGGAAGCGCGGCGCAATAATCCCACTGGCTGGGCCAGTGCGGCAAATTCGCCCATGCGGGCCCGCCGTGAACTTCGACGACCAGCGGATATTTTTTCGAGGGATCGTAATTTTGCGGATAGACAATCCAGCCCTGAACGGAACCGATATTCGTATTCCAGTGCAGGCTTTCGGCGTTGCCCCATGCGGGGTGCAGCGCGCGATTGAGTTGCGTCACCTGCTTCCAATTGCCGATAGGGCCGGCCCAGACCTCCGGCGGCGCGTTGAAGGATTCGCGGACGGCGGCGGCCGTTTTGCCATCGCGTGAAAGCGAAACGCCAACGGTGAATTCATTTTGGCCCATATGCTCGGCGCCAGTCCAAAGCGAAGTAATCACGCCGGAATCAAGGCTGACGGAAGCGACGCCGCTTTTACCATCGACAATCTCACCGAAGACAATGGATTTCGAATCCGCCGACCAATCGATGGAGCTGGCCGTTGCTTTCATATCGGGCGTGACGTCGCGTGCATCGCCGCCGGTTATGGGGAGTGTATAGACGTCACCGCCGACCACAGGCTCGTCGCTCATCAAACCGGCGATGAAGGCAATCGTCGCGCCGTCGGGCGACCATCTCGGCGTGCCGATTTGCATGCCCGATTTGAAAATGGATTGCGGCGCAGCGTTCGTGGCCGAATCGAAAATGTAAATTTGCGCGACGTACCAGTTGTCGTCACCATTGCCATGCGCGGCGGTGGCGACGAGACGTTTGCTGTCAGGCGACCAATCATATTCGTAGACGTACATGTTGGCCGGAGTGATCTGGCGAACGCGGCCGGACGCGAGATCCACTATGGCGAGGCGCTGCTCGTAAGTTTTGGTTCCAACGACTCCTTCGTCGCGCGTTTCCGCGGCAAGCGGGCCGGCGGCGCGCGGCGCGTTTTCGATAAAGAGGAACGCGATGGATTTTCCGTCGGGCGACCACATGGGATTCGCGAGGTCGCCCTTCCCGTGCGTAAGCTGGCGAGCCGGTGCGCCAGGGGCCGCGACGTAAAGCTGCAATTGGCCGGAATGCGCGGCGTCGGAGAGAAACGCCAGACGTTTGCTGTCGGGCGACCATGCCACGTTGCTTTCGGCGGCGGAACGGCCCGATGCCGCCGTGATTCGCTGCGGCGTCGAATGGGATTTCCAGTTCGCAATGTAGATTGCGGAATCGGGTGAAGGGGCACCATTTTTGCCGGTGAGCGATTCGACCCAGGCGACGCGGCGGCCGTCGGGAGAAATCACCGCCTCGGAGATGGCGTGAACGCCGAACATGTCGGTCATCACTTGCTGCATTGCGGGCGGAAGCGCGGCGGAGGATTTTTTTGTCGCAAGTGCGGACGCGTCGCGGCCAACCACGGGAGCGGAGGAGAGACAACACGCTCCTAAAACAATGGCGATGCGGGACAGGTTCGAGACTCGTTTGCTGAGCATGAATTCTCCTCGGCGCGAAAGCAGACAAACGATACCCGTGCGCCGTGACGCGCGCAAGCGTTCCGTAACGAAGACGATGATTAGGCGGCGGAGACCGGAGCGGTGGCGCGAGTTTCGATGGGGCGGGGCTGCAATTCCAGGATCTGCCGGCGCTGGAGGAAAACGAAAATCAGCGCAATGGCGGCTTGTCCAATCAGGGCGATGAGCCATTCGGCGGGGTGAGTGGTCCAAAGCGCACTATTCAGAACGAAAAGAGGCGTCGGCAAAAAAATCGCGGTGAACGGATTTTGCGTCAGGTGCAGTGGCACGACGATGATTCCGGCGCACACATAGAACGTGATCAAGTAGAGAACGCCGAGAGGAAGCGGATGGCGGCCGCGGCGCAGATTCATCCACTGCAAAAACAGCAAATCGCGCGAGAGCCACACGGCGAAAAAAGTCACGCGGAAGATGGCGATGGCGAGGCTCCATTCGAGCGACGGGTCGCACTTCCATTGAATGACCAGAATCATCGCCGCGCCCACGAGAATCGCGCCAAGAAAAATATACGGTGCGGGCCAAACGGATTCGAGCGCGACGGGCGCGGCTTCAATGCCATGCAGCCGCCGGCGCATCCGATTCCGATTCCGCAGCAAAATGAAACCAAAGATGTAGAAAAGTACAATATTTGCAGTGAACGCCGTTGGCGCGAAGTCGGCACTTAGCCCGTTGATGTAACCCCAAGGGAAAAACGCGAACAGGATGAAATTCAAGTAGCAAAGAAGGCCGAGGGCCTGAGTCGGAGTATAGAGTTCATACTCCGTTGGGTCGCGTTTGATGTTACGCGTAACGGCGGGGATGAGCCAAGCGAGGGCGATCAAATAGAAAAGAAAAAGAACGAGCGCGTGATGGACGGAGATACCAAAGAACATGTCGCGAAGGGGGCTGGGAATCGTGAGCGTCCGGCCGAGACTTCGGAGCCGCATTGTACCCAATGCCAACGACCAGGACGTTTGCTGGGCCAGCGAAACAGCCACAAACGGGCTCAATCCTCCCAATGCCAAATGCGTTTCCACGCTCTGTCGGAACGTGACTAAGGGAAGCAGAAGATAAAAAAGTATCGCCCAGGTGGCCGTGCCGCGCTGGAGATAAAGCGAAATGACGAGAGCGAATGCCATGTAAACGATGGCGCCGAGAATGAGAAGCACGTAAGCGGCGAGGACAAACTGCCAGGAAGCGCCGCCAGCGATGGCACCGACAATCGCGGCGGGTAGAAGGCACGCAAAAACGAAATAGGCCATCAACGGCGGGCCGAAAAGTTTGCCAATGGTCAGCTCGAATGGAGAAAGCCGCGTGAGCCGCTGGAAATCAAACGTATTTTGATCCTTTTCGCGTTGAATGGCGTGGATCGAGGCGATGCCACCGCCGATGACGAGCACAATTGCCTGAATCCACAGAATCGTAGTGAGCAACGCCTGACCGCCGTGTGGGACAAGTCCACTCGTGCCGTCACTTTGACCCAAGTTGTGCGCATAAAAATAAATCAACGTCACTTCGAGCGCGGCGCACAGCGCGGCGGCGGAAATCATGCGGACCGGACGCAATTGAATGCGCGCGTTGCGGATGATTTCAGGATTCGAGAAGAGGCTCATCGCGTCACATCACTTCCCCGCCGGAAAGCCGCGCGTAAATCTGCTCGAAGGATTCGGATGAACCTTCGACAGCGCACACCGGCGCGCCGCTCGTCACCAGATCGCGCACCAGCGCGGCGAGATCCCTGTCGTTTCCCGCAAAATGAAATTCCACACTCGACGATCCCGAAACCACACTTGCGGAGGGATGCGCGTCCAATACGCCCTCCCGCGTTGATAGCCAGGCCAATAACTCGTCGCCCGGCGCCGTCACGCGGATGCGCAGCCGCCGATGAGCAGGCGCAGCGGCTTCGTGCATCACGTCCGCGAGTTTTCCAGCGCGGAGCAAACGGCCCTTTTCCAGGATTGCGACGGAGGTGCAGATTTCCTCGAGGTCGGCGAGAACATGCGAGCTGATGAGAATGGTTTTGCCCTGGCGATTTAAATTTTTGAGCAATTCTTTCAGCTCGACGCGAGCTTTCGGGTCGAGACCGGAGGCAGGCTCGTCGAGAACAATCACCGGAGGATCGTGCAAAACGGCGCGAGCGATTCCGAGGCGCTGCTTCATGCCGCGCGAAAGCCCTTGAATGAAAGCGTCACGTTTGGTTTCGAGGCCGACCCAGGCGATCACTTCCGTGATGCGCGCGGGAATTTTCGCCGCGGGCATTTTGTAGGCGCGCGCAAAATAATCGAGATATTCCCAGACTTTCAGATCGTCGTAGAGAGAGAAAAAATCGGAGAGATAGCCGAGGAAGCGCTGGGCGTCCTCGGGGCGGCGCTCGACGTCGATGCCATTCACTTCCACGCTGCCGGAAGTGGGAACGAGAAGGCCGCAAATCATTTTCAGCGTAGTGGTTTTGCCAGCGCCGTTCGGGCCGACGAAGCCGAAGATTTCGCCGTCGCCGATGGTGAGATTCAAGCGATCCGCAGCGACAACTTGCGCTGGATTTCCCTTCACCGGAGGCAGGTCGTACTCTTTCGTCAGATTGTCGAGACGAACCATGTTTTCATCGACCGTTGATGGCGCGAATTTCAAGAAAATTTATAGCGGGGATGAGGGATCCGTCAAGACCGGAAGAGGGCAAAAAAATGCAGGCGTGAAAAAGTGAAAATTTGTAGCGATTAGAAAAATTTAAGTTATTGATTTTATTGGTGGTTAACAAAACCTGACTGTGGGTTTGTGTAGCGATTAGAAATTGTGAGCCAATGACGGCTGGATTTCCGGTCTTTCTTGAAGAAAACGCAAGGGTTGCGGGATGGCAATGGCTGCCAGAGGCCAAACCTTCGGAATGGCTCATCGGGGACCGTTTTTGTGGCTCCGGATCATTCGATTGTTTCGTCGTTCAGGACTCAACTCGATGCTCTGTTTATGTTCTCGTTAACATTATACGACGAGTGTCAAACCGAGGACGGATGTGGATGCGACGGCAAAGGGAATGAAGATTTCCTGCCCGCGCGCCACGACGGGCAAGCGGCAGGCAGACTCGTCGCACTGCTCTCGGAATGACGGACGGAGGCCCAACGTGCTGGCCGGAAAAGTCTTTGGTTGAAGGAAGAGCGGCGTGAGGCTATGCTGCGCGAAGACGGAATTCTAGGCCGCGCACCCAGCAGCGCAGTCTGCCTGCGCAGGCAGGCTCCGACCCCCTGAAAGATCATTTATGAGAAAGCTTCTCGCATGATTATGGACCGGGCCAGCGTTGTCATAATCGGCGGCGGAGTGGTGGGATGCGCGATTGCGCGCGCCGCCTCCGCAAAGTGGAAGGACGTTTTTCTGCTCGAACAAATGCCGAAGCTGGGCATGGGCGCGAGTTCGCGAAACAGCGGCGTAATCCATTCCGGGCTTTACTACACTCCAGGGTCGCTCAAGGCCGGACTGTGCGTTCGCGGAAACGCGTTGACGTATGAATTTTGCGCCGCGCATGGAGTTCCGCATCGCAATACGGGCAAGCTGGTGGTAGCCACATCGCACGAACAAGAACCAAAACTCACGGAGTTGATCGACCGCGGGCTCGCGAACGGCGTCGCAGGGCTGCGCCTGATCGACGCCGCGGCGATACGCGCGCGCGAGCCGCACATCGCGGGGACGGCGGCCATCGAAGTGGCATCGACGGGAATCGTGGCGAGCGAGGAACTGGTGAAGGCCTATGCGCGCGTGGCCGTCGAACAAGGCGCGGACATTGTGACGCACGCGAAAGTTGAGAAGCTGGAGCCGAGAGGAGATTTAGTGCGCGTTGTAAGCTCGGCGGGAGAGATTGAAGCGCGGTGCCTGGTGAACAGCGCGGGATTGTTTGCCGACGAAGTGGCAGGGATGCTCGGCTCGGAAATGGCGAAGCACCGGATCTATCCCGTTCGCGGAGAGTATTGCGAGATTGTGCGCGGGCGCAGCGATCTGGTGCGCGGACTGGTGTATCCGCTGCCGCATCCGGAAGGATTGAGCCTGGGCGTGCACTTGACGAAGACGCTGTGGGGCGGCGTGCTGGTGGGTCCGACGGCGCATTACATCGCGGACAAAAATGATTACGAAAGCAACCGGCCGCCCGTCGAGGATTTTGCGCGCATGGCGCAGCCGATGCTGCCGGAAATTCGCGCGGAGGATTTGATGCCCGCATATACGGGGATCCGCGCGAAGCTGGCGCCGCCGGGAAGCCATCACGCGAGTGATTTTATTATTCAGCGCGATCCGCAATTTGCGAATGTGGTGCAGTTGATCGGGATGGAGTCGCCGGCGCTGACGTCGGCGGGGGCGATTGCGGAGCACGTGGCTGGGTTGATTTCGGAAATTTTGAATTAGCGCGCAAGGGCAGAAGCAAGGACCAGATGGATGCCGCGGGATTCGAGTTGCGGCAAAGCTTGTGCGAGGGCTGCAAGAGTTGCGGGGTGGGGATGGCCGATGGCGATGGCCGAACCTTGTTTGGCTGCCGCGCGCGCGGCAAGATCGAGTTGACGAAGAATTGCAGTGCGCGATTCAACGTCGTCGAGGAACACGTTGCGCGAGGCAGCGGGGACGCCGGCCCGGCGCGCGGCGTCGTAGGCCACTGTGGCGGCAGTGGTGCGGCTGTCGATGAAGAAAAGATTGCGCTGGCGAAGAAAACTCATCACCGCGGCCATGAGCGACGGATCGGCGGTTGCGAGAGAGCCTTCGTGATTATTTACGCCAGTGGCGTGCGGGACGGTTTCGAGCATGTGCGCCAGCAGACCATCGACTTCGCCCGCGCCCATGCCAATGCGCAATTCGACGGCTTCGGACTTGGCGGTGTGGCCCTCGAATTCCATCGGGAGATGGAGCATAACCTGATCGCCGCGACGAAATGTGTCTTCGGCGATTTCGGCGGAGTGGGACTGGCTGGGCAAAATGGAAAGCGTGAGCGGGTAACGGAGTTTCAGAAGCGTCTCCGCGGGCGCGAGATCACTGCCGAGGTCATCGATGATGATGGCGAGGCGCGGGGCGCTTGCTGATTGCGGGGCGGTGCGATTCGCGTTCGCTGAATTCGGCACCGCGATCTCGACGGATTGCGTGCGGCGGCCGTTAAGCAAGTAATCGAAGCGGATAAGCTGCGGCGAACTGGGACGCGTAACTCGAGAGAGATGGTTGCGCGCGGCGGCGCGATTAAGGGCCTCAACGACGGCGGGGCGTTTGGCGGCATCGCGAAGTTCGATGAAAATATCATCCGCGACCACGTGGGCGGACCTGCGGTGGGGCTTGCCAATTTCCGGACGGATGGTGATCCGGGCATCACGACCGGCGGCCTTTTGGGCCGCGGCAACTAAATTACGAGTGATCAAGCGCAGCTCGGACGTTCGCGAGGGTTTTTTCTGGCAGCCTCCGACGAGGAGCGTCAGAAGAAAAAACAGCGCGAGCCGCATTGAATTGCCAGAAGACTCATTGTGCGAGGCGGAGGCTTCAGAGCCTGTGTGGCAACTCACAAGAACAGACCTCAGCGGCTGAAGCCGCACGGATTTTCCGGCGTTTACTGCACGGCCCTTCGTGCCCCAGGATGAACTGAAGCCGTGCCCAGACAAAAACCGAAGTTAGCACACAGACTCTGAAGAGCCTATGTGTGAACTGCAAAATCGGTACTTCAGCGGCTGAAAGCCGCACTGAAATCGCGTGGCTTATGTCGTGGCTAAAGCCACGACCCACAAGGAGTCACACAGCGATACCGGCGGCGAATTTTGCGGCGGATTCCGCCAGTTCGATGGGAACTCCGTCGCGCAGGGTAATGATTTTTCCAGAATTCGCGGCGACGCGTTCGCCCGGCAGCAAAATCCCCGCCAGATTCAACGGGTCGGCTGCCGATAACGTCACGATTTCGCCGCGACCTTCGCCCTTTCCCGTTGCGCGCACGGATTCGACGGCGACCGGCAGGGCAAATTGCTCGCCCAGGAAACCGCTGACGAAACGGCCGCCGCGTATTTCGCCGCGATCTTCGAGCCGGCGGAACGCGATCAGCAATTCGCGCCAGCGCGGAACGATGCTTTCCCGCGCGACAACTTCGCGAAAGACCACGCCATATCTTTTCAGAAGCATCCAGCACGTGGCTTCAACCGTGTGCGTTCGTTCGGGAGTTTCGTTTGCATGAAGCAGAGACCAGCGACCCACGCTGTGCCGCGGACGCGCGCTGTGGCCTCGGCCATGGCCGGAGCGGCGCTTGGGATCAATCAGCGCGCGCATATTATCGAAACCGTCCGCGGTGATCATCCCCGCAGCCACCAATTCCCACAGGCCCGTCTCGATTTCGGCTTTCAGCTTTCCCGTGCCGCGCACGATATCGGAAAAAAACGAAGCGCCTCGCTGGCGCAGATAGCCGAGGACTTCGCGCGCGCCCGGGCTCAAGCCGCGCGGCTCTTCGTTATCCGCACGTTCGAGAATCATCCAGTCCGCGTCGTCACGGATGAAAAACGCAACGGGCGCTACGCTCGTGGGAATCACGCGGCGATTCGATCCATTTTGCTCCGCCAAAGTTGCCGGATGGGGAGACAGGCGCCCCCAGCCTACCGCGCCCGAGAGACAAAGGTGATCCAGCACCTGGGGATCGTAGTTTGCGATTCGCCGCGTGAGGATTTCGCGTTCCCAGGCGTTCGCGGGCGCCTCGAAGCCCTGAAGCTGCTGCAAAATTTCGAGCGTGCCGCGCTCGCTGAAGACCTGCGTTCCCGGCGCGACGTGCTGCCAGCGCAGCAGCCAGCGCATGAATTGCGCGGCGGTGACGGGCTGAATTCCCTTGCGCAGTGCGCCGAGCGTGAGGCGGTGAATCCGCGCGAGCAGCCGGCGGTCGCACCATTCCGTTTCTTTGCCCGTGCCGGTGAACTGGCCGCGCAGGATCGAGCCGCCCGCTTCGAGCTGCAAAAGAGCTTGCTCGATTTCCGAAATGATAATTCCCAGAATCTCGCTGAGAACCTGCGCCGTCACGGGGCCGCTGTGAGCCATCCATCCCGTAACGCAAACGACCAGCGCCTCTTCGCGTGAAGAGATCTCTTTCCCCGCACCTACATCCGGAATTTCTGCTTCAAAGCGTGCGCCAGGAAAAAGCGTGGAGAAATTCTTGGCTTTTTCCGGCGCGGCCCAGTAATTCCTGTCGCCTGCGAACGCGCGCACGACGCGGCGGCTGGCGGCGAGTTCGGCGAAATAATTTGTCCAATGCGCGATTGATTGGCTGAGCATTTGTCCCAGCACGGAAGTATTATTCGCCGATTCTGGAAGCGCGATGAGCGTCTGGAGCACGTCGTGAAGCTCATCCGCGTCGCGCACGTCCGGCCACGCCTCTTCGCGTACTTCCGCAATGGCTGCCGGATCCAGGCGGCCTATTTCCGACAAAACCGCCTCTGGCAACATGCGCCGCATCTCGACGGCGCGCGCGCGGCGTTCCTCGAGCGGGGCATCATCGAGATAGGCGTAGGGATTCGCGTTCAAAATCTCATGCGAAAATTGCGAAGGCACGGGCGTGTCGACGGCAATGCAGCGAATCCGCCCGGAAGACATGGCGTCCAAAATATCTTTGAGGCCGTCGATGTCCATCGCTTCGGTGAGCGCGTCTTTCATCGTTTCGCGCACCAAGGGATGATCGGGTATGGCGATGTCACCGGAAATATTTTCCTGGCAGGCCAGCGCTTGCGGGAACACGCCCGCCAGTAGGTCGTCCGAGCGCATGCGCTGGATTTGCGGCGGTACTTTCTTACCGCCCTGGAAACGCAGCAGGGCAAGCGCGCGGCCGGCGGCCCATCGCCACCGCGTCGCGAAAATCGGGGACGTGAGCACGGCTTGCGAAAGCAAATCCTCGACGGTGGCGGATTGCAGAAAATGGAAAACGTCCGCGAGAGGAAAGCTGTGCCGTTCGCTGAGAGAAATATTCAGGCCATTGTCGGTGGCCGCCGCCTGCAATTCGAAATTGAACGAGCGGCAAAAGCGCTTCCGCAGCGCGAGTCCCCAGGCTTTGTTGATGCGCCCGCCAAACGGCGCATGGATCACAAGCTGCATGCCGCCGCTCTCGTCGAAGAATCGCTCGGCAATAATCGTTTGCTGCGTGGGCACGGCGCGCAACACAGCACGCCCGGCGATGACGTATTCGACCGCCTGCTCCGCGCCCGAACGGTCCAGCCCGCATTCGTGCATCAGCCAATCGACCGCCGCGTTGGCTTGCGATACGACGCCGCGTACAGAATTCGGTGGGACATTTTCGGTGAGCGAATTGATTTTCTCCCGTACTTCCGCGACTTGCTCGGAAAGCTCTGGCGTCCGGGAAGGCGCTTCGCCGCGCCAGAAGGGCACGTTGGGCGGGGCGCCGTTCGCGTCCTCGACGAGCACCGATCCCGCTTGCACGCGACGGATCTGCCAGGAAGTATTGCCGAGCAAGATGATGTCACCGCGCAGACTCTCGACGGCGAAATCTTCGTCGACGGTTCCAATGGTCACGTGCTCAGGTTCCGCAATCACGGTGTAAAGAGCGTTGTCTGGAATGGCGCCGCCACTGGTGATTGCGGCGAGGCGGCTGCCACGGCGCGCGCGCAAGCGCTTATTTACGCCATCGCGGTGCAGATACGCGCTGTAGCGACCGCGACGCGATGCAATTCCATCCGCGAGCATGCCGATGATTTCGTCGAATTCTTTTCGTGAGAGATTGCGGTAAGGATACGCGCGCCTGACCAGCGCGAACAAATCGTCCTCTTGCCATTCTTGCGCCGCGCACTCGGCCACGATTTGTTGCGCGAGCACATCGAGCGGGCATTCGGGAATCAAGATGCGGTCGAGCAAACCGATGCGTATCGAACGAACGAGGGCCGCGCATTCCAGCAATTCGTCGCGCGTCGTGGCGAACAATCGGCCTTTGGGAATCGCGCCGCGCCAGTGGCCCGCGCGTCCCACGCGTTGCAAACCGACGCCAATCGCTCGCGGCGAGCCGATCTGGCAGACCAGGTCCACCGTACCTATATCGATTCCCAATTCCAGCGACGCCGTGGCCACTAATGCGCGAATTTCGCCAGCCTTCAGCTTGCCCTCCACGGCGAGCCTTCGCTGCCGCGACAAACTGCCGTGATGCGACGCAACCGCATCGTCGCCGAGCAGCCGGGCGAGATTATGCGCCACACGCTCGGCGAGCCGACGCGTGTTGACGAAGATCAGCGTGGAGCGGTGCTGTTGCACCAATGCCGTGATGCGGGTGTAAATTTCCTCCCACATTTCGTTCGAGGCGACAGGCCCAAGCTCGCTGGCCGGCACTTCGACCGCAAGATCGAACTCGCGCCGCTGCGCGACTTGAACGATGGTGGGAGCGGGCCGCGCGGTACCCACCAGAAACTGCCCCACCAGCTCGATGGGCTGCTGCGTGGCGGAAAGCCCAATGCGTGTTGGGCGCGTTGCCGTGAGCGCGTCGAGGCGTTCGAGAGAAAACGCCAGGTGCGTCCCGCGCTTGTCGTCGGCGACGGCGTGAATTTCGTCGACAATGACCGTTTTCACGGTGCGTAAAAGCTCACGGCTCTTCGCCGCCGTCAGCAAAATGTAAAGCGATTCCGGCGTGGTGACCAAAATGTGCGGGGGCCGCTTCTGCATCGCGCGGCGCTCATGCATCAACGTATCGCCGGTTCGGACCGCCGCGCGAATCTCCGGCATCAGAAAACCGCGTTCGCCCGCGAGCTGCAGAATTTCGCCGAGGGGTATTTGCAGGTTTTTTTGGATGTCGTTGCCGAGGGCTTTCAGCGGCGAGACGTAGAGAACTTCCGTTTCATCGAGCAGGTTGCCCGCCAGCGCCGAGCGCACCAACCGGTCAATACAAGCGAGAAACGCGGCCAGCGTTTTGCCGGAGCCCGTGGGAGCGCAAATCAACGTATCTTTTCCCGCGAGAATCGCCGGCCAGCCCTGTTCTTGCGGCTCCGTCGGTGTGCCGAATTTCCCCTCGAACCATTCGCGAACGAGGGGATGCGCCCATTCGAGCGCGGCAGGCGGCTGAGGATTCACCAGGGATGGATTCACGGTGCGACCTGTAAAAGGATCTGTCCTGAGATTGAAAGCTCTTCTATTGTCCTAGAATTTTAGCGGAGAAGCAAAACGCTGGCATCACAGGCGACAAGCATTTTCTGACCTCTGGCTTGCCCTCGGCATCACCCCTT
>Ga0307373_10012535_pt1 | contig 12021 bp, 10 predicted proteins | sample OX2MG_FD_202534 | JGI IMG/M metagenome (GOLD analysis project Ga0307373, IMG submission 202534) | Soil microbial communities from Risofladan, Vaasa, Finland - OX-2 | ecosystem: Environmental > Terrestrial > Soil > Coastal area > Acid sulfate soil | place: Finland: Risofladan, Vaasa | collected...
CCGCCCCGAGCGTCCGGGCTCGCCCCAGCCGCTGCCGGGGACGGTGCGCGAGGAACTGGTGCTCGACCGGATCGACCGGGCCCGCCGCGCGCGCCCGCGGGTGAAGGAAGAGCGGATCACCATGTCGCACGGGGCGGGCGGGAAGGCGACCCAGACGCTCATCGAGGCGGTCTTCCTCGACGCCTTCCGCAACCCGCTCCTGGAACCGCTGGAGGACGCGGCCCGGATCCACGTCAACGGCGCGCGGGTGGCGCTCACCACGGACTCCTACGTGGTCTCGCCGCTGTTCTTCCCGGGCGGCGACATCGGCGACCTGGCCGTTAACGGCACCGTTAATGACCTGGCCGTATCCGGTGCGGTGCCGCTCTACCTGTCGGCCGGCTTCATCCTCGAGGAGGGCTTCCCCGTCGCCGACCTGATCCGGATCGTCGCGTCCATGCAGGCCGCGGCGCGGCGGGCGGGCGTTCAGATCGTCACCGGCGACACCAAGGTGGTGGAACGCGGCAAGGCGGACGGCTGTTACATCAACACGGCCGGGGTCGGCGTGATCGAGCGCGCGGGGACGCTCGGCGTCGCCCAGGCCCGGCCCGGGGACGCCATCCTGGTGTCGGGGCCGATCGGCGACCACGGCGTGACGATCATGCTGGCCCGCGGTGAGCTGGACATCGAGGCCGACGTCGTCTCCGATACGGCCCCGCTGAACGGCCTGATCGCCAGCCTGCTGGCCAAGACGCCCGGGGTACGCGCCCTGCGCGACGCGACCCGCGGCGGCGTGGCCACCATCCTGAATGAGATCGCTACCGCGGCTGGCGTCGGCATTCTCGTCACCGAGGACGAGATTCCGGTCCGGCTGGAGGTGCGTGGCGCCTCCGAGCTACTCGGAATCGACCCCATGTACGTGGCCTGCGAGGGCCGGGTCGTCGTGGTGGTCGACGGCGATCAGGCGGGCCAGGCGCTGGCCGCGATGCGCGCCCATCCGCAGGGCGAGCAGGCCGCGATCATCGGGCGCGTGACCGCGGAGCCGCCGGGGATTGTCCAGCTCAAGACCGCATTCGGCGGCACCCGGATCGTCGACTTGCTCGTCGGCGATCCGCTGCCGCGCATCTGCTGACGCTACACGCGCGGAAGGGCCCGGCATAGCACCCAATCCAGGGAGGGCCACGGAGCCGCCGAGCGGGCAGGCTTAGCGAGGAAACCAGGCGCAGCGAGAAGAGAGTTAACGGAGTGCACGAGCTGGCCATCACCGAAGGCGTCATCGACGCGGTGACCGAGCGTCTGCCCGACGAGCGGATCACCTGCGTGCGCCTGGAGATCGGCGCGCTGTCGGGCGTGGTGGCGGACTCGGTGCGGTTCTGCTTCGACCTGGTCACCGAGGGAACCAACCTGGAGGGTGCCCGCCTGGAGATCACCGAGCCGCCCGGACTGTGCTGCTGCCGCGTCTGCGGCGTCAACTTCGAGCCGGACGGCCCCATTGCCATCTGCCCGTGCGGCAGCGCCGAGGTCACGGTGCTGGCCGGACAGGACCTCAAGATCACGTCAGTTCAGGTGGGATGAGACATGTGCGCCACATGCGGTTGCTCGTCGGGCGGCACGATCCGGCTGCTGGGTCCGCTGGGTCCGGAGAACGGCCACGAGCACGGGTCTGGCCACGAGCACGGGCCCGGCCATGAGCACGGGCCCGGCGGGCACGACGCCCATCAGCATCCGCCGGCGGACCTGCAGACCCTGGCGGCGTCGGACGGCCCGCGGACCGTGGAGCTACAGCAGAAGGTGCTGGCCAAGAACGACCAGATCGCGCAGCGCAACCGCGCCTGGCTGGAGGACCGCGGGATTCTCGCGGTGAACCTGATGAGCTCGCCCGGCTCCGGGAAGACCACGCTGCTGGAGGCCACGATGCGCGGTCTGGCGGGCAAGGTCACCATCTCGGTCGTCGAGGGCGACCAGGAGACGGCGCTGGACGCCACCCGCATCCTCGCCGCCGGCAGCAGCGTCGTGCAGATCAACACCGGGGCCGGCTGTCACCTCGACGCGGAGATGCTGGCCAGGGCGCTGCGCTGCCTGGATCCGCAGAGCGGGTCGATCGTGATGATCGAGAATGTCGGCAACCTGGTCTGCCCGGCGCTGTTCGACCTGGGCGAGCGGGCCAGGGTGGTGCTCGCGTCGGTGACCGAGGGCGCTGACAAGCCGCTCAAGTACCCGCACATGTTCCGGCAGGCCGACCTGGTCCTGCTCAACAAGATCGACCTGCTGCCCTACGTGGACTTCGATGTCCGCGAGTACGCCTCCGGGCTGCGGAAGGTGACGCCGGACGCGCTGCTGCTGCAGGTGTCGGCCACCACCGGGGACGGCATGGACACCTGGTACGACTGGCTGCGCCGCCGCACCCCCGTCCCCAGCGAGTAGCGTCCGGTCAGCTCGGCCGCAGGCGGTCCTGCGCTGCGGCCACCACGGCCTGGCCGAAGCTGATCCCGCCGTCATTGCACGGCACGCGGCGGTGGACCAGCACCCGGAACCCGCGACCGGCCAGCAGCGCGATGACCCGCTCGGTCAGCAGCAGGTTCTGGAACACCCCGCCAGACAGCGCCACCGTGTCCAGGCCATGCCGGTCGCGCAGCGTCAGGCAGACCTGCTCGATGGCCGCGGCGACGCCGTTATGGAACCTGGCCGCGATGACCGGCCCGCTGATGCCGGCCGCCAGATCGGCGACGGCCGCCGCGACAAGGTCGGCCCCGGCCACCCGCAGGGGCGGCCCGTCGGCCACTGCGGCCGGGTAGCTGCCGCGCTCGCTGACCTCGGCCAGTTGCTCCAGTTCGATGGCCGCCTGACCCTCGTAGCTGATCGCGTCCCGCACGCCGAGGATGGCCGCGACGGCATCGAACAGGCGCCCGGCGCTGGAGGTGACTGGCGCGTTGATGCCGCGCCGGGCCATCGTGAGCACCGCGGACCAGGATCGCTGGTTGCGCGCGATGACGTCCAGGTCCCCGGGCGGCCCGGCCGGGTAGGCGGCGGCCAGGTAGCTGGCGGCCATCCGCCAGGGCTGCCGGATGGCGGCCGCGCCGCCCGGCATCGGCACCGGCTCGAGGTGGCCGGCGCGCACGAAGCCGGCCAGATCGGCGACCAGGAACTCGCCGCCCCAGATGGTGCCGTCGGTGCCGTAGCCGGTGCCGTCGAACGCGACGCCGATGACCGGTCCCCGCTCGCCGTTGTCGGCCAGGCAGGACGCGATGTGCGCGTGATGATGCTGGACGCCCGCGAGCGTCAGGTCCGGCGGGCCGGCTTCGGCTAGCCCCGTCGCGTACTTGGTGGACAGGTAGTCGGGATGCAGGTCATGGGCGACGACCTGCGGCTCGATGTCGAATAGCCGCCGGAAGTGCGCGATCCCCTCGGTAAACGAGCGCAGCGTCTCGGCGTTCTCCAGGTCGCCGATGTGGTGCGAGACGAACGCGTGCCCGCCGGCGGCGAGGCAGAAGGTGCTCTTGAGCTCGGCGCCGCAGGCGAGCACCGGCCGGGGGAAGGTGACCGGGACCGGCAGCGGCTCCGGCACGTAGCCGCGCGACCGCCGGAGCACCGACTCGCGGCCGCCGAAGGCGCGCACGACCGAGTCGTCGGTCCTGATGTGGATGGCCCGGTCGTGCGTCAGGAAGGCGTCCGCGATCGGGGCCAGCCGCTCCAGCGCGTCGGCGTCCCGGTAGGCGATCGGCTCGTCGGAGACGTTCCCGCTCGTCAAGACGATGGGCGCGGCGAGCTCGCCCAGCAGGAGGTGGTGCACCGGGGTGTAAGGGAGCATGATCCCGAGCTGCCGATTCCCCGGCGCCACCGACGGCGCGACGCCGTCCCCGCCGGGCCGGCGCGGCAGCAGGACGATCGGCCGCCGCGGACTGGCCAGCAGGGCCGCCGCGGCGTCATCCACCTCGCACAGCCGCCGGGCGGCCGCCAGGTCGGCCACCATGACGGCGAACGGCTTGTCCTCCCGGTGCTTGCGCTCGCGCAGCGCCGCCGCCGCCGGCTCGCAGCCGGCATCGACCGCCAGGTGGTATCCGCCGAGGCCCTTGACCGCCAGCACTCCTCCCGCGCGCAGCATCGCCGCGGCGGCCGCGATCGGGTGAGCTTCCGCCTGCTGACCACGCAGTTGTGTCCCGGATCGGTCGAGCAGGCGGAGCCGGGGCCCGCAGGCGGGGCAGCACACCGGCTGGGCATGGAATCGGCGGTCGGCGGGGTCGCGGTACTCCGCCGCGCACAGCGAGCACAGGTGAAAACGATCCATCGTGGTCAGCGCCCGGTCATAGGGCACATCCCGGACGATGGTGAAACGCGGGCCGCAGTTGGTGCAGTTGATGAAGGGATAGCCGAACCGCCGGTCGGCGGGGTCGGCGAGCTCGGCCAGGCAGTCCGCGCACGTCGCGGTGTCCGCCGACACCAGGGTCCGGCGGACTCGGTCGGCGCCGCCCGCGGCGCCCGGCTCGCTCGGCGCGATGGCGAACTCGGCGGAACCGGCCGGGACCAGGTCGCGGGTGGTGACGCGCTCGATGCGAGCCAGGGGCGGGGCCTGCTGCTCCAGTAGCACCAGGAACCTGCGCACCGCTGCGGGCTCGCCCTCGACCTCGGCGAATACCCCGCGGGAGTCGTTGCCGACCAGGCCGCCCAGCCCGAGGCTGGTCGCGAGGGAGTGGACGAACGGCCGGAAGCCGACGCCCTGGACGATCCCCTCGACGCGAACCGCCGTCCTGATCCGCCCGGTCACCTGTCCAGTGTGCCGCTGATCTCGCGCGTTCGGGGACTGGCAGACTAGGACGGTGCCAGGTTCGCCGCCGTCGCCCGTGACCGGGCCGGGATCCCCGGAGGCGGAGACAGCGGCAGCGGAGACAGCGGAGATAGCGGAGGTCGTCGCGTTCTGGCAGGATCTGGGACTGCCGGGCCTCGTCGACGTGCACGTCCACTTCATGCCGGACAACGTGCTGGCCAAGGTGTGGAACTTCTTCGAGGGCGGCCGGTCCGGGAGATCCTGGCCGATCGCCTACCGGCTGCCGCAGGACGAGCGGCTAGCGCTGCTGCGGGCGTTCGGCGTCCGGCGGTTCACGGCGCTGCTGTACCCGCACAAGCCGGACATGGCCGCCTGGCTGAACTCGTGGTCGGCGCAGTTCGCCGCCCGCGTCCCGGACGCGCTGCACAGCGCAACGTTCTTCCCCGAGCCCGGTGCCGCGCGTTATGTCGGCCAGGCGATCAGCGATGGAGCCCGGGTCTTCAAGGCGCACGTGCAGGTCGGCGCCTACGACCCGCGCGATGAGCTGCTGACGCCGGTGTGGGGGCAGCTGGCCGAGGCCGGCGTGCCCGTCGTGGTGCACTGCGGCTCCGGGCCCGCCCGCGGCCGCTACACCGGCCCGGGACCGTTCGCCGAGGTCCTCGCCCGGCACCCGCGCCTGACGGCGATCATCGCGCACCTGGGCGCGCCGGAGTACGGCGAGTTCCTCGACCTGGCCGACCGCTACCCCGGCGTGCACCTCGACACGACCATGACCTTCACCGACTTCTTCGCCCGCAGCGCGCCGTTCCCCACGCGGCTGCGGCCACGCCTGGCGGCGGTGGGCGACCGGATCCTGCTGGGCAGCGACTTCCCCAACATCCCCTACCCCTACCTGCGGCAGCTCGAGGGGCTGGCGGGCCTGGACCTGGGGACGGACTGGCTGCGCGCCGTCTGCCACGACAACGCCGTTCGCCTGCTCGGTCTCTAGCCGGCCCGGGGCGCTCGGCCGGCCGCGGGTCCTGGCCAGGCACCGTCCTAGGTCGGCCGCAGCCCTGCGAACAGGTCGTCCTCGGGGACCGGGGCGCCGGTCGTGTCGGTGACCCGGATGAAGCTCTCGCGGCCGAAGACGGCCTCCCCGATGTCCGGCGGGATCTTGCTGAACCATGACTCGGCGATCTGGCTGGCGTGGGACATCAGCGCGTCCCGCTTCAGGCTGAGCACGTCGCGGATATCGACCGTCGTGGTGATGCGCCGCTCCTCCTGCGCCATCTGCTGCGCCATCTCCGGGGTGATCTCCCCCGGATCGTCGACGTCCACGCCGGCCTCGCGCAACGCCGTCATCATCTTCCGCCAGTCGCTGCGGCGCATGGCGGTCTGGTAGAACTTCGCCGGCAGGCCCGAGGAGGACACGGCCGCGGCGGCCGACCGGGCCGCGTGGACGTGATCGGGATGCTGGTAGGCCCCCAGGTCGTCGTAGCTGACCACGACCTGCGGCCGGTAGCGCTCGATCAGCGCCGTGATCCGGGCCGCGACCAGCTCCTGGGGCACGTTGCAGAAGGCGTCGGGCCGGTTCCGGTAGTCCCAGTCCGGCATGCCGGAATCGTGGTAACCGAGCAGCTCGAGGTGGGTCACCCCGAGAATCTTGCAGGATTCTCGCAGCTCGGCCAGGCGCAGCCGCGCCACCTCCTCCTCGTCGTGCCCGTCGTCGCCGGGCTTCACCTGCCCCGGCGCGTCGCCGAACTCGCCGTTCGTGCAGGTCACGACCACCGTACGCACGCCCTGCGCCGAGTACCGGGCGAGCACGCCGCCGGTGCTGGATGCCTCGTCGTCCGGGTGCGCGTGCACGGCCATCAGTGTCAGTGTCTCCGCCATGGGTCCAGCCTGCCCGATGCGGCCGCCCGACGCCCAATCGACGTGCCCTCTGGTAGGCAGGAAGCATGATGCGGCGGGGACTATGACGAGACAGCCGGATGCCCGCTCCCTGCTGGCCGCGGACCGGGCGGCCACGCTGGAGCGGCTGGCCGGGCTGACCCGGGAGCTGACCGGCATGGTCGAGGCGGCGCAGGGCGCGAACGCCGACGACGAGCACGATCCGGAGGGCGCGACCATCGCGTTCGAGCGAGAGCACGCCGCCGCCCTGGCCGGCCAGGCGCGCCAGCATCTGGCGGCGATCGATGCGGCGGTGCGGCGGCTGGACGCTGGCAGCTATGGCACCTGCACGTCGTGCGGGGGCCCGATCGGCGACGCGCGCCTGGCCGCCCGCCCGGCGGCCGACACCTGCATCACCTGCGCGGCGCGGCCGCGCATCACGTAGCTGATGGTGGTGAGCGACTACAGCGCTTCTGGCCACGGATCCTCAACTTCGATGCAGTTTGCCACGTCAGCGGCTTTCGCGCCGTGCCGCGCTAAGCGGGGCCGTCCGCCGCGGAGCCCTGCGACGGCCCGTCCGGGGCCTGCTGCGGGGTGCCGATCCGGCCCGGCACCCAGAGCGTGCCCAGCGTGCCCTGCGCCGCCTGCGTGCCACGGGTGCCGCCGCCGCGCCCGCGCAGGATGAACGCGATCCCCGTCGCGACCACCGCGCCGAGCAGCGGGCCCGCCAGGTAGGCCCACCACGATGTCCAGTCGCCGAGCACCAGGGCAGGGCCCAGCGAGCGGGCCGGGTTCATCGACGCGCCACTCACCGGCGCGCCGAACAGCCCCGCGAGGGCGATATAGCTGCCCACGCCGATCGCGGCGAACGGGCCAAGCTGCTGTGCGCCCGAGGCCGTGCCGAGGATGACGCTGACCAGGCCCAGGGTGAGCAGCGCCTCCCAGAGCAGGGCCGCGGCCGTCGAGATCCCCGGCCCGGGCAGCGTCAGGCCCGCCGCGCCGTGCCCGCCGACGAACGCCCGGAGCGCGAGCGTGGCGAGCACCGCGCCGGCCAGCTGGGCCAGCACGTAGGCGGGCACGCGCCGCCACGGGAAATTGCCGCGCAGGGCGAACGCGACGCTGACGGCCGGATTCAGGTGCGCGCCAGATACGCCGCCCATGAACAGGATGACGGCCGCGACCATCAGGCCGGGCGCCACCACCTGCGCCGGGACGCCGATGGCGTGGCCGCCGAACCTCGCGTTCACCAGGCCGGCGCCGGCGGCAACCAGGACCAGGAAGAACGTCCCGAGCGCCTCGGCGAAGACGCGGCGCCACTCGTAGCTGGTATCCCAGAAGTCGAACTGGCGGACCACCGCGTTGGGCTGGCCGAAGGACCGCAGGGCATAGTCCGCATGATTCGGCATCCGCAGCACCGTGAGCTGCGTCTGCCCCCCGGGCGGCGGACCTCCCTGCCGCCCGGCGGCTGGCTCCTCCGGGCCGGGGCTTTCGGCGCTCACGACGCGGCACTCCCCTCGCCGGCCGTGGCCTCCTCCGGGTCGGTGACCCAGGCCGAGAACACCGGTACGCCATCCCAGGCATCCCGAGCATCCCAGGCATCCCGAGCATCCCGGGGCCGCGGCTCACCGGAGGATCCCGCCCGCTCGTTTACGGCGACGGCCACCACCGCGTACGGGTGCCCGAACCTCAGCTCGGCCACCCGGCGGCTGCCCTGCCGCGGTGCTCGCACGGCCGACATCGCCAGCACCGCCGTCACGGCCGCCGCCTCGAACCCGATTCGGCTGTAGCGGGCCATCGCCGCCTGCACCCCTGCCCAGTCGCCGCCAGCTAGCGCCCCGACGGCAGGCCCGAAGCCGAGCGACGGGTCGGTGAGCGGGAACTGGCTGCGCGCCGACCAGGCCGGCAGGACGGCGGTGAAGGCATCCTCGGTCCCGTCCGCGGCCGGCTCCTCCCGGATCAGCCACAACGGCGCCTCGCCGAGCGGCAGTTCCGCCAGCGGGCGCCGCTGGACCGCGGCGCCGGCGGCCCAGTCGCCGCCGATGCGCTGCGCGGCCGCCAGCACCTCGGCGGGCGCCACGTCGGCCGCGGCGGCCACGCTGGCGACCAGCAGGCCACCCTGAGCGCGCGCCAGGTGCACGGCCACATCCCCGGCCTCCGGCGTGACCGCGATGAACTGCCGGTGCGCGGCGCTGCCGTCTCGGCCGGGGCGGGGCGTCCGCAGCACCTGGCTGAGCCGGCCCGCCCACGGGCTGCTCGCCCCGAGGTCCCCGGCGGGCGCCAGGGCGAAGGGCACCTCCCAGGACACCCGCGTGGCCAGGGCGGTGGCCAGGACCAGGTGCACCGCGGGACCGATCGGGAGCGGGAATCGCTCGACAAGACCGAACGTATGATCCCGCGCCCACGTGTCCAACTCGGCCGGGCCGGGCAGGGCGCCGGTCTGCACGGCCGCCGGCAGGCCAGACCGCCACGCCCGGAAGCCGTCGCGCAGCGGCGCTCCGCCCCGGGTCCACACGGCGGCGGCCGACGCGACCAGCGGATGCGGATTCGAGAGCAGGCCGCCGGCGAGCCGCGCCGCCACCTCGACATCGCAGCCCAGCACGTCGGCGAGCGCGGCGCGTGCGGCTCCTTCGGTCGCCGGGCCGCACAGCGCCAGCAGCAGCCAGGCGCCCAGCGGCGACGCCACGTGGTGCCGGTCGCCGATGACCGCCTGCAGCCGCCGGGCGTAGCTGGCCAGGCTCGCGGTCAGCGTGGCCCTGTCGGTGTCGGTCGTCACCATCCCACTGTGCCGCATCACCAGCGCTCTGGCCGTGACCAACCCCGGCCAGCCGTCGGCCATCCGTGCCAGGATCGGAGCCGGGGGGGAGGCGGCGGGCGGTGTGCCGCTGTCATCCGCGACCCCGGCCGCGGCGGAGAGGAAACCTGGAATGAGAACCGCTGACCTGCTTGCCGACGCCTTCGGCAGGATTCGCTACGAAGTGCATCAGTGCGTGGACGGCCTGGGGCCGGACCAGCTGGCAATGCGCCCGGACGGCGCCGCCAACTCCATCGCCTGGCTGGTGTGGCACCTGACCAGGATTCAGGACGACCACATCGCCGACGTGGCCGGCACGGAGCAGGTGTGGCTGGCGGACGGCTGGGCCGAACGCTACGACCTGCCGTTCCTGCCGTCGGCGACCGGCTACGGACACGGGTCGGGGGAGGTCGCGGCGGTCCAGGTGAAGTCGGGCGAACTGCTGACCGGCTATCACGACGCGGTCTACCAGCGGACGCTCCGTTACCTGCCAGGTCTGACGGACCAGGACCTGGACCGGGTGGTGGATACGAGCTGGGATCCGCCCGTCACGCTCGGCGTGCGGCTGATCAGCGTGATCTCCGATGACCTCCAGCATGTCGGCCAGGCGGCCTACCTCCGGGGCCTGATCACGGTCCGGTGACGTCGCGGCTGAGCAGGATGAACGAGGCCAGGCCGGCGGCGAGGACCAGGATGGCCGACAGGAGCAGCGCCGCGCGCAGGCCGGAGTAGAACGCGCCGTACGCGGCCTGGATCACCTGCTGGACGAGGGAGGCGTGCCCGGCACCCTCCGCGCCGCCGGCGCCCTGGCCCTGCCCGCTGGACGGGACCACGCCGGTCTCGATGGCGTTGATGACGATCGACTGGAAGTTGGCCGGAATACCGAGGTCCTTGAGCCTGCCGATCAGGCTGGCGTGCAGCTGGGCGTTGACCAGCGCACCGAGGATCGCGACCCCGGTGACGGCGCCGATCTCCCGGCTCGTGTTCGACGCCGACGCGGCCATGCCCGATCTTTCTGGTGGCACCGCGGACAGCGCCGAGGAGGTAATGGGCACCACCGTGGTGCCGATGCCGATGCCGGTCAGCGCGAGGGCCGCGGCCAGCGGGGCGTAGGCCGGATTCGGGCTAAGGGTGAGGGTCGTCAGCAGCAGGCCCGCGCTGAACATCAGGCAGCCGATGAAGATCGACCATCTCGGGCCGGCCGCCGAGGTCCACCGCCCCGCGAGCAGCGAGGCCGCGATCATCAGCGTCGTCATCGGCAGGAACGCCAGCGCGATCTGGTAGCCGCTGTACCCGACGACCTCCTGCAGGTAGAGCGCGGTGAAGAAGAAGACCGCGAAGGTCGCGAAGTACGCGCAGAACGCGACCAGGTTGGCGGCCAGGAAGCGCGGCACGCGCAGGAACTTCAGGTCCAGCAGCGGATGGGCGGCGCGGCTCTCCCGCCAGAAGAAGGCGGCGGCCGCCGCCGCGCTGACGCACAGCAGCAGCACGACGCTGGCCGCGCCGAACCCGGCATTCTCCGCGTCGATGATCGCGAAGGAGAAGGCCGTCAGCGCGGCGACGCCCAGCAGCGCGCCGGCGGTGTCCACCCGGTGCGCCTCGGGGTCGGCGCTCTCGGGCAGCACGCTGACGCCTGCTACCAGCGCCGCCAGCCCGAACGCCAGGTTGAACCAGAAGATCGCGCGCCAGTCCCATACGCCCACGAGCGCGCCGCCGATGACCGGGCCGGCCGCGAGCGCGAGCCCGGCCACGGCCGACCACACGCCCACGGCTCGGGTGCGGGCCCGCTCATCGGCATACAGCTGGCGCAGCATCGACAGGGTGCCGGGCTCGCTGGCGGCGGCGCCCAGGCCCATGACCGCCCGGCCGGCGATCAGCGTCCCGGCGTTCGGCGCCAGCGTGCACAGCACCGAGCCTGCGCAGAACACCGCCACCCCGGAGAGCATGACCTTCTTGCGGCCGAACTCATCCCCGATCATGCCGCAGGCCAGCATGATGCCGGCGAAGGTGAGCGCGTAGGCGCTCACCACCCACTGCAACTGCGTGACTCCCGCGTGCAGGTCGGCCTGGACGCTGCCGAGAGCCACGCTGACGACCGTGTTGTCGAGAAACGTCAGGAACAAAATGGTGCAGAGCACTGCCAGCGCAAGCCCGCGCCCGCCATGACGGGCGGTGGGCTCATGTTCTCCGACTGGCGCGCTGGCCGACGGGATCACACGCTAGCCCGCGGAATTACATGCGGCCGGAAGCCCGGTCGTCTTTCCGCTATTTTCGAGCACGAGCAGGCCGCAGAAACTGGCCAGGCCGACCTTCCAGGTCCCGCCCTGCAGCACGGCGATACCCGTCTTACCCGAAAGCGCGGGCTGGCCGCCCACCAGGATCGAGTAGGTAACGGTCGCCTGAGTCGGCGAGGTGACGGTTACCTTGGTCACCTTCGCCGTCGCCTCGGACGCCAGGCCGGAACCCGCCTGGGATCTGATGACGGAGGCGACCGCCTGGCCGTCCTGCAGCAGGCTCACCCGCTTGGCGACCGGGGTCTTGGCGTCGAAGAAGGCGGTCCAGTTGGCCGTGATCGCCTGCTCGGCGGCGGAACTGCCCGCCGCCGCGGACGCCGAGGACG
>Ga0307373_10012536_pt1 | contig 12020 bp, 21 predicted proteins | sample OX2MG_FD_202534 | JGI IMG/M metagenome (GOLD analysis project Ga0307373, IMG submission 202534) | Soil microbial communities from Risofladan, Vaasa, Finland - OX-2 | ecosystem: Environmental > Terrestrial > Soil > Coastal area > Acid sulfate soil | place: Finland: Risofladan, Vaasa | collected...
ACACACCGATTCCGCACCACGCGCGCGTACCCAGTCGCCCAACGGGGCACGGTGGGAAAACGGCATCCGGTGGAGGATATCGACCGCTGGGAGGAGACCTGGCAGAGGACTAGCGCCGGCTGGCGGCTGGCCATCAAGCAGCGCCTCTCCATTCGGACGAAATTGTTGGGTTAGCGGCCGACCGAGCAGCTCTGCTACGAGCAGGCGATGCGCGGGGACTTGCTCGGGGGGTAATCGCTCACGCTCGGCGGCATCGCGATGGCGTGCCTCGTCCTCCGGCGGAAGGATGATTGTCAGCGCCATAGTCGGGTTGCTCCTGGCCACGGTCATTCGATTTCAGCAGTGATGTGCTCCGGGTTGCGGGGCTGAAGGGTCTGATGGGTGAAATCCACCAGGAGATCCAGGTCCTCCAGTACGATAGCTCCAAAGAGCGCGGTTGCCCCCTCAGGACGCTTCACCTCCCCGTTCGCTCCAATGCATCGTGATACTCCTGCCAGACATCGTGACGGAAGTAGATGTCCAGGAAGTCCCGCTAATCGCTGCCGTCGGTAATGACGTCCAGGACAACACGAGGGCCCTCTTGGCGGAGGTCGAAGCGGGGAGAGAAGATGAGGGACCGGTATGTCTCATCGAGGCGCTGGAGGAGGCCATGTGAGCGCCGTGTCGCGGCCGGATCGGCCCTGCATCCGGCTGGAGTCTATCGACCCGGCGCTCATGGCCCCGGACAGCGGCTCGCAGTTCACCCGGCTGTTTACCAACCTGCTGGAGAACGCGGTCCGACACACGCCGCCCGAGGGGAAGGTCACGGTGTCCGCGATGGTCGTTGCGATGAGCGGCGCCGTCACGGTGACGGATACCGGCGAAGGCGCCGCGCCGGAGCGCCTGCCGCGCCTCGGCGAGCGGTTCTACCGGGTCGATGCGGCCCGATCCGGGGGCGTCGGCGCCGCCGGTCTGGGTCTGGCGATCTGCTTCAGCATCACAGAGGCCCACAGGGGCCGGATGACCATCGAGAGCAAGGTCGGCGAAGATACGACGTTTCGGATCCGGCTGCTTCTTTGTCCGCCGCAGACGTGACCTTCCGTGACGCCGTCTCTTTGCGCATCGTAAGCCCCACGATCTGGACGCGGGACAACGCGGGCCGGCAGTACGTGGCTGCGACCGCGCTCTCGCCCTACGCGGGCTATTGGATTTTTTGTGGCGCCCGCCACAGGAACGGCAATCACACTGCGCTTCACTAAACGGATCTGGATTCTCGGCTGGTGGCAGGAATCCTCAGCCGTACCGCAGAAGGCAGGGATCGCGATAGTTCTGGCGGCTGCCGGCCGTTGCGGCGACAGCGCGCTCGAGCGGCAGGCTCGCGGGGGCGGGGTGGCGCCGGGTCAGTATCCGGTGGGCATGCCCCAATAGTTCGGCGAGAGCACCTGTACTTCTGGCTAACGCGGAGTGGGAACCGGGAGGGATGAGAGAGCCGCGCGGGACGGACCCGCCGGGGGCCCCATCTGCTTCCTCGCGCCGCGCCCCGGGCCAGCCTTCCAGCGCCGGAGCGTCGGCTACGCCCAGATCCGGGAGGGGCTTGGCGCTGCCGCGGCGCTCGGGTGGGAGTCTGCCTTCGTTATCTGCAGCCCCGGCTACTATGGCCACTCCGGCTTTCGGCTGCGGATTCAGGTGACTGGCTTTCCCCAGAGGGGTTTGAACACGAGCACTTCTATCTGGGCGCAGGTCCGGAAGGCTTGTGGGGCCCCGGAATAGCGATGGCTCGGATGCATGCCGGCGAGATGGAGACAGATGTCCTCCTGGTACGGCGCCTGATTGGGAACCGGTTCCCGGAGCGGGCCGGTTTGTCGATTGCGCCGGTGACGTCAGCGGAGAAGGACAATGCCAGCACCGCATGGGGGAGGCGATTGCGCGACGGCTGCCGCGGATCCCAAGCGCTCGACTCAGCGACTGACCGGGGTCGGGTGGACGCCCGTTCTCCGGGCATGGCAGCAGCGACGTAATACTGCAATCGAAGGGGAGGGCCGGATGTCTCTACAATCACTTACGTGCGGACACTGCGGAGGGCCGCTGGACGTGCCGGGGGAGACTCGCTTTGTGGTCTGCGCCCACTGCGGCTCGCGCCTGGAGGTGAAGCGCACCGACAGCGCTATCTATACGGAGGTGCTGGAACATCTCGAGCAGAAGACGGAGCAGATGGCCGAGGATCTCCACGCCCTCCGCCGCCAGCAAGAACTGGAGCAGCTCGACCGGGAATGGGCGATGGAGCCCAGTTCTCTGATGACGGCGAGCCAGAACGGCCCTCCGACCGCGCCCAGCGCCGCTGCCGGAGTGATCGGCACAGTCATCGCAGCCGGCTTTGGCATCTTTTGGACGGTACAGGCGACGAGGATGCGTGCGCCGGGCTTCTTCCCGCTCTTCGGGCTCCTGTTTATCGCGATCGCGATCTTCGGAGGGATCAGCACGGTGGTGAAGGCGGACCAGTATCGCAGCCGGGAGGCGGGGTACCTGCGGCGGCGAGAGGAGCTTCTCCGCCGGGAGTAATCTCTCCTGGCAATCACCCCTCGGTGTTCGGCTGTTTCCTGCAGTTTCTGCCGGACCCGAGCGCCACCGGTATCGGTGTCGATGGGTCAGGGCCTGGGGCTCGCGTCCATCTCGGAAGCCTTCTTAAGCAAATCATCCAATCCCGAGTGCCCGCGATGCGTGCCGGCCAGGGGCCAGTCCTTTCCCGGAATGATCCATTCAATGTCTTCGGCACACAAGGCTACCAGACCTTGCTTATCGCGGCGGCAGAGTGCCGCAAAAGAATCCTTCACGATCTGGACATTGTTTTGGATACTCATCAGAATCTCCCCATTTCCCTTACATCGGAGCGTGTCCGATCGACTTTGAACTTGGGCGTTACACAGCCTTTTTCGTTGCTTCCACCGAACTCGCCCGCGCGAGGTAATGCAGCACGTTTTGGATCACGACAGAGCCTTCACCGACCGCGGCGGCAACGCGTTTTGAAGATCCTGCTCTCACATCTCCAACAGCGAAGACACCGGGTTGTGACGTTTCAAAAGAGGGCATTGGATTGGTGACGATGTAGCCATCCGAATCCAATTCGACACAGCCCTTTAACCATTCTGTGTTCGGAACCGCCCCGATCATGACAAATAGATTTCGAATGGGTTTGGTCCAGGAGCGGCCGTCAGCGCTACGCCATGCCACATTCTCAAGAGATTCGTGCCCCGTAAGCGCTGTTAGCTCCGTATCGAAATGAATTCGAACTTTCGGTGAGGCCTGGAGGCGTTCAACGAGATACTCGGACATTGTGCTCGAGAGGTTTTTTTGCCTGACCAACAGGTGGACTTGAGCGCTGGTCTTGCTCAGGTAGAGCGCGGCTTGACCCGCTGAGTTTCCACCGCCAACAATAACGATGTCCTCGCCACGACAGAGCTGCGCCTCCATGATCGTGGCCGCATGGTGGATTCCGCGCCCGACAAACCGACCGTATTCCGGAATGTCGAGTGCACGGTAGACCGCACCCGTCGCGACAACGACGGCTTTCGCAAGGACTTTTGCTCCATCTTGAAGGGTCAGTTCAAAGAAGTCTTCTCCGGCTCTTACGATCCGATCGACGGGGCGAGGACTGACCAATCGGACACCGAATTTTAGCGCCTGTACCGCCGCACGCGATGCCAACTCCTGACCCGAGAGACCGGTGGGAAAGCCGAGATAGTTCTCAATTCGCGAGCTGCTTCCGGCTTGTCCGCCTGGGCCGAGTGCATCAAATACAATAGTATCAAGCCCCTCGGAAGCACCAGACACAGCTGCCGCGAGTCCCGCTGGCCCGGAGCCAGCGATTGCGAGGTCATAGACGTGATCGGAGGGGAGCTTTTCGACAAGCCCGAGCTCAGAAGCCAACTCGAATACACTCGGTTTCTTCAAGACGCACCCCTTCCGAATGAATGCGGCCGGAAGATCGGAAGGATAGACTCCGTAGGATGCCAACATGGGCCTTCCGGTTTCGTCTTTTGCGTCGGGCTCGATCAGCTTGTGTGGATAGTCGCCGCGGCTCAGGAAAGTCCGAAGCTTCTGGATATCGGGATCTCTGGCCTTCCCGATCAAGACGACTGCGCCGACGTCGTGGCGGAGTTTGTAGCTTTGGCGCAAAACGAATGCGCGTAGGATCACCGAGGCTAAGTCGGGTTCGGCCGAGAGCAGGCGACGGAAGTCAGAGTGCCTGACACGGAGGATCCGGGTAGCTTCAGTAGTTCGCCCGTCTGCCGCAAGCGGAGTATTCGCCAATAGAGACAGATCGCTCGCGAAAGAACGCTCCGGGATGCGAACGATTGGGATGGTCTTTTTGCCGGAGCTGTCGGCTGCAGAAAACTTAATGGCTCCACTGAGGACAACCAAGAAGTCGAGTTCGGTCTGGCCCTGACGCAAGACTATTTGCCCCGCGGGTATCTCCTCTTCTTCGGCGAACGGCCGGATCGCATCAATCTGCTCATCTGTGAGCAGGGGAAGGGTTTCTTCCAGGCGAAAGGTATCGAGCGAGCCATCGGGACTCCGCAGAGACACAATGTTCGCCCACGATGTTTCTGCTGTCATACGTATTTCCTAAGCATGGATCGTGCCGCCGGGTCGGCTTTCACAATCAATTCGCCTTCTCGGCAACATAGCTTGATTTGCGAAAACTCCGTCGCATTGGTGCTGGCGGTCAGCGCATCCTCCCGCTGCCGCGATTCCAGCACCGCTTTCGACAATCCATTCAACTTCTGTTTTGAGAGGAGTTGAGAAAGCTAACATAGTCTGCGATTAATGCTCCTTCTTGAACAGATCTTGGAAGATGAGCTGACCCCAAATGCCGCCGCGTGCGTGCACCAGCGCGCCACCCTCGTTAAGCTTTCCTAGCGCGACGGGGGCGAACCCGAGTTGTTTGGCCAAGGCCGCCACGGGAGTGATCGCGTCCTCGTCGTCGCTCGACAGAAAGACGACCCGGTGGCCGCCCTCGACGACCGGATCGGCAGCCAGAGTGGCTGCAATCAGGTGATTGAAACCTTTCACGAGCTTAGCGCCGGTGAACGACCTCGCAACGAAGGCGGAGGACGGGAGACCGTCCAGCTCTTCAGGGAGAACTCCAAACGCGTTCGTCGCGTCGATGACCGTCTTGCCTTCCCAGCTCGGCAGGATCTTCGCAACCTCGCGGTGTTCCCCGAACGGGATTGCCAAGATGATCGTGTCGGCCTCGAGTGCATCCCGCAGCGACTTGGCGACGACCGTTGGTCCAATCGCCCGAGCCTGCGGCGCCAACGCCTCGGGTGGCCGGCGGCTCGCGACGGTCACGTCGATGTTTTTACGGGCGAAAGCGTTGGCGAGGGCCTGGCCTATTGCGCCGAATCCTACAATTGCATAGCTCATAATGTTTCTCCTTCGGTTCACCAAGCCGTACGGCGCTCCGAATAGTCGAATGAAGTGCCGGGCGTTGCGCGTCAGAGTTGCGCCAGGCCGCCGTCGACGGCGACCTCGCTGGCGGTCATGAAGCTGCTGTCCGACGACGCGAGAAAGGCAGCCACGGCCTCAATCTCCGCCGGATCGGCCATGCGCTGCAGCGGAGTCATCGCACCGTATGCCTTCTGGCCCTCCTCGCCCAGCGCTTCCTTCGCGAGTTCGGTCGCCGTCGCCCCGGGCGACAGCACGTTTACCCGGATGCCGGTGCCCTTCAGGTCCTCCGCCCAGGTCCGCGCGAGGTTGCGTACTGCCGCCTTGCTCGCGCTGTAGGCGCTCATTCCCGGCGCGCCCGTGGCGCCTTCTTCGACGAAGCGCTTGGCTGTGGCCAAGCCAATACCGCTCGATCCCCCCGTGATGACCGCAACCTTACCGTCTAGCTTTCCCATGACTTTTCTTTTCCTTTCGTGGCGTCGCACTGCGCCCCTCTTGCCATTTACACGAATGTGCGGTATTATATGGATCACTGATCCAGATACGATCCTATTATACGGATCACTGATCCGTTTGTCAAGGGGAATTAGAAATTCATGCGAGCCGACGCAAAAAAAAATTACAGCCATCTACTTGCGGTCGCGCGTGACGTCGTCATTGAGCATGGCGCCGACGCATCCATGCGAGAAATCGCCCGCCGGGCCAACGTCGGATTGGCCACACTGCTTCGCCATTTCCCGACGCGAGAAGCCTTGTTCGAAGCGTTGCTGCGTCAGAATGCGGACGCATTGACGCAGCAGGCAGCCGAACTCGAAATATCGAATCCACCCGACGAAGCGCTCGTGTCATGGTTTCGCGAAGGCGTGGCATTCACCCATAGCTATAGCGGCGTTTGCGACTTGATGGCGAGCGCGCACGCGGACCCGAACTCCGCGCTTCACGCTTCAAGCACAGCGCTGCACGGAGCGGGCGCGCGATTATTGCTCCGTGCTCAGGCCGAGGGAACGGCGCGCGCCGACATGGATGGGGACGACCTGTTCGCTCTGATGTCGGGGCTCTCCTGGCTCGTCTCCCAACCAGCCTTCGCGCCACGGGAGGACCATCTCTTTCACCTTATTACGAGCGCCATCCTGACAAATCGGCCCATCAGCGATGTCAAGAAGGCATCGCATTGAATCGGATCGCCATCGGATGGCCGATCGCCGCCGTCGTGCGTGAGCATTTTATGTCGGGTAGTAGGAGGCTCGTCAACATGGCGCTATTCGTTGACGGCGTGTTTGTCCCGTGCGCAAACGCTCTTGAGAACGCCCTTGCTCCGCCAGACAACGGGATCGGGAAACAGGCCCTGTTGGCCTGCTCGCAACGATAGACGTGCAGGTTGGAACTGCTTCCGCAGCAGGGAAATGATAAAGAGATGATCCAACCCCCACAACAACTCCAGGCCGATCTGATGGCGGACACGGTGGCCTTTACGGTCCTCTCCGCAGCCGAGTTGACACGATGCTCGGAGTTCGGCACACGCTGCTCGATCGCCCGGGGCGAGCAAATCTTTGCTGCGGGTAGCCAGTCCTTCGACTGCAACGTTATCGTCTCGGGCGATGTTTGCATAGTGGATCTCTCGACGGACGAGCCGACCCTGGGCGCGGGTATTTGGCGAGCGTTTCAACGCCGGGGCGAGTTTCTGATGGCGACGGATTTCCAGGGGCTACGTGTAAACGGGGCTAAGGACGACAAGCGAACCCTGGACACCGTCGAATTCCTCTATCGTAAGGACGTGCCGCATCATTGGATAAACAATGCGGAGGAAGAAAACGCCATGCGAATACGAGAAATCGGTTGCGATGACCTCCACTATCCGATGATCACCTGTGGAAAGAGGCTGCTTATGCGTTCTCCCGGCTTGACGCAACTGGCGGAAAGCATCGGCGTACTTCACCGTCTCCCTGAGAAAACATATGATGTCATCGTCCTCGGGTCCGGACCGGCGGGATTAGGCGCGCCCATATGCGCGTCCTCCGAAGGTCTCTCGACGCTGGTGCTCGACGGACTCCGGCCAGGCGGACAGGCCGGAGCCGAGGAGCTTCAGCCCGCCGCACCCGCTCGGCAAGCCATCAGAGCGAATCACAAATAGGGCCACACCGTCTCTCACGAGTCGTTCGACGCTAAGGTTCTCGGGCGCCGGCAGCACCCTCGCGACTTCACGGATAAGCGATGCCGTGCGGGGCGGATGCATTGAAGTGCGCTCGACCTCTCGCTGGTGACCGGAAGAAACACCCCCGAAAATGGGCGGCGTCTGGTCACTTTTCCGTCATTTTCCACGGATACAGTGAGGTCGGCGGTTCGGCTCTCTCGGTACCTTGCCGTGGGCAGCGCGGGCCGCGATGGCCGATCTGGCTCGGATAGAAGGAGTTCTACTGGAATGTGGAAGGGGGCGATCTTTCCGCGCTCCTGAAGCCGTATCTCCGGAATCCGGCGGTCTGGTACAGTCCCGAAGACCGCCAGCCGGGTCCATACGCCACCCAGACCAGGCGTCAAGATGATGCCGGGCCAGGGGGGATAACAGCGGGGAAAATGGATGCGTCTATTACTCGTCGAAGATGAAGCGGCGATCGCCTGTCGGACCCGGGAGAGTCTGGAGGAGGCGCACTACACCGTCGATTGGGCGCGCGACGGCGTCGAGGCGCTGGCGCTGACCCCGGAGCGGGAGTATATCCAGGAGCGGGTCTGGAACGACGACGAGAGTTATTCGAACACGATCTCTGTCCGCATCCGGCAGCTCCGCCAGAAGGTGGACGACGGCCGCGCCATCCGCCTGATTCACACAGTCTACGGGCAGGGGTACGTGCTCCGGGCGCCCGAATCGGAGGAGGATAGTCCGGCCGGCCATAGAGCCCGCGCGGGATGACCGCAGTTTTTCCGACGGACCGTACGGCCGGGCCAGGATAATTGCGCCATCGGAAACAGGCGGCAGCTTACAAGGATTCGCCCGCCATACCGGCCGGCGCCACCGACGATGACGTTGGAAGCCGCACTTGACAACTTCTGGGTGCCGCCATATAATCCAGACAGGCTAGACATGTGGAGGAATTGGGATGAGTCAAACGTGGCAACTTCAGGAAGCAAAGAACCGATTCAGCGAACTGGTGAATGAAGCCATCGAGCGCGGGCCGCAAGTGATCACACGGCGCGGAATCGAAACCGCTGTCTTGCTCTCCGTCGCAGACTATCGCAAGATGGCGCTTGGCGCCAGGTCGATCACCGAGTTCTTCCGCAATTCGCCGCTGGTCGGTGAGGACCTCGACATGTCTCGTGACCAGAGTCCGATTCGGGCGGAAACGGCGCTGTGAGGTATCTGCTTGATACCAACGTTATCTCCGAGTTGGTGGCCCGTCAACCCGATCCCGCCGTATTGACGTGGATTGAGGCGCTGGATCAGACCGCCATCTATCTTAGCGTCATTACCATCGGCGAGATTCACAGGGGGATTGAACGGCTTCCGGAATCGGCAAAACGGGACCGCCTTCGAGCCTGGCTGACCGAGGATCTGCTGGTGAGGTTTGCCGATCGGATAGTGCCCATCGACGTTGGAGTGATGATGGCGTGGGGTTCGATGGTTGCGCGGCTTATCAGTGAGGGACGCCCGCTTTCGGCGATGGATTCGTTGATTGCCGCACAGGCGATCCACCATCGCTATAGCCTGGTCACGCGAAACGAGTCCGACTTCCGGGATACCGGCGTCAACGTCATGAACCCATGGCGGTGATTAAAGGGATTGCGAGCTGCTGCTCTCGACTACTACAATAATCGTTTTACGTCACCGGCGGCCCAATTCCGGCTGACGCCTGCTCCTACATCGAGCGGTCACTCCGTCCACCTGATCCACACGGTCTACGGACAGGGGTAGGTGCTCCGGGCGCCCGAATCGGAGGATGATCGTCCGACCGGATGAGCTCGGGCCCCATATCCTCACCTGCGAGACGATGACTTTACGCCGCACATGGCGTTGTGACTTAGTAGGAGTACACGTGCAAGAACTCATGGAGACTGGGATACCGAACCCGTGGGCGGAGATCGAGATAGGGGTACCGCCGTACTACCATAGCGCAGACCGGCTGCTTCTTGAACGTCACAATCGAAGGGTGGACGAGAAGCACCGCCTCCCGCTGGACGTTTATCCGGAGCCGTACATCGGCGACCCGAAGGCACCGGTCCTGTTGCTGAATCTGAACCCCGGCTACGACGCCAGCAGTCCCAAGTTCCATGCTGTGCGCGCCGTCGCCGAGCTGTGCGTGCGGAACCTGAGGCACGAGTGGGAGAGCTATCCGTTCTACCCGCTCAACCCGGTGTACCTGCAGAATGGGGGGTCGCTCTGGTGGTCGCTGAGTCTCCGGGCGTGGACTGAGGAGTTCGGCATCGAGCGAGTGTCGCGGGGCTTCTTCGTGATCGAGTACTTCCCTTACGCCTCTCCGCGGTATAGAGCCTTGGGAGAGGCCTTGCCCTCGCAGCGATACGCGTTCGCGTTGGCTCGGGCTAAAGTTCGAGCCGGATGCGTGGTGATCATCATGCGGCAGGCGGAGAATTGGATCCGGACCGTGCCGGAACTCAGAGCAGGGGCTTTTACCGTTAACAATCCCCAAAGCAAATCGCTCTCTCCCTCGGGACCTGGACGCGCCGGAAATCTGTCGGCGAGTGCGGTGAAGAGGGTGCGGGAGGCGCTTCGCGGCCTATGACTCGACGGAGGCCACCTGCAATATGACCGCAAAAAGTAAATTGTTACGGATGGACAACGTTCTCATAGTTGTCGAGGACCTCGAGGCTGCCAAAGCGTTCTTCGCCGAACTCGATATGGAGATGGAAGGCGAGACGACTGTCGAGGGGCGTTGGGTGGACCGGGTCGCCGGGCTCAACGACGTTCGCGCCGACATTACCATGATGCGGAGCCCGGGCGGCCACAGCCGGGTTGAGCTGACGAAGTTCCACACGCCGCCGGCGATCAGAGCCGAGCCGGCAAACGCGCCGGCGAACCCGCTGGGCTTACGCCGCATCATGTTCGCTGCCACCTCCACGGCGTCTGCGCGCTGCCGTTCGTATACCGTGCCACTCCGAATTTGTCGTAAAGGTTGTTCGACAGCACGTTCCCGCTGCCATCGGTAATCACGCCGGCGGTTCCTCGATAGTCCCAGTGGTGGAACTCGTTGTTCCGCCGGATAATCGCGCTGCCGTTGAGATACTGGGCGCTCGTCGCCCAACTCTGCCCTGTGAGATCCGACTGCCGCTCCACCAGTTCTCCGGGTCCGCACGCTACTCCACACGGGAAGCGGGTCCAAACGTTGTTGACGTAGTCCTTCCTCGACCGCCGACCTCCGTCTGAGCCGTAGGCGTACTCATTGGCCAGGGTACGCGTCCCATTTTGGTTCCGGGTGATGCTGAGCATCTGGCCTTCCTCGTTATAGGCCATCTCCCTCGTATATCCCGGCCCGGGGAAGCTGGCGAGCGTGCCGTCATCGTTCCAGGTGTAGACGTCGGTCGAATTGGTCGCCGTATCCACCACTTGCGTCAATCTGGCCGCCTGGTCATAGGAATAGGTCCCATTCTGCTGGACCACCCCGTTTGTCACGACGTAGGCTGAGGTACGCGCGCCGCAGCCGCCAGGGAATACAGCCTCCCGACCGTTTCCGCCGCGAGCCGCGCCGCTTTTTTCCGGCAAGCACATTCCTGCGATTACCAGCGGGCCGGGGTTGTTATCATGTCGCGGGATTCTCGCCCCGGTCCCCAGAGCGACGCCGTTCCTCGTATCTAGCCCGTATCACCTTGTACCGCCAGAGCTTAAACGGGACAGCGAGCACGATTGCCGAGATCAAAACGTACATCAAGCTGACCGATGATTGACGGGGATGCTCGAAGTAACGCACGAGAAAGAAGCAGAAGACGGAGAACGCGGAGGCTATAAGGCAAAGCATGGCGAGCCTCACGGCTTCATTTCCTCCAGTCGATCGGTAGACCGCCGACAGTGCCAGTGAAAGAGCGGCAATCACCAGGACCATCCACTCGGCCTGGCTGCCCTTCCTCGCCCACAACGCAACCGCAGCGGAGCCAAAGGACCCTGCGGTCAGCGACAGCCCTGTGCCTATGCCCTGCGCGAGACCTGTTTTCATTCTTGTCCCCCCAAAATCGCCGCAAATGTCAGCATGGAACTAACATGCAGGCGGCGAGTATGATCAGCATCTGGGCTAACAAAACCGACGAGCACGCCGCGTCGCACGCGACGTAGGCCTCAGGCCCGCCTATTATGGCCCATTCGCACGCCGCCGAACATGCTAGAAAACCAGCAAGGAAGCCGCCTTCGCCTGCTTCGATGCAGGTCCATCTCGCCTGGCATCCGCCGGAGCCACCAGTCCCTGACCCGGCCGGCGCCGTCGGCCCCGTCTGGTTGATGCCCGTAGAGCGTGGCCCATTTCGGGGGCCGGCGCTTGCGAACAGGGGATTCGCCCCAATTGGGATCAAGGTATCCTCGCGGGCCTGTGTAAAGTAGCCCCTCGTCCGCGACCTGCGCTCCCGTCCATCTCGCTGGCGTCGCCGCCGTCCCGCTGGAATAC
>Ga0307373_10012537_pt1 | contig 12020 bp, 13 predicted proteins | sample OX2MG_FD_202534 | JGI IMG/M metagenome (GOLD analysis project Ga0307373, IMG submission 202534) | Soil microbial communities from Risofladan, Vaasa, Finland - OX-2 | ecosystem: Environmental > Terrestrial > Soil > Coastal area > Acid sulfate soil | place: Finland: Risofladan, Vaasa | collected...
CTCAAAAACCGATGTCCGCAAGGACGTGCGGGTTCGACTCCCGCTCTCGGCACTACGACCTCGACTTCATATCTCACGCTTACGGGTGAGCGGCGCTGGCTCGAACCACGTCACTTAGGGCGGCGACGACGCGGTCGACATCGCTGTCGGCCATTTCGGGAAACATAGGCAGCGACAGAATGCGACCAGCTGCATTCTCGGTGACTGGAAGGGAGCCGCGATCCATCCCGCTCGCATTGGCAAAGGCGCGCTGCAGGTGAAGTGGGATCGGGTAGTGGACGCCGGTCGCTATGCCCAACTCATGCAGCCGCTGCTTGACTTCGTCACGCTCATCGCACTCGATAACAAACATGTGGTAAACCGGCTCACCTACCGACGCGGCAACGGCCTGGACCTCTGGAAGGTCCTCGAGTAAGAATCGGTAGCGAGCAGCTAGTAGCCGCCGGCGCTGGTTCCATTCATTGAGGCGAGCAAGCTTCACTCTCAAGACCGCAGCCTGGATTCCATCCATTCGGCTGTTGCGCCCGACCATCTCGTGTTCGTACTTGCCTGAACGACCGTGGTCTCGCGCGCTGGAGATCAGCTGCGCCACCATCGGGTCATGGGTAACCACGGCGCCCGCGTCGCCGACCGCGCCAAGGTTCTTGCCAGGGTAAAAGCTGAATGTGCCTGCGTCCCCGACGCTACCCGCGCGCTTGGCCCCCACCATCGCCCCATGCGCCTGGGCGGAATCTTCGACCACCTTGAGGCCGTGGCGCCGAGCCAGGTTCATCAACGCCACCATGTCGACACAGCTGCCGTACAAGTGGACTGGCACGATGGCTGTTGTCTTTGGTGTGATGGCTTGCTCGACCAAGGCGAGATCCATTAGCAGCGTGTCGCCTGTGACATCGACAAAGCGCGGGATTGCGCCGACTCGAACGATTGCTTCAGCCGTCGCTGCGAATGTGTGGGCCACGGTGATGACCTCGTCGTTCGGTTTGACACCCACAGCCCACAGGGCAAGCTCGAGGGCATCTGTCCCGTTTGCGCAAGCGACTGCATATTCCGTGCCGCACAGTGCTGCGAACTCCATCTCGAATGCCCGGGCTTCTTCGCCCAGGATGAAGGCGGAGGACTGGAAGACGCGGTCGATCGCCGCATCAATTTCATGGCGTAGATTCGCATGCTGTAGCCGCAGATCTACCAGCGCGAGCGGCCGATGGCCCGAAGTGTCCTTCATGCCATACCGCTGTAGATAGGTCCGAACTCATCGCGCAACTCGCTGACCAGGCCCGTGACACGTGCTGGGTTGCCCCTTACGATCGCGCCATCGGGCACGTCCCGCGTCACCACGGAGCCAGCGCCTACCAGGCTGCCCTCACCGATGACGATGCCCGGGAGCAGCGTCGCGTTTGCGCCCACCTTCGCCCTTCTCTTGATCAACACGGCTTGAAGGGAGGTCTTGGTACGCGGCGCAGCCGGAAACCTGGCGTTGGTTACCACTACTCGCGGGCCGAGCCAACACCCTGCTTCGAGCACCGAGTGTTCTGGAACGAAACACTGGGAGTGGAGGCGGACACCGTCTTCGATCTTTACTGAGAACTCGATCACGGTGCCCGAGCCGATAGAGCAGTCGTCGCCGACCGCGGTGTCCTCGCGCACTAGGACCCAATGGCCGCACTGAAAACGTGCACCGATCCTGACCCCGCCATAAATAACGGAATGCGATCGGATAACCGCATCATCCCCAATAACCACCGCTGTCGAACCTGGATCGCGGTCCCGCGCAGGGTGGCCCAAAACGCAAAATTCTTCGATCTGCACCCGCTTGCCAAGGTGAACATTTGGATAACGCTTAAACACGGCTTCATCTGCCACCTGGCGAACCTTCCCACATTGCCCGTGATAAGCGCTCCAGTTGCTGGACGACTGCGAGACCGGAGGCGCCGCTCGCGAGCGGCTGCCGACTCTCGGCGATCGATCCCACAAAATCGCTGATCTCTTCAACCAGGGGCTCGTTGAAGTCGACCTTTGGAAGCCAGGCGTCGCCCGCACGGACCGTAAATTGATGCTGCGCAAAAGTCTCGAAGCCGCCCAGGTTGGCGCTCAGGTCGGTTGCGTCTATTCCCTTGTCATAGACAACGATGCGGGCATCGTTCGACGTGTCGTCATAAACCAACATGCGGCGGCTTCCAACTACTGTCGCCTGTCGAACTTTGTTTGGGTCGAGCCAGCTGACCTGAACATGACCAGCGATGTTGCCTTCGTACGTAATGTGGGCAAAGACGACATCGGCGATTCCTGGTTGCAAATAGCAATGTCCGACTGCGCTCATCTGGATCGCCGGCCGGTCGATCCAGTAATTCAGGATCGACAAGTCGTGTGGCGCAAGGTTCCAGAGAGCATCGACATCGTGGCGTACTATGCCGAGGTTCAGCCTGCGCATGAAGATGTAGCGAATCTCTCCGAGCTCCCCACCGTCGATCATCGCTTTGATGCGACGTACCGCTCCGTTGTAGAGGAAGGTGTGGCCGACCATAAGAACGCGGCCGCGTTGACTCGCCTCCTCACAAAGTCGCGTTGCCTCGCTTACCGTTCGGCTTAGCGGCTTCTCCACCAGCACGTGCTTGCCGGCTCGAAGGGCTGCCATTGCTACCTGGTAGTGATTCTCCACGGGCACGGCAACGACGATCCCGTCCACGTTGCCATCGGCCAAACTCGCCTCAAGCGTGGTCCACAGCGTGGCTTTTGGGGCCAGGCGCTTAGCCTTCTCGAGAGCCCTGGACGACGGATCGCAGATCCACCGAAGTTCCACCTGCGGGTGTTGGGCGAGGACTCGACAAAGATTGCTCCCCCAGTAGCCGCAGCCGACAAGGCCGATCGTTTGGGTCTTCATGAATGGAGGTTCCATGATATCTGCGGTTGTTAGTGCTGCTTGCAGGCCTGCGCAGTCCCAACCAGGCGCGGCAATTTGCTGGAGGCGCACACGCAGCCGCTGCCAAACACGACTGGCCCCGCAATGGAGACATTCTCTTGGCTGAAACGGGCTTATGAATTTTCTGTTATGGATTCTATTACGCCCGTGAACGCACGCTGCGTTTCAGGTTGCTGTTAGGTGGCTAGCTTGATTGCAGAGGTCTCACCGCCGACCGGTGAGATTGCAGAAAACGTCCAGCGCGATTACGCGGTTCTCAAGCGTCGCATCAACGACGCCGGCCTAATGGCCAAGCGCCCGGTGTTCTACGCATTCAGCATCACCACCAACCTGGCACTGTTCTTCGGCTGCCTCGCCATCCTGTTTCTAGTCAAGCAGGTGTGGGCCCAGGCGCTGACCGCGGTTTTTCTCGGCCTAATATCTGGACAGCTCGGATTTCAGCTTCACGATTCAGGCCACCGGCAGATGTTCGCATCGAACTGGAAGAACGCACTTGTCGGCCTGGTCACGGCCGACGCGCTCTTGGGCATGAGCTACGGCTGGTGGGTGCAAAAGCACAATCGCCACCACGGTAACCCCAACGACGTCGACCTCGACCCTGACATCGACGTAGGCGCCATCGTGTATACGCACGAGCAAGCGATGGGGCGCCGAGGCCGGATGGGCCGGCTGCTGGCCATGTACCAGGTTTACTTTTTCTTTCCGCTGACGACGTTCCTCGCGTGGAGCATGCACGTGGTTGGCGCCACCTATCTCATCAAAGAGGACTCTCGATACCGGCGGCTCGAGTTCGCAATGCTCGCAGCGCACGCGGTCATATATCTCGGCGCGATGGTGTTCTTCCTCGGTCCGTGGTCGGCGCTGATGGTCGTGATCATTCACAAGGCGGTCGGCGGCGCATACCTCGCCTCGGTGTTTGCGCCGAACCATAAAGGCATGCCGCAGACCGACAGTTCGAGCCGGCTCGATTTCGTGCGCACCCAGGTGCTTACCGCCCGCAACATTTACGGTCATCCCGTGACGGATTTCTGGTACGGCGCTCTCAACTACCAGATCGAGCATCACCTGTTCCCGGGGATGCCTCGAATCAACGTGAAGAGGGCGCAACCAATCGTGAAGCAGTTCTGCGCCGAGCGTGGCATCGCATATCACGAGACCTCTTTCCTGCAGTCGTACCGCGAACTCCTGGGATTCCTGAACGAAGTGGGCGAACCACTAAGAGCTGCGAAAGCCAGTTAGTCGATCCTCGCTTGCCGGGTGGTGGGGGCGACCGCGATCACGAGCCAAGCAGCCGCCAGGCCAGCAAGGATTGGCCTGGCCGGCGTTTTGCGAAGGATCACTCGGGACCGGATGTTACTTCGGCGCTCGCAGCTCCAAGCGAACTGGAAACCGGCAGGGTTTACGGCCCGGCCCGTATAGTCCTGCTGCGGGCACCGCGCCAGCATCCCCCAACCCTGTGATCAGTACTGCCCTATGACACCGACAAATCTCCGGCACGACATCCGCAATGTGGCGATCATCGCTCACGTCGACCACGGGAAGACGACGCTGGTGGACGCCCTCCTGAAGCAGAGCCACACGTTCAGGGACAACCAGGACGTCGGCACGCTGATCATGGATTCCAACGACCTCGAGCGAGAGAAGGGCATCACGATCCTCGCCAAGAACACATCGGTGCGGCACGGCGAGGTGACCATCAACATCATCGACACGCCGGGACACGCCGACTTCGGCGGCGAGGTGGAGCGCGTGCTCAACATGGCGGATGGTTGCTTGCTGCTGATCGATGCGGCCGAAGGCCCGATGCCGCAGACACGCTTTGTCCTGCGCAAAGCCTTTGAGGTAGGGCTCCGGATCATCGTCGTGATCAACAAGGTCGATCGAAAGAACGCCGACCCCAAGGCGGCGCTGGACAAGGTCCACGACCTGTTCCTGGAGCTCGCCGAGGATGCCGACCAGCTCGAGGCGCCGGTGATCTACGCGGTGGCGAAAGAGGGCCGAGCCGGTCACAGAGCGGACGCCCTCACTGCTGACCTCGAGCCCCTGTTCAAAACGATCATCGAGTTCATCCCCGCACCGGTAATCGAGCCTGGCGGCTTCCAGATGCTGGTCGCCAACCGCGCGTACGACGACTACACGGGTCCGATGGCCATAGGGCGCATCTCGAGAGGCAGCATCGCTCCCGGCGACACGGTGGCAGTGCTCACGGCCGCCGGCGAGCCCCGGCGCGCCAAAGTTGTGCAGGTGCTCGTTTATCGAGGGCTCGACCGGGTCTCAGTGGCGACCGCCAGCGCCGGCGACATAGTTGTTCTGACAGGACTTGACGCAGTCGCGATTGGCGACACGCTTGCGGATCCGGAATCACCGGATCCGCTGCCGCGAATCGAGATCGACGAACCAACCGTCAGGATGACGTTTGGCGTCAACACCTCGCCTTTTACCGGCCGTGAGGGAAAGTTCTCGACCACGCGGCAGCTGCGCGCGCGGCTCTACAAGGAGCTGGATGTCAACCTCGGCCTGCAGGTCGAGGACACCGGGGCGGCCGAGCGCTTTCTGGTGAGCGGCCGCGGCGAGCTGCACCTCGCCGTGCTCATCGAGACCATGCGCCGCGAGGGATACGAGTTCGAGGTATCCCGCCCGGAGGCGATCGTCAAGACGATCAACGGCCAGAGGATGGAGCCCATCGAGCGGCTGACCGTGGACGTTCGCGAGGAAAACCTGGGCGCGGTCACCGAGGCGCTTGGCAAGCGGCGCGGCGAGATGATCGAGATCAGCTACGACTCCAAGGGCGGCGTGCGGCTCGAGTACACGATCCCCACACGCGGTTTGATCGGATTCCGCAACAGTTTTCTGACGCTGACCGCAGGGACGGGTTTGATGGGCTCGATCGGCATCGGGTACAGGCCCTGGGCCGGCGACTTCCGCGAGCAGCGCAACGGAGCGCTCACGGCGTCTTCGGCGGGCACGACTCTTGCCTTCGGTCTAGCCGGTGCGCAGGAGCGCGGCACCACCTTCATCGAGGCTGGGGAAGAGGTTTACGAGGGCATGATCGTCGGCATCCAGAAGCGCCCCGGAGACATCCGCGTCAACGTGTGCAGGGAGAAAAAGCAGTCGAACATCAGGTCGTCCACCTCGGACATCTCGGTGCGACTGACCCCGGCGTCGAGGCAGAGCCTGGAGCAGTCCCTGGACTTTCTGTCGGATGACGAGCTGCTCGAGGTCACTCCGAAGCATCTGAGGCTCCGGAAGCGCCACCTCACGGAGGTCGATCAGTCGCGGGCGCGCCGCTCGTCCCTGACGCCAAGGCCCGAACGGGTCGGATCTCGCTAGAGGCTCTTAACTGGCCCCCAGGGTTGGGCCAACCCGGTCTGGGGTATACTCAGATCGCCGGCACAGTGCAGGCGCTCACCGCAGGCTCCGTTTCTCGAACAGGCCCGCCGAGTTGAGTTGGCCATTCGTTCGAGAGATAGGAGATGGAAATGCCTACAGGCACCATCAAGAAACTGGTCGCGGACCGTGGCTTCGGCTTTATCGCAGCCGAAGACGGTAAGGAATTCTTCTTTCACAGGAGCGGCACCGAAGGCGACTTCGACAGCCTCCAGGGTGGCGAGAAGGTTTCCTTCGAGATCGAGGCGAGCCCCAAGGGGCCACGCGCGAAGAGCGTTCGCACCCTCTAAGGGTTAAAACGACCAAATAAAAGCCCCGGGCCTTTGGCCCGGGGTCTTTTTTATGTCCGGCGAGGCCGGCGGTGGTCGCTTCCCGTGTCCCCGGTACTGCGGGTTACTTTCGCTTCCAAAAGGTGCAGCGTCCATCAAGGGGCGCCCGCGACTCCGTCGCGTGGCGATGCCTGCGTCCCCACCCGCGCCTCTAGTCTTTGAGGCGCTTGAGCAGTCTTGGGATGTTGAGCTTGGGCTGGGGGTATTCCGGATCCATCTCGGCGAGGGTATCCCTGACGATCTTGGCGACCGCCCAGTCGCGGTAGTCCTTGTCATTGGCCGGGATGACGTACCACGGTGCCCACTTGGTCGAGCAGTTGGTGATCGCGATCCCATAGGCGCTCATGTAGTCGTCCCAGTACCCGCGCTCATCAATGTCGCTCTCGTGAAACTTCCAATGCTTGTTTGGGTCCTCTAGGCGGTCGATCAATCGCCGGCGCTGCTCGTCGTACGAGATCTGCAGGCAAAACTTGATGATCGTGGTCCCACTCTTGACGAGCTGCTTCTCGAACTGGTTGATCAGCTGGTAGCGCCTCTCGATCACCTTCGGGTCAGCGAGAGCATGAACACGCGCGATCAGGACGTCTTCGTAATGCGAGCGGTTGAAGATTCCGACTGCCCCTGGCTCTGGCAAGGCGCGCCGGATTCGCCACAGAAATCCGTGGCGCTTTTCCTCCGGTGTCGGCTGCTTGAACGAGGTGATGTGCACACCCTGCGGGTTGAGGTCGCCGATAACGTGCGTGATGGTCCCGTCCTTGCCCCCTGTGTCCATCGCCTGCAGGACCATCAAGACCGATCGCTTGTTCTCCGCGAAGAGACGCTCCTGGAGGTCAAACAGCCTCCCGTGGGCCGCCGCCATCTCCTTCCGCGCGTCCTGGCGTTTCTTGAGACCAGGTGTCGAGTCAGGATCGACGTCGACCATCCGGAAGCGGCCGTCACGCATTTCGGCCCGGAGGAGATCCCGGATGTCTTTGGTTTTGACTTTGGCCATTGAGCCAAAGTCTAGTCGACGGTTAAGGCAGTTCCGCAGGCACCACGTCGACAATCACCTTCCGATCGCTGCGCAAGATGGTCAGCGGCAGCTTGGCTCCGATCCGCGCCTCGACCATCAGCCGCTGAAGGTCGCCGGCTTTCGCGACCGCCGATTCGCCGACCGAAACGATGACATCTCCGCCCTGGAGACCTGCGGCGGCTGCGGGGCTACCATTGACGACCTCCTGCACCTCGACACCGGCCTTGCGACCCAACCGCTGGGCCGCGGCCGGCGGCAGCGCGCGCGTGCCCCCTGCGATGCCGAGGTAGGCGCGGCGGACGCGCCCCGACCGCATCAGCGCAGCGAGGATTGCTTGCGTGGTGGCGTTGATGGGCACCGCAAGTCCAAGCCCCATACCGGCGACCGCAGTGTTGACGCCGATCAGACGCGCTTTCCAGTCCGCGAGTGCGCCGCCGGAGTTGCCAGGGTTAAGCGCCGCATCCGTCTGGATGACGTCCTCGACGAAGCGCCGGTGCCCGTTGCCGTCGGCGGTCGCCAGCGAGCGGCCTAACCCGCTGACGACCCCCGATGTGACGGACCCGGAAAAGCCCATCGGATTCCCGATGGCGACGACCAGCTGCCCGACGCGCAGAGTGTCGGCGTCCCCGATTTCGATCGGCTCGAGCACCGCCGACCGAGCGCGCGCGACCGCGAGGTCCGACAGGGGGTCGGCGCCGACAAGGTCGAGCTCGTACTCGGTACCGTCGATGAACGACGCACTTGCTGTGCCGGCCTGCGCGACCACGTGGGCGGAGGTGACTAGGTAGCCGTCGGGTGTGATGACCACTCCGGAGCCGGCGCTGCCGTCTCGGGGGCTGCCCGCCCGGCGCACGCGAAGGCTGGCCACCGAGGGGAGGACCCGCTCGGCCACGGTGCTGACGATCTGCGAGTAGGCGTCCAACGCCTCTCGTTCGGCCGGTGCGATGGCGACCCCGTCTGTCATGGTGTTACAAGATTACGACGTAACAGTCCATGAAATGCAAGGGGCTTTTTGTGGCCTAGAAGCCTGCCCGCCGGCGCAATTCGACGACTCGCCGCCTCAGCTCGTATTCGGCCTCGAGGGGTGTGTCGATCTCCTGGCGCTCCCGATGCCACCGCTCCATCGCCAGGTCGAGCTGCGCGGTCTGCAGCCCGGCGAGGGCAAAGTAGGCCTTGATCCCATGCCGGGTCAAGGCTTGCATACGTTGACCTAGTCGTCGCCATGGATTGGTGAGGGTCGCCACCTCGGGCGGCAAAATCGCACCGGTGCCTTCGGCCGCTTCCTTTCGCATTTGCTCGCTCAGCGCTTGGCCTTCGTAACGAAGTCCGGACAACAGCAGCGCGATGACGAGAGCGGTGAACGGCCCCGTCATGATCAGGGTTCGGAGGTGAATCTCGACCAGCCCAAGGGTCGAGCTCTCAATGGGGAAGAACTGCACCCAGGCGTCCCAAGAGAAATGAGCCGCGATCGCAAGAAGAAATCCGCTGACGACGGCGATCACTTGCTGGCGGCGGCTGTGCAGCTGACGCGCAATCCCAATGCTCGCGCCGGTCAACGCCGTGTACGTCGCGTGACCGAAGAAAAGCCCGAGGACCTGGCGTGAGTACCACTGAAAGCCGGCCGCATATCCGCCCACACCGTCGGGACTGAAGATCGAATAGAGGTTGGTCATATAAGCGATCGACTCGAGGAAGTTGAAGCCGAGACCAACCGCCGCGCCGTACACGATCCCGTCGACAACATCATCGAACTCGTTACGCATGACGAGGAAGAGCAAGAGCACAGCCACTCCTTTGGCGAGCTCCTCGAGAAGGCCGGCCGAGAAAGCAGTGGACGCATCGAGGCCAGGACCCGGCACCAGTACGCGGTCGGCGATCGCCGACCAGAGGCTCTCCCCCCAGATGACCATGCTGGTCGCGACGATCGCGCCCCAGGCGAAGGCCACGAGCACGAGCCGCCACGGTTCCTTCTCGTTGCGATCGAGCCGACGCACGACGAATAGGCCGAAGGCTGTCGTCGGCACGCAGACGGCAGCGCAGATCGCGGCGACCCCGGGACCAGCCGAGCTTGTGAAGACATACAGATCGATGACCAGCAGCCACAGCAAAACGGCGAGTCCAAGCAGGACGCCGGCGCGGATGAGATGGCTCCTTCGAATCACAGGGTCCTTGTCGAACGCGCGCACTCCGATGAACGTGCCGAGCGTCACCAGGCCCACCGCGAGAAGGCCGTACAGCGCGGTACGTCCGGGAATAGTGTCGAGGAAGACGTAATCGAGGACGGAGCTCGCGACAATGACGATCACGACGATCGCCACAACGACGAGGGCCACCCCATACCGCGCCGGCCGGTTGCGCGGTCGTGGGTTGGCGGCCCGAACGGCCGTGGTCGAGCTCACGATCTCTCGACCAAGACTATTCGTCGCGCCAGCACCTCGACCGGCACGCCATTGGCCCAGCGCTCGACGACGAACATGTACTGGCCCGGTAGGTTGTACTTGAGATTCTTGGGCAGCGCGATGGGGACTATCGGCTGACTTGCAAGCTGGGCAGGCGTGCCTGGTCCCACGCTGCCAACGATCGACTCGAAGTTGTCATACCAGCGTGCGTCGACGGTGATGTTCGATGGCAGCGACTTCCAGTCGACCACAGCCGCCAAGAGCTGTGCGCGACTGAAAGTGCTGCGGTCGGGGCCGAACGTTTTATTCGTGGTGGGGTCGTACTGATAAACGCCGACGACGGTGGCCTTGAGACCAGTTACTTGTCCCGGAGGCTCGAAGTAGAGAAACTCGGCCAGGCCGGCAGCCAGGATGAGGACGGCGACGATATCGAAGATGAGGAGAGTTCGGTACAAGGTCCGGACTGGGTCGTAGGGGGCGGCGCGCACCGCCGCCAGTTTATCGAGGGCTGCGGCGCGTTTTATCTCGGGCAGTAATCAACCAGAAATGAGAAGACGCATGCTCCAGAGCGCGTGGAGGCCGAAGCGCGAGCGTCAGTACACGTACATCAATGAAGGTCTGCAGCAGCGAGGGAATAACCAGGACAAGGCCGAAGAGATCGCGGCGCGACCTGTGAACAAGGAGCGCGCGCAGCACGGAGAGGCGTGGGGGCCGCGAGGACTGATCCAGCTGCCAGCGTAGAGTTTGGGCATGGCTCACCGTCGCGAGGGCGGCCTCCCGAGGAAGGGTCTCGATTCGATCTTTGCCCCGCTGGACCCCAACGACCGGTTGCCCAGAGAACAGCTGATCCAGAAGAACCGGAATTGGCTGACGCAGGAGCTGGGACCGGGGGAGAACCGGACCTGGACCATTTGGAACCTGAGGTTTGGCCGCCAGCTGGTGGCGGGCCTGTTGTGGGGTCCTGCGATGCTGAGCGTTTTCGGCTTGACCACGTGGATGACGGGCAGCCCACTTGCCGCATTCGCCGCCACGGGAGTACTGTTGGTGGCCTTCTGGCGGTTCGCTTTCGCCCACCGCTCGCGCTAAGCCCGCCGTCGCACTCTGGGCGATCCTCGTTCGTGATTGCGACCCGGAGACCCAATGCGCACGGCAACAGCCCCGCGATCGCGCGTCTGCTTCGCCTCGAAGCCGCGCTCCAGAGATCAGCCACGAGGGGGGCATTTGAAATCCGATCTGACCGGGTCATCGAAAGCCGCCGCGTCAGCCTTCTGGTCGAATGCAAGAAGCTCAAACCCGAGTCGATCGACTCGCTGTCCTTCCGCAGCCCCCGACCGCGCAGCACGCGGTGCTGCGCCGGTCGCAGCAGCGATGGCGGCATTAACCAGACCACGTGGGAAGTCGTCGTGCGGCATAGGTTTGGTGCGGATCGGTCCTGGCCTTGCCAGTACGTGGGGACCACGATGAGGCTCCTACGCGCCGACTGTGACCTGCAGTAGCTGTGGGCGCTCTTTCTCTTCCGGGACAGGCCCGCCAGACGCCACCAGGTCTTCGAGGTAGAGAGCAACCGCTTCCCGAGCGTGAGCGATGCATTCTTCGGTGGTCTCACCCTGCGTGACGCAGCCAAGGAGAGCGGGCACGGTTACTGTGTACCCGCCTTCAGGGTCAGGGTTGACAACAATTGAGTACGTACGCATGGCGCCCCTAATTACAACCGACCCCTGAGCTGTTCGGCGTCGACTCCTGCTTGATCGAGGATCGACACAAGGGTCTTCGGCTTGAGGATCGCGCCGGCATTAACGGGCACGACGACGCGTCCGGGTCGGCTCACGTGATGGAGCGTGACGTGGCTTCCACGTCTGCGAGCCTCGCGCCAACCTGCTTTACGAAGAGCCTGCAGAGCTTCATCGCCGGTGATTCGCGGGAGCGTGGCATTCGTTTCAGAACCTAACGTGATGTAAATGTCACCGATGGCCACG
>Ga0307373_10012540_pt1 | contig 12017 bp, 14 predicted proteins | sample OX2MG_FD_202534 | JGI IMG/M metagenome (GOLD analysis project Ga0307373, IMG submission 202534) | Soil microbial communities from Risofladan, Vaasa, Finland - OX-2 | ecosystem: Environmental > Terrestrial > Soil > Coastal area > Acid sulfate soil | place: Finland: Risofladan, Vaasa | collected...
ACTGGCAGCCGCAATCTCAGCCCATCTCAAATCCAAGGAGGTGTCAACGGGCGATGGCGAAGCGAGGCAACGGGCAGGGCGCGGTCTATCTCAGAGGTGACGGGCGATGAGAAGGCCAGATCAGATTGACAGGTGGACGCCGCAAATCGCTCTACGGGCCGACCCCCCGGCGCGCGGTGTGGTCCGTCGGCTCCGCGAGACGCGCTGGCTCCTGGCCCAGGGTCTGCCAGTCAGTGCACGCAAAATGTCGGTGGGAGTTCTCCTGGCCAGCTGGCTGGAACTGACGCGAGAGCGGATCAGCCCCAGCACCTACGAGACCTACGAGCTCAACGTGAGGCGGATTCAGGAGAGTCTCGGCGACGTGCCGCTGCTTCAGCTGACCGCTCCGGACATCCAGTCCGCCTACCGGCGGATGCGCGGGCGCGGCCTCACCGAGCACAGCCTGAATCAAGTCCACGGGGTGCTCGATCGCGCACTCCGCCATGCCCTCCAGTGGGGGCTGATTGTTCGGAATCCGGCGGTGCTCGTCTTTGCCCCGCGCCCGCGCCGGCGGGAAATGACAGCGCTGTCAGCCGAAGAGCTAATGCGACTTCTCGACCACGCTCGCGGGCACCGGCTCGGGCCCCTATTTGTGGTCCTGGGCACAGCTGGGCTCCGGATCGGCGAGGCCCTGGGACTCCGGTGACGGGATGTCGATTTGGTCAGGGGCCGACTGGTGGTAAGGCAGGCGCTTCAGCGACGAAGGGGAGAGGGGCTGGTCTTTGTCGAACCCAAGACGCCGAGGAGCCGCAGGACAGTACACCTGACAACGATCGCCGTCGATGCGCTCGCGGAGCGGCGGCGATGGCGAGAGGAACGGAGCCAGGCCACGCCCGCCTGGGCCGAATCAGGTTTGGTGTTCACGAACCTCTCGGGCGGTCCGATCGAGCCGGGAACCGTGAACGCGAATCCCTCGCGCCTATTGGCTGATGCAGATCTACCCCGCATCCGAGTGCACGAGTTGCGCCACACCACCGCCACAACCCTCCCAGCCCGACGACGCGATTCCACGCTGCCAGCGATGGTTCGGACCGCATGCACGTGCAGACGGCACCGGCGATTTCGAACACCTCGATCCCGCCAGCGTCCACCGCCGCCGCAGACGCCGCCCGCTGCAGGTCGCGGTGCGCGTCGCGCTCGGCCCCCTCGCTGCCCGTCGTGATCGCCATCGCCGGCTCAGGATAAGCCACGGGGTCGGTGCTACACCCAGCATCCTCGGGACGCGCATTGCTTTCGACACCCGTTCGGCGGAGCCCGCCCAACCTCTGCCTCAGACGGTCCGGAGCCCCGACGCTGCGAGCGCGAAATAGTGCGTACAACGCCACGTTCGGTCTATCGTCGGCTCGGCCGCACGGCAGGGCAATGTGGCGGACCCAATTCGCAGCACCCCACAGGGTCGTCGCTTGCGCCGCCTCTTTCAACCAGGAAGTTGTCGTACCGAATACTGGTTCCCAGCCTTAACGTTCTCGGCTCACGCAATGCGTTCTTGGCTATAGCCTGTTCGTCTTCCTGAGGTAGTTTCGAGGGGGAACCGCCCAGGGTTTGATCGAGGCGGGATTTGAACTTGGTCCTCGGGGACTATTCGTACACTCAAGGAAATACTGGGCACGCGGCGATGACCTGGCTCAGCCATGAAGTCGGGATCGGATCGATCACCACGACGATTTGCGGATGGCGTTCCGCAAAGGGGTGGGGAGGAGGCAGGGGGGCGACGCTGATGGACTTTTCAAACCCCTCACCCACGGCCCGCGCCCGGGAGGGAATGGGGGGAGCGAGCGTTTCGAGTGGCGGCATCGGCCAAGTCACCCGCTCCCAGGGCGTGCCGTCGATGGGCGGCTTTTTCCGTCGCCAGGTCCTGGTGACCGCGAGTCCAGCGAGGCCCGCTGCCAGGAGGACGGCGAGGACGACCGCAGTCGCGCCGACGTTGAGGCCTCCGAAGAGAGTTGTCAGGGTGAGAAGCCCCGACATCTCGAGCAAGATGACGACGGCAACGACCGCGACGACGTTCAGCCAAGGAGGGTTGGTCCAGGGTCTGAGAACCGCGCGGTCGTTCGACAGGAGCACCAGGAGAACTGTCGCGCTGGGAAGCAGGACGCCGGCCAGGGCCTGGAACCACGACCAACACGACAGGTTGCACGGGAGCGGTCCAGTAGCGAAGTTCAACAGCGCACTCGCCGTGCTGATCACCAAGAGCGTCGGCACCATGTGGGCGGCCTATCTGTTCCCTCGGCCTTGTATCGCTGCCACAAGCCTGGACCGTATTCATCTAGAGCGACACGCTAACCGGGGTTGCCTGGCTGAGCCAGTCCTTTCTCCAGTTGGTTCTCCTGCCGATCATCATCCTCGGCCAAAACGTCATCTCCGCCAGTCAGGACGCGCGCCGAGGCCGACCACGTGACTCTGACCGTGCTCCATTCGATCAATATCCGGCAGCTGAAGATGCTCGAGCAGCAGGAGGCGATCCTGAAGATGTTGGGTCGTGGGCCCGCGGACTCCCCCTCTCGGCACCAAAATTGAAAGCATGCTGGCGGACGGCACGTTCAATTCGGAGCGGCTACGCGACTGAGTTCGTCGGCATCGCCCCTGGCTCGTGCTTGAAGATCGATCTGTACGCTGGGTCGTGGAAGAGTTTGGCCGTCACCGGCCGCAGATTCATGCCTGCGAGCACCAGCCAAGTGGCCAAGATGGCGCCAGCCGGCGGTCCGACCAGGTAGATCCACAGGTCGTGGCCGTTTAGTGCAATCAAGGCCGGGCCCACGCTGCGCGCCGGGTTCAGGCTAGTCCCTGTCAGCGGTGCCCCCTGCCATACCAGGAGGGTGATCACCGCCCAGGCCGCTAGCGGGGTCCAGCGGGCCGTCCGCATGTCCGAAACAAAGACGAGGATCGTCAGGACCAGCGCTGAGGTCATGCCAGCTTCGATGAGAGCCGCGATTGGCGGCGTGATCGAGGGCCCGGGCATTGTCATCCCGTAGCGAACTGTCGCGAACTCGGGGAATGCAAGGCGCAGAGCCAGCACGCCCAGGCAGGCGCCAACGATCTGGGCGCAGATGTAGGCGCCGAGGTCGTGGTGGCGCATCTTTCCAGTCAGCCAGAAAGCCAGGCTGACCGCGGGGTTGAGGTGGGCTCCACTGGTCCGCCCCAGGGGGCTCAGCGCGACCAGGGCGCCGGTGGCGGCAAACAGGGCTCCGGTGAGGAGCAAGCGCGCGGAGTGGGATGGCAAGAGGGCGACGATCGGGGAATGGGAGCCGAAGTCGAGGGTGACCGCACCCAGCCCTCCGACCATGAGCAGGGCGGTGCCGGCCAGCTCCGCGATCCACTCCGGCCAGTGCGCCTCCGGCGGGTTATCGCTGTGAGGTGACGGCACACTATGCAGCATGGCCAACGTGGAGCGGATGCGCCTCCTCGAGGTTCCCAAGGGCCGCGCCCCCTGGCGCAGGTGGGGTCCCTATCTCAGCGAACGCGGGTGGGGCACCGTCCGCGAGGACTACAGCGCCGACGGGGCGGCTTGGGAGTCGTTTCCTCACGATCAGGCGCGATCGCGCGCTTACCGCTGGAATGAGGATGGCCTCGGCGGCATCTGCGATGACCGCCAGACGCTGTGCTTCGCGCTTGCGCTGTGGAATGGTAGGGATCCGATCCTCAAGGAGAGGGTGTTCGGCCTGACCGGGGACGAGGGGAATCACGGCGAGGACGCCAAGGAGTACTGGTTCTACCTGGACTCGACGCCGACCCATTCGTGGATGCGCTGGCGCTACCTCTATCCACAGGCGGCTTACCCCTACCAAGATCTCCGGGACGAGAACCGGCGCCGCAGTCGTGACGATCCCGAGTATGAGCTGCTGGACACGGGGATCTTCGATGCCGACCGTTACTGGGAGATCACCGCCGACTATGCAAAGGCCGATCCGGAGGACATCCTGATCCGGTTGTCCGTGCGCAATGCGGGTCCCGACGTGGCCGAGCTCGACCTCGTCCCCACCCTCTGGTTCCGCAACACCTGGGCATGGGGTGAGGATGACCGCACTCCAGTGATCCGGGCCGAGGGCGCCGGTGTCGTCGCTGACCATTTCGAGCTCGGCCAGAGGTGGCTGGTCAGCGATGGAACTCCCGAGCTCCTCTTCTGCGACAACGAAACCAACAGCGAGCGCCTGTGGGGGGGCAAAAGTCGCAGCCAGTTCCCAAAAGACGGGATCAACGACCATATTGTGAGCGACCAACCCACGGTGAACCCTGCCCAACAGGGGACCAAGGCGGCGTTCCGTCACCACCTCAGGGTCGGCCCCGGTCAGTCGGTCACGGTCCGGTTCCGTCTGAGCGCCGCCGCCAAGGGCGAACTGGGATTTGACTCGATCATGGCTGGCCGCGAGCAAGAGGCCGACGAGTTCTACGCGGAGCTGACACCCGCGGGCGCCACCGCCGATGAGGCCAGGGTGCTGCGCCAAGCGCTGTCGGGGATGCTCTGGTCGAAGCAGTTCTATCACTTCAACGTGGAGCGGTGGCTGGAGGGAGACCCCTCAGGCCCGGCGCCGCCGGAAGCTCGCTGGCACGGCCGCAACTCGGATTGGACTCACCTCGACAACCGGGATGTGATCTCGATGCCGGACAAGTGGGAGTACCCCTGGTACGCGGCCTGGGACCTGGCCTTCCACTGCGTCGCCCTGGCACGGGTCGACCCTGAGTTGGCCAAGTCGCAGCTCATCCTCCTCTGTCGCGAGTGGTTTATGCATCCGAACGGACAGCTGCCGGCCTACGAGTGGGCGTTCGGAGACGTCAACCCGCCCGTACACGCCTGGGCCGCGCTGCGTGTCTTCGAAATCGCCGGCGGCGACGATCACGAATTCTTGGAACGGATCTTCCACAAGCTTCTGCTCAATTTCACCTGGTGGGTGAACCGGAAGGACTCAGAGGGCAACAACGTCTTCCAGGGCGGCTTCCTCGGGCTCGACAACATCGGCCCCTTCGACCGTTCCCACCTTCCGGTCGACGGCCATATCGAACAGTCGGATGGCACCGCATGGATGGCGATGTACTGCCAGAACCTACTCGAGGTGGCGTTGGTGCTCACCGAGCACGATCCGACCTACGAGGACATGGCGATCAAGTTCTTCGAGCACTTCTCCCTTATCGGGTCGGCGCTGAACGACCAGGGCCTGTGGAATGAGGAGGATGGCTTTTACTACGACGTGCTGCACTTCGATGACGGGCGGATGGAAGCGCTCCGCGCTCATTCCCTGGTTGGTCTTGTGCCGCTGTTCGCGGTGTCGACCATTGGCCCCGCGACCATGGGTCGGCTTCCCGAGTTCACACGGCGGACGGAATGGTTCATCCACAACCGCCGCATCGCGGCCGAGGTAATCCAGGAAACCCATGACCCGTTAAAAGCCGGCGGGCGAATGCTCTCGATCGTCTCCCCCGACCGGCTGCGCCGGATATTGGCGCGAATACTCGACCCGTCGGAGTTTCTCTCCGATCACGGTATCCGCGCCCTCTCGCGCTACCACCTGGATCATCCCCTCGATATCGACTTGGGCGGGGCAATCGCTCAGCTCAACTACGAACCGGCGGAGTCGACCAGCGGGCTATTCGGCGGCAACTCGAACTGGCGGGGACCGGTTTGGATGCCGGTCAACTACCTCCTCGTCGAGGTGCTCCGGGTCTACCACCGTTATCTGGGGGCCGAGTTCAGGGTGGAGTTTCCGACCGGCTCCGGTCAGGAGATGGACCTGAGCCAGGTCGCGACCCTGATCTCCGGTCGCCTGGTCGCGCTGTTCCTCGACCGCGACGGACGGCGGCCGGTGTTCGGGGCCTATACCAAGTTCCAGGACGACCCTGCCTGGCATGACCTGATCCCTTTCCACGAGTACTTCCACGCCGACACGGGTGCCGGCCTCGGTGCCTCACACCAGACCGGGTGGACCGGGCTGGTCGCTGACCTGATCATCCGCCGTCACCAGGAGGAATCCAATGGAGCTTGAGGGCAAGGTGGCCATCGTGACCGGCGCCGGCAGCGGCATCGGCTACTCGATCGCCGAGCGATTCGCCGCCGCCGGTGCCGCCGTGTGCGTGAACTATCTCGGCTACGAGCAGGAGGCCCAGGCCCTGGCGGCGCGCCTGCCAAAGGCGATCGCGGTCAAGGCTGACGTCTCCAAGGCGGCGGAGGTGCAGGCGATGGTCGAAGCCACAGTCAAACAGCTGGGCTCCATCGACGTGCTGGTAAACAACGCCGGACTGGAGAGATCGATGGCCTTCCTAGACATCGACGAGGCGACCTGGGACCTGATGCTCGATGTCGATCTCAAGGGGGCGTTCTTCTGCGCACAGGCCTGCGGGCGCGCTATGCGCGATTCGGGGAAGGGCGGGTCAATCGTCAACATCTCCTCCATCCACGAGGATGTCCCGTTCCCCGGATTCACTCCCTACTGTGCGGCTAAGGGCGGCCTTCGCATGATGATGCGCAATGCGGCCATCGAGCTGGCAGAGTTCAAGATCAGGGTCAACAACGTCGCCCCGGGGGCGATCGCGACGCCCATCAATGCCGACACCCTCAATCACCCGGAGCGGGTCGCGGCCCTCAGGATGATTGTGCCGATGCAGAGGATGGGGGAACCCAACGAGGTCGCCAACGTGGCGCTATTCCTGGCCTCTGACGCGTCGTCCTACGTGACCGGATCGACCTATTACGTGGACGGAGGCATGGTCCGCCATTCCGAACCCCTGTGACCAACGAGCTGGACCACGGCTGAATAAAGCGCGCCACCAACCCTTCGTCAGCTCGAAATCTGAGCACTGTCTGAGGCTCGTCCGTTCGAGCGTTCGGCAAGCAGCTCGGCCAAAGTCGTGCAGGGGCCTCGCATCAAAGGTTAGATCGACCGAACCGCGTCCATGACAGGGCTGGCACGGGCCTGACGCCCAAGTTGGGGATTCAGGCGCTCGATGGTGCCAGCCATCAGTCTCAGCTCCGGCGGAGCGACCGCGGCCCGGGGCGCGACCCCTCCGTCCGGCGGCGAGGACCGCCCTCGATGTCTCATATCCTTCGCGAGGCGGGATTTGAACTTCCCTCAGGGGTGGCGTCCGTACACTTTAGGAAATACGGGGCAGGCGGCGGTGACCTGGCTCAGCACCTGGGTCGAGATCGGAACGATCACGGCGCCGATGCGTTCGCGGCTGGGCTTCCGGTCATAGACAGGAGGAGGTGGAGTGCTTCCGATGGACTTTTCGAACCCCACACGTCCCAACTGGCCGCGCTGATGGAGATCGGGAAACCCGGCTTGCTCGCGGCCAGCTCGAGCCTGTTCGGCAACAGCCGTTGCTCGTCCTGCACAATCCGCTCGTGGGCTCCAAGCGGAGGGACGTACTCGGCGTTCTGGCCGTGGTCGGTCTGACCACGGCGGTGGCGGTGGTCGGAGGTGCCGCTGGCGACTTCCGATCGAGGTGGTACGCCGAGCTTCGGAAGCCCGCCTGGCAGCCGTCGGGAGCCACGATCGGGGTGGTCTGGTCGGTACTCTACGTGAGCATCGCGACCGCCGGTTCCATGCTCTGGCTGCGACGTCGGCGGGCGGGTCCCGAGCTTGCGACGCTCTTCGTCACCCAGTCACTGCTGAACGCGGCCTGGACGCTGCTTTTCACGCGCGCCAAACGGCCGGACCTAGCCGCCGCCGACTGCGTCGCGCTCACCGCGGTCAACGTCGGCCTGGTTGCTTCCGCCTGGCGAGTACGACGACTGGCCGCCCTCCTGCTCGTTCCGTACCTGCTCTGGACGGCCTTCGCGACCTTCCTCAGCTGGACTATCTACCGCCTGAACCGTTGATCGGGAGCCGGTTCAGTTCGGATCGCGGCGCACCCTTATTTCCTTAAGGATCCGTGACCTTGGCCGCGGGCCCTCGACCACCAGGTCGACTTCGTCCAGCGAGACCCTGCCCAATCACCGACGGTGACCCAGCATCCTTGAAGGGTGAGCGATGCTGGCAGGCCGGGCCATCACCTGACTGAGGTCGCCCTAGCCTTCTTGATCCTAGGGACCTTCGCGTTTGGGGGTCCAGCGGCCCATGTGGCTCTGATGCGGCGCGAGTTGGTGGTCCGGCGAAAGTGGTTGCCCGAGGACGAGTTCAAGCGGATGTTCGCCGCCTGCAACCTCATTCCGGGATCGAGCTCGACGGAGCTGGCCATTTTCCTTGGTTATCGACGGGCAGGCTGGCGAGGACTGTTGATCGGGGGGGTTCTCTTCATCCTTCCGGCGATGCTGATGATGCTGGGGATCGCGTGGCTGTACGTGCGCTATAGCAGCTCGCACTTGGCAGGCGGCGTTTTGTTTGGAGTCCGCGCTGCAGTTACGGGGATCGTTGCGTGGGCGATCCTGGACCTCGGCCGCCGATTCCTTAGCCGGTGGATTCTGCTCGGGCTCGCAGCCGCCATCGCGCTTCTGTCCGTCCTCGGGATCAATCCCGTGTTCCTGATCGTGGCGGCCGGACTGGCAGTCGCCTTCGGCGGCCAGCTCTTGCGCAACCGCGGTATCTCTGCCCTGTTGCTTGCCGGTGGCCTGATGCCGAGTGGCCGCCTCCTCGCCGTGTTCTTGACCTTCCTCAAGCTCGGCGCTTTCAGCTTTGGCAGCGGGTACGTCCTCTACGCCTTCCTTCACGCCGACTTCGTCCTGGGCCTCCATTGGTTGACCGAGCAGCAGTTGGTCGATGCCGTGGCAATCGGTCAGGCGACGCCCGGCCCGGTGTTCACGACCGCTACCTTCCTTGGCTACCTCTTCGCGGGTGTCCCAGGGGCCTGTTAGCCACCGTCGCAATTTTCTTGCCTGGCTTCGCACTGGTCCCATTCCTCGACCGCATGGTCCGAATCGCCGAACGCGTCCCCTGGGTCCAGGGCTTCGTTGACGGAGCCAATGCAGGGGCTTTGGGGCTGATCGCCGCCGTGATCATCCAACTTGCCGGTAGCTCGATCGTCGATCCGCTTACCGCACTGCTTGGGATGGGTGCCTTCGCGATCGTCCTCCGCTGGCCGTTGGCAGCGCCTGCCGTCGTGATCGCGGCCGGGGTCGCAGGGCTATTTCGCCTCTGACAGCTTGACCTCATAGGGTCCGAAGCCCTGACAACATGCGTGAAAGCAGGAGTTGGGCGGAACTCAAGTCCGTACACTCAAGGAAATACAGGGCAGGCTGCGGTGACCTGGCTCAGCACGGGTCGGGACCGGATCATGGCGGCCACTGGCGGGTGGCGTTCCGGCAATGGGGCGGACGAGAAGGCATGGACGTCACAGATGGACTTCTCGACCCCCACACTACTCAGCCGACATTCATAGCGCTGGTGGGCGGCGGCTGCTGCTTGACGTCGCGCGCGTAGGCCGCCACCTTGATGCGACAGACCGCGCTGGGATCCATGAACTTGGCGCCCAGCGAGATGTAGCGGAGCTAGGATCACCTCGTGGCTACCTTTGGAATCGTGATGGGCGCATTTGGCATCACGATGGGGCTCATCGGGCTTGCCATTGCGGACCTCACACGGACAAGCAGAAGGGGTTAGGCCCACTCGGTTTCCGTCCGCTCTGGCGGCACCCGCGTCTTGGAGCCCGACGGACACGCCCATGAGCCGCATAGCCTTATTCGCCGACCCCGACGGAAACCGCGTCGGACTTGTGCAGCCGCTGACCGCACCGACAACACCCGAACACCCATAGGGAGGAGACTCGCTGGGATGGCCGCACCAGCTCCGAGAACAGACCAAAAGCAGGCGAGCAGCATCTGGCCGCTGGTACACGCCGAACGCGCCGCCCTCGCCGAGGATCTCGCAGCCCTCGATGATGCGCAGTGGGCGCATCCGTCACTATGCGAGCGGTGGGTGATCGAGGACGTCGTCGCCCATCTCACCGCGGTGGCGAGCATCGGCCCGGTGCGCTGGTTTGCCAGCGTCTTGGGTGCACGGTTCGACTTCGACCTGCATAACGATCGGCGTCTGGCCGAGTATCGCGGCGCAATACCCGCCGAGACCCTCGAGTGGTTTCGCCGCATCGTCACCAGCACCACGTCAGCCCCCGGGCCCACCGCCGCATTGCTGGGTGAGGTCGTCGTGCATGCTCAGGACATCCGCCGTCCCCTCGGGCTGGTCCGCATGCCCCCGATGGGAGCGGTCACTGAGGTCGCCCGTTTCTATGCCCGCCGAAACTTCGCGGTGGCCAGCCGGACCGCTATCGAGGGCCTGCGGGTCGAGGCGACCGACGGTCCGTTCGCGACAGGCACGGGTCCCTCGTCAGCGGCACGACGCTCGCGTTGACCATGGCCATGGCAGGCCGCGGTGCCTACTGCGACGATCTCTCAGGCCCAGGCGTCTCTATCCTGCGCGCGCGTTGTTCCTCCGGCTGACCAGAAGGCCAGGAACGAAGCTTTAGCACGGCTTTCGTGGCTGTGCACCGGCCTCAGCAGCACTTAGGGCCCTCCCGGAACCGGCTCGAATCAGAAGCTGTTTGGGGAAACGGGATCTGAACTTTCTTCCTGACTGTAGTCCGTACACTTTAAGGAAAATCCCGGAAATCCCGGAAATCCCGGGCAGGCGGCCGCGACTTGTCTTCGCAAGGTCGGGAGGGCGTCCGTGGGGAGGAGATAGGGCAGGTCAGCGCCGATCAGGCGCGCGCCCTGACCAGGGACAGGCGGTCCGCAGCCTCCTGGTGGCCGAGATGGGCCAGACCGAGCTGGACAAGGCGAGCCACGTGCTTGTCTGAGCCGGCGGCACCGACTCTCATGTTGCTATTCCAGCTGGATCTCATTGGCGTCAATGAGCTTTTGCATGTAGCCCACGACTTCCGCGGTCTGATCCTGGAGCGGCTTGAAGAACGCTCGATGCGTTTCCGCTAGCCGCTGGATGGCAGCAAACGCCACTTCCCGCCCCTTCGGGGTCAGCGTGATCAGGTAGGCGCGCTTATCGCCAGGGGCAGCGACCCTGGTTACGTACCCCTTCCGTTCGAGGGACCGTAATGACTGGGAGGTGGTCATCCGATCCACCTTGGTCGCATCCGACACCATGGCGTGGGTCACCTGACGCCCTTCCTCGGAAAATCGAAGGGCGTTCGCCAGGATGACGGCCTGTGTGCTCGCCAACTGCAGGTCCTGCAAGGCGAGCGTGAGATGCCGTTGCCAGAGTTTTGACAACTGCCAGAGCAGGAAGCCGGGGATCGTCTCCGCCTCGCCGCCGAGCTTGAGGGCAATCTCTTGCACATTGGTAAGTATACTTACGATGTGCCCGGACCAAAGCGCCTTTGACCGTCGTCCTCTGGCTCCTGGTGTTGGCCGTGGTCGTCAACGGCATGCTGGCCGGTCTGAGTTTCGGCGTGGCCGTCGTCAAGCTGCCGACCCGGAGACGAATCGGAGCCGTCGCATATGCCAACTTCGCGCGTGGCAACGACCTCGGCAACGGCCTGGTTGTCTATCCGGCCATCGGCGTCCTCGCCGCCCTGCTCGCTCTCGGTGCGACGGTTACTGCGCTCCTGGCGAAGGTGCCCCAATCGGTTCTCCTACCCCTGGTATTGGCTTCTGCGCGACAATCGCGCACTCGGCGTGCACCCTGAGAGCCGCGCCCATAATGCTCAGCCTCCGGAGCACAGCGGACGTCGAGAACCTCCTGGCCGCCAAGCTAGACCAGTTTGCGTTCTGGCGCGGAATCCGAGCCGGCTTCCAGTTCTTGGCGTTCGTTGTGCTCGTGTGGGCCCTCATCGAGGCGACGTCTCACTCATGATCCCGCCGTGGACGTCCGGCACCGAGCGAGGGTGGCAACGCCGAAGGCCGGTCTCGTGAGTGGATATTCGATCCTGCTGTTCCTGCATGTGAGTGGCGCCATCTTGATTTTCGCCGGCGTCGCGACCCTGATCTTTGGGGTGGCGGCCATGCGTCTCGCATCCACCTTCGAGCAGTTGCGTGCGATTGCCCGGCCGATACTGGTCGGGCGGAAGATTGGCCTCGAGCACATCTCGGTCATCGACGTGGTGAC
>Ga0307373_10012542_pt1 | contig 12016 bp, 10 predicted proteins | sample OX2MG_FD_202534 | JGI IMG/M metagenome (GOLD analysis project Ga0307373, IMG submission 202534) | Soil microbial communities from Risofladan, Vaasa, Finland - OX-2 | ecosystem: Environmental > Terrestrial > Soil > Coastal area > Acid sulfate soil | place: Finland: Risofladan, Vaasa | collected...
GGTCTGCTGGAAGAGTAACCGCTGGCGCAATAAAGGGAAAGATGCCGCCGGGTATCAAAGAGGAACCGTTCGCTGAGAGAATAGCCGCGTTTGTACTGGGAGTAGCAAGCCTGTAGGCCAGGGTAGTCGCCGTCATCCTGAAGTAAGGTGGCGGGGTACCGGGCGGAGGGTAAGAGAACTGCGCCAGACCGAAAGAGCGGTTTGGGATGCCATTGGCCGCCAGTCGAGCTTCATTATGCAATACAGTGACTTCATTCATCAGGAGATTATGATTCGCAAAGAGCGAAATAGTCACACTTAACACGCTTAACAGCAGCATGAGTACGCCTAAAGAAATCAAAGTCAAGCGCCAACGGATCGGAATGTGCCTGGTCAGTCTGCTGAAACGTCTCTCTTTCCGCATCTCTCTGCCTCATCTGCGAAGGGAATATCCCACCCCTCGTACCGTTTGAATCAATTGCGGCGGATTATCATGGAGTTTTTCGCGTAAATGACGAATGTACACTTCAATGATGTTATCGTCTCCACTATAATCGTAGCCCCAAACCCGCGATAGAATGATATCGCGCGAAAGAACCTGCCGCGGATTCATTAAGAACAGTTCTAAGAGATCAAATTCACGCGGCGTCAATTCGACAGGGTGATCGTTGCGTGCCACGACGCGCGTGCCGCGATCGAGCGTAATATCGTAAAAAGAAAGCGTATCCGCGGTATTATTGCCGTTGCGGCGCAGCAGGGCGCGAGTACGCGCCATCAATTCGCGAAAAGCAAACGGCTTGGTGACATAATCGTCTGCTCCCACATTGAGGCCAGCCACCAGGTCGTCGATTTCATCTCGCGCCGTGAGCATAATAATCGGTACATTATGGGTACGACGTAGCTGGCGTGTGACTTCTAAGCCGTTTAAGCCGGGCAGCATCACATCAAGAATGATGATACCTGGCTCAGATTCGGTGGCTTTGCGGATGGCGTCTGGTCCATTGGTCGCGACCAGCACATGAAATCCCTCGTAGGAAAAGCCCATTTGCAGAAAATCGACAATCTGCGGCTCATCATCGACGATCAAGACGGTTGGTTGTTTGTTCCCTTCATTCATTGTGGGCATCGTTTTCATTCCTTCAAACGCATCTACTGTAGAAGTAGACATACTACTTATAGCAAAGCACCCTGAAAATTTGCTGAATTTTCAGAAGTATTTAGCTTAGTATAACACGACGGTTCCAAGATTCAGCAATTTTTCAGCAACCTATGCTAGCATGTCATACATGCTAAACATGGAAGGACTCACGAAGATAAACAGCCAGAGTAACCCCGGCTCTTTGTATAAGAGCCTGCTACAGTGGGCAGAGTTGCAACCGGACGCGCCCGCTATTGTTGAAGCAGAGACAGGATACAAACTCAGCTACGCACAGGTATTGGCGGGTGTGAATGCGCAGCGCCAGCTTCTCGGCGCGGCTCCGCGCCATGTGATACTCGCATTCCCCGGCGGCATCGCCAGCGCTGTGCTATGGCTGAGCGCGTTAAGTGGAGGACACCACCTGATTCCAGTTTCGCCGAATGCCTCAGATGAAGAAAAATCCAGGACCGCGAAGAGGCATCGGCCAGATGTGCTGTGTGTAGAACGAGCTGAAGATGCCGAGAGTTTCGGCTGTCCTCAAGCCACCGTTCTCTCCCAACCTGTCTGCGAAACGCTGATCGCGCAGGCAACCTCACAAATCTCAATGGAGCCGGTCGAAGGACGGGTGTATCTGACCACGTCTGGAACGACTGGAGAGCCAAAGTACGTGGCGCTGACCGAACAGCAAGTCGCCTGGACGGCTGAGCATGTGCGTGACAGCCACAGCCTTTCCGCCAGCGATCGCGGCCTGACCGTTCTCCCATTTTCGCATGTCAATGCGCCTGTCGTGAGCCTGTGCGCCTCACTGCTGGCCGGAGGTACAGTAGTCATTGCCCGGCGCTTCAGTCGCAGCCACTTCTGGTTGTGGGTTGAACACTATGATATCACCTGGGCAAGCCTTGTACCAACAATTGTTGCCATGTTATTAGAAACAGATCGACCGACGTTTCTACCTGGCGCGCTGCGTTTTATGCGCACCGGCTCGGCGTCGCTGCCCGCGGCGGATATGCTCGCTTTTGAAGCGCGTTTTGGCATTCCGGTGATCGAGACCTACGGCTTATCTGAAGCAGCCAGTCAAATAGTGGCTAACCCCATTCCACCAGGGATACGTAAGCCAGGATCGACTGGCCTGCCTGTCGGCGTGGCGCTGCGGATTTGTTATCCACGATCGGGGGAAAAAGCCGAAGAGCTGCATGAAGTGAGTGCCGGGGAAATTGGTGAAATATGTGTCGCGGGGCCAGGTGTCATCGACGCTTATTACGAGAACGAGAGCAAAGAGTCGTTTCAGGACGGCTGGTTTCGTACCGGTGACCTGGGCTATCTCGACGCGGATGGTTATCTGTTTATCAAGGGTCGCCTGCGCGAGGTGATTAATCGCGGAGGTGAAAATATTGCGCCGCGTGAAATCGAAGAGGCTCTGCTTACCTATCCTGCGGTGCGAGAAGCCGCGGCGGTTGGGAGACCAGACCCAATCTATGGTGAGCAGCCGGTCGCCTATCTCGTTGTGCGCGAGAATTGGGATGAACAAACCGCTCAGGAGCTGCGCCAGCATGCAACCCGTCTACTCAGCTCACAGAAGGTTCCAGTTGACTTCATCGTTGTAGAGGAGTTACCCAAGAACCGCACCGGGAAAATTCAACGGCGTCTTCTGCATATGCGCGAGCAAGCGCGGGTTTCTCAACCCTGCCACGATACGGCTTAACATTTATAGTTTTCCATTGAAAAATTGAGGAATTAGTTGGCGATAGAACAATCCAGGCGTCCACACGTCTACGAAATAGATCCTCTCCGCGCTTTTACGGCGCTCAGCGTAGTTGGCGTGCATGTACTTACGAATACGGCCTTTCTTAATCAGAACGAGCTAGGGGTTCAGATTCAATATGCGCTCGCCGTTGCGCTGCATTATACCAGAGAGGTTTTCATCTTCATTACAGCTTTTGCCCTGGCCTATGTCTATTTCGGCAGAACTTTCTCGCTGAAGCAGTTCTGGCTGAAGCGTGGCCTGGGAGTGGTGTTTCCCTATGTTATCTGGAGCCTGATCTACGTCTGGGCTAATCATCCTGGGATATCGTGGGGGGCATTTCTCCACGATTCACTCATCGATATTCCCACTGGTCAAGCTTCATATCAGTTGTATTATGTCCTGCTCTCGATCGAATTTTATATGCTCTTACCAGTGTTTCTGCTCTTTTTACGCTACTGTAGGAATCATCCCTGGATTGTCCTCAGCATAAGTGGTATCCTTCAGCTTGCCCTGTTCTACGTGGATTTTCATCTGTTACAAGCGCCGAAAGTGCAATTGCATGGCTTCTGGTATTTCGTCGCGAAATATCAAGACAGCTTTATTCTGGTCTACCAGTTCTATTTTATCCTGGGCGGTTATGTCGCGCTCTACTTCCAGCAGGTACGCTCTTTTTTGCTCCGTCATGGAAAGCCCATCGCAGGCGCATTCCTGCTCGTAGTGATCGCTGTATTGGTACACAATACCGTCCAGGTCGATGTCTATCACGAAGAGATCGGCTACGCTCAGTCCGTTTTACAGCCAATGATGGTCTTTTACAGCGTAGCTTTTGTCCTGTTTGTCCTCTGGCTATCCTCGCGCTGGGCCAATAAGTTAAACCAGGAGCACCCTCCCAAAAGCTATTATATCTGGCATATCTTAGCGGACGCATCATTTGGCATCTATCTTATCCATGTCCTCATTTTGAATGAATTGATGAAGTATCTCGTTCTGGCGCTGCCCAAAACCTGGTTTGTAGCTATTCGCGTTCTTATCATGTATATCTTAACGGCTGGCGGAGCTACCGTGATCAGCGTTATTCTGCTGCACATCCCCATCGCGAGCCGCCTGGTGGGTCGTGCAGAGAGGCGATTGGACTTTCCCTTCGTTCACAAACTCAAAAAATATTACGCTTTCTGCCGCAATATCGTGACCAGGTCGCTAAACACGCCGTAGGCTGTTTGCAGAACGGTTGGATCATGTTCGATCAGCGTAATTGTACCCATTGCTTCCGTCTCTAACGAAAGAATCCCGCTTGTGCCAGTGGCGAAGCGTAAAACATCGTCGTGCGCGAGCCGTTGTGGATGCACCTCGGCAACGATCAGACCGTGCCTGCGCCGCGCCTCGGCCACCAGACGGATAGGGGTTCCGGCCAGAGCCGAGGCGCAAATATCATCAAGAGCGAGATCGCGAATGCCCACGCGCGCTACCTTCTGTGGTGTGATGCGTCCTTCCAGCAGAGTATTCGCCAGGATCGTTGTTTTCATAGCGGCGTCCCAACCATCAAGATCATACCAGGGATCAGCTTCCGCTACACCTTTACGCTGCGCTGCGCGTATAGCCTCGTCGAGTGTATGGCCTTGCTCGATCATGCTCAATACCAGGCTGCTGGTGCTGTTGAGCAGGGCGCGAAACGAGCGGATATTGGCTCCTGGCAGTGTGAATTCGGCCAGGTTGATCACCGGCAGACCATCCATGACGGTTGACTCAAAACGGAAGTGGCGCTGCTGGCGCTGGGCTAGCGCCTGTAACTCGAACTGAGCATGAGCAATGGGACCTTTGTTGGCGGTGATGACGTCCATGCCTGCTGCAAGCGCCTGACGAAGAGAAGAAAGAGCGGGCTGTCCATCGTGAGGATTCAGCGTTGTCAGTTCAATGAGGATAGAAGCTCCGGCAGCGGCTCCGGCGTCAATGAATGCCGCGGCAGTGTCAACCGATCTTCCCGCTTCGCCAAGTCGTCGGAACACGTCAGTTTCCTGCGCGAGCAACACAGGACTGATGCCCGTGGGATGAACAATGTAGCCCTGGCGGCGCGTGCCGATGCCGCTGATCAAGGGGCGGACACCAAGTTCGCGACCCAACCACTCGCTACGCTGTGCCAGGAGCGGCAAAAGCGCCTGAGCGACATGCCCATATCCCAGCAGCAAAAGACGTAGCGGAGGAAGTAAGGAAGCCAGAGACATTTCCCTCTCCATACGATGCCACCTCTCTGCCGATGAATTGCCAGGCTGTATGATTACCAGTATGGCTGTGGCTGATAAGCAAGATAATCATAAGAACGATCAGGATCACGACGAGTACTGTTACCAGAATAAGCGCCAGTAGCAATCCCGGTCGTGTGGGTGCATTGCCAGATTGACGCGATTGTCGGCTTGTTCCTCCCGCGGCCGGAGAGGATGGGAGTTGAAGCCCCGGCGGCTTTACGGAACCCGACTGCTGCACAACGCCGCGATTGGCTGATGAGGATAAATGCAGCGGAGCCACCTCCGAATCAGGCGCAGGGCGTGTCTGGATCGCCGCCTGTCGTTGTGGCCGCATGGCTATCGTGCTTTCCAGAGCGATATCGCGCTTTGTCTCTCTGCCCGGTGGCGGTGGCGTCGGCTGGCGCACTACCGTGACGGAAGCTTCAGAAGAACTCTGTTTTTTCTCTTGCGGCAGCAATACCGAACCGCAGTGCGGGCAGAAGGAAGATCCGGGAATAATAGGAGCATTACAGCGCGGGCAGCTTGCGCTCGCGGCGGGCTGCGCAAGTGGCGGCGGCACGGCTGGTATGCCTGGATTCGCAACAGCAGAGGCAGCGGCGTGTTCTCTGGCTTCCTGAAACGCTTCAACCAACAATGGCAGATCGGGCTGCGTGCTGTTAGGATCGACCACACGGTGTGCAGGTGAAGCAGGCAACGTCGATGCCGGCAGTCCTGCCATCACCCTTTTGAGATCTTCACCAAATTCGGCGACGGTTGCGTAGCGATCTCTGGCCCTCATTGCCATTGCTCGCGCAATCACGCGGTTCAGTTGATCGAGCAACGCCGGCGGCAACGTGCCAAGCTGCGCCAGGTGACGATTATGGCGGGGCCAGGCTTTGCCCTGTCGATTTTGCTGACCGCTCGCTCTGAATTGACGCACAGCATTGGTATCGGCCTCGTCCGGGGGATTATTCGCCAGTTGTTCCTGTAAAGAAGGCAGATCGGGCAAACCTTGCTGCGCTGACTGCGCGCGTACCGAGACATTGGGCGGCTCGTGTGTGGTCAGTGCAAAATAGAGCGTGCCGCCCAGCGCGTAAATATCTGAGCGCGTGGTCGTGCCAGTGCCGCCGGGGTACTGTTCCTGCGGCGCGTAGCCGGGTGTCCCCTGATGCCTGATAAAAAAAAGGGTACGCGCGCCATCGGCAGCGGCTTTCGCATTGCCCAGGTCAACCAGCACAGCCGTGCCATTGGGTATGATGCGAATGTTGTCTGGTTTGATGTCGCGATGAATCAGCGGCGGCTGGTGGCTGTGCAGGAAGTGAACGGCATCGCAAATCGAGAGCATCCAACCCAGAATCAGTGACAACGGAATGGCCTCGTTTTTTTGACGAGCTATACGGATCAGATCGGTCAGGTCGTTGCCCTCGATATAACTCAAAACGACAAAGTAGTGACCGTGTTCGCTGAAGGCTTCCTGAAACCCTGGTAGGTTGGGATGGTGCAACTGGTTGAGAACGTTGGCTTCATGCTGTAATTGCGCCTGCCCGTTCGAACCAGCAACGAAGTATTCTTTGAGAGCATATTGCTGATTGGAGTTCAATTCAACCGCTAAATACACATGCCCAAAACCTCCGGTGCCCAGCATTCGCTCAATGCGATACCGCCCGTGTAAGATGGTTCCCGATGGGATCGATTCCATCATCATGGGAGTGTCTCCTTCCCTATTCTTTCTCTTTTTATCACTATGGGCATCGGAGCAACGGATCGCTATGAACTACTTCACAAATCTGGTAAATGCCTACCAGTTCGCATCTCACCCATTGCTTTCCCATTATACACCACCAATCACCGCCTGTCATAGGAAGATTACTATTGATTGCTGTCTGCTGCTAGTAATTGAGACACTATCTCATTGACATCTCCTGAGAAACATGCTATGATGGCATCGTTAGAGATACGCAGTATCATTAAGATGCGCTCGCATCGGCGAATGCGAGTGTCTGTGGGAGGTATCCATGATTTTGAGTAAGCGCGTGCAGCGTGTGCTTATGGCTTGCGCGCTGTTTTTACTTCTTTTTTTCTTAAGCGCGTGCGGCGGCGCTGCCCCTAATGCCGCGAGTGATTCGCCGAAAGTCATAAACGTGGTCGCTGCCGAAAACTTCTATGGGAATATCGTGCAGCAGATCGGGGGCAGTCATGTCTCCGTGACCAGCATTCTTACCGACCCGAATGTCGATCCACACGAATATGAATCCAATGTTCAAACAGCGATTACTGTGAGTAAGGCCGCGCTCGTCATAGAGAATGGCGGCGGCTATGACGGCTGGATGGACAAACTGCTTTCCGCTTCGCCCAACAGCAACCGCCTGCTCCTCAAGGGATTTGATATCGCGACGACACATTTACCGGAGAACGAGCATGTCTGGTACAGCTTTGACAATGCCGCGGTTATTGCTCAGGCTATCACTAACGACTTAAAGCAGCTCGATCCGGTGGATGCCGCGACCTTTGAGAGCAATTTGCAAGTATTCAAGCAGTCATTACAGCCGCTCCAGCAGAAAATCGCCGCCATCAAGGCGAAGTATGCTGGAACGCCCGTGGGATTGACGGAGACAATTTACCTGTATCAGGCTGTGCCGGAGGGACTGAACGTACTGACGCCGTTTGCATTCGAGAAGGCTATCGCGGAGGGCAATGATCCGCCGGCTGGCGCGCAGATCACAGCCACCGATCAGGTGAACAATCGCCAGATCAAGGTACTGATCTATAATGAACAGACGATTACGCCGGTGACGACCAACCTGGTAAACCTTGCGCGGTCGAAAGGCATTCCGACTGTGCCGGTAACGGAGACGATGCCGCCGGGTGAAACCTATCAAAGTTGGATGATGGCTCAACTGAATACCCTGGAAGCCGCTTTAGGCGGTTGATGGCGGGCGTAATGGAGCGGCGCAACTCCATTCACTCGTCGTCTCAACGTTGGCAAGAAACGAGGTCGCGTGTGACGCAAGAATCTGTAATCGAGCTAGAACATGTTCGTATGCAATTTGGCAACCGGATCATTTTACAGGATATGAACCTGACCGTGCAGCATGGTGAGTTTATCGCCGTGCTGGGTCCAAACGGGGCCGGGAAGAGTACGCTGCTCAAGCTCTTACTCGGCTTACTCAAACCGGGCGCTGGCGTAGTGCGCGTGTTGGGACACGCACCGCGTCGGGGCAGGCGAGAGATTGGTTACGCGCCGCAGCATCGCGTTCTCGAGGCTGATCTGGCCTTGCGCGCCCGTGACGTAGTCGGCTTCGGACTGGACGGTGATCGTTGGGGGACCGGCTTTCCCAGCGCCCGGCGGCGCGCCATCATTGACCAGGCGCTAGAGGAGGTCAATGCGTTGGCTTTCGCCGATGCCCCCGTTGGGCAGTTGTCAGGCGGCGAACAACAGCGCCTGCTGATTGCCCAGGCGCTGCTAAGCAATCCGCGCCTGCTCTTGTTAGATGAGCCACTTGCCAACCTTGACATTGCCCACGGGCAGGAGATGGTGGCGTTGATAGCAGGAGTCTGCCGCTCGCGCGATGTCACGGTACTGCTGGTCGCGCACGATGTGAATCCCCTGCTGCCAGTCCTTGATCGAGTATTGTTCCTGGCGAATGGGCAAAGCGCCGTTGGCACGCCGAACGAGGTCATTACCAGCGCGACGCTCAGTAAGCTGTATGACTCTCCAGTCGAAGTAGTGCAGGCGCTGGGGCGACTCTTCGTCGTGGGCGCGGAGATATGAGAAACCATGTTTGCTATCTTACAATATAGCTTTATACAGAATGCTTTGCTCGCGGGGTCTATCGTGGCCGTCGTGGCTGCGCTGATCGGCTATTTTCTGATCGTGCGCGGTCTGACCTTCGCCGGCCATGCTCTACCCAACATCGGCTTCGCGGGTGCAGCGGGCGCGGTATTACTCGGCATCGACCCGGTAATCGGTCTCTTCATCTTCACTGTCGCTGCGAGCATTGGCATCGGATTGCTGGGGAAAAAATTCAGCGAACGTGATACTACGATTGGCGTGATCATGGCCTTTGCACTTGGTCTCGGCCTGCTTTTTCTCTCGCTCTACAGCGGCTACGCGGAGCGAGTCTACAGCATCCTTTTTGGGCAGATTGTGGGCATCAGCCAGACCGATGTGCTGATTACAGCGATCTCCAGCCTTGTGACGCTCGTGCTGCTGCTGCTCTTGTTCAGGCCATTGCTCTTCAGTTCATTTGATCCAGAGGTTGCTGAGGCACGCGGCGTTCCGGTGCGCTTGCTCTCAATTACATTCCTTGTTTTATTGGCGATCACGGTATCGCTTTCGGTGCAGGTAGTGGGAGCGCTGCTCGTTTTCACCTTGCTGGTCGGCCCCGCGGCGACGGCGGCGCGCCTCGCCAGAAGTCCCTTCTGGGCTATGAGCATTGCTATCGCGCTTGGCGTGAGTTACACCTGCCTGGGTATCTATCTCGCCGCGGAGAATGGCGTCTGGCCGGTCAGTTTCTATATTGCCGCCATCTCGTTTGGCGTCTATTTGCCGGTGCGCCTGCTTTCTCCCCTGTGGATGGGACGCCGCGCCAGACCCGACCAGGGCGACCGCTTGCGGAGCCACGTCGCATAGAGTAGGGACAATCCCTTGCGGTTGTCCTGGCTGAGGTTGAAAGGAACACTATGTTGAACTTGCTGAACCTGTTTCACTACGATTTTGTGCAGAACGCGTATCTCGTGGGAACTATTGTCGCCATCCTCACTGCTGTGATGGGATATTTTGTTGTGCTGCGTGCGCAGGCTTTCGCGGGAGAGGCGCTGGCGGACATCGGCTTCGCCGGGGCGACGGGCGCGGCTCTGCTCGGTATCGGTTCGCTGCTGGGCATGTTCTTTTTAACGATTCTGGCTGCTCTGGGTATGGGCGCGTTGGGCGAGCGCCTGCGCGGTCGCGACGTGGAGATCGGCATGATCCTTTCCTTTGCGTTGGGTCTGGGCGTTCTGTTCCTGACAATCTATAGTCAGTTTGGCACGAATGCAGCGGTGGGTGTGAACGTTCTCTTTGGCTCGATCCTGAGCGTGACGCGCGGCGACGTCTGGATCACGCTGGGTACGAGCATTGCGATACTGCTGCTCCTCGCACTGCTGTTCCGTCCGCTCCTGTTTGCCTCCATCGATCCGGAGGTCGCTATAACGCGGGGCGTTCCAGTACGCCTGCTCTCGATAGTGTTTCTGATCTTACTGGGCATCACCACCGCCGAGGCGGTGCTGGCCGTTGGCGCGCTGCTTGTGTTGGCGCTGCTGGTTGCCCCGGCGGCCACGGCACTGCGCCTGACGCATCGGCCGCTCACGTCGGTCGTACTGTCAGTGGCGCTGGGCCTGCTCTTCACCTGGGGCGGCCTGACCCTGGCTTTCGTCGGCGTCGGTCGTCAATTGCCGGTCGGGTTCTTCATTACGGCGCTGGCCGCGCTCTCCTACTTCACGGCAACGCTGCTCGCTCGCCGACAGTCGCCGCGCCGCTTGCCTCCCCTCGGCTGCAAAGATCCCGCGTTGACGGCGCTTCGTCAAAAAGCTTTGCCGTAAAGCTTGCCCATTACTCCCAATGTACTCTTATGGTTGTTTCACCGCGGGTGGGATGCGCTCCATGATCTGGAACTGTGGCAACACCGACTGATTCTGCATCCACAACGTCCAGTCGTTCTGTTTCACAACGCGCAAGTACATGAATGCCTCGTTTTGCTGCACGCCGCGCACCTTGTAGAGTTTCTGCGTCAAAAAACTGAGGAAATGATCATTGTCGCGGCACACGACTTCCGCCAGGATGTCGAAACTGCCCGTGCAAAGGATGAGGTAGATCACCTCGTCGAAGGCCGCGATTTCCTGCGCCGCCTCCAGCAGCCGATCCCCTTCCACACGAATCCCGATCATACTTGCTAACGAGAAACCAAGTTTCGCTGGATTGGTCACGGCGACAATCTGTATCACCTGATTATTGATGAGATTAGCGACGCGCTGGCGCACGCTGGCCTCGGAGATACCCAGATCGGCGGCAATCTTGGTGAACGGCTTGCGCCCATCTTGCTGTAATTCTTCGATGATGCGCTGATCAATCTCATCAATCGCGCTTTTGCTATTGTTCTGTTGTTCCATGGAATGAATGAGCCCCACACTTTCCTGGTCTTCATGCAATTAAACCACCTATATTGTATGCTATGGAAGACATCTTGACTAGAAAGGCAGCGCTTCATGTCCACAATTCCTACTGCCACCGGCTTTGTCTTCGATGAACGGTTTCTGGGCCATGATACTGGCACAGAAGAACTTGTCACGACGCGGCAGGGCTCGTTTACGTTATCTCCTGAGTCGCACCCGTCCTCGGCCTCTATTACGCGGCGCATTAAGGAGTTTCTTGATGGCTGCGGTCTCAGCGCCATGATGCAGCCCATCGCGGCGCGCCTTGCCAGCGAGGACGAACTGGCCGTTTATCATACGCGCGCTTACATCAATGGACTACGCGCCGCGTGCAACGGCGCAGCCAAAAAAGGCGACTGGGGCGAAGTCGAAATTGACACACCTTTGAGTGCTGGATCATTTGAAGCGGCTCTCTACGCGGCGGGCGGCGCGCTCAATGCTGTCGCTGCCGTGATGAGCGGAAGCGCGCGCAACGCCTACGCGCTGCTGCGTCCACCAGGACATCATGCTATGAGTAATCGTGGCATGGGCTTCTGCCTGTTCAACAACGCTGCCATCGCTGCTCATTATGCCAGGAGCGTGTATCATCTGGAACGGGTGATGATCGTGGATTGGGATGTGCATCATGGCAATGGCACGCAGGACGCTTTTTACCACGATCCACAGGTTTTATTTCTCTCCTTACACCAGGCGAACTGGTATCCCCGTCACTCAGGTGAATTGGAGCAGGCAGGCAGCGGCGCTGGC
>Ga0307373_10012543_pt1 | contig 12016 bp, 6 predicted proteins | sample OX2MG_FD_202534 | JGI IMG/M metagenome (GOLD analysis project Ga0307373, IMG submission 202534) | Soil microbial communities from Risofladan, Vaasa, Finland - OX-2 | ecosystem: Environmental > Terrestrial > Soil > Coastal area > Acid sulfate soil | place: Finland: Risofladan, Vaasa | collected...
GTGGGGTCCTCCGCACCCGAAAAGCGCGCGGCTATCTTCATCGGTCCGGAGTTTGGGACCGTCACACGCCCGGACCTCGTCGCCGCTGCGAAGGAGGCGGGCGACGCCGGGTTCGACGTGCTCATCGCCTGCGCCTTCAACTACGAGGCTCATACCACCGATTTCAACAAACTCGGCCGCATCCACGTGCTCAAGGCGCGAATGAACGCCGACCTGCACATGGCCGAGGATCTTAAGAATACGGGGAAGGGGAATCTCTTCGTCATCTTCGGCGAGCCGGATATCGACATCCTCCCCGCTGAAGACGGCAAGATCCGGGTGAAGGTGAACGGGGTGGATGTCTTTCATCCCAATACCGGCGAGGTCCGAAGCGATGGCCCCGAGGGTATCGCCTGCTGGTTCGTCGACACCGATTATAACGAAGAGAGCTTCTTCGTCCGTCAAGCGTATTTCCTGGGCGCAAATGATCCCTACGGCGCTCTCAAGACGACGCTTAAGGCCGAAATCAATGAAGAGGCGTGGGCGACACTCTATGGCGACACCTCCCGCGCTTTCGAGAAACCGGCGAGCGGCCGCATCGCGGTCAAAGTCATCAACCATCTCGGCGACGAAGTCATGAAGGTGTTCCGGGTGAGCTGACGCGCCGGTCCGGTTAGATAGACCGGCCGGGGGGCCTACCGGCGCAGGGATGAACGTATGGAATTTCGAATCGCGGATACCTTTACCACAAGTCTTGCCCGGCTCACGGCCGATGAACAGCGGGCGGCGAAAACGACGGCGTTCGACCTCCAACTGGACCCGTCTAGTCCCGCCATGGCGTTCCACCGGCTCGACCGGGCAAAAGATAAGAATTTCTGGTCCGTGCGGGCCAGCAGCGACATCCGGCTCATCGTTCATCGGACGCCGGGCAGCCTGCTCCTCTGTTACGTCGATCATCACAACGCCGCCTACGCGTGGGCCGAACGCCGCAAGCTGGAAACCCATCCTACAACCGGCGCCGCTCAGCTCGTGGAGATCCGTGAGACCTTTCAGGAAATTTTGGTCCCGGTATACGTTGAGGCCCCGGCTCAGGCCAAAGAGCCGCTCTTCAGCCATCTCTCCAACGACGAGCTGCTCGGTTTTGGAGTGCCCGGTGAATGGCTTGACGACGTCCGCCGCGCCGATGAGGACACCATCTGGGCACTCGTGGATCACCTGCCCGCGGAAGCCTCCGAGGCGCTGGTGAATGCAGCGGCGGGAGGAAGCCCGGCGCCGCGTCCACCGGTCGCCGCGAATCCCTACGAGCACCCGGACGCGCAGCGCCGTTTCAGAATGGTTAGCGATATCGAGGAGCTGGCGCGGGCCCTCGAATACCCGTGGGAGAAGTGGACGACGTTTCTCCATCCGGCCCAGCGCGATCTGGTGAATCGGCATTTTGCAGGCCCGGCCCGAATCGCCGGATCGGCCGGCACCGGCAAGACGATCGTCGCGCTGCACCGCGCGGTTTTTCTGGCACGGGCCAACCCCGACGTTCGTGTCCTGCTCACCACATTTTCGGAGACCCTGGCTGGTCTTCTCCGCGCGAAGATCGCCTGCCTGATTCGCGGCGAGCCTCGCGTCGGCGATCGCATCGACGTGGATGCGCTGGAAATGGTCGCGCGGCGCTTGTACGAACGTCGTTTCGGCCGCGCCAGCCTTGTAACGGATGATGTCGTTGGCGAAATCGTGCGCGCGGCCGCCACGACGAGCACGGACCAGAAATTCAGCCCTTCGTTTCTGATGAGCGAATGGGAAGGGGTCATCGACGCGTGGCAGTTGACGACCTGGGAGTCGTATCGTGACGTGGCGCGGTTGGGGCGGCGGACCCGGTTGACGGAGAAACAGCGGCAGGCGCTCTGGGAGATTTTCGAGCGAGTCCGAGCTTCGCTCGCCGAGCAGGGATTTGTCACGAAGGCCGATCTTTACAGCCGGTTGGCGAATGACATTGCCGGCGGTGGCCGGTCACCCTATGACTTTGCGGTCGTGGACGAAGCGCAGGACGTCAGCGCGGCGCAGCTTCGATTGTTGGCGGCGCTCGGCGGCGGCCGGCCGGACAGCCTCTTCTTCGCCGGCGATCTGGGACAGCGGATCTTTCAGCTTCCCTTCTCGTGGCGCTCGCTTGGCGTGGATATTCGCGGCCGGTCTGCCACGCTCAAAATCAATTATCGCACGTCTCATCAAATCCGGGCGCAGGCCGACCGTCTGCTGGGAGCGGAAGTCACGGATGTGGATGGCGTTACCGAAGACCGGCGCGCCACAATCTCCGTCTTCAACGGACCGCCCCCCGATATTCGGGCGCTCGGGACGCCGGAGGAGGAGATTGAGGTCGTTGCGCGGTGGCTCGCGGCCCGGACGAAAGAAGGTGTCAAACCGGAGGAGATGGGCGTCTTCGTCCGGTCATCGTCGGAGATCCCACGGGCGCGAGCTGCGGTCGAGGCAGCGGGGCTACCGCTCGCGCTGTTGGATTCCGACGTGAAGCTCTCCGGTGATCAGGTTTCGGTTGCCACGATGCATCTCAGTAAAGGACTCGAATTTCGCTCCGTGGTCGTCATGGCGTGCGACGATGAGGTCCTTCCCCTGCAGGCCCGGATGGAAGCCCTCGCCGACGCGTCTGATCTGGAAGAAGTTTACGATACCGAGCGTCACCTGCTGTACGTCGCCTGCACCCGCGCACGCGATCACCTCCTGGTAACAGGCGTTCGCCCGATCTCAGAATTCCTGGAAGATCTGCAGTTGTCATGACACGCCCGCGCCCGGCGGCAAACAGCAACTCCCCGGGCGCCGCCCATCTCCCCGCCTGAGCAGCGGACTCACCCCCTCCCGAGGTATTTTTACTTAATAAACTTCCAACTTCTTCCGATACCCCGATTTCCCGCCTTGTAATTGGGGAGACGTCCAATTACGCGCAGACTCACGTGCTCCGAACGACCCACGGTTCCCGCGTGGCGCCACCTCACCCCCGGCTTTTCTTGCTCTCTCTTCACCCGCTTTTGCTTTTCGCTCTGCGCTCCTTGTCTCAGCGGCGCCCCCGATTTCTGTCTCAAACCGTCTCATTTGAGCACAGAAGGCCATCTCAGAACCCTGGAATCTATCTCATGTCAAGCACGTCCAATGTCATCAATCGTCGCAATTCGAGGGCAATTCACGCCAAACTGTCTCATTCCACGCCCCACGCCCCGCGCCCGGCGCCCCGCGGCCCGCGCTTTCTCCTCCGTCCTCCGTCCTCCGTCCTCACCGCGCGAGCAGATAATACACGCTCCGGTACTGACCGTTCACCGAAAGCCGGAGCCATCCGCCGTTCAACCGGGTGGGCACGACGCCGGTGACGGCGCCCGCCGGATTCAGGCTGTGGCATTGGAGACGCACGGTGCCCGGGGATCGTCGTAGATTCAGTGTGGCGGCGACCGGCTCGGCGACCGTTGGCCGGCGTCCCGCCTGGTTGGACCGCATGGTATAACGGGAGGGATGGAACCGCCCGTGCGCAGGAGCGTTTGCCAGCTCGGTCCGGTCGATCCCGGAGACCTCATCGCTATTCGCGGCGTCGCCCATTACAGTAACCAGGATCCGGTTCGAATGGTCCAGCGGGAGCCCGTCAAGGGACGAGAAGAGGATGGTCGCGAAGGTGCTGGCGCCGGAAATTCGGAGGCCGCTCAGCGCCAATTTTGGAACTTCATCCAGACCGCCGCTTGCGCCCTGCGTACGGGCCGTGTCGATCGTCACGATACCATGGGTAAAGTCGGAAGTAAGCTGCCCGTTATCGGAGCGGACGACGCGGGTTGTTTCGTTGATCAATCCCGCTCGGTCGGCATTCTTTCGAAGGCCGCTCAGCTCGGCCTGCTCGTCGGGTCCGCCGATGGTCGTCCCACCCTTCGGAACCGGCGCCTGCCCGGGCGCGATAGCGTACCGGTGGACAAACGGGATCCATGAGGAACCGCGAGCCACGTAACCGACCGCGGCCGGATATCCTCTCTCCTTTTCACGCTGAAGGAGATCCGCTTGCGTGAAGCGGCGGTAAATCGTCTTCTTCGCGGGCGAAATGTCCTGACGGTAGAACATCAGCGCAATAGCCGGGAACAACCCGACCCGGGCGGGGTCAAAGGCGGACGCCAGCGAATCGGAGATGGCGGGATCGGTTGGTTTTAGCTTTGAGATGTCCTCGAAGAAGCAGAAGTAGTTAAGGCAGTCCCAGTCCTGGAGCAGCCCGTAGGCGAACCCTTGAACGATCCCGCCGCCCCGGAAATCGTTGGGATAGCCCACGTTCCATTCGCCCAGCACAAACGGCTTTCCCGCCAGGCGCCCCAGCGCGTCGGCGCCGGGAAAACTCGAGAGATTGCCGAGCAGCGGATCGGATCTCTTGAGCACGGAATAGTTGGCGACGGTAAAGGGGCTGCCGTCCATGTACGGTCCGTAAAGGTGGTAGCCGGAGAAGTCCTGCTTCCCCATCAGGAACAGGCCCTCGGGCGTATAGATGCTGTTCGTGTCCTGGATGGGACATTTCACGCCGAGGGTTCGGAGATAAGCGACCATGGTACCGGTGTACCGCGCCTGCGTATCTCCGCAGAACTGTCGGAAGCTGAAGCCCCGGCCGCGTTCGCCCAGGGAGGGAAGCGCGACCGTTCCACGCGCCGGGTCCTCGGCGCCGCCGAGGGGTTCTGCGCCCATCGCCTTCCACTGCGCGGCAAGGGCCTCGCGGGTTCCGTAGTGGTCCAGCAGCCAGCGATTCCAAAGCCGCGTCAGCTCGTCTCGAAAATACGGCGGGGCCGGGTCACGGCCGTCGAAAACGGTGTCATACATCTCGTTTTCGTTGGTGAGGACCAGGAGCGCCAGCATCGGGTCCTCTGCCAGGGACTTGCCCGTGTAGGGGTTCTTGTGCGTGAGCAGCAGCCGCCAGTAACGCTGCTCCGCGCGGATCCAATCGGGATCGAAGATCCCAAGAGCCCGATTCTGAGTCTGGCTGCCGTGAGTCAGGGCAGGCAGCAGCGGGGACCGGATCAACTGGACAATGGACGTATAGAAGTAGACGTAGATCCCGCGCCGGCGGAGCTGCGCCAGCAGATAGTCCATCTCTTCCTGCTTCACCGGGTCAAGCGTGAAGGTACGGGGGTCTGTTCCGTCGATGTTTCCTTGCGGAAAAATGCGCAGCAGATTGACGCCGTTCCGGGCGAGGTAGGCGGCCATCTCATCGGCCGTGCGATGCGGCACGGCCCAGAATGACCAGCCCGCCGTCGTCGCCAGGAAGCGCGCCCGCGTCCCATCGCCAAACCGGAACTGCCCGTTCTTCACGCCCACGAAGCCATGCTTTCCGGCCGGCCGGTCCAGCAGCCAGGAGACGTTGGTAGGTGAGGGGGTCTCGGGTGCGCCCCACGGCAGAGGACAGGGAAACCAGGCGCCCGCGGCTTTATGGAACTGAACCTGGGGCTGCAGTCTCAGCCAGGGGATGAGAGAGCCGCTATCCACCAGGGTGATCGCCGCGAGGTCGTAGGCGGAAGCGCCGGCGGAAGCGATTTCCAGTGACGCAACGGTTTTTTTTGGGTGGGGGTTGGAGATCTCCTCCAGGTTCAGGCCAACCGGTGTATGCCGTGCCGCGACCGTCGTGAGAGCGACGACGCTGTTCTCAGTATCCTCCGGGCGCCACCAATCCGCAAGGTCTCGACCGGTAACGAGGAGAGTTGAGGCGCTGCTCCCATCGGCGTAATGAAAGGTCCAACGAGCCGCGGGCTGTCCGGCGGCCCCACGGGTGAGCGCCGCATTCTGGAGCGCGTAGAATTCACCGACCCGCTGTCCCATCGGAAAGGTGACGCTTCGTGCTAATCCGGCGGGTCCACCCACCACGATAAGGGACCGGCCATGATTATGCGCAGGGTCGATGAGCCGGAGAGGCAGGCCATCCAGGTTGTAAGTCCCGGGCTGAAGAAACCGGAGATCGTTGCGGTCCGGCCCGGATGAGCCGCCCTTCGCGCTCGCGCCAGACGCGAATCCGCGGTTGCAGGCGGCCCGGATGTCCAGGATCCGCGCATTCACCATGGTTGGCCGGTTTCCGCGGGGCTGCCAGGAGACGCTCTGAAGCCGGGCGTCCCCGCTGGGCGTACCCCACCATTTGAAGACGATTTGCACATACGCCGTTTCCGGCTCCACGCCGGCCAATGAGACTTCCTGGAATACGCTGGTGGGTCGGGCAAGAGAGGCGGAGTGCGTGTAAATCTTAGGGTATTCCCATTCGGGTCGGATCTGGCGCTGCTGCGCGTCCAGGCACCGAAACTGAACAACAAAGTTACCCGCGTCTACCTTGAGCTGGAGGCGGTAACCCAGGATATATGTCTTGCCGGCACGAGCCGGCAGCGGAGGCGTGACCGCCTCATCGTTGTCCTTCCGGCCGGCGACGTCGAGCGACTTTGTACTCGCCGGGGACACCACCACCACTCCCGTCCCCTGCCAACCGGGCGCCTGAGTTCCGACCGCCGCGGCTGCAAAGTTCAGAGTCGTCTGAGCGCGGGCCATGTTTGGGACCAGGACGAGTATGCAGAACAAGCAGAGGGTTAATGGCTTCATCGGAGTCTCCTCAACGGAATCTCAATAGTCCATATCGAGGAATTTCAAAGCCGGCGTCCTCAGCACCTGATGGCGAGCGAAGGTATCGCGCATCTCTTCCGCCTGGCGGTATTCAAACGCGGGCATAACCGAGCCCATCGGGAAGGTTCCACCAGTCGCGGTACTCCTGCATCGTGTCGAAGGACCGGAAGCGGGCGTCATCAGGACCGGACTATAGGTATGGATGAAGGCGTATCGAAAGCGGAGTCTAAGAGGTCTGCGAGCGGCCGCCTCGAACTCCGCCAACGACTCGGGCGGAATCGAAGCGAACGGATGGTCGTCTGGAGGATTTTCGTTCATGTCATTAGCCATCGGCTGCCTCCGGGCTGAACGCATTAATCAGCGAACGGGTCCAGGCCAGACCGGATCAAATTCTGGCTTCGACAGCCGGCGGGGCTTTCCTCTAACCGGCCGTGCAGTGTTACCCCCGCCATCGGGTTCGCGTTTTAGCCGGCCTACCAGGTCGGTGGCTTACTGATGGCTCCGCGCGCGTCCGAAAGCATCGTTGGCCTCATACCCGTGGTGTTTATTCCTGCCCGCTGCTGCGCCGCGATCCAATCTACCGAGGCAACTTCAGGAAGGAACGTCTTCTTCGTCAGGAAATGACCTTCGATAATCTCAACCGAGCCTATCGTGCGCAGCGCCCGCCAATAAAGCGCTTGCAGAGCGGGTTGATCGGGATCGTTGGGGCGTGCGTCTACCCTCGCCGTGAAGAACTTGACCTTCGAAATGGTGTCAGTGGGTCGCAGACTTCGCGAGAACGCTTGCAGATCAAGCCATTTGTAAGGAGTGCGCTTGAGGCCGCCACTCTGACCTCCGCGACACGGCCGGCACATTTGACGCCTGCGGAAGCGCAGTTCGGGACCGGAACCGATCGGCGCCGGGCCAACCCGGGTGGCGGGGCTGAATCCAGCCTTCGCAAACCTCCCCCTGCGCTGCGAATCCGCCGAATCGTGGACATGCTGCTGTCGCGGGATGGTTATCATGCGGATAAGATGATGTTTACCCGCGCCTATTCTGCCTTCATCGCGATTCTTCTGACGGCTATTCTCTGGCTGCCATTCCAGGCCGCTGCGGGATGCGCGCCAGCAGGCGCCGGCCGTGCGGCAGCGATGGCCGGCTGCACACCCATGCGCGGCTGCGCGATGCCGTGCTGCGGCGGACGAAGTGGAACGCGACGTCAGATCGCTCGTTCCGGAGGTGTATCCGGATGCTCACCGTTCTCGTGCCGCTGCCGGCTGTCGCCTTCCCAGGCCAATGACTGCGTTTCCGTCTGCCGCCAGTTCGGCGCCGGATCGCTCGCGGGGCCGGCGCCGGTCTTCCGGTACTTCCGATCTCCCTCGGTCGAACGCGCCCGGCGCCGCGCTCCTCCGCTCTTATCCTCGCTGTACCTCCTTCGCGCCGCGTCCCTGCGGTCTCCTCCGCTCTCTGCCTGACCGGCGATCACGACAGAACGTCCGCGTAACAGCGTTCTGGCCCCAGTGATGGCTTGTCCCACACGATGACCCGCTCACCGGGATCACGCGCCTGCCGCGTGCTCCGCGGTCACGATCGGCGCGCGAAACGCCGCCACGTTGCGAGCGGAACGGCAGCACGGCCCGAAGGAGATCCAATTCAATGAGAACGAGAACAAAAAAGGAACTCAACCCGCGGCGTCTGTGGTTCGGACCCGGCGCACTCCTCGCCCTTGGAGGCGCTGTTGCGCTGGTGGCCTCAGGATGGCTGGCGAGTCCTCAGCCAGGCGTCAATGCCGGGCGCCTGGTGTACGAAGCCGACGCTCACGGTCAAATGCGCCGGGTGGACCCGTCATTGCCTCGGACAGCATCCGCGCCGAAGCCGCTGCCGCCCCTCTGGAAACCGGAGCCCGCATGGCTGCTGAAGCAATCGACACGGCTCGGACTGACTGCGCCGCAAATGAAGAAAATGAGCGCGCTGCAGACTTCGTGGCAGCAGGTGAAGCGTGGACTGCAGCATGATATGGCGGAGATAGCCGCCCGGACGCTGCACCCCGAGAAAGGGAATAGCAGGATTCCGCTGGCGGCGGTGCAGCAGGGCATGGCCGGCTATTCTGAGCTTTCACGCGAGTACGACGCGCAGCGCTCGGGAGCGTGGGTGCAGGGGTTGTCTCTGCTAAGTGGCGGACAGCGCCGAATGGTGATTCAGCTTGAAAGCAGCAGTCAGGGACGGGGCCGGCCATCATGATCACCGCGTCCCTCGTTCCGAACCCGGTCCTGTTCTCCACGATCCGGTCACTCGCCGGCGCTCTTCTCGTGACGCTGGCTATCATGCCCGCCGCAAAGGCACAGGGCGTGCCACCGGCGAAGCCGACTCCACCGGAAACCCCTGGATCGGCATCGGCGCCGGCCGGGAGTCCGGCGCCTAACGCGTCGCTGGCATCGTCGCCGGATGCGGATCGCCCCCAGGAGAATGGCCCGCTCTCCGTTCAGCAGGCGATTCAACTGGGTCTCCGCTTCAATCCAGCGGTGCGGGCGGCTCAAGCGGCGGCCGGCGCGGCGCACGATAAGACGCGGGCCGTCAACGCAATGCGCATGCCCCAACTTTCCATCAACACCTACCTTTCCACCGGTAATATGCCCGGCGGTCTCAGCACCGCCCCGGACGTAACACCCGTGAACAGGCTCACCGTACCGGGCAAGTCATCGGTGGACCAGAATCTGATGCTGATGGCGCCTCTTTACACGGGCGGGCGTCTGGAGAGCCTCGTGCATGCGGCATCGCAGGAGGAGCGTGCAGCGTTGGCGTACGTAGGCGTCAGGCAGGTGTCTACCGCACTGGCGATCCGGGACGCCTACTACCGAGCGCTGTTAGCCGACGCCCTGGTCCAGGTTGCGCGGACACGGGTCCAGGCTGACGCTGAGATGGTCCGCAACGCGCAGGCCCTATTCGAGTCAGGCAAGGGAATCCACGCGCAGCTTGCCCGAGCGGAGGCGGAGGCTGCGGATGCGCAGCAGGCGTTGACGCGAGAGCAGAACAATCGAGACAAAACCCTCCTGGATCTCAGCGCTGCCATGGGAGTGCGCCTCGACTCTAAGTTTACTCTTGCCGACAAACTCGCTTACGCGGCGCCATTCGGCGACCTGAACAGCTCGCTCTCTGCCGCGGAACGTAATCGACCGGAGCTGATTGCGGCGCGCGCCCGTGTGGAGGCGGCGAAGGCGGGTATCGGCGCAGCGGAGGGTTCGCTGTGTCCCCAGGTCTACGGCGCCGCAATGGCAGACGCCTTCGCCCCGGAGCAGATGGACCGCTCAACAGGCGGAACCGTCGGGGCTATCATCAGCTTCCCGCTTTTCGACGCAGGCCAGCGCCGGGCTGAGGTTGGCCAGGCGAAGGCGCTGCGGGAGAGCGCCTCAGACGATCTCCAGGAGGCGGATCTCGAGGTTGCCAAGGATGTCCGGCAGGCCTGGCTTGACATCGATACCGCCGATCAGAACTATCACACCGCGCAGACCGCTCTTGAGGCCGCGCAGGAGGCCTACAACGTTACGGCGCTGCGCGTTGAGAACCAGAAGGGCATCCAGGTCGAGCTGTTAGACGCCATTACAGCTCTAACACAGGCACAGACCAACCTCGACCAGGCGCTCTACGACCATTCGATTGCAGCGGCGCGTCTTCAGCGTGCAGTAGGGGAGATTTAAGTCATGACAGAGCAGATAAAGAATTTAGGAAGGGCAGCCACTTCGATACTGCTCGCGGCGTTGATGGTTTTTTTGTTGTTCCCCGCCGCGGCCATAGCCGGCGTGCCGGGGCAGATCGGCCCCTATCGTGTGGAGCTTAGAACTGATCCCGCAGTGATACCCGTGGGCAAGGCGAGCCTCACCATCCATGTTTCGGACCAGGCCGGGAAACCGGTCATCGGGGCCCAGGTGCGCGCCCTGGTCCAGATGCCATCCATGGGCATGGGGGAAAAGGAGACGACCGCGGTCCCCGAGCCGGGACGTCCCGGTGAATACAGTACCGACGTGGCCTTCGGGATGGCGGGAACCTACGGAGCGAAATTAACGATTCAGGGGCCGAAGGGAAAGGCTTCCGGGACCGTGGAGCTGAAGACGGGGCAGAACACTGCAGGAGGGGCTTCGACCGTGAATCCACTGCCCTGGTTGATTGCCCTGGTTATGGTGGGCTTCGTGATCTATCGCATGAAGCGTACCGGACAGCGTGTCAACTGGCGTGCTATCACGACCCGCGGGACCCTCACCGGAGTGGCGCTTCTGAGCGGGATGCTGGCGGTATCTGCGTACGCCGTGCAGCACTGGCGCCGGGCGGGGGCCATGACGCCCATTCAGGCCCAGGCGATGCAGATGGAGACTCCCGCCCCACCCGGCGCCGCGCCCGTGACCCTGGCCGCAGTGACACGCGGACCGGTGCAGAGCACAGTTCGCTATACGGGCCAGGCAGTAGGATTCGACGAAGAAGACGTGAACGTCCGCACCCAGGGTTGGCTGATCCGGATGCCTTTCTACGTGGGAGACCACGTTCGATCGGGTCAGCTCCTTGCGCAGCTTGACACCAGCCAGCAGAATCCTCTCGTTGCGCAGCAGAAGGCGGCCGTTAATGTGGCATCCAGCGGAGTGGACGTCGCCCAACGGGATTACCAGCAGGCCCTGGCGGCCGTGAACCAGGCGAAAGCCGAAGTCCAGGGGAAACGAGATGCGCAGGCCGCCGCGGAGGCTGATACACGGACGGCGCGCGAGAGCGAAGCTGCCGCGGAAGCGGACCTCCAGGCGGTGCGGACGCAGCTTGTCAGCGCCCGGGCCGCGGTGGAAGCGGCCAACCAGGATCTGGCCGCGGCACAACAACAGGTCGTCAATCAAACAGCGGAGCTGAATTCCACGAGCGCGGATCAGCAGTACTGGCAGCAGGAGATTGCTCGCGAGAAGAGCCTGCTCGATCGGGGCGCTGTTTCCCCCGAAGAGTACCAGCGGGAGCTTTCTCAAGCTTCGACGGCCGACGCGAGAGTCCAGCAGGCGGAAGCGGGCATAGCGCAGACGCGGGCGCAGGCGCGCGCCGCTCAGGCCCGGGTGCAAGAGGCCCAGGCAGCCGTCAGCCAGGCCCGCGCCCAGATCCTTTCCGCCGAAGCCCAGGTGCGGAAAGCCGGAGCAGCCGTTACCTATACGGTCAGAAAGGTGGCCCAGTCGGGCGCTGACGTTCAGAGCAATGAAGCTGCGGTGCAGAGCGCGCAGGCGGCGGCGGAAGCCGCGCGGCAGCGGATCTCCCAGGGCGAGGCTGGCGTTCAGCAGGCGCAGGCCATGCTGGCCGGGGCGACCACCAGCCGTGATTACAGTACGGTGCTTTCTCCACTGGACGGTGTGATTACGCAGCGGCTCATCAGCCCCGGGACGCTGGTAAATCCCGGGGAGGCCATCTATCGGGTGGCGCAGATCAGTCCGAT
>Ga0307373_10012545_pt1 | contig 12014 bp, 7 predicted proteins | sample OX2MG_FD_202534 | JGI IMG/M metagenome (GOLD analysis project Ga0307373, IMG submission 202534) | Soil microbial communities from Risofladan, Vaasa, Finland - OX-2 | ecosystem: Environmental > Terrestrial > Soil > Coastal area > Acid sulfate soil | place: Finland: Risofladan, Vaasa | collected...
CATCCATCTCGGGCATCTGCAGGTCCATCAGCACAAGGTCGTAAGTGTCTTTCTCCAGCGCCGCAAGGGCCTCGCGGCCGTTTGCAGACATCACAACCTGATGCCCTCTCTTGGCGAGCAATCGATCCGCGAGCCGCTGGTTTACTGAATTATCTTCCACCACCAGGATTTTCAAGGGAATCTTTAGGCCGGAAATATTTCGCAGCATTTCTCGAACCACCAGTGGATTGGCCTCTTTTTGCCTCTGGGCTTCCAGCACGCGCGCAATGGACTGCCGCAATTCGGATTGCCGGATGGGCTTCAACAGGTACGCTGCCACTCCCAGATTCTGGCATCGAGCCCCATCCCCGCGACGCCCCGCGGAAGTGAGCATCATGATGGTGGCCGTGGACAATGCCGGTTTTTGACGGATTTGTTCCACCAGATCGAAGCCATCCATATTTGGCATGTGCATATCGGTCAACACCAGGCCAAATGGTTCTCCCTCTTCCTGCGCCAGGGAAAGTTGTACCAGCGCCTCCTCTCCGCCCACCACGGAGGTTGATTTCATGTCCCAACGCTTCAGCATGGCCTCCAGAATTCGCCGATTCGTACGATTATCGTCGACGATAAGAACCTTGATGTCCTTCAATGTCCCGGCCACGGTACCGGTTTCTTCTTCCACCAGTTTCCCGGGACTCTTAAACCGCGCGGTGAAGTGAAACCGGGTGCCACGTCCCGGTTCGCTTTCGACCCACATTTTTCCGCCCATCAGACCTACCATGCGCTCCGAGATCGTCAACCCCAGACCGGTTCCGCCATATTTCCGCGTCGTTGAGGAGTCTGCCTGGGCAAACGGCTGAAAGATTGATTTCTGCTTTTCCAGAGGAATTCCAATTCCAGAATCAAATACGGTGAATTGTAAAATTCGGTCGTCACCCTGTTCCGCCACAGCGTGAACGCTCAACGCCACCTCACCGCGATGAGTGAATTTGATGGCATTGCCCGTGAGATTGGTTACGACTTGCCGCAGCCGGTTGGAATCTCCCCGGACGACTTCGGGAACCGATGGATCGATCTCGCACAAAAGCTCCAGCCCTTTTTCGTCGGCGCGGAACGCCAGGGTTTTCAACGTCGTTTCCAGGCTGTCGCGCAGATTGAAATCCGCGGACTCCAAGTCTATTTTCCCCGCCTCGATCTTGGAAAAATCGAGAATGTCGTTGACGACGGTGAACAGAGACTCGGCCGAGAGTTTTACCGTGTCCAGATATTCCCGCTGTTCCGGCGTGAGGTCGGTCTCCAGCGCCAGGCCGGTCATCCCGATGACGCCATTGAGCGGGGTGCGGATTTCATGGCTCATGTTGGCCAGGAACTCGCTTTTGGCGCGGCTCGCGGCTTCCGCGGCTTCCTTTGCGTTATTCAAGTTTTCTTCCGCGCGCTTGCGCTCGGTAATGTCGATCAGGGTCCCTTCGGTCACTGCCGGTTCGCCGTGTTTGCCCTCCAGGATGCTGGTGGAAGCCAGCAGCCACACGGGGCTTCCGTCTACTCGCCGCAGGCAATGTTCGTAGTTGGTGATGCTTCTTTTCGCAATCAGATTGGCGAGAAAAATCTTGCGCTCCTCGGGGTCTTCATACCGCTCGCTCATGAAGGTGCCCATCATTTCTTCCCGCGACTTGAAACCAAAGATCTGGGCGCACGCTTCATTGCAATCGAGAATCCGCCCGTCCAGATCGGTGCGAAGCACCCCGGCCAGGCTGCGTTCAAACAATAACCGGTAGCGTTCCTCGGTCGCCTGTAGTGTGCTGGCTTGCGCAGAGTAGCTGCGGCCTAACAGGGCGCTGAAAATCGCCGTCAAGAGCACGACGAACGTGGTGACGATGATGCTGGTAATCCCCAGCGTGGAAATCCTCACCGAAGCGGACCAGTCGGGGGGCACGTTGGAAGCGGTGAACGAAGCCGCCGCCATCCCCGTATAGTGCATGATGGGGATCGCGGCTCCCATCACCACAGCGCTGGCCAGTTTCTTTTTAAAATTTATCTTTTTATCGTCCCGCGCGTAAAAAACCAGCCACAGCGCCGCAAAGGAAATGGCGACGGCGAGAATGATCGACAGGCTGACCAGCCAGGGGTCATAGTGGCACATCGCCGCAAGGCGCATCGCATCCATGCCGATGTAGTGCATGGCGGCGATCCCGGCGCCCATGACCATGCTTCCGGCGACGGCGCTCCATGGACCCATCCGCGGCCGGGTCACGACGTATAAAGCCGCTGCGGACGCAAAAATCGCGGCCAACAGCGATACCACGACGGTGGGCCAGTTATATCGAACGGGGACGGGCAGGTGAAAGGCCAGCATGCCAATGTAGTGCATCGACCAGATGCCCAGCCCGAAAGCCACGGCGCCGCCGCCCAGCCAGGCATAGCGGGCGCGGCCGCGCGCCGCCATCACACGGCCGGCAAGATCGAGCGCCGCATAGGATGCAAAGATGGCGATGACCACAGAAAGCACGACCAGGCGAAAATCGTAGGTGTCTACAAGGGCTGAACCCGCTGGCATCATGGCCGTTTTCCCCCGGAGGTTCTGGCAGCTGGAATTTGGCGTGGTTGGCCGAATTTACCTTATTATCTTGGGTCTTAAATATTTTCAATACAAGATATAAACAAAAACGTAACTGCTTAAGAGTATCTAGCCCTGCCGACGCCTGTTCTTCCGATAGCGGCGCCCGGCGGCTCTTTGCTTTTTTATGGCTTGGCCGGTCAAATGGAGGTTTCGATCGCAGCCGATTGAAGCTCTTGTCCGAAGCTGGATCTGTCATGCGTTCCCATTTGATATTTCCACAACTCCGAAATCAGCAGGCCACCCATGGCGATCTGGCTCTCCTGCAGCTGGAAACCGGCGGAAACAAGAAGGGGTGGGTGTTGAGGAATGCGATTGACGCGCAACCCGGTGGTCACGCGGAATGCCGCATACAAAGCGCGGATAATGGCGCCCGTCCAGAGCTTCCCGAATGCGGATGGTGAGTACCGGAATTCAGACAGGACCCAGTTTGCATCCGGATGCGCCCATTCCATCATTCGCTCGATGAGTATGTGAGCATCCTCGCGCGTGAAGCAATCCAGGAAGAAATGCGTTGCGAACAGGTCATAGTCGCTATGCGGGGGAACAAACGTCATTACGTCCGCGCAAAAAAACTCCACGCGGCTTCTGTAGCTGTCGCCCAGGCGCGCGATGCGGCGTTCCGCAATCCGCATCATTTCCCTGCTCAGGTCGATATAGGTGACCTGAACCGATGGGTTGGCCTGCAGCAAACCGGCTAAAAATCTTCCGTCGCCTCCGCCGCACGACAGGGCTCGTCGGCTCTCGCCGAGCCGGTTCACATAGGCGAAGCGCCGGTGTTCCAGAGCCCTTTGGAAACTCAAATGCTCGGCAGGCTCGTACCATCGCGCGATCCGGTCGCAGTTCATCATGGCTGTAGCGCTATTCATGTGCGTTCAGAGCACCGCTTTCAACAGGAACAATGCCGGGGTCAGCAGCGCGGCGTCGGCGAGCACGCGCAAAACCTGCGGCGACAGGGCGTTGCTCTGCCAGTCCAGCACCGCAATCAGCGACAGCGAAAACGCCGACGCCCACAGCAGATCCGCCTGCCCCGTGGCATGCACTCCGAACAGGCCGGTCAATCCCACGCATACCAGGAGAAATGCGGCGATCTGCACGATGCGAGCGTCCGCCAGCCGAATCAGCCAGTAGGGCTTCTTTTTCCATTGCCGGTCTCCGCGATGATGTTCCCAGCATTCGATGGCGATGCAGTTCAGCCCGCACAATGCTGCAAAAATCAGCACCGGCGGAATGAGCTGCTTTTCGGATCCCGCCGCGTGCGTCCAGGCGGGAATCGCGGCGCCCGCCGCAAAAATCGCTCCGACTATGATCTCTTTCGGAACCCATCGGCCCGCAAGCTCGGGAAATACGTGGATGACTTGAAAATAGAAAAGAACGGCTCCGCAGAGCACCAGCCCCACAATCCTGGTTTGGCTGCTCAATTTCGTAAAGCTGACCCAGGCGGTGGCCAAAGTGATGGGCAGCAATGAGCCGAGTACGGCGTAATGGTGACGCGCGTAAAAATTGTGGCGGTCGGAAAGAGCCGACCCGGGGGGCGTGCGCAACACGTCCAGCATTCGGTCACTCACGTAGATAATCCATACCGTGACCGTCAACACCGATATTTCCAGGAAGGGAAATGAAATATGAAGCGCCTGCGCAAAACACAGCGCCCACAGGCAAACCACCGTCGGCGCATCCAGGCTCAGAAGATTCCACCACATCCAGAGCGGATAAGGCCTTGCCCACAGGTGCTGCCCGGCAATCGTTTCACAACCGGTTCCCGCGCCGATGGTTTCTGAACCAATCCACGCCCAACTGGAATTCATTCGCATGCCACTATACATTATGACATTTTCAGATTTTTTTTGGGCGCGAGGGCTTCTTCGCGAGGGCCGGCGGCGGTTGTTTTTCGATTTGCGGCGCGTTGCGGGCGGTTTTTCGATCGCCGGCCGTCACCCAGCTCGTAGGGGGCGTGTGATTGGCGTGTGGCGGCGGGGCGACCCTTCACCGGCCATACCGGGCCGGCAATGGAGAGCGTGCTTAAGGATTTTTTGGAAAAAGCTGCATGCCGTTCGAGAACACGACTTTCTGGAGGCGCATGTTAAACAACCCTTTTTTGTTCGGGTGTCCGACAAACGTAATCTGGTCTCCCACTCTTATAGTGTCTTTGCTCCAGCCGGCTTTTGCGAGCACGTGCGGGCCTCCCCGGAGTTCGATGCTCCATTTCTGCGTGTTGCCCTGGGCGCTGGCCGCGTCCGCGTAGATCATGACGTGGGGATTTTCCCAGTCGAAAGCGGTGACGGTGCCCTTTACGCTGATTAAATGGTTCATGTCAAACATGGACGCGCCGTGATGCGCCCAGACGGGGCTGCAGACAATGAGAATGCCTGCAAGCACTGTGAAAACAGACGATAAAAAGGCTTTCATACGATCCTCCTGAAGAAGGCCGGCCGCACGGAAAAAACACGAAAAAACACGCGACTGTCCGGAAAGCGATTGCCATCGGAACGCGCCGCAGCGTTTCACGCGAAGCGCGCCGGTGATGCGCGCGATAGGGCGGCCTGAATTTTGCATAACTTGAGTGGAGAGGCGGCCGGCATTCATCGATATTGAATGCTGCTCATCGAATGGCCAGAACTGGAAACGATTCGTGCATCTCCAATTCCCGGCCGCCTCTCCCGCAAGCGTTGTGCGCTACCTGCTGTAGGCCAGGAAGCGGAACGTGCTTGAGATCACCGTCGGACGCGGATGCGGTTCATCCTTGGTGGCTGGCGGTGGCGGCCCGAAGTTCGAGGTCACCGTGTAGATGTTGTGGTTTCCTTCGTCCAGAGCCATGGTGCGCGCTCCTACTTCGGTGGTAATCGTCTGGACTGTGGTGTACTTGTCCGCAGAGTCCTGGTGAGCGACGGTGATCGTGCCATCGCCGCAGGAAGCGAACACCAGCTTGGTTTCCGGGTCGTAGCGCGTGGCATCCACGCCCTTGCCGATGGGCCAAGTCGCGACGACCTTGCCGTTGGTATAGTTCACCACCGCTAATATGCCGCTGCGGCAGCCGACAAAGAGCCTCTTGTGGACGAGGTCGATGGATTGTCCGGTGGGAATCTTGCAGGGAGCCAGCGACCAGGTGTGCATAACCTTGAGCGTTCTGGAATTGAACTCGGTCAGCTCGGCCTTGTCTTCGATGTTGACGAAGACGTGGCCCATGCCGTCGGCCTGGGCGGTTTCCGCTTTGTCGGGCAGCTGGATTTTACCGAGGACCTTGCCCGTCCTGGCGTCGATGGCCGTCGAATCGGTGGCCGGATCGTCGTTGAACGTAAAAACGCGCTGCGAAGCGGGGTCATACAGAATGCCGTCGGGAGCGCGATCCACCAGGTTGACAGTTTGAATGGGTTTGAGGGTATCGGTATTGAAGATCGTCACCGACTTCGCATCTCCGTTCGTCGTGAACGCGCGCTTCAGCTTCGGAGCAAAGACGATACCGTGGGTGCCTTCCAGACCCTTAATGTCCTCCAATAATTTGCCTTCCGGGTTCAGGATCATCATGTGCGTACCGCGTGGAATAAAGATGCGATGTGTAGATTGCTGCACCTCGAAATAGTCCCAGCGGCCCGGTCCGCCCAATGTGACCCTCTCGACCTGATGATAGCCGGGGCTTTTCTGCCCGGCGGCGGCCCCAGGCACAAAAACGGCGCCGCAAATCAGCAAAACAGATGGTACTAATCCTGCCAAAACAAACCGCCATGCTGCTCGCATCCACTCACCTCCAGTAAATTAAACAAATAGGACAAAACCTCGCCTGTTACACTCTGCGTTCGGCTGACTGTATATACGCACCACCGCGGCCGGAATTTCAATGCACGCGCAGGAATCTTCTGCAATGCACACGCACGGCTCCCCTGTAGCCCCCGCCGCGGCGCGCATCCAGAATTTTATCCTTCCCCTTCTTTTCGTCAACTGAACTACTTCGCGCGGGGAATTTTCCTGGCAGCCGGTCGCATGCCCGATCATGCGCCTGATCGGACGCATGAAGTTTTCCGCCAATCGGGAGCACTGCGTTTTTCGGCTGCCGAAATCTTCAAATCATTATTCGCATTCTCTAAATCTAAAAATCAAATTGGACTTCCCGCACCGGATTCGCCATATTCACGCGGTCAAAAAAATGTGCCAGCCACGACGCTGACCTCATTCAGACTGCCCCAGAACATTTGCCAAGGCCCCGACGCCGGAAGCATTGCATTTTTGCATTCAAAAAAAACCGGCGTTCCTACTCGCCGCACATACGGAGAAACCGACTAATGCTCACGCTTAGTTCCAGAAGTGTACGGATTTTTGTCTGCCGAAAGAGCCGATTATCCTGGCTCGCAGGCGTCCTGTTGTTGGCAGCTTCACCGGCGTGGGCGCAGACATTTCAACCCACGCTGACCGTCGGGGTTGGAATACAGGGCAGCTACGTCCATAACGCGCCCGACGGTGGCACCGCCGTGGATCAATTCCCGCTCAATCACCTTCGCCTCTATTTCAGCGGGGACATCACGAAAAATTTCAGCGCGATGGTGAACACGGATTATGACAGTTCTTCCAACAAAATTGGAGTGCTGGACGCCGTAGGGCAATTCCACACATCGCCCATGTTCAACGTCTGGTTCGGCCGCTTTCTTCCGCCGAGCGATCGCGCCAACCTGTATGGTCCCTTCTACTCCAACGAGTGGGCCGTATATACAGATGGCGTGCAGGACGGCTATCCCTTCGTCTTCCAGGGTCGCGACAACGGCATCGCCTATTGGGGCGACTTCAAAGCCGGCGTGACCAAAATAAAAGTTTCCGTGGGCGCGTTCGACGGCGCTTCCGCCACCGGAGATTCCAGCGTCATCTGGGCCAGCCGCGTGCAGCTTGATTTCTGGGATGCGGAAAACGGCTACTACCTCAACGGCACCTACTACGGGGACAAAAACCTGCTGGCCATCGCGGGAGCGACCGAAGTGCAGGCCGGAAAAACGGCCACAACCGCCGACTTCCTGATGGAGAGGAAGGTGTTGCACGGAGGGGCCTTCACGATCGAAAGCGAATTTTCCCGCTACAACCGGCTCGGTGGTTATGACGCGAGCTATGCCAAGAGCGAAGGGGGATATGGTCTGGCATCCTTCCTGTTCCCCAAGCCGATCGGCATCGGCAAGGTCGAAGCCCTCGGCAAATTCGCCCTGGCCGAGTATACCGGCGGGATCGGGGCGCCCTCCTCCAACCCCAGCTATCGCCAGAAAACCACGGAAGCCGATCTCGGCTACGTCATGAAGCAGTTCGACGCTCGCGTGATTGCCTTCGGCAAATATACGAGCTTCAACGGCGTGCAGCCGAATTATTGGGATGCCGGCCTCGGCCTGCAACTCCAGCTCTCCAAGCAGATCCACTAATCAGGCTCGGGCTGGAAACCCAGGCATTGAATTAACGATTTGAAGATACAGATGGCCAAAAACTTACAAGGTGAAGGAGGAAGTATGAAATTCAGATGGACGCGTATGGCTGGCTGGGTGCTCGCTGGCGGGATGGCGGTCTCCTGTTTGGCCTTTGCCCGGCCGGCCAAGGCCCAGGGCACCATCAAGGTGGGCATTCTGCATTCTCTTTCGGGCACCATGGCGATCAGTGAAACCACGCTGAAAGACACGGACCTGATGCTGATTGACGAACAAAACAAGAAGGGCGGATTGCTTGGCAAGAAACTGGTGCCGGTGGTCGTCGATCCGGCATCCAACTGGCCTCTGTTTGCCGAGAAGGCTCAGGAGCTGCTGGAAAAGGACAAAGTCGCGGTGGTCTTCGGTTGCTGGACTTCGGTCTCCAGAAAATCCGTCCTGCCTGTTTTCGAGAAGGATGATGGATTGCTCTTTTACCCCGTGCAATACGAAGGGGAAGAATCCTCCCGGAACGTCATCTATACCGGCGCCGCGCCGAACCAGCAGGCCATTCCCGCGGTGGACTACCTGATGAACGAAGTGGGCGTGAAACGCTGGGTGCTCGAGGGTACCGATTACGTTTACCCTCGGACGACCAACAAGATTCTCGAAGCCTATCTGCGTTCCAAGGGTGTGAAGCCGGAAGATATTTCGGTCAACTACACTCCCTTCGGATATTCCGACTGGCAAGCGCGCGTCGCGGCCATCAAGAAGTTCGGCTCGGCTGGAAAGAAGACCGCGGTCATCTCGACGATCAACGGTGATGCCAACGTTCCCTTCTATAAGGAACTGGGCAACCAGAAAATCTCCGCGGAGGACATTCCGGTTATGGCATTCTCGGTTGGCGAGGAAGAACTTTCCGGCTTGGATGCACGGCCGCTGGTGGGCCATCTGGCGGCGTGGAATTATTTCGAAAGCATCAACACGCCGGAGAACAAGGCGTTCATCGCCAAGTGGCACCAGTACATCAAAAACAACAAGCGGACCGTCAACGATCCTATGGAAGCCAGCTACATCGGATTCAATCTCTGGGTGAAGGCGGTGCAGAAAGCTGGAACGACGGACGTGGACAAGGTGATTGCCGCGCTGCCGGGCATTGAAACGCCGAACCTCACCGGAGGCATGGCCAAGGTGCTGCCGGACCACCACATCACCAAACCCGTATACGTCGGCGAGATTCGCGCCGATGGCCAGTTCGACGTGGTCTGGAAAACCAAAGGCCTGGTGCCGGGAGAAGCATGGTCCCGCTATCTTCCTTCGGATAAGTACATCGTGGCCGATTGGGTCAAGCTGAAGTGCGGCAACTACAACACACTAACCAAGAAGTGCTCTGGACAAAATTACAAATGAGCAAGTTTCTCCTTCGGCCTGGCGTGCAGTGGCTACTTGTATTGCTGCTGCTCGCCAGCCGAAGTGCCGGCCCCTTGTACGCCCAGGTCCCATCGCCGCGCGACGCCGCCTTCCTGGCGACGCTCGGACAACTGCGCGACGCCTCGTTTCCCGACAAAGACAATATCGTTGAGCAGATTGCCCGGAGCGGCCATCCGAATGTCGAAGCGGTCCTCACGGCGTTCCTGCAGGATCGCCTCTACTTCCGCAACCAGGATCAGAAAATTTTTCTATTGAAGCCGGGCGAAGACGAGGATGCCTCGACGTATGACCTGATTGACCCGATCACCCTGCAAAGCGCGGGTTCCGCCTCTTCCGACGGTTTCACCAAAATCATCACAAACAATCATTTGCGCCGCGTCCTGCAGGAAACGCTGGCGCGCTTTCGGTTGTCCAGCACGGATGCAGCGGTCCGCATGAAAGCGGTGCGGGACATGGAACGGAACCTGAGCGACGCCAACGCCCAGCTCTTGCAAGAGAGAAGCGGCGTGGAAACTAATCCCGAAGTTAAAAAGGAGATTGGCATCGCACTGGCGCTGGCGGCGCTGAACAGCCCGGATGCGCAGGCGCGCCTCTCCGCGGTATCCACGCTTCGCCACAGCCTTCGCCAGAACGTACTGAACAGACTCGATGATCTGGTTCAGAAATCTCCCGACGGCAGCTTCGCCGAAAGCGATGCCGGTGTCCGGCAGGCCGCCGCGGACGCGGTGATTTCCATCGGCAGGTGGCGCACCTTCTATTCGGGCATTCAAACCCTTTTTTTTGGATTGAGCCTGGGGTCCGTGCTGGTGCTGATCGCCATCGGACTGGCGATTACGTTTGGAGTCATGGGAGTCATCAACATGGCTCACGGCGAGTTGATGATGCTCGGCGCGTACACGACCTACGTGGTCCAGGTTGCCATGCCCGGACATCCTGAAACTTCCATTCTGGTGGCTATTCCGGCGGCATTCCTGGTCGCGGCGCTGGCCGGCATCCTGATCGAACGCACCGTCATTCGTTTCCTCTACGGGCGTCCCCTGGAAACGTTGCTGGCCACTTTTGGCGTCAGCCTCATTCTGCAGCAGCTGGTGCGCTCGATTTTTACCGCGCTCAACCGGTCGGTGGCGACGCCCGACTGGATGAGCGGCACGCTCCAGTTGAACGACGCGCTTTCCATCACTTACAACCGCCTCTATATCGTGATTTTCACGCTGCTTGTTTTCGGCGCTCTTCTGGTGGTGCTGAAGCGCACGCGCCTGGGCCTTGAAATCAGGGCGGTCTCCCAGAACCGGTCCATGGCCAAGGCGATGGGCATTCGCAGCGAGTGGGTCGACGCTTTGACCTTTGGGCTGGGCTCGGGAATTGCCGGCGTGGCCGGTGTGGCGCTCAGCCAGCTGACCAACGTCAACCCCAACCTGGGGCAGTCGTACATCATCGATTCTTTCATGGTGGTGGTTTTCGGAGGCGTCGGAAATCTCTGGGGCGCCATGGTGGGCGGCATGTCGATGGGAGTCGTCAACGAACTTCTGGAGCCCTATTCGGGAGCTGTCCTGGCAAAAATTTTCGTCCTCGTGGCGCTGATTCTGTTCATTCAGAGCCGGCCGCGAGGTTTGTTCCCGCCAACCGGGCGCGCGTCGGATAACCAATAGTCATGGGCAAAAACATGTTGTGGATCAGCGCATGGAAAGATAAGGGGAGCCGGTGGTTTCTTGGCGCGCTGGCCCTGTTGTTTATTGCGGCGCCCATTCTCAATCAGCTTGTGCCCGCGTCATCGGCGTTTCACCTATCGACCTACGGACTCACGCTGATCGGAAAATACCTTTGCTATGCGCTGTTGGCGTTGACCATCGATTTAATCTGGGGATATTGCGGGATTCTGAGCCTGGGCCACGCGGCCTTCTTTGCGCTGGGGGGCTACGCGATGGGCATGTACCTGATGCGGGAGATCGGCCCGAGGGGCGTGTACGGCAATCCCATCCTGCCCGACTTCATGGTCTTCCTGAACTGGAAGTCCCTGCCGTGGTTCTGGCATGGCTTCAATCATTTCTGGTTCGCGGTGATCATGATCATGCTGGTGCCGGCGGCGCTGGCGTTCGTGTTTGGGTGGCTGGCCTTCCGGTCACGCGTTACCGGCGTGTATCTTTCGATCATCACCCAGGCGCTGACCTACGCCCTGATGCTCGCATTCTTCCGCAACGACATGGGCTTTGGCGGCAACAATGGATTCACCGATTTTAAGGATATTCTGGGTTTCGATCTGCATTCCGACCGGGTGCACGTCGCCCTGCTGATGATTACGGCAATCGTGCTCGCGGTGAGCTACCTGATGTGCCGCGCGATTGTCGAGTCGCGGGCGGGGCGCGTGCTGCGAGCGATTCGCGACGCAGAGAGCCGCACTCGTTTTCTCGGGTATCGGGTGGAATCGTACAAACTGTGGGTTTTCGTATTTTCAGCCATACTCGCCGGGATTGCCGGCGCGCTTTATGTTCCCCAAATCGGCATCATCAATCCCAGTGAATTTTCGCCCATCAACTCGATTGAAGCCGTCGTCTGGGTGGCGGTGGGAGGGCGGGGAACGTTGTACGGGGCGGCCGCGGGCGCGGTGCTGGTGAACTATGCAA
>Ga0307373_10012548_pt1 | contig 12013 bp, 10 predicted proteins | sample OX2MG_FD_202534 | JGI IMG/M metagenome (GOLD analysis project Ga0307373, IMG submission 202534) | Soil microbial communities from Risofladan, Vaasa, Finland - OX-2 | ecosystem: Environmental > Terrestrial > Soil > Coastal area > Acid sulfate soil | place: Finland: Risofladan, Vaasa | collected...
AGAAAAGCTCTACGATCCAGACTCGTCATAACAGGTTTATCTCTTTTCACGACACAGGATTTTGTTCTCGGTAGACACAAAAAACTTATGTCATCTCGGCGCGTATGTCCAGTACGATACAAAAATATGTTAGCGGTAACATCCTTGAAATTGACAGCAGTTTATGCATTGAGCGATGGCGCGCGCGCCATGCGATGCCAGTAAACGTCGTGCTCAATCTCTCGAAAAGAATCTCGACTCTTAGAAACTCATGGATGTCTTGTGTAACGTATGCGTTCGATGGATAGCTTAAACTCAGTGGAGTTCAGCATCCGAGGCAAAGTCCATGAAGAACCTGTCCATTGCAATCTTCCTGCTGCTCACTCTAGCGCTCGGCTGCAACACATCCCAGATGCCAACTCGTTCGCCCGACGTACAGCGAGAACCGTCCTCACGGCGAGCCTCGATCGCTCAAGACACCAATGCTGGTCAGCCCTTCGACTACTATCTCCTCAACCTGTCGTGGTCGCCGGAGTTCTGCTACAACCACCCCAACGCGGCCGAGTGCGCTCAACACCGTGCCTTCACGCTGCACGGACTCTGGCCACAGAACAACACCGGGCCCTACCTCGAGAACTGCTCCAATGCATCTGGTCCGCAGAACCCCTCGGCCTATAGCGACATCTACCCCGACACAGGCCTGCTGCGCCACGAGTGGAAGACCCACGGCACCTGCTCCGGACTGGCCCCGGACACCTTCTTCAACCTCGCTCGCCAGGCCGTGCAGAGCGTTGCGATTCCCACTGAACTCACCTCACTTGATCACCAGACGTCGATGCCCCCTGCACAGATCCTCGACCTCTTCGCAAGAGCCAATCCTTCTTTCCCACGCGAGAGCCTGGCTCTGAGCTGCGGCAACAATTACCTGACAGCCATCGAAGTATGCATGAGCAAGGCGCTCCAGCCCACAGCCTGCGGGCCTATTCGCTCCTGCCGAGCGAACACCGTGCGCATTCCACCGCCGCAAAGCGTGCCGGTCAACTAAATCTTTTTCCCTTGTAAGAGGAAGAACCGCCGCGTAGAAATCCTAAGCCTTTGCCGGAGGCTTTAGCCCCATCTCCGCCATCACCCTCTGCAGGTCCTTCCACGCTTCGCCCTTCTGTCGCGGATCGCGCAGCAGGAACGCCGGATGATAAGTCACCGCTACCTTTGCGCCACGGCAGCTGTGCCATGTTCCGCGTAGCGAGGCGAGCGACTGCTTGACCCCCAGCAGATAGGTCGCAGCCGTGGCCCCGAGCGCCACAATCACCTCGGGCTGCACTACGTCGATCTGCTTCACCAGAAACTGCGTGCAGGTATTGGCCTCGACCGGCTCGGGAACGCGGTTCGCCGGTGGCCTGCACTTCACGATGTTGGCGATATAGACCTCTTCCCGTTTCAGCCCCATCGCCCCAATCATGTTGTTCAGCAACTGCCCTGCCTTACCCACGAATGGAACACCGGAGGCATCTTCATCCGCACCCGGCCCCTCGCCCACGAACATCAGACGCGCACCCGGGTTGCCATCGCCGAAGACAATATTGCGACGCCCTGCGTAGGCCAGCGGACACCGGGTGCAGTCACCGATCTCGTCGCGAATCGCCTGCATCGCCGCTTCACGCTCCGCCACCGGAATCGAGGACTGAGGTAAGGGCGCAAGATCGTCAAAGCTGATCAATTTAGGAATAGCGGGCTCCTGAAGGCCATGGCTCGAAGGCAACGCGGCAGCAATAGCAACAGGAGCAGGCTCTACAGCTACCGGCAGCAGTTCAGCCGCAACAATAGCCGCAGCAGTCTCGACTGACTCTATCGCAAGCGGTTCGCCTCGGCGATAGAAGTCATGAATCCCCATGTCGCGGAAGTATTCGACGTACGCCCGCAGTTGCTGCTCTGCATCTCCAGCCATGACTCTATGCTATCGTGCGCGCGACTAAACGAGGTGATCGAGTGTCGGCTCAACCGCCTTCTCCGCCAGCACGAACTTCACATGTCCCTGTTCGATCTCGTCCTGCGCCACGCGGCAGGCCTTCGTCGACTTGGCGGCAATCAGTGGAGAAGCCCCGGACTGCAACTGCCGCGCGCGTCGCGCCGCACCTTTGACCAGGCTGTATTTGTTGTGGAAAGCACTTTGATTCGTCATGCATCTCACCCCGTAAACAGAAATCTACCTCAGAACGGTCGAATGTCCCAGACAACTTGTATTGGATCGTGCCACCATTATGCTCCAAAAGTCTGCAACGCGCTCTGCAACCGCTGCGAAGCGGCATTTGTCCGGCAGCTTTCGGCCACGGACTGTACTCCGTCCCGCTCCCCGCGCTCAAACAAAACAACGGCCCGCATCTCGGCTACCGCCTGCTCCAGCACGTCGTTCACCAGCGCATATTTGTAGTCGCCAATACGCTTCAATTCGTTCCGCGCCTCGGCCAGTCTGCCTTCGATCACCGCCTCCGAAGTGACATGTTCGGCCACGCTGCGGTTGCGCAGCCGCATCTCCAATACCTGCGGACTTGGCGGCAGGATAAAGATCGACACGGCCTTCGGCAGCTTCGCCATCACCTGCACCGCGCCCTGTACATCGATATCCAACAACAGGTCTTTGCCCGCCTCCCGTGCGTGGGCGAGCGTCGACATCGCCGTCCCGTAGTAGTTCCCAAAGACCTCGGCCCACTCCAGAAAATCTCCCGCCGCAATCATCCTCTCAAACTCCTCGCGGCTGGTGAAGTGGTACTCCCGCCCATTCTCCTCCGAGCCCCGGGGAGCCCGTGTCGTATAAGAGATGGAAAAATCCAGCCCCGCAACCAGCGTCCTCAGCTGGCTCACCAGCGTTGACTTCCCTGACCCCGAGGGCGCCGAAATAATAAAGAGTATGCCTGCCATTCGTTTGAAAACCCTGCCTGCGCGATATCTATTCAGTCTATCTGCTTGCTTTACTCCAGATTCTGAACCTGCTCCCGCGCCTTCTCGATCTCCGCCTTCATCTCCAGGCCAAGTTCGGTAATCCGCAAGCTATTTCCACCGGATGCTCCGCTGGTCTTGGACAACATCGTATTCGCCTCGCGATTCAACTCCTGCAGGAGAAAATCCAGCCGCTTGCCAACCTCTCCACCCGCGTCCAATATCCCGACAAAGTGATCGATATGCGTGCGCAGACGCACGATCTCCTCGTCGACATCGCTCTTCTCAGCGAGCACCGCGGCCTCTGCCAGCAGACGCTCCTCGCTCACCGACGTACTTTGCATCAGCTCCGCCAAACGCGCACGCAGACGCTCGAACAGGGCATCGCGCACACCGCTGCGCAAACCCGCTACCTCATTCGCAGACGTCAGTAGTCGCGACATCGACGCACGCAACTCAGCCGCCAGCGCTGCGCCTTCCCGCGCGCGAACCTCATTCAACTTGCCCACCAGCTCATCGACCAGCGACAGAACCGCCTCATCGAGCCCCTGCATCGCCTCTTCGCTGACGCTGCTCTCAGCGCTCATCAGGCCAGGAAGTCGCAGGATCGAATTCATGTCCGGCTCGCTCGTCAGGCCATGCAACGCCGAAGCCTCGCGAAACGCCTTCACATAGGCGTCCAGCAGCGCCGCATTCAATTGGATCTGGATATTCCCCTTCCGCTCCAGTTGCAGCGTCACATCGACATGCCCACGCCGCAGCTTCTCCTTCAACATGCGCCGCAACTGGATCTCCATCCCGTCGCAGGACGATGGCAGCCTAAATTGCAGGTCGAGAAACCTGTGGTTAACGCTCTTGATCGTCAGCGTAAAGCCAAGCTGCTCCCTCACTGACCCGCGCAGATTTGCATACCCCGTCATCGAATAGATAGAACTCACGCAGTCCCCTCCAACTCCGTCGCAGGAACAGCATCGCCGTTGCTTACGCTGCTCACATCATCTCTGCTGAACTGCAAATCATGCAGCCGGCGGTAGGTTCCCGATTGCAACAGCAGCTCTTCATGCGTCCCCATCTCGGTGATCCGGCCATTCTCAATCACTGCGATTCTCGTGGCCCGGCGCACCGTCGAAAGCCGGTGCGCGATCACAAACACCGTCCGCCCCTGCATCAGGTTCGCCAGAGCAGCCTGCACTAAATGCTCGCTCTCCATATCGAGAGCGGAGGTGGCCTCATCCAAAATCAGAATCGGCGCGTTCTTCAGGATCGCCCGTGCAATCGCCAGCCGCTGCCGTTCGCCGCCACTCAGCCGAACGCCTTTTTCGCCGATCTTCGTGTCGTAGCCTTCAGGCATCCTCATGATGAAGTCATGCGCCAGCGCCATCCGCGCCGCCTCTTCCACCTTACTCATCGGGACATCCGGCTGGCCGTACGCGATGTTATTGCGCACCGTATCGTTGAACAGCACCGTCTCCTGCGTTACCTTGCCGATCTGCTTGCGCAGGGAGACAATCGTCACGTCGCGCAGATCGTATCCATCCAGCAGAATGCGTCCCTCGTTCACATCGAAGAAGCGCGGAATCAGATTCACCAGTGAAGACTTGCCCGCGCCGCTCGGCCCTACAAAGGCGAGTACCTCGCCCGGATGCACGGAGAAGTTGATGCCTTCGAGCACCTGCTTCCTCTCGCCATCGGTCTCGTAGGCAAAGCCCACATCTTCAAATTTGATCTCTTTGCTGAACCCTTTCAAAGCGTGCGCCCGCTTCTTCTCCTGCACATCGTCCTGCGCGTCCATAAATTTGAAGATGTCTTCGCTGGCCCCGAGAGCCTGCTGGAAGCTGTTGTAAAAAAGAGCGAACTTTCGCACCGGATCGTATAGCGTGAACACCGCGATCAAAAAGGTGACGAACGATCCCGCGGTCATCTCGTGATGCAGAATCTTATTGCGCCCGAACAACAACAGCAGCGCAATCCCCACCGAGCCCAGAGCATCCATCAAGGGAGAGCTGATCGCCTGCACGCTGACCGACTTCAGGTTTGCCTGAAAGAGCCGTGTCGCGGCCCTGCGAAAGCGTGCCGTCTCCCACAACTCCATTCCAAACGCCTTCACAATTCCATTGCCTGTAATCGTCTCGTGAAGGATGTTCTGAATCTCCGCCAGTTTGTCCTGCCCCTTGCGCGTTGTGTGCCGTACCCCGCGGCCAATCCGGCGTGCCGACGAGATGACGATCGGCACAAAAAGCAACAACACCCACGCCAGCTTGCCGCCAATAACAATGACCACGCCAATCGTAAACAACAGAGTAAAGAGCTGCTGAAGAAAATCGCTCAGCACGGTCGACATCGCATACTGCACGCGTTCGATATCGTTGATCAGCGTCGACAGCAGCGATCCCGTGGAGTGCTTCTGAAAAAACGCGACTGACCGCCGCAGGATAGCGTCGTAAAGATCGTTGCGGAGGTCGGTAATCATTCCGAACCCGGCATAGTTCACCAGGTAGGTTCCCGCATAGTCGCAGACCGACTTCAATATCGCGGAGACCACCAGCGCATAGGCAACAACATCCCATGCATTGTGGAAATGGCTCGGAACAAGAAAGTTGAGATTGAGCGACCAGCCCAGATGCGGCACTTTAAATGTCAGCACATTGGCCGAAGCCTGCGGGCTCAGCACATTGTCGAAGATCGGCTTAACCAGCAGCAGGCGAAACGCGGTCATCGCGCCTACGACCGCCATGAGTAGAACCGAGATGATCGAGTACAGCGCATAAGGCCGCACATAGAGCAGCAATCGCCAGATACGCCTCACGCCACCACTCTCCCCATCGTCTTCATCGTGCTCGGCATCTCACTATTCTATGGGCTAGATCTTTTATCCTCGATTGCTGTAGCTTTTTATCCTCGATTGGCTGTAGCTTTTTAACGCGGCATGTCCCGGTGCGCCGTCTTCACCCGATATCCCGCCGCCGTCAGCCGCTTCTTCATCTCTTCGGCAATAAACACCGAACGGTGCTGACCGCCGGTGCACCCGAACGCCACCGTCAGATAGCTTTTGCCTTCCTTGATGTAGTGCGGCAAAAGAAATTTCAGCATGTCCATGGTCTTATCCAGAAACTCCGCTGTTTGAGGAAACTGCCGGACGTACTTTGCCACCTTGGGGTGCTTGCCTGTCAGCTTGCGGAACTCCGGAACGAAGTGCGGATTCGGCAAAAAACGCACATCGAATACAAGGTCCGCGTCCGAAGGCACGCCATTCTTAAACCCAAAGCTAGAGGAAGAGATCGTCAGGCTCTGATCGCTCTCCTCGCGCTCGAACTGCGCATTGATATGGGCTCGAAGCTCATGGACGTTGAACTTGGTCGTATCGAGCACGATGTCTGCAACGTTCCGAATCGGATCGAGCCGCTTCCGCTCTGCCCGGATCGACTTGACCACTGTATTTGCGCGCCCCATCGGATGCGGTCGCCGCGTCTCCGAGAAGCGCCGGATCAGCGCATCCTCGCTCGCCTCCAAAAACAGCACCCGCGTCGACAGCGCTCTGCGCACGCGCTTGAGGATCGCGGGAAACTCATCCAGCCGCATTCCCTCGCGCACATCCACCACCAGCGCAGCCCGCTCAATCTCTGCGGACTGCCGCACCAGGTCGGCAAACTGAGGCACAAGCTCAAGCGGCAGATTATCCACCGAGTAATATCCAAGGTCCTCAAACGCCTTCAGCGCGGAGAGTTTGCCTGATCCCGACAATCCTGTCAGAATCACCAACTCGCCCCTGCCAGTCGTATCCGATACTTTCTTTGCAGCCTTCTTAGCTACCTTGCGTGGCATGAACAAATCCTAGCATTACCACAAATTTTCCTAAGAAGCGGCATTACGGAACTTCAATCAGCTCCATCTTTCCATCGCGCTTGCGGTGGAGAACCATTGCCTGACCACCATGGTCGCGGAACACGAAGACATCACGGTCACGAAACGCCGCCTCTTTCACCGCTTCCTCGAGCGTCATGGGCCGCAGCGCCAACCCATCGGTCGAACGGGCAACATGCGGCTCTGCCAAAGGTGAATTTGACGGGAACGAATGCACCAGCATCGGCACTGCCTTCCTTCCCACACTGTTCTTCGCCGCTGCTTTGCCCGCGGCAGACTTCGCCGGGACAATCTCTTCATCCACGCTCTCGACGGCAGGCACGGTATCGGACTTACCATGCCGCTTGATTGTCATCTTTTTCTTCTTGTGCCGAATCGCCTGTTGCTCGATCTTCACCAAAGCATCGCGCAGGGCCAGAACCATCTCGGTCGATTCGCAGGCTGAGACCAGCTTCTGGTTTCTAGTCTGGATCGTCACTTCGGCCTTCTGCCGGTATTTATCCGTGGCCAGAATCACATGCACACTGCCCGCGTCTCCAAGGATCTTCGCAATCCGGGCCAATCCCGCTTCAGTCTGCAACTTCAACTTCCTGGTGATGGTTGCCTGTCTGCCCGTGTACTCAACATCCATATCGATTACCTCGTCTTCTGTTCGATGCGGTCAGCGCACACGGCGTTGGTGCGTACTTGGAATCTGCATGTCCTCGCGATACTTCGCCACCGTGCGCCGCGTAACCTGGATTCCCTGCTTCTGCAACTCGGCCGCCAGTTGGTCATCCGTCAGCGGCTTGCGTTCGTCCTCATCTTCGATCAGCTTCTTTACCTTCCGCTTCAACAGCACCAGCGGCAGGTCTCCACCTTCAGGTCCATTCACTCCTTCCGAAAAGAAGAAACGTAATTCAAACACACCCTGCGGCGTATGCACATATTTATTTGCCACCGCGCGGCTCACCGTGGAAGGATGCACCCCAATCTCTTCGGCTACCTCCTTGATCATCATCGGCTTCAGCGCATTGACCCCATGCTCGAGAAACTCGGTCTGCCGCCTGACAATCACATCGCACGTGCGCACAATCGTGTTCTTGCGCTGCTCGATGTTCCGCAGCAGTTGAATCGCCGACTTGTACCGCTCCTTCACGTACTCCTTTACTTCTTTTTCCGTCTGCTTCTGCTGCAGCATCTTCCGATAGCTCTGGTTCAGCCGAAGCGTGGGCATGTCCTCTTCGTTCATCAGCACGACGTACTGGTCGTCGCGCTTCACAAAGGCGACGTCGGGCTCAATCAGCCGGGCCTCGCTCTGGTTGTAGCGCTGTCCGGGTCGAGGGTCCAGCGTACGGATGAAGTCTACCGCCGCATGCACCTCTTCAGAGGTACGGCCGCAGCTGCGCGTCAACTCGCGCATGTCTTTCTTCTGTAACAAGGCCAGGCAGTGCGACACGATATGGCTGGCAATGCTGAAGACGCCTGCATGTCCCTCATCGTCCACCGCTGGCGGCGGCTCATCTACGACATCTGAATTCTCATCGCTGTCGGCAGAATGATCCGCCGCCATCAGTCTTCGACGTAATACGATGGCTGCTTCGCGCTGCTGCGCCGAGATCTGAATCAGCAGGCATTCACGCAGGTCTCTGGCACCCACTCCGATCGGGTCAAGAAAATTGACGATTGATCGCGCCTCCTGAACCACTGCCAGCAACGCCTCTTGCCGAAGGCTCTCGCCATCGGCTGCCGCGGCGATCTTAATCTCTACCTCGTGCGCTTCACCGTCGCCGGTTTCGTCAATCTGCAATGAGGAAGGCCTGGCCTTCAAGCCACGCTCGAACGGGATCGGACCTGACCAGACCGGGCTCTTGAACTGCTCCAGTCCCTCCATCAGCTCTTCGTCACTGGCGGTAAGATATCCGTTCTCGTTCAGATTGCCTACTACCAGTTCCGCCGCCGCGCGCATCTCGGGCGACAAGGTCAGCGAGCCAAGCTGCCACAGCAGATGGTCGCTCAGTGTGCTGGGCTGCGAAAGGAAATTTTCGAACGAAGGCTTGTCATACTCCTCGAAGTTCGAAGACGTCCGAAACCCAGGGTCGAGATAATCCTGAAAGTAGCTTCCGAAGTCGATCTCGTCGAACGGGTCCTTCTCGACTTTCTCGCTCGCCGCCGCTACCTCTTCGGCCGACCGTTCGCGGTCTCCCTCAATCCCCGACCGCTCTTCGAGTGAGATCGCCGACTCTTCGAGCTCTTCCAGCACCGGATTCTCCACCATCTCGGTGTTGATCATCTCCTTCAACTCAAGCTTGTTCAGCGCTAACACGCTGACCATCTGCACCAGCCCGGGCGTCAGCACCTGGCGTTGCGAAACCTTCATACTCAGCTTGGGTTGCAGCAGCAAATCTTTACCTCTCTCATGCTCCGGCTTGCTTCACATCATGCCATGGCCTGTTTTCAAATTCTGTACCAGCGGTCCCCTTGGCGTTCATCCAATTCGTGCTGAAAGCAAACAAAGCAACCACAGTTGGCCACAGTCTACACGCATCGACTGGTTCTCGCTGTAAGTCTAACCCTGCGAAACCCTGTGCACGCCGCATCTGGAGCAACCGCGCCTTACAACAGAAGTTGTACCGCGCTAACTCATTGAAAAGTTTTCGCCCAGATAGATACGTCTTACCTCCGGATCGTTGCCGAGCTCCTCCGGCGTTCCCGTCCGAAAAATCCTGCCCTCATTGATGATGTAGGCCCGGTCCGTCACCGACAACGTCTCCCTCACGTTGTGGTCTGTAATCAGAACGCCAATCCCGCTCTTCTTCAACCCGAAGATGATCTCCTGCAAATCGAGCACGGCAATCGGGTCAATTCCCGAGAACGGTTCGTCCAGCAGAATAAACGCCGGCTCAATCGCAAGACAGCGCGCGATCTCCACCCGCCTGCGCTCGCCGCCGCTCAGCGCGTAGCCTCGCGTCTTGCGAACATGCCCCAGGTTCAACTGCTCGATCAGCTTCTCGGTGCGCATCCGCCGGCTCTCCCAGCTCAACTGCTGCACCTCCAGCACCGCCAGAATATTGTCCTGCACCGTCAGCTTGCGAAAGATCGATGGCTCCTGCGGCAGATAACTGATGCCGTGGTTCCTCGCCCGCAGATACATCGGCAAGCGGCTGATGTCCTCTCCGCTCATCAATACACGGCCCGCGTCGGGACGCACCAGCCCTACGATCATGTAGAAGCTGGTCGTCTTGCCCGCGCCATTCGGCCCCAGCAGCCCGACCACCTCGCCCTGCTCGATCTGCAGGCTTACGCCGCGCACCACCTCGCGCCCGCCATACGACTTGCCGATCTCCTCCGTCGATAAAGTCTTCATCGATCCTTTTTCACCCGGGTCTCCGTACGCACCCTCGGTTTGCCTTCCACTCCACTTGAAACACCATTAGAAACCATGACGCTCTCATCGCCTGCATGGAATCGAAGCGATGTGCCTGTCACCGTCCCCTGAAGATCGTCCACAAGCTGCGGCGGAACTGCCGCCGTGCCCGTCATCACGAACATCCCATCGCTCGCCGTATAGACCGCTCGCTCGCCCGTCGCGCGCCGTCCCGGCTGATCGATCCTGATATGCCCGGTGGCCACAATTCTTTCAATCCCGCCGCCCATAAAGCCACTCGGCCCCGCAAGAGCAGGAGCTGCCTTCTTCGTGCCCGCATTGCCCGCACCCGGCTTCTGCGCTGCCTGCAGATAGACCACTGCATCCTCCCCGCGCATACGCCCGTCCACGCTCTCCACCTGCACACCGCCGCTGAACTCCGCCTGCCGGGTCGCGTCGGAATAAGTCAGCTCGCGGCTGGCGACTCGCACAACCTCGGTCTTACCCGCACCTGGCCTGGCCGCGCCAGCCTTTGCATTCGCTGCACTCACCAGCACGGTATGCACAACCATCGCATCGCCTGAGCCAGTACCATGCGCCACCAATTCCTTCTTCTTTTGATCGAACTGAATCACAGGAGCCTCTACCTGCGACGATCCCTGCCAGAGCCGCACTGGCTTGTCCGCCCCTCCGTAGAACATCGCCATCCCAGCATCATGCGTGAACACACCTCGCGCCGCCAGTACATGCACCGGCTCGCTCTCCTTGCCTGAGAGCTGATAGCTTGCCTTCACCGCCCCATCGGCCTCGGCGTCTCCCGTCTGCTGTTCCAGAACAACCCGGTCCGACCACAACATGCTTCCCGCATCGGCCAACTGCACATTGCCCGTCAGCGTCAGCTTCTGCGTCCCGCCGTCATAGACGGCCCGTGCCGCAGTGGCCTTCTGCTGCTGCGGCGCATTCGCGTCCCCCGGCTTCTTCACCGGAGTCTGCGTCATGGTCACATTGCCCTCCTGCACCGCGGACGAAATCTCATCCGCTGCGCCACCGGCGCGGCCAACCGTCGGTTTGAAGTGAACCTCAAGCCCGTCGCCCGAACTCGTCGTCACCACGCCCTTGGCGTTTACCTGGCGCAAGAAGGTGTGTCCCGCCCCATTCACCACCGAGATTCGCCGCACTCCATCCACAGGCACGAAGTGCGCGGTCAGGACATCCCCGGCAAGATCGCTGCTGGTCATGGTCACGTGTCCCGGCTTGCCGGTCGGGCTCGACACCTTCAAACGAGCATCTCCATTCGCCTTGGCATCCTGCAGCTGCGACTTCCCCGCCTTATCCGAAATCAGCGCGAGCTCTACCCTGCCAGCCCCAAGATCGCGCTCACTCCACAGCGCACTCGCGTCCGAGGCGCGAACCTTCTCATGGAGTTTCACCGCACCGGTCAGCAACAGATGCTGCAATCGCCCAGCCTTGTCGAACGAAGCGTTGCCCTCGGCAGCCTCTCCCTGCGACTGGCGCAGCGGTTCATCCGCCACATACCGCAGCCCACCTGACAACACCGCGGACTGTGGCCTGCTCTCCGCGTTCAGCAACACGTCACCTCGCGGAGCCACCACCTTGCCGCCATCGCCATCGGTCAGCGTCACCGCGCCCTGGGCCTCCATCCGCTCCGCCGACCCATCCTCGCGCAGATGGATGATCATCCGCTGCGCCTCTGCCGTCTGCCCTGCGCCTGCCTTCGCTCCGCCCACCAAAACATACTTCGCCTGCGTCAGCACCAGTTGCTTTTCCCGCCTGTTCAGCTCGGCCCGCGTGGCCGTCAACGTCGCCGGTTGGCCTCGCTGCAGCCCCACCACCTTCACCGCCGAATGCAACACCATCACGCCCGTGTCCGAG
>Ga0307373_10012549_pt1 | contig 12012 bp, 13 predicted proteins | sample OX2MG_FD_202534 | JGI IMG/M metagenome (GOLD analysis project Ga0307373, IMG submission 202534) | Soil microbial communities from Risofladan, Vaasa, Finland - OX-2 | ecosystem: Environmental > Terrestrial > Soil > Coastal area > Acid sulfate soil | place: Finland: Risofladan, Vaasa | collected...
AGCCTCGAAGCTGCCGGCCGCGTGGCAACCATCACCCTCAACCGGCCCGACCAGCGAAATCCGCTTTCCGGCACCATGCTGCGCGACCTGGTCGCGGCGTTCCGGTGGACCAAGGGAGAGGCGGAGGTGCGCGTGGTCGTGCTGACCGGAGCCGGGGATCGCGCTTTCTGCGCGGGCGCCGACCTCGGGAGCTTCGACGGCGAGATGGCGGACCTCGAACGGCACCGAAGCCGTGACCGGTTCGTTGAGCTGTTCACGGTCATGGCTGAGCTTGGCAAGCCGATCGTCGGGCGGATCAACGGCCACGCGCTGGCCGGCGGACTCGGCCTCGCCTGCTCATGCGACATCCTGGTGTCGACGGACACGGCGACCTTCGGCACGCCCGAGATCAACGTCGGGATCTGGCCGATGATGATCCAGGCCATCCTCTCGCGGAACATTCCGCGCAAGGTGTTGCTCGAGATGGAGATGCTCGGTGATCGCTGGACCGCAACGCAGATGCAGGCCCTCGGAGTCGTCAACCGGGTCGTGCCCCAGGACCAGCTGGATGCGGCTGTCGGTGAGATCACCGAGCGCCTGGCCGCCAAATCGCCGGTGGCGATGCGAATGGGTCGCGACTCCTTCTACGGGCAACAGGACATGGAGTTCCATGCCGCGTTCGACTACCTGCAGAGCCAGTTCACGCTGGTGACTCTGTCGGACGACGCCAAAGAGGGGATCAAGGCTTTCCTGGAAAAGCGACCACCGGACTTCAAAGGAAGATGAGCAACCCGCGACATCGCGAGCTGCGCGAGAAGGCGCTCAAGGGCGGGACGCGGTACCTGCCCAAGCTTCGCGAGCAGCACAAGTTGACCGCGCGCGAGCGGCTCGGCCTCCTCCTCGATGCAGGCTCCTTCATCGAGGACGGCCTGTTCGCCAACGTGCTCGCGGATGAGCTGCCCGCGGACGGTGTCGTGACGGGGCTCGGCACGATCGAAGGTCGCCAGGTTGCGGTGATGGCCAACGACCCGACGGTCAAGGCGGGCAGCTGGGGCGCACGCACCGTGGAAAAGATCGTGCGAATCCAGGAAACCGCGATGAGAATTCGCGTCCCGCTCTTCTACCTGGTCGACTCGGCGGGCGCGCGCATCACGGATCAGATCGACATGTTCCCCGGCCGCCGGCACGCCGGTCGCATCTTCTTCAACGAGGTGCAGCTCTCGGGGGTCGTGCCGCAGATCTGCCTGCTGTTCGGGCCATCGGCCGCCGGCGGCGCGTACATTCCCGCTTTCTGCGACATCGTGGTCATGGTCGAGGGCAACGCCTCGATGTACCTCGGATCGCCCCGCATGGTCGAGGTCGTGGTCGGCGAGAAGGTCAGCCTCGAAGAGCTGGGCGGCGCTCGAATGCACTGCACGGAAAGCGGCTGCGGCGATGTGCTCGTGGCCGACGAACAGGCCGCGATCGACTTTGCCAGGACCTACTTCCGGTTCATGCCGCAGCGGTCTGGCGAGAAGCCTGCCGGGTCCGCGTCCAGGCCGGCGCGCGCGGGGTCGAAGAAGCTCGGAGACCTCATTCCTGTTGAGGCCAATCGCGGATATGACATGCGCAAGGTCATCGATGCGATCGTCGATGAGGGAAGCTGGCTCGAGCTCAAGCAGCTGTTCGCCAAAGAGCTCCTCACCGGCTTCGCGCGACTTGACGGTCACGCGATCGGCATCCTGGCCAACCAGCCGATGCAGAAAGGCGGAGTTCTCTTCAACGACTCGGCCGACAAGGCGGCCCGCTTCATCTCGCTTTGCGATGCGTTCGAGATCCCGCTGCTCTTCCTCGCCGACGTACCCGGATTCATGATCGGGACCGACGTTGAGAAGCGAGGCATCATCCGGCACGGCGCCAAGATGATCAGCGCGGTCTCGGAGGCGACCGTGCCCAAGATCTCGGTCATCGTGCGCAAGGCGTACGGCGCGGGCCTCTACGCGATGGCGGGGCCGGCGTTCGACTCGGACTGCGTCATCGCCCTCCCTTCGGCGCAGATTGCGGTGATGGGACCAGAGCCCGCCGTGAACGCGGTGTTCTACAACAAGCTCGCCGACCTGCCAGAAGCGGAGCGAGCGGCCCGCCGCAAGGAGCTGGAGGACGAGTACCGCGAGGACGTCGACCTGTACAAGCTCGCCGCCAACCTGATAGTCGATGACGTCGTGGAGCCTGACGACCTTCGTGCGACGCTCATCGCGCGCTTCAAGGCCTACTCCACCCGCATCTCGCCCCGCGCCGACCGCAAGCACGGAGTCCCGCCGGTCTAGGCCCCGCATTTCACTTCCCCACCTGTGGCGGCCCGAAGGGCCGGATGGGGACGTCCATCCTCAACTCACCTCCCCATCCCCCGGCTGCGCCGGGCACTTCCCCGCAAGGCGGGGAGGTGGAACTGGTCGCTAGCCCACGCGGTGATATGGGACGGCGTACCGGACGACGATCACGTAGAAGGTCACGCTCGCGGTGATGACCGCCAGGTGAAACAGCTCGTGATAGCCGAACACCCGCGGCCACGGATTGGGCCGCTTGAACGCGTACGCGGCGGCTCCCAGCGAGTACTGCAAGCCGCCCAGCGCGATCAACACCGCCGCCAACCAACCCAGGGCCGCCGTCAAGGGCACGAGGGCAACGACCGCAACCCAACCCATCGCGAGATAGAGCGAGGCGAGCAACCGTCGTGGGATTCGTAGAAACGGCGCTGCGCCTGCAACGCCCGCCACCGCACAGATCCAGATCGCGGTCAGCACCCCGATACGCCACCAACCGTCAAGCACGTTGTAGGCCAGCGGTGTGTAGGTGGCTGCGATGAAGACGAAGATCGTCGCGTGGTCGGCGCGGCGGAGCCAGTCTTTGACGCGCGGCGGCCAGTTGAAGACGTGATAGGTCCCGCTCACGCCGAAGAGCAGCACGAGACCGGTCCCGTAGATGAGCATCGAGACGAGCTTGCCGGTGTCGTTGCGCGTGATCACGATCAGGGCGATCAGCCCCGCGATCGCGACCAGCGAGGCGATCGCGTGCGACCAGCCTCGGAGCAGGGGCTTGACCTTGATCGCGTCCGGCTGGGCCATGACAGGCCGCATGCTACGCGGCAAGGCGAGAAAGCACGAGGCCCAGCGAAAGGACGACGACGGCCCATGAGAATGCCCGCAACGCGCCCTCCAGCGGAACCAGCATCGCTTTCGCGTCGACCTCGGATTGCGAACCGTCGGTCATGGTCATCGTCCCGCTGACCGATCTCGTGCTGCGGCGCAGGGTCCGGGCCGGGGTGCTGAGCAGGCGTTGACCGTACGAGAGGGCGTAAGCGCCTGCTGCGGCGACGAGAGCTGACACCGAGATCCGTCCGGTCTGCGCGAGAAATGAGGTCAGCACGGGGAATGCGCCCCACGACAGCGCGAACCAGAAGTCCCCGTGCAGCCTGCCCCCCAGCAGCTCCAAGTTGTAGGCAAAAACGAAGAGCACTCCAGCGGCGATGAACGGCAGCAGGCCGATGCCAACCACGGGCAGGCCGGCGATCCCCAGGCCAATTGCTCCGGCCAATCCGATGACGGCCGCGCTCCACAGGATCGCGGACGGAATCTGCGTCCTCAACGGCCGGCCTCGCAGCTCGTCCAGGGCGTGAGCGGAGATCCCGACCGCGAGAAAGAATGCGAGCAGCGTGGCCGCAAGTCTCGGCAGGCTGACGTGCGGTGCCAGGCTCGCCCCGATCAGCACGTACGACAGGTGCCACGCGGTGTACGGCGGATGCAGCAACGCCCACAGGTCGCGGCGCCACCCAGACAGGTGGGCCGCGTAGTACGCCGGACCGAGGGCTTCGAGCTGAGCGGGCTCAGGCATGACGCTTCCTACCCCACATCACGAGCCCGCCGCCGAGGCTCATCAACTCGTGGTCGTCATCGACCATGCCGGCGGTCCGCCAGGCCTCGAAGATCCGGTCCAGGGGCCACCTGCGGTAGAAGTCCTCGATGTTCGGTCCGAGAAAACGGCCAACGCCGGCCCACGGCCGGCCACCCAGCACATATCCGCCCACGGGCAGCGCAAAGCGTGTGTAGCCCCGCCAGGCCATCCGCCAGAATGCGTTTGGGGGGACGTAGAAATCCAGGCTCGCCATGCCGCCTCCGGGGCGCAGCACCCGGGCGAGCTCGGCGATGGTCGCCGCCGGGTCGGCGACGTAGCGCAGCAGATAGGTGAAGGACACGGCGTCGAAATGGCCGTCTGGGAACGGAAGCTCTTCGGCCCGCGCCACCTGCAGGTGGATCCGGGTGTCGAACCCGGCTTTGCTTATGCGCTCGCGGCCCAGTTCGAGCATGGACTCGGTGATGTCGACCCCGACGATGTGCGCATCGGTCGCGTAGGCGAGCGCGATGGCCACGCCTGCGGTGCCGGTCGCCACGTCCAGGATGCGCTCGGGCTGGAAGCGCGTGACGTGGCGCACCAGCTCGCCGCGCCACCGTCGGTTCTGGTGGAACGAAAGGGTCTCGGCCAGCCGGTCATAGCGCGCCGGCAGGGCTTCGAACAGGTCCGCGGCGAACGCATTCTCGGGACTGGCCGCTCTTGGGCCGGGGTCTCCCATGCTTGCTCAGCGTACGGTTTCACCTAACGGCTTTGGAATCGAATCGCACGAGGGATGCGCTGCGCTTCAAGGCCTGGCAGCTCGACGCCCTCGAAGCCCGGGCCGCCGGGACGGAGCTCCTTGCAGTCGGGCCGTTCCGGGTCGTGATCTCCGCCGACCCGGGCGCCGACAGCTGGGTGACACTGGTCGACGGCGAGGTCGCGCAAGCAGACCTTCAAGGCGCCATCGGGCGACTTCGATCGATGTTCACCAGACGGAAGACGGAGCTGCAGATCGAGTACAGCGAATCGGTCGCACCGCAGGCAGGCGCGTGGCTGGAGGCCTCCGGTCTGACGCAGATTGAGCGAAACCCCTTGATGGCCTGCCGTCCCGAAGTATTCAGGCCGTATGCGGCGATAGGCGTCGTGCTGAATCAACTTGGCCGCTCGTCCCCGGCGTCCGACCTGGCGGCCTTCCAGGAAATCAGGTGGACAGACGGCGGCGATGTCCGCCGCCCGGTGCCTCCCGTGACGCGGCTGAAGAAAGACCTCGCGGCGCCCAACAGCGTGTACCTGCTGGCGCTGCTCGACGGCCGTGTCGCAGGTACAGGCGTCTCACATTCGCTCAGAGGAGCGGCCGAGGTCGTCGGGATCGTCACCCGCATCGAGAGCAGGCGCCGCGGCGTGGCCGCGACGGTGAGCTCCGAGCTGGTCGCGCGACATTTCGCGACCGGCGGTGATTTCGTGTTTCTCGATGCGGCCAACGAGGAGGCGGCCCGGGTGTACGAGCGCCTCGGCTTCGCACGGTTTGGAGCCAATCTCGTTTACCGCTGACCTCCGGCCGCGCCGGATCCGAACGCCATGGTTGGCGTGCCGCTGACGTCCCCGCCCAATCACAGCGAGCATTCGCCGACCCCGTGACCCGAAGAAGCTGCCCCCGATCGTGCTCAAGGAGGTGTACGAGCTCCGTTTCGACCAGGCCGACCAGGCCGCCAATGATGCGATCTGGCGGGAGCTCGGCCGCTACCTCCAGCGCTACTTCAGGCCCGAGGCGCGAGTGGTGGACACCGCCTGCGACGTCGGGTATTTCATTCGAAACATTCGTGCCGGCGAACGCTGGGCCACGGACATACGCGACATGGGCTCTGCGCTGCCGAGCAATGTGCGCTTCGTGCACGCCAGCGGGCTGGACCTCGCCGACGTCATGCCGAATGACTGTTTCGACATTGCGTTCTTCAGCAATTACTTCGAGCACCTGGCTTCCACCGAGGCGGTGCTGCAGCAGCTGCGGGTCGCATTCGCCCTGCTGAGGCCGGGCGGACGCGTCCTCATTCTGCAGCCCAACATCCGGCTCGTCGGAGGCGCCTACTGGGACTTCATCGACCACCAGAGGGCGCTTACGGAGAAGAGTCTCGCGGAAGCCGCCACCATGGCGGGCTTTCGCACCGAACACGTCATCGCGCGCTTCCTGCCGTACACGACCAAGAGCCGCCTGCCGCAAAACGCCCTGCTGGTCAGGGCCTACCTGGCGTTCCCGCCGGCGCGCTGGCTGATGGGCAAGCAGACCCTCTACGTCGGGGTTAAGCCGGCTTGGCCCGCGGCGCCGATCTCGCGCGCCGAGAAGATCAGCCGCTGGGTCGCATAGGCGCCGGCCCAGAGCGGATAGCAGGTCGTCAGGGTGAGCTGGTGCTCCGCGGTCGATTGGAGCACTGTGCGGTCGTTCGGGTCGACGACCTTCGAACCGGTGATCTCGTAGACGTACAGCCCATGAAGGGTCTGGATCTCGACGCGGTCGCCGGCCTTCAGCCGGTTGAAGCTCAACCAGTAGACGTTGTGCGCGGCAATGCCCACGTTGCCGGGACGACCGGGCCAGGCGGTCGTCGGGTAGTGCCCGGGCCCTTTGGCAAGAGCCTTTTCGTCCACGCCCTCGACCACATCGGCGCTGTAACCGATCGACGGTATCCGCATCTGGAAGGCGATGCCGTTCACCGGGCCGTCGGCCGCCGCAGGTGCCGGAATCACCTGGTTCCCGGAGTCCGGGATCGAGCCGGAGATGGACAGCCCGCCGGGCGAGCCGATCGCCGGCGACGGCGGGCCGGCTTGGACCCCTGTCGTGGTCGCCGTTTGGGCGCCGAGCCCGAACATCGGCGCCAGGTTTCCCGCAAGGACGGCGCCGCCGGTCAGGAAGGCCAGCGCTCCGGCCGCGAGCAGGACCGCCGGCCGGGGCCGGCCCCCGCCGGCGGGGTGTGGATTTTCCCACCCCGCGCTGCGCAGTTTGATCGCCATTTCAGGCTCGGCGGCGCTTCCAGGCGAACGCGCCTCCCATCATCGTGAACAGGCCCAACGCGACCAGGAACAGAGCGAGGCCCTGGGTTGGTGGAGCCGCGCCCGTGGCCGCGAGGACGTCGCCGCTGGATGATGGGGTCGTCTGCGGTGTCGGCGAGGTCTGCGGCATCGGCGAGGCCTGCGCTGTCGGCGAGGCCTGCGGCGTCGGCGAGGCCTGCGGTGTCGGCGAGGCCTGCGGTGTCGGCGACGTCACAGGAGCGAGATTGCAGCCGTTGGCCAGGAGCGCCTGGCCTTCGGCGGTCCAGTTGAGTCCGGCGTGGACTCCGGCGACCGGCGGGATTATGTCCCCCCAGTTGCCTCTGGAATCGGTGAGCGGATAGATCGGCCCCAGGTGGACCGCATAGTGGTCGCCGTGGGCCTCCCCGTCGATCGAGGCGACGTCCAAACTCTCCACCACGTAGGGGTTGCTGTGCGCTGCGGTGGCGTGGCAGATCGTGACCTTGTGCTCATCCCCCTGCGTCGCCGACACGACCAGGATGCTTCCCCCAGTCGTCGCGAAAATCAGGCCCAGCGAAAAGATGAGGCCGGCCGTGAACCTCCACTTGCGCATCATGTGTCATACCGTCCTGTTCGACGGTAAGCCCGCCATGGGGCGCGAAACCCGGGACAAACGTCCCGGACGTGGGGTCGGTCGGACGACTCGTTAAGGGCCGAATGGTCCGATCGAGATCAGGCGGCGAAGCCTTTGCGCATTGCGAAAAGGATCGCTTGCGCCCGGTCATGGACGTCGAGCCTCGCGTACATCAGGCTTGCCTGGTTGCGAACTGTCTTCTCCGCGAGCCCGAGCTGGCGACCGATCTCCCTCAGCCCCAACCCGCGCGACATGAGCCTGAGGATCTGGAACTGGCGGTCGGTCAGCCCCGCAGGCGGCTTCTCGTGACCGGCTCGACCGAGGGCCGAGGTCACGACCACTCGCTGGTCGTCGCGGCTCAGGACCGGCCTTCGATGGGCGGCCCGCATAATCGCTTCGACGAGACTTTCGCGACCCGAGGCCTTGAGTAGGTACCCGAGCGCGCCCGCGCGCATCGCCTCCAGCAAGGTCTCGTCGTCATGAACTGAAGTGACCATGAGAACGCGCACCGACGGGTGCCTGGCCACGATGCGAGCGGTCGCGTCAATGCCGCCCAAGCGGGGCATTAGAACATCCATCAGGACCACGTCGGGCAGCAAAGCCGCGACCTTGCGCAACGCTTCCAGCCCGTCTTCAGCCTGCCCCACGACCGAGATGGCATTTTCCGCCTTGAGCAGCTCCACCACGCCCTCACGGAAGAGCGTCTGATCGTCGACGACCAGTACGCGAACCTTCGGGGCATGCGATTGACCGGCCATGCTCGTCGAGACTGTGGATCTCGGCGACCCCTTCTGACCTGCGGTAGACATATTCGGTGCCTCTCTCGCATCCAGCCTGACTGCCGACCGCCAGCAAGCCAACAGTCCAACGGTAGGTGGAGGGGGGGACATAAGCCCCGGCGGCGCCGGCAGGTCAAAATACGCAGGTGAGGCAAACCGATGAGCTGACTCGCCTCGAGTCGGCGCTCGACCACATCCGCGGCGCGCCCGCCGACAACGGGACGGTCGAGCTCATCGTGCGCCGTCCGGCCGAGGACCAGCGCGAAGTGATGGAGGAGGCCTGGCTCGATTTACAGGACGGGCTCGAGGGCGACACGTGGCGGGCCAGGGGCAGCAGCCGGACCCCCGACGGCGCAGCGAATCCCGAGGCGCAGCTGACGCTCATGAACGCGCGGAGCGCGGCCGCGGTCGCAGGCGATCGCGAGCGATGGCCCCTCGCCGGCGACCAGCTGTATGTCGACCTCGACCTCAGCATCGCCAACTTGCCTGCCGGAAGTCGGGTGCAACTGGGCTCGGCGGTGATCGAGTTCAGCGAGGCTCCCCACACGGGCTGCGCGAAGTTCTCGGCACGCTTTGGCAACGACGCGCTGAGATTCGTCAACACGCCCAAAGGGCGCGAGCTTCGGCTCCGCGGCGCCAACTGCCGCGTGGTGGAGGCCGGCCGCGTGCGGCAGGGTGACCGGATAAGGAAGCTGCCGGCTTAACGCGGGCCGTGTTCGAGCGCCACTTCTGGAGCGACCGCTTCAGCTCGGCGTCACAGCACGGAGACTGTTAGGGATTCCTTCGGGAGCGCCTCCAAAACATCGCGACCATGACGAGCATCGCGACGATAGCGATGGACCAGAGAAAACTGGGGAACTCAAGCAGGTAGGAGTAGGCAAGGGAGCCTAACGGGTGAGCGTGAGCGTCGTAGAAGGCCCGGAGGATCACGGCCAGCGCCGCGATCACCCCTACCGCGATCAGAGATCTGATCCCTGACGTCGGCGCGCGCCCCAGTATAGAAGTGCGCCTGGCAGGAATCGAACCTGCTGCCTTTCGGTCCGGAGCCGAACGCTCTGTCCGGTGAGCTACAGGCGCGCGATGGCTTGCTCAGTCTAGACTGCGGCCCCCGTGACCCGGTTCATGGCGTGTGTAGCCCTGGTTGTCTTTGCAGTCGCTTGCCAGAGCGAAACTCATGCCGTGGTCAGCCCGGCTTCCAGCCCGACGCCGCACACCGATCCGACCACGGCGATCCTCCAGTCCGCCGACGTGCCGGCGGGCCTCAACCCCTGTCTGGGCTCGGGTCCGGTCGACGTCTACCTCGCGCAGCTGGCCGGCGCGGATGCCGTCGTCGCCGCCCGGGCCTCGGAGCAGTGGCAGGAGCTTCGTGCTGATGGTGCGGAAGCCGGCGCCATATCGATATTTTCCGCCGATCCGGCTGGGTGCAACGCCGAACTGGGCGCCAGCGGAAACATCAAAGCGATGACCAGCCTGGTGGCTGTGTTCGCCGACCCCGGAGAGGCGGACCGAGCCTGGTCATCCGGCGTGTTCGGCTTCGTCCCACCTCCCGTGGGCGAGCTCGTGCCGGGGTTGACGCGGGGCACAACTACTGGGCTAGGTCTCAGCTCCTTCACCTACGACCGGCCGCCTGTGCAACTCGCCTGCTGGCACCGTTCGGTGTTCGTGGCCCTGGTGGTGGTGAGCAATCTCGATGCCGTGACCTTCAAGTCTGCAACGGCGGCCGTTGACGCTCGCCTAAACTGAACGGTTCGCGCGCCTGTAGCTCACCGGATAGAGCGCTTGCCTGCGGAGCAAGAGGCAGCAAGTTCGATTCTTGCCAGGCGCACCATCGCGCCTTGCTAGGCGCCGTTGAAGAACTTGATCAGGGCCGCCTCCATCGCCTGCGCGATGCGCTCCTGGCCGGCCGGGTCGCTCGCGATCTGGGCTTCGGTCGGGTTGGTGATGAACAGAGGCTCGACCAGCGCTCCGGGCATCTGGCTCGGATCGTCAACCCATCCCGCCGACGCCGGGCCGAGCTCGATGAGGTGACCGTACGAGTCACCGGAGGAGGTCAGGGCCGGGGCAGCGAGCTGGTCGTCGGTCCAGACGCCGCGGTCTGAGGTGCCAAGGCCGGCCACCAGCGCGGCCTGCAGGTCAGCCGCCAACCGCTTGCTGGTGGCGGCGAAAGGGCGCGCGGCATCGTAAAAGGTCTCGGTCCCGCCCACGGTCGTGTCGCTGAACCCGTCGAAGTGGATCGAGACGAGCACCGATGCATTGCCCGCGTTCGCGCACGCGGCGCGTGTGACGAGGTCTCGATGCTCCGCGGAATCGGTCAGGGCGCCGGTGATCGAGTCGGAGGCGGCCAGCCTGGTGACCGACGAATCCTGCGTCCGCGCCATCACCACGGCGTAGCCGTCCGCGCGCAGCAGCGCTCCGAGACGAGTCGCCACGGCCAGCGTGACGTCCTTCTCGAGGACCTGCTTGCCGCCGCTCGACCCCACCACGCCAGGGTCCAGGCCGCCGTGGCCTGCGTCGATGAAGATCGTCTTGCCGGTCGGCGCGCCCGCCGCGGGATAGCTGATGCAGGCTCCGGCGTCGATGCCGGCGACCGGCAGCTGGCTCGGAGCGGGAGCCCTGGGGCCAAGCGCGGCATTGAGGACCCCCGCGGCTGCGCCCGCCGGACGCATCAGCGCCACGATGCCGATCACTGCGAGGCAGCAGCAAGCGACAAGCGCCATGGCGAGCGCTGTGCGAAGGAGGGGCGGAGGCCCCCGCCGGCGCCGAGTGCGTGGTGGGACGTTGCGGGCGTTTGCGATCGGCCGGGCCAGTATATGAGAGGCAACCACACCCGGTCGCCATCTAAGGCGCTATTTGATCCTGCCGTTCTCCAGGGTGGCGACCTTCTTGCTCGCGGTCGCGTCCACGTTGAGGATCGCGAGGATGACCACGAAGGTCTTGTTCTGCCACATCGCGATGTAGAAGTACTGGTTCGATATCGGAGCGCTGATCACGATGGAGTTTGCGGTGAGGCCCGTGGAGCTCCCTTCGGCCAGGCCCAGGCCACCCGTGCGCAGCTGGGAAGTTTTGAAACCGAAAATGGAGTCGTTGGTGTAGGCACTCGTCGCGCTCTTCTCATCCTTGAACTGGGTGACGAAGTTGACGGCGAGCTTGTAGCTCGCGGTGCCGATGTCGTAACCGCTGCTCTTGATCGCAGTGCAGTGCGCGGAGTTGTCGGCGTAAAAGGACGTGGACGCCGCGGTCGCGCCGCCATTCTTGAGCGCAGCCCAATCGGTGCTGGTGGATTGGTAAGTGCTCTGGTCCTGGTTCTTCTCTTTGGCAAGAAAGCTGTCGATGTCACCCGACAGGTCGCACCTGACCATGCCGGCGGGCAGGTCTGACGACTGCACGGCGACGCTCGATGCAGTGGGGCCCGTTACGGCGGATGTGCCGGATCCTCCGCAGGCAGCTGCGACCACGAGCCAGACGACGATCGCCAGTGCGCGTTTGATCATCAGAAAAGGCTAACAGTGCCATCCCGAAAACAATGCGGTCGGAAATGGCGCGCATCAGAAGAAGGCGATGGAGAGTGCCAAACCAAAACGCGATGTCCTGAACTCGATTGGTGAACTCCCGACGTCGCTCGGGAGTTCCAGCTCGTCGCTGGGACTCATGACGCGAAGAGCCCCCACTTGCTTTCGATTATGGCAACATGCAGTCGGCCTCGACATGCCACTCGACCTGAAGGCCGCCGCCACCGAATATCTCGGTTGGCTT
>Ga0307373_10012550_pt1 | contig 12012 bp, 11 predicted proteins | sample OX2MG_FD_202534 | JGI IMG/M metagenome (GOLD analysis project Ga0307373, IMG submission 202534) | Soil microbial communities from Risofladan, Vaasa, Finland - OX-2 | ecosystem: Environmental > Terrestrial > Soil > Coastal area > Acid sulfate soil | place: Finland: Risofladan, Vaasa | collected...
CGCAGGAGTTGTTGCCGATCATGCCGCCCAGGGTGCAGCGGCTGTGGGTGGCGGGGTCGGGGGCGAAGGTGAGGCCGTGGCGCTCGGCCGCCTCGCGCACCCGGTCGAGCACGATGCCGGGCTCGACCCGCGCCCGCTTGGCCTCCGGGTCGAGCGCCAGCAGGCGGTGCAGGTGGCGGGAAAAATCCATCACCACGGCGACGTTGCAGCCCTGGCCGGCGAGGCTGGTGCCGGCGCCGCGCGCCAGCACCGGCGCCCCCAGGGCGCGGCAGGCGGCGAGCGTGGCCTCGACGTCGGCGGCGTCGCGCGGCGTCACCACGCCGATGGGGATCTGGCGGTAATTGGAGGCGTCGGTGGCGTAGAGGGCGCGCGCGCCGGGGTCGAAGCGCACCCCGCCCCGCACCCCGGCCCGCAACCGCCGTTCCAGCTCGGCGGCGGCGCCGAAACCCGGCGACGGGGCGTGGGAACTGGGCAGCAGGACGAAGGGGTCAGGAGCCACGAACCAGCATATCAGGGCGGGGCGGCAGGGATGGAGGCTGGATTGCAGGGGGATTGCTGGGAGTGCGCCTCGCTTAGCGGTTGCTAAGGTTGGGCGGGCCACCCCGGGGAGGCGAACATGACGATTGCCAGCATTGCCAACATTGCCAGCAGCCTATTGGGCTACGGCGCGGCCGGACCGCAAGGCCCCCGGCAGCAGATGCAGGCGGAGTTCCAGAAGTTGGGCCAGGACCTGCAGTCGGGCAACCTGGCGGCGGCGCAAACCGATGTGGCCATGCTGCAGCCGGCCGGATCGCAGGCGAATGCGGCGGCGGCGCTGCCGGCCGCGGGGCTGCACGCCCGCGGGCACCATCGTCCCGACGGCGACGGCGACGGCGGCGGCGGCGCCAGCCCGGCCAGCCAGCTCCTGGCGCAGTTGGGCGCCAGCCTGCAGTCGGGCAACCTCTCGGCGGCGCAGCAGGCCTACAGCGCGCTGCAGCAGGACGCGGCCATGTTTGGGGTGAACACTTCGCCGGCGGCGTCGGGCTCGCCCATGCCGGGCGCGGCCGGGCTCTCGCTCAGCGCCTAGGCGCGCGCGGCGCTACCGCTCGGCCGGGGCGGGCTGCCAGTTGCGGCGCTCGCGCCTGGGCGCGAGTTCGGTGTCGCCGCCCGCCTGCGGTGCTTGGCTTGAGGTCAGACTGCCGCCGTGAGTTTTTGAAACTGGTCGCGGGAAAGCGATTGGTGGTTCACCAGCGTCGAGAGCACCAACTGCTCGGAAACGTCGAAATGGCGGGCTGCTGCCGCGACGTCGTCCCTCTCGGGAATGTCGGTGTGCAGAAGCGCTTGCAACTCGCTGTAGGGGCAGAGAAGGCTCGCGCCAAACGCCCGCTGAAACTGTTGACGGGCTGTCTTGGACCGGGCGATCGGACCCAGGCGTCCCGGGCTGGCGTCGTCCCCGGCTGTGTAATAGAGGTCGCCGACCGTTCGTGCGAGCTCGAACCGCCGCCCTACTCGCCATTTCGATCGAAGCCCAACGCGATCGCCGGATGGCGTTCTGACCCGTATGGCATAGGCCAAGTTGCAAGCCGACGCGCTCTCAAATGGGTCGGAGGAGATTTCTAGGAGGTCCCGCAAGCCGGTATCGGCCAGCGGGCCGACCACGCCCATCCGCGCGCGCAAATCGCTGGCCAGCGCCTCTGCCGACTTCCAGGGGATAGCGTCGTCCCTGGCGATCCCTTGCCGGGCGACGAGCGGCAGGGCGACGAGCGTGCGCGCCGCCGCAAAATCGCACGCCAAGCCGTCCGCGCCCTGCGCAAATGCGATCCCCTGCTGGAGAATGTCGGCCGCGCGGGGTCCCGGAGCGGCGGACGCGGCTTCCTCGATGTCGGCCTCGGCAAAGGCTTTCGCCAACTCGCCCAGTTGCTCCATCAGCGATTCCGGCACCGTGTCCGGATCGAAGCCCAGGCGCGCCTCCAAGCGCCGCCAGGCCGAGATGTCGGGATCGCTGCGCTCTTCGAAGAGGGTGCCGATGGCGCGGCAGAGTGGCGAGTCTGCTGGCGCGGGAGCGTGGGCCATTTGCTTGAGGAAGCTATCGGTTCCGTGTTCGAAATCGCTCGCGGCAAGGGGAAGTTCCTCGATCTCGCAGAGGAACCTCACTGGCCCTACGACTCCAACCGGATCTGGCTTGGCGGAAACGACGACCCGGGAATCCTGCCCCCAAAGGAGCGCGTCGGGCCACGCGTAGTCGTTGCTGATCGAGCGGAGGCCATGGGCCAGCAGCCATGGTTCGGTGGCCCCCTCGCTGGGCATCGGCTCCCAGCGGAGCCGCCACCAATTTTCCGCGATCCACTGTGCTAGTAGTTCCGGAGGCGCGTAGAGATAATCCGAGGGTTCGGAAGCGCCAGGGCGCAGCAGCCGCGTGAGAGCCCGATCGCCGATGCGAACGGCGATGCCGGTAGGCTCCCTCTCCGTCGGCGGTCGAATTTCGATGTGGAAGGTCACTTCTTGAACCCGTAAAGTCCTTCGCACTTCGCCAGGGCGTCTTGGTTTCGCTTCTTCGGATGGCGTTCGACCCAATCCCTGAAGCGATCATAAACCATCCGCGCTATCGGCTTGTCGGGCAGCACCGGATAGCCGTGATATTGGAATTGCGTGGAGTTGGTGATGCGGCCCTCGAAGATCCAGCCGTTGTCACCGACCGCCCAAAGGACCCGTGGCGCTTCCGATTCCCAACTGTCGCCAACCAGTCCCGCCTTGATGCCGCGCTCCAGCCATGAGCGGACGTATTGGAGGTCGCTTGGGCCGAAACCAGCGTGCTTGTCGCAGAGAGTCTCGTCGCTGCGGGGCTGGTTGTAGAGGGGCAGCCCGAACTGCGGCGGGTTTCCCTTGTGTTTCGGACTGCCCTGATACGATGCTTTCTTCGCGAGCTGCGCGAGCTGGCCTTCGCTGGGCGCGGGGCTCATGAGCCGCAACGCCTTGTCTATTCGGACCCGGGGCTTGCGCACGGCGCCATCATAGCGCACCGCGGCCGGGATGCGGCGCTACCGCTCGGCCGGGGCGGGCTCCCAGTTGCGGCGCTCGCGGAAGGCGGTGGGCTCGTAGGTCTGGCCCCGCTGCAGCCGCCGCTGCTCGCGCCGGCTGGTCCACAGCAGCACCGGGCCCAGCAGCCCGCCCACTAGGCGGGTGGCGAAGCCGAACTCGCGCCCCATTTCCCGGCGCAGGGCGCGGATGGCGCCGCCGATGGCGGGGTTCTCCTCCCGCAGTTGCCGCTCCATCGCCCACAGCAGGCCGTAGTAGGCCTGGATGGAGCGCGTCTCGAAGCGGAAGCGCCGGCGCACGCGCGCGTCGGGGTCGTCCTTGTAGCGCTGCCAGCCCGCCAGCGTGGTGCGGCAGAGGCGGAACAGGCTGGGGCCGTTGCGCTCGAAGTCGCGCGCGAAGGCGGCGTTGAGGAAGCGGCTCGAATCCGGGCGCGAGATGGCGGCGTGCTGGAAGTTGAACTCGTGCTGGCCGTGGATGTCGGCCAGGTCGGCCTCCAGCAGCCGGCCCTGCGCCTCCATCTCGCGGTAGAGCGGGGTGCCCGGCACCGGGGTGTAGAGCATGAACTGGTGGAAGTCGGTCTCGTGCGCGGCGGCGTGCTCGATCTCCGCGCCGATGTTCTCCGGGGTGTGGTGCTCCAGGCCCACGATGGAGGAGCCCAGCACCTTGATGCCGTGCCGGCGCAGCTCCCGCGTCAGCGCCTGCGTGTCCTGCCCCTGGAGCTTGGCGTAGCCGGCCCGGGGCGACTCCAGCCCCATCCACACCCAGGAGATGCCGAGCTCGACCAGCTCGCGCATGCTGTACTTGCGGATGGCGTTGGCCGAGGAAAACACATAGAGCGACCAGGCCTTGCCCGTGGCTTTCATCCGCTCCAGCAGCTCCAGCGCGCGCTTGCGGTGCAGCAGGAAGTTCTCGTCCATCAGGAAGAACGACTGCACCTTCATGGCGGACTCCAGCTCGCACATCACCTGGAACAGCTCCTCGCCGGTCTTGTAGAAGTTGAGGAACTTCCCCTTGCCGCCGAAGAAGGCCGAGGTGGTGCAGAAGTTGCAGCCCAGCGGGCAGCCCACCGAGGGGATGACGGTGGCGGCGGTGCTGCCCGCCGGCGTGGGCACCTTGATGCCCATGGTGCGCAGGTCGAAGCCGGAGACGATGTGGGGGTGGCGGATGGGGGCGCCCACGTCCTCGCCCAGGAACGCGCGCATCCAGGCGATGCCGTCGCCGCGCACGATATGGTCGGCGTCAATCATCGCCTCGATGCCGGGAATGGCGCCGACGTGCCCCCCCACCACGATCGTCGCCTGCGGGGCGAGCTGGCGCACCAGCCGGCACATCTCCCGCACCTTGCCGACGTTGACGATGATGGAGGAGATGCCGACGATGTCGTAGCGGTGCGCGGCCAACTCCAGCGCGAAGGCCTCGCGGGTGGGGAAGTCGAGCAGGGTGGAGGGGGCGGCGAGGTTGGCCTGGATCATCATCAGGCCCCAGGAGCGGTGGAACATGCGCAGCGAGAACGAGCCCTGCGCCCGCGTCACCTGGTTGTGGTAGAGCTCCATGGGGTTGACGCGGCGGCTGCCGAAGGCGTCGTCCTGGGCGTAGGGGCCGAAGACCGAGCTCAGCAGGATGCGCGCGCCGGGGCCGCGGGGATGGACGTCCATGTGCCCACCTTAGCCCGCGCGCGCCGCCGGGGCGTGTAATAGTTTTGTCGGGTTTTCAGAAGCTGCGGCGGAACTGGTTGGCGCGCTCGAACTCCTCGCGCAGCGCCGGCTGGGTGAGGTTGCGGCGCAGATGGGCGAGGCGCTGCTCCAGCGCCAGCAGGGTGGCGGCGATGGCGGCGGGGTTGGTGTGGGCGATATCGCGCCACATGGAGAAGGGACTGGCGCCCAAGCGGGTCATTTCGCGCAGGGCGCGCCCGCCAACGTCGCGCAATTCGCCCAGCGAGCCGGCGGAGGCGCCAAAGCTGTCCTCGAGCAGCGCCGCCAGCGCGGTGCCCACCATCTGCGGCAGGTGGCTGGCCCAGGCGCAGAGCTCGTCGTGGCGGTCGGGGGCGACCTCCACGAGGCGGCTGCCCAGGCGCTCCACCCAGCCGCGCCACGCCGCCGCCAGGGCGGGGGCGGCGGCCTCGTTCGCGGGCGGGGCGAACAGCCACACCGCCCCCTGGAACAGTTGCGCGTCGGCCGCGGCCGCCCCCTGCACCTCCTTGCCCGCCATGGGATGTCCGGGCAGGAACGCCGCCCGCCCCGGCCCCGGCTCGGGTCCAGGGAAAAGCGCGGCGGCGCGTTCGCAGATCAGGCGCTTGGTGCTGCCCACGTCGGTGACCAGTTGGCCGGGGCCGAGCGCGGGCGCCAGCTTCTCCATCCAGTCCAGGATGGCGAACACCGGCGTGGCCAATACGATCACGTCGCTGGCGCGCGCCGCGGCGAGCGGGTCGGCGGCGACCGCGTCCACCGCGCCGCGCCGCTGGGCGAGGGCGGCCTCGGCGGGATCGCGGTCCCAGCCCGTGATCGGGCCGGCGAAGCCCTGGGCGCGCAGCGCCAGCCCGATCGAGCTGCCGATCAGGCCGGTGCCGATCAGGGCGATGCGCTCGATCGCGCCGGCGCTCATGCCGGCGCCCGCTCGCACAGCAGCATCCAGGAGGTGGGCGCGGGCTTCAGCGAGGCGCGAGCACAAGCGGGACGCGCGCCGCAGGCGCGCTGGGGCCCGCGCCCGCCAAAGGACCTTCGCCCCCAAAGGACCTTCGCCCCCAGGTGCTGCTGGTAGAACTCCAGGGCGGCGCGGCAGTTGCCGCCATCATTGCGATAGGTGTTCAACTTCATGGGGCAGAGCCTCCCTTCCGGCGCACGATGATCATTTTACGCGCTGAGGCAGGCAGGCCGCCCGGGGGGCGGGACGCCTGCGGGCAGCGGTAGACTGGAGCTGTGGTTTTTGAGTGGCACGCAGCCAAGGCAGGCGCCAACTTCAAGAAGCACGGCGTGTTGTTTGAGCAGGCGGCAACCGTTTTCTTGACACCTTGGCTTCGACGTTCCCCGACCCCGACCATTCCGGAGAAGAGGGGCGGGAAATCACGGTCGGCTACACGGCTTGGCAGCAAGTCGTTTCGCGGGGGTCGCGCCGCTTTGCCTGCTGGCAAAATCGGCGCGAAAGGCTGCGAACCGGGGTCCCCAGAACCCGCTTCGGGTTCTGGGGTGGTCGTAATTCCGCAGGGGCAGACGCGCCAGTGGCGCGTCTGCGCCCCCGGGAAGCGAATTGGGCGCGGCCCCCCTGGCAGTGAAGCAGCGCAGCGCCGACTTGGGGCCATGGGGCCCCCGAGTCGGCGCGAGCACGCCGCCCCGCGCGGTGACAGCGGGGCGGCTCACAAGCGGGACGCGCGCCGCACCGGCCCGGCGCGGCTACAGCCGGGCCGGGCCGGCGCGCTGGGGCCCGCGCCCACCATTGGAAAAGGGGATCCATGAGCTCTGGTTCAGAACGGGTGCAAGCGGCCATCGCGCGGCTGGGATTCGAGCACCGCGTGGTGGTGCTGGCCGAGACCGCGCGCACCGCCCAGGACGCCGCCCAGGCGCTGGGCTGCGCGGTGGCGCAGATCGCCAAGTCGCTGGTGTTCCGGGGGGCCGACTCCGGCCGCCCGGTGCTGGTGATCGCCAGCGGCGTCAACCGCGTCAACCAGGCGGCGGTCGCCGCGTTGGTGGGCGAACCCATCGAGAAGGCGGACGCCGACTTTGTGCGCGCCCAGACCGGCTTCGCCATCGGCGGCGTGCCGCCCCTCGGGCACGCCACGCCGCTGCGCACGCTGCTCGACCTCGACCTGCAGCAGCATGAGGAGCTGTGGGCGGCTGCCGGCACGCCCCACGCCGTCTTCCGCCTCGCGCCCGCCGAGCTGCAGGCCATGACCGCGGGCGAGTGGGTGGTGATCGCCTAATCCGGCTTGCTACAATCATCTTCCGGTGCGCCATCTCGCCAAATTTCCGATGGTGGCCGTGTTGCTGCTGCTGGCCTTGGCCGCTCCCCGGCTGTGGGCGCAGGGGCCGCCGTTCCAGACCGACGACCCGGTGCCGGTGGACCTGCACCATTACGAGTTCTACATCTTCGGCGGCGCCGACGGCACCCCGGTGGAGATGGACACCACCGGCCCTGCGTTCGAGTTCAACTGGGGCGCGCTGCCGCGGGTGCAGCTCCACGCCATCCTGCCCCTGGGCGCGGCCGCGCCGGCCGGCGGACCCGTCACCTTCGGCCTGGCCGACTCCGAGCTCGGCGCCAAGATTGCCTTCTTCAAGGAGACCAAATACCTGCCGCAGATCGGCAGCTTCACCATGTTCGAGATCCCGACCGGCAGCTACGCCCGCGGGCTGGGCATCGGCAAGGTCTGGTACCGGCTGCCCCTGTGGCTGCAAAAGAATATCGGTCCCTGGCTGCTCGACGGCGGCGGCGGCTACACCCTGGTGCCGCAGACCGGCTTCCGCAACTTTCCCTACGGCGGCTTCCTGTTGAAATACACATTCGGCGAGCGGCTGGAGCTGGGCGGCGAGGTGTTCGCCCACGGCGCCGAGGGGCCGGCGGCGCCGCAGACCATGGCCTCGACCCTGGTGGACATCGGCGGCGTGTACCATTTCAAGCACAACCCCAACCAGCAGCTTCTGCTGTGCTACGGCCACAGCGTGGCCGGCCAGACCGAGAACTACGCCTACGTCGGCCTGTACTGGACCTGGGGCAAGGACCAGGGCTCCAGCCCGTCGGCGCCGCCGGCGTTCCTGGGGCAGGCCGCCGGCCCTGCCCTGCTGCGCTGAGCGGGCTCCGCCGCCCTCCCCTGGCGGCAGCGTGCCGGGAATCGAAGCCACGGCGCTGAGCGACCATCGGGAGCGACCTGAGTCAGGTGTGGAGTATCCACCTCGCAGAAAACGCTTGCGCCCGCAGGGGATTTGTGGGACCATCCGGGGCGATACCCAACAATAGGGTGGATCATGCTTGGAGAGCTTGGGGATCCACCCGGGTTTTTGTTGCCGCGAAGTCGTCGCTCATAGGGAGAGGCCCGCCGCCATGTTCCAAACACGTCACGTTCTGCTGTTTTCCTGCCTTTCCTTGGCCGCGATGGCGGCGTTCGCGCAGGCGCCCGCGCCCAGCGCAGCCGCGCCGGGGTCCGCGCCAATCGAAGCCCTGCGGTGGCGCAACGTGGGTCCTTTCACCGGCGGGCGCGTCACCACCGTGGCCGGCATTGCCGGCCAGCCCAATGTCTTTTACATGGGCACGGCCGGCGGGGGCGTCTGGAAAACCGAGGATTACGGCAATAGCTGGGCGAACATTTCCGACAAGGACTTCAAGACCGGCAGTATCGGCGCCATGGCGGTCGCGCCCTCCAATCCGAAGATCATCTATGTCGGCTCGGGCGATTCCGCCCCCCGCAACACCGTCCTGACCGGGGATGGGATGTACAAGTCCACCGACGGCGGCAAGCACTGGGCCTCCATCGGGCTGGGCGACACCCACATGATCAACTGGATCCTGGTGGATCCGCAGAATCCCGACGTCGTGTACGTGGCCGCGCTGGGCCATTTGTTCGCGCCCAATCCGGAGCGCGGGGTGTTCAAGACCACCGACGGCGGCAAGAGCTGGAAGAAGATTCTGTTCGTCAACAACGACACCGGCGCGATCACCATGGCGATGGATCCCTCCCATCCCGACGTGGTGTACGCGGCGATGTGGCAGATGTCCCGCACCCACTGGACCTTTTCGAGCGGCGGGCCGGGCAGCGGCATCTACAAGACCACCGATGGCGGGGCCACCTGGACCAACCTCTCGCACCGCCCCGGGCTGCCGAGCGGCATCTTCGGCAAGGTGGGCATCGCGGTGGCGCCGAGCGATCCCCAGGTCGTGTACGCGCTGATTCAGGCGGATTACAAAGGCCAGGCGGGCGGCTTGTTCCGCTCCGACGATGGGGGCCAGAGTTGGCGCCTGATCAACAACAGCATGGATATTACGCAACGCGCGTTCTATTACATGTATGTGTATGTGGACCCCAAGGACCCCAACACCATCTACCTGCCCAACGTCGGCGTCTACGTCTCCCGCGACGGGGGCAAGAAGCTGACCGCGCTGCATCCGCCGCATGGCGACAACCACGTCTTCTGGATCAACCCGAACAACCCCCAAATCTTCATCGAAGGCAACGACGGCGGCGCGACGGTCACGCTGAATGGCGGCAAGGCCTTCAGTTCCGAGAGCAACCAGCCGACCGGACAGTTCTACCACGCCAATCTCGACGATCAATTCCCGTTCCACATTTACGGCGCGCAGCAGGACCGCAGTTCGAACGAGGGGCCGAGCGCCGCGGTGGGCGGGAGCATGCCGCCGGTTTGGACGACGGTGCAAGGCGGCGAGATGAGCTGGGTGGTGCCCACGCCCGGCCAGCCCTGGATCACCTACGGCAGCGGGTATTACAGCATGGAATTGAAGGAGAATCGCCGGACGGGCATTGCCAGCAATGTGAGCCCGTGGCCCGAGTACAAGTTTGGCCTGGCGGGGTCCAAGATCAAGTACCGCTATGGCTGGAATCATCACCCCGTGGTGTTTGCCCCGCACAACCCCAAGGAGCTGTTGATGGGGGCGAACGTGCTGTTCGAGACCCTCGATGGCGGCATCCACTGGAAGGCGATCAGCGGGGATCTCACCCGCAACGACAAGAGCAAGCAGGCGCGGCCGGGCGGGCCGATCAGCGCGGATGTGACCGGCGAGGAGATGTTCGACACCCTGTCCTCGATCGCCTTTTCCCCACTCACCGACAATGTCATCTGGACCGGTTCCGATGACGGCCTGGTGCATGTGACCACCGATGCCGGCGCCACCTGGAGCCAGGTGCGCCCGCCGGCGCTGCCGACCTGGTCCACCATCACCTGCATCGAACCTTCCGCCACCGACGCGGGCACGGCCTTCGTGTCGGCCAGCCGGTTTGACTGGGATGATTTCCACCCCTATGTGTACAAGACCACCGACTACGGGAAGACCTGGTCGGAGATCACCACCGGCCTGCCGCAAGACCAGTACGTCGAGAGCGTGCGGCAGGATCCGAACCAGCCCAATCTGATGTTCGCGGGCACCAGCGCCACTGTGTACTTCAGCCTCAACGGGGGCCAGCAGTGGCAGCCGCTGGGCCTCAACCTGCCGGCGGTGCGGGTGAGCGACGTCGAGATTCAGCCCCAGCAGCATGCGGTTGTGCTGGCCACCTTCGGGCGCGCCTTCTGGGTGCTGGACGACCTGTCGTTCCTCGAGCAATTGGGCAGCGCCCCGGCGGGTGACGCCGCGGGCGACGGCCCCTACCTTTTCAAACCCCAGCCGGCCTGGCTGACCGCGGCCGGCCGGGGCGGGTTTGGCGGGCGCGGAGCAGGACCCCAGAACCGTGCCTCCGGAGCCACGGTGTTTTACCGCCTGCCGGCCGACTACAACGGCAGCACGCCGGTGAAGCTGAGCTTTGCCGACGCCAGCGGCCACTTGGTCGCCAGCGTCACCCTCCCGCAAAAGCCCGCCCCGAGATCCCCGTTCGGAGGGCCGGCGCCCAGGGCGGCCAAGCTCCATCCCGGGATGAACCGGTTCCAATGGAATCTGCGCTACCCGAATGCGGTGGATGTGAAGGGCATCTTCAACACCGGCTTTTCCGCCGCTGTGCCCGTCGGCCCGGAGGTGGTGCCGGGCACCTACTCGGTGACCCTGACCTATGGCCAGACCACGCGCAAGCAGCCGCTGGTGGTCACGCTCGACCCGAGGTTGCACACCACCCAGGCGGAACTGCAGCAGCGTTTCGATCTGCTGATGCGGCTGAACGACGCCGTGAACCGGCTCGATACCAACCTCAACCAGGCCATTGACGCCCGCGCCGCCCTGGAGAAGGCCAAGGCCGGGGCCGGCGGGAACGCGCCTGGCGCTCAGGCGCAAGCGGCCCTGGACCGCCTCAACCGGGATATAGACAATCTGGTGGATCTCAAGATCCAATCCGGTGAAGGCGCACTGGTGTATCCCCCCCGGCTGCGCTCTTGGTTGTCCGCCATTACCTCCCAGGTAAGCATGGCGCTGGTGGCGCCCACGCCCGCCATGGTGCAGGTGGCGGACGGTTACATCCAGCAAGCCGGTGCCGCCGTCCCGCGCCTGCAAGCCGACGTGGCCGCCGCCAACCAGGTGCTGAAGCACTGAAGCGCCGTTAATAGCAGCGCGAGCCCAAGCGGGAGGTGGCTCGCGCCGAGGGTAGCGGGACGCGCGCCACAGGCGCGCTGTGGACGGCGCCAGGCGAAGCAGCGCTGGGCAGCGTCTGGTACAGGCACGGAAAGCCCTCGGCCTCGGCCAGCGGGAGTACGCGAGCCACCTTGGGGTCGCCTGGCGGAAGCTCGCGGAATGGGAGCGCGGGCTCCGGCAACCGCAGGGCAACGTTGCCGCCGCGGCGGGGGGCCTGGTTGCCAACTCCCTCGTCCTCCATTCGGCAACATCGTTCGGCGTCGCCTTGCCTAGCTCCGGAAGCGCCCTCGTGATGGAAATGCCCAACTGCGCGTAAACGCCGCTATGCGGAGTCCTTTGGGCGAGTGGCTTTTACGCCTTTGAGCAAGCCAACGCCGGCGAGGACAATGGCAAGCACAACGACCCAGTGCTCGGGAAGGTGCATCAGGTGGGCGCCGTAAGCCAGTCCGGCGATCATGATCGCGAAGCCAACGAGATAAAGTGCGAACGACATAATCTTTCCTCAGCGCCTCTTCGGCCATTGAACTGCGCATGCGCCCGTACACGCCTGACAGCACATTTTCGATTTCCTTCGTGCTTCCAGCCAATCCTCTCGCATCAAGCCAGCCGGGTCTGCACAAAAACGGATAACGTACGCTAAATTTCGCACATTTGAAAAGACCTGGGCTGGCCTGGTACAAACAGCGCTGGCGCCCCTGGCAGGGGGCGCCAGCCAAACCAACCAGAACAGGAGACCAGCATGGCGCAAGATCAAGAACCGGTCAAGGCCGGGGGTGTGATTCAGATTGA
>Ga0307373_10012551_pt1 | contig 12010 bp, 11 predicted proteins | sample OX2MG_FD_202534 | JGI IMG/M metagenome (GOLD analysis project Ga0307373, IMG submission 202534) | Soil microbial communities from Risofladan, Vaasa, Finland - OX-2 | ecosystem: Environmental > Terrestrial > Soil > Coastal area > Acid sulfate soil | place: Finland: Risofladan, Vaasa | collected...
TGCCGTAGGTGACGTCGGCGTGGTAAGCGTTGCGCCGCTCTTCGTCGTCCAGGTCATGGACAATCACCCCCACGCTCAGGCCCAGCAGGCGGTAAATGGGTCCCATCCAGGCGGCGTCGCGCTTGGCTAGGTAATCATTCACGGTGATCACATGAACGCCCTTGCCTTCGAGCGAATTTAGATACACGGGAAGCGTGGCCACCAGCGTCTTGCCCTCGCCGGTTTTCATTTCCGCGATCTTGCCCTGATAGAGCACCATGCCGCCAATCAATTGCACGTCAAAGTGGCGCATGCCGAGGGTGCGGCGGCCGGCTTCGCGGCATAGCGCGAAGGCTTCGGGCAGAATGCCATCAATCGTCTCACCGGCCGCCAACCGCTGCTTGAACTTGGCAGTTAAGGGTGGAAAGTCCGTGTCCGCGAGTTTCTGCATTTCCGGCTCCAGCCGGTTGATGGACTCCACCCGGGCTTCGAGTGCCTTCAACTCGCGGTCGTTCTTGGTGCCGATGACCTTGCCCAGCGCGATTTCAAAGAATCTACTTCCCATGTGTCTCCAATGATTAGAAGCCGAAGCTGTCCCTCTTATCCATTCTAGGGTTGGTTTGGAGGATTAGCAAGCCGTGCGCTTCCCCCTGGCCTTCTGGCTCGGTAGTGACTCAGTTTGATATTTCCTGACATGGTTCGCCGCCGTCATCCCCGCGAAAGCGGGGATCCATGTCAGAGACGAGCCTTTTTTCTGCACGAGTTCAGAATGCCACTCCGATTTGCGGACTGGATTCCCGCCTTCGCGGGAATGACGGGAAACGAATACACTGATAAAGAATCGCCAAACTGAGTCACTACCCCTGGCCCGGGTGCGCGACATAAAAGTGGGAGCACTGGCCCGAAGTCCGCTGGTGATATGCCGGATGTGCGTGTAAGTGCTTGATTTTACGAACCAGCGATGAATCTGTAGATGCGAACCTGTCTGAGCGTAGGCCGTACTCAAAGGTATCGATCTGCCGCCCGGCTTCGTTCCTTGCTAGCCCTACAGCGTAGCGGGGGATTCAATGGCGTCTGTGCGTATCACCTACGCGAAGATAACGCTGATTTTTCAGTCACTTGGCCAAAGCTATCACTTTTATGTCGCACACCCCCTGGCCCCAATCGATTGACAACATTTTCCCGCGCAGCATAGTATCGATATTGGCCAATTTTCAGGCATTCAACTCAACCCGAGGCGCAGTGGACGATCCGATACAGACCCAGTGCGGCTCGTTGCGCCAGGCCATCGACGAAGCCGTAAACGTCACAGTTCTGACCGGGGCGGGTATCTCCGCGGAAAGCGGCGTGCCCACCTTTCGCGGCAAGGACGGCCTGTGGCGCAACTTTTCTGCTGGGGAACTGGCCACGCCGGGAGCTTTTGGCCGCGATCCGCGCCTGGTGTGGGAATGGTATGACTGGCGGCGGTCCATTGTGAAGCAGGCCCAGCCCAACCCCGGGCATTTTGCCTTGGCGGAGCTCCAGCGGCGCAAGACCGGCGGCAATGGCAAGACCACCGCTTTCACGCTGATCACTCAGAACGTGGACGGATTGCACGACCGCGCCGGGAGCGAGCAACCCTTGAAGCTGCACGGCGACCTGTGGTACCTGCGCTGTGTGGAGTGCAGCAAGATTGAAAAGAATGAGGATGTGCCGCTGCGTGAGCTGCCTCCTCGCTGTGCCTGTGGCGGGCTGATCCGCCCGGCGGTGGTGTGGTTCGGTGAGCCCTTGCCGGAAATTGAATGGGATTTAGCCAACAAGGCCAGCGAGCGCGGCGGCATTTTCATGGTGGTGGGCACTGCCGGCGTGGTGTATCCGGCGGCGGGACTTGCCGGCGTGGCCTACGGCAAGGGCGCGAAGCTGGCGGTGATCAATCCGGAGCCGACGCCGCTTGACCATCTCGCCCAATGGGTGCTGCGCGGCCCGGCGGGAGAGATTCTGCCGAGGCTGGTGTAATCCCAATACTGTTCAGATCAGCGAACATCCCGTAGGGGCGACCCTTGTGGTCGCCCAGGGGCGGGCACAAGGCCCGCCGCTACGAAGTTCTACACAACCCTCATGGCGAAATCAGCCTATCTCGAATGTTCCTCCGGCATCAGCGGCGACATGTGCCTGGCCGCTTTGATTGATGCGGGAGTGAGCGCGGACGGCCTTCTGCGCGAACTGCGGAAGATCCCCATTGGCGAGTTTGATTTCAAGGTCTCTCGCGTCAGCCGCTCGGGCATTACCGCAACTCACGTGGAAATCACCTCGCCGGAGAAGCAGCCGGAGCGCCACCTTCATCATATCGAGAAGATTCTCGCCGCGAGCGAGCTTCCGCCCACGGTAAGAGAGAAAGCGGCGCTCATCTTCCGCCGCCTTGCGGAAGTCGAGGGCGCAATTCACGGCAAGCCGCCCCAGTCCATCCACTTTCACGAGGTGGGCGCGGTGGATGCGGTGTTGGACATTGCCGGCGCGTGCCTGGGTTTCGAGATGCTGGAGATTGACGAATTGCGATGCTCGGCGCTGAATGTGGGCAGCGGGCGGGTGCAGGCGGCGCACGGTTCGCTCCCCGTCCCCGCTCCCGCCACCGCGGAGTTGCTGAAAGGCGCGCCAGTGTATTCCTCGGGAATCGAGGCGGAGCTGGTGACGCCGACCGGCGCCGCGATCGTGACCGCGTTTGCGAAGAGCTTCGGCCCCATGCCACCACTCAAGGTGGAGTGCATTGGCTATGGCGCGGGCACCAGGGATTTCCCCGGGCATCCGAATGTGGTGAGGCTATTCCTGGGCGAAAGCCTGATGGCTTCTGAAGCGGCGGCGGGCGGGGAAATCGTCTCTGTCATTGAGGCCGATGTTGACGACATGAGCCCGCAGCTTTATGGCTATTTGGCGGAACGAGCCTTCGCGGTCGGCGCTCTGGATGTGACCTGCGGATCAGTTCAGATGAAGAAAAACCGCCTGGGCCTTCACATTTCGATTCTTTGCCTGCCGGAACGCGCTGAGGCTCTTGCCGCGCTCGTCTTCGAGCAGACCACTACCATTGGCTTGCGGATTCACGAGGCCCGCCGCAAGACGTTGGCTCGCGAGTGGGCGACCGTTGAAACGCCCCATGGCGCGGTGCGCATGAAAGTGGCAAGTTGCAATGGACGGGTGATGAACGTGGCGCCCGAATACGAGGATTGCCGGCGGCTGGCGGAGGAAAAGGCCGTGCCGCTGAAGCAGGTGATGGTGGATGCACTTGCCGCGTATCAAGCCCGGAAGTAGGGGCGGCCCTGGTGGCCGCCCGCCACCGGACGGGGAGAGAGTCCGCTATGCGGGTGGGCACAAGGCCCGCCCCTACGTCGTGTATTCATGATTTGGAGCAAGCCTGATGGATGTCACGCAACAAAAACCTAAATTCTACCTCACCACGCCGATTTACTATCCGAACGCCCGCCCTCATGTGGGTTCGGCCTACACCACCATCGCGTGTGATGCCATCGCCCGCTATAAGCGGATGTGCGGCTATGACGTGGTGTTCCTCACCGGCACGGATGAGCACGGCGAGAAGCTTCAGCGAGCAGCGGATGCTGCTGGCGTTCCGGTCGAGGAATTCGTCGCCGAAAAGCGCGAATTGTTCAAGAACTTGTGGCGGACGCTCGGGATCAGTGAATACCGCTTTGTCCACACGTCGCAGAATCCCGATCACGTTAAGGCCGTCCACTGGATGATCCGGCAAGCTGATAAGGCGGGATACATTGAAAAGAAGAAATATGAGGGGCGCTACTGCATTTTTGACGAGCGCTATGTCTCCGACAGTCCCGAACCTGCCGACTGTGACATCTGCGGAAGGCCGGCGGAATTGATTCGCGAGGAAAATTATTTTTTCAAGCTTTCAGCGTTTCAGGACCGTTTGCTGAAGCACTATGAAGAGCATCCCGAGTTCGTTCTGCCAAGCTACCGCATGAACGAAGTGGAAAGCTTCGTCAAAAGCGGGCTGCGCGACATTTCGATCAGCCGCAGGCGACTCAAATGGGGCATTCCCTGGCCGGACGATCCTGATCAGGTGGTTTATGTGTGGTATGACGCGCTCACCAGCTATCTGACTGGAATCGGATTCCGGGGCGACGAGCGCAGCAAGGACTTCGAGAAATACTGGATGGGCGCGGAAGGGCCTGCAGAAGTAGTCCACATGATCGGCAAGGACATCATTCGCTTCCATGCCGTCTATTGGCCTGCTTTTCTCATGGCGGCCGGCCTGCCTTTGCCGAAAACCATCTTCGCCCACGGATGGATTTATTACGAGCGGGACAAGATGAGTAAGTCCAAGGGCAACGTAGTTTATCCCGAGCCTACTGTCCAGGCGCTCGACGAGATGGGTGCTCCGGGTAATGACGCGCTGCGCTACTACCTGCTGCGCGATACGCCCTTCGGACAGGACGGGAGTTTTTCGTACGACGGGCTAATCGACCGGTATAACTTTGATCTGGCCAACGATTTAGGCAACTTAGCGAACCGCACGATAACGATGATCCAACGGTACGCCCAGGGGAGGATTCCGCGCCGACAGGACGCTGACCGAAGCCAGAAAGTGCCGGTACTTCGGGAGTCTCTCTACGGCCTGTTGAAGGACTTTCGGCGGCACATCGACGGCTGCGACCTGTTCCGGGCTCTTGCGGGTGTGTCCGGCGTGGTGGGCGATCTCAACAGCTTCCTCAATTCAAGCGAGCCTTGGGCCCTTGCAGCATCGATCAAGCGCTCTCCCTTTCCGCCTCCCGGGTTTGACGTCCGCCAGCCAGACGAGGAGCCGCGGTCCGCCGCAGAGGACGAAACCGGGCAACAATTGCTGAACGAAAGCCTTTATGTCACGGCGGACGTTTTGCGGTGTGCTGCTGTACTGCTTTCGCCTTTCATGCCCGTAGCCTCGCAACGCCTGTGGGAGCAGCTAGGCTGCGAGGGCAGCATTGCGGGTCAAAGGCTAGATGATTTGCAGTGGGGCCAACTCAAACCTGGCACAAAGGTCGGCAAGCCGGAACCCATCTTCCCGCGCCTTGACAAAGAGAAAACCCTGGTCCGCCTGCGCGAACTCGCCGAAGCTGACCGCGCGCATGAGCGAGCTGTAGCGCCGGTCTATGACTGGCGACCAGAAACGGCGAAAGGGGTAATTGCGGAAAATCAACCTCAAACTCCGGAGCACACTGCAGCCACTTCGCCAACTCCGCCAGCTCAACCTCCGTTGCAACCGGCAACACAACAAGCTCCAACCACAACGGAGAGCAAAATCACCATTGAGGACTTCTCCAAGGTCGAAATGCGCGTGGGACAGGTGGTTTCGGCGGAAGCGATTCCCGGTGCGAAGAAACTCCTGAAACTAATGGTGGATATTGGTACGGAAGTGCGGCAGGTGTGCGCTGGAATCGCCGAATATTACCAGCCTGCCGAACTCGTAGGCCTGAAGATTGTGCTGGTGGCGAATCTCGCGCCGCGCAAGCTGCGCGGGGTGGAATCAAACGGCATGGTGGTGGCGGCCTCGGTGGGCGAAAATGGCCGTCCGGTACTGGCCACATTTAAGGAAGACGTGCCGAACGGCACCCGCTTAAAATGACGTCCGTGGTCAGTTGTCCGTTGCCATCGTCGGATGCCACTTGTGGAGAAGACACAGTTTGAAGAATTGAGGGTTTATCAATTGGCGGGCAAGTTGGCAGACATAGTTTGGTCTGTCGTCCGCAAATGGGATCTGTTTGCCCGGGACACCGTTGGAAAGCAGATCATTCGTTCCGCCGACAGTATCGGCGCGAACATCGCGGAAGGTTGTGGGCGGGGCAGCTATCAGGATAACAGAAGGTTCGTGAGAATCGCCCGTGGCTCGTTGAATGAGACGAAGCACTGGTTGCGGCGGGCCTGCAATCGCGGTCTTCTCGACCAAGACTCGCTCAACACAATCAAGCCGCTCGTTCGAGAGCTAGGTCCAAAACTCAACGCGTATCTAACGTCTATCGGCCCGGGTGAAGATCATCGCGCAAGGGACCACAAGCGAATTGAGCACTCAACTGACTCCTGACAACGGACAACGGACCCTACTGGTCGATTCGCACTGCCACATTGCCGGGCCGGAGTTTGATGAGGACCGCGAAGCCGTCATTGAGCGGGCGTGGGCGGCGGGCCTTTGTTATCTGTTGGTGATCCCCAGCGGCGAGCCGGAACACCTTGGCGAGGCCCAAGCGCTGGCTGAAAAGCACGATGGAATCTATGCCGCCGCCGGCATCCATCCGCACGAAGCCCAAAAGACCGCAGACGGCGATTTCGAGAGCCTTGAAAAGATTGCCGCGCGGCCCAAGCTCGTCGCCATCGGCGAGATCGGGTTGGACTATTACTACGATCACTCGCCGCGAGAGGCGCAGCAGGAAGTGCTCAAGCGGCAACTCGAATTAGCGCATCGTGCTTCGCTGCCGGTGATCATCCATTGCCGCGACGCCTGGCCGGATTTTCGGCGGATTATGAAGGAGTTCTTGGGCCGGAGTCGAGCGAATGGCTCCGGCACCAACAGCGAATGGCGGGGTGGAATTCTCCACTGCTTCACGGGAACGCTGGAGGATGCGTCCGAACTGATGGAGATGGGATTCATGGTTTCGTTCGCGGGGAACATAACCTTCAAGAATGCAGGGCCTCTGCGCGATGTGGCCCGGCAAATTCCGTTGGACCGGCTGTTGGCTGAAACCGACTGCCCTTTTCTCTCCCCCGTGCCGTTTCGCGGCCAGCGCAATGAGCCCATGCGCGTGCGCGAGGTTACGATGCAACTGGCCGGGCTGCACGGTTTAAGCGAAGAGGAGATAGGTGCGAATTTAGTCAGGAACTTTGAGCGGTTTTTCAGTTTATAGCGCGGAGTTGACGCGCCTCTGCTGCAAACGGCAGTGGGTCAGTTTGTTGTAGCGGCGGTCTCTGACCGGCGGATTTTATTTTTCAACAGCTTTCGGCGGTCAGAGACCGCCGCTACCGCCGCCAAACCGCCAAACTTCCGGCTTCACATAGGCTGCCTTTTATGGGACGATGAAGAGACTTGACGCGGGCGCGGAACTCGCCGGGCGAAGACGCAATGAATCCAAAGATGAACCCCACAACGGAAAATCCCCGTCTAGAAGCCCTGAAGGACCCAAAGGCACGGGAGATTTTTGAGTTGGTGCGACCTGAGCTTGCCCTGGTTGAAGAAGAGCTTCGGCGCCAGAGTGTTTCCACCGTCCAGGCCATCACCGAAATTGGCCAATACCTTCAATCGAGCGGCGGCAAGCGGCTGCGTCCGGCGCTGGTGGTGCTGGCGTCAAAGCTTTGCGGCTACGAAGGGGCAGCGGCCATCCGCCTGGGGGCCGTGGTGGAGTTGATTCACACGGCCACGTTGGTGCATGACGATATTATTGATGAAGCTGGCCTGCGCCGCGGCCGACCCTCCACCAACTCGCGTTGGGGTAACCACACCAGCGTGCTGGCCGGCGACTGGCTCTACATGCAGGCCTTCAACATTGCATTGGCAGAGCGCAATTTCCGCATTCTGGACATCCTCATCGGCGTGACGCAAGTGATGGTGGAAGGCGAACTGATCCAGATGGGCCAGTTGAAGCGGATAGACCTGAATGAGGACGATTATCTGGAGCTGGCCTACCGCAAGACGGCCTGCCTGTTTTCCGCGTGTCTGCGGATGGGCGCGTTGCTGGGAGGTATGGGCGAGGAGTACGAGATTCGGCTGGGTTCCTTTGGCGCCAATCTGGGCCTGGCTTTTCAGGTGATCGATGATATCTTGGACTTTACTTCCTCGGAGGAATTGCTGGGCAAACCTATTGGCAGTGATCTGCGTGAAGGCAAGGTCACGTTGCCGCTCATCTATCTGCTGCCCCAGTGCCGGCCGGAGGAGGCTGAACGGATTGCCCTGGTGCTTCAGGAAGGCGGTTTTCAATCCGTGCAATTTTCCGAAATTTCCGAAATGATCGATCGCTACGAAGTGTTGGATGCCGCCCGGGCCAAAGCTCGGCACTTTGCGAAGCTGGCCCAGAGCTCACTTGTGGGTTTCCCGGATTCGCCCTATAAAGACGCACTCCAATCGCTGGCCCAATTCACTGTGGAACGGCAATTTTAGCCGCTGGGGTTTGTAATCACTCTGTGCGGCTTCAGGATGGCGGGCAGTTCTGCGCGGGATGCGAAACTGGCGGATCAAATATCCAGCAGCGTTTGGACCGCATGGGCCGTTTCAAAGACAAGGTTGGGGGTGCATTGCGGAAATGCACCGAGTTATCGCTAAACGCTCCAGAGTTGATCATCTTCCATGAAGCCCAACCGCGAAACTGAGATCAAGCTGCCGGTCGAAAACCCGCGCTCCATGCAGCGCAAGCTGATCCAGGCGGGATTCAAGCGCGTCAAGCCCCGCCAGTTTGAGAGGAACTTGCTGTTTGACTTTCCCGACCGCAGGCTATATAAATCACGGTGTCTGCTGCGGCTCCGGTTCACCAATGGAGATAGCTTGCTGACCTTCAAAGGCCCGCCGCGCCTCTCCAAGTGGTATAAGGTACGCGACGAAAGCGAGACCTCAATCGAAGCGGGTGAACAACTGCGGGCCATCCTGGAATCAATAGGGCTGAAGGTTTTCTACCGGTATGAGAAATACCGTACTACCTTCGCGCCCTGCTCGCGTTCAAAGTTCGGCGGCTCGGCCACCGTGGTGTTTGATGAGACGCCGGTGGGTAATTTCCTGGAACTGGAAGGCCCGGAGCTGTGGATTCTGACCACGGCGCGCAGGCTGGGCTTTGACACGAAGGACTTTATTACCTCAAGCTATGCCTCGCTCCACCGCCAACTCTGGAAAATGCGCGGCCGGGAGCCGGAAGACATGATTTTCCGCAAACGCAAATCGTGATTGGGTTTGGGAGTGGCATGAGCTATAATGAATCAGCGGCAGGGCTATGCATCGAATTTTCTGATTAGCCAAGGCAGGAGGTTGCATGTTTGACGGTTTGTTTCAACCCATTCACCTGATCTTTATTCTGGTCATTGTCCTGATCATTTTCGGCCCCGGCAAGTTGCCGGATTTGGGCCGGGGATTGGGCAAAGGCATCCGGGAGTTTAAGGAAGCCATGAAAGGCGGCCTGAGTCCTTCCGACGATAAGAAGCCGGATGAGAAAAAGGTCTGACCGGGTCCTCCAGGGAAGCTCTTGCGGCGTGTGTGATTTTCAGACCTACTTCGACGCTTGAGTTTCTCGCGGCGTGACCTTGCGACGGCTGTGTCTGGGCGAGCCATGATATTCTGTCTGCCGCCGAAATTGGCCGCCAGCACGAGTTTCCCAAACTATCCATTGACCGCTCAGTTACCTGCATGTTATAAATTTGGTTCGCTTCAAGGTTTTGCCAGTCAATCGATCGTCCCCGCCATTCCTCGGTAGCTCAATGGTAGAGCATTCGGCTGTTAACCGAAGGGTTCCAGGTTCGAGTCCTGGCCGAGGAGCCAACCTTTAACTATCCCCAAACAATTTCACGTAAAGGCTACTTTGAAGCTCCAGCGCTTGCTCGTATCGAAGCACGCTTACTGGATTGGGTTCGCTGGGATCACCCAATGGCGGGGGCGCAGCGGCAACACTGGGGATTGCACCCAGCCTTTCCAATGCTACGAGTGCTGCGCCTCGGCTGGTGGCTTCGTTTTCAAGGCACGGAGTAACAGGGCAAGCCAGCGCATCCGCCATCATCTGCGTCCAGGCAGGCGAGTACAGCAAGGCGCCGCCGCTGGCGATGATTTGTTGGGGCGCGCCCAAGCTGTGCTTCAGAATGTCATAGATCAGCCGGAAGCGAAGCGCGACCGCTTCAAGCGAGGCGCGCAGAATCTGGATGGAGGACGTTTCCGAACCAAGACCGATCAGAGCGGCGCGCGCATCACCCCTCCAGCCGGGCGAACGCTCGCCGGCGAAGAGCGGCAGCACGGTCAGCCCATGGCTTAGCGGCGGCATGGCCTGCAGGGCCGTTTCGACCTCTTCATCTCCAGGCAGATTCAGCAGTCGCTTCATCCAGGCGTAAACTGCGCCGCCATCAGTCAAGGCTCCGCCCACCACAAACCGCTTGCGGTCAAGCCGGTAAACCCACAGGCCGCCCGGTGTTTCCATCCGGTCCGCCTCCACCACCGACCGCAGGGCTCCGCTGGTCCCCACCATCAGCGCCAACTGGTTGCGGTGGCAAGCTCCGCTCCCAATATTGTTACATGCGCCGTCACCCAGGGCAGGGAACCAGGGAATGTTGGAAAATTCGGGCCATTGCGTGCGGTAGGCCGCGACCAGAGTGTCCACGGGCTTGTCCATTTCGCTTTCCGGGGCAAACTGCTCCGGTTGCGCAGGCAGGGCTCGGAGCGTTTCCGGGTCATAGGTGTTCTGGTTCTGATTCCACAAGCCCGAGCCGGATACCATGCTGGTTGAGGCAGCGTGTCGCCCGAAAAGTTTGAAGAAGAGATATTCGCCAAAGGACATCCACCAGCGGCTCTTCCTCATGGTTTGAGGCTGGGTCTCCGCAAGCCACGCCAGCTTGGCGGGAAGGTAGCTGGCGTGGAGTACGCAGCCGGTGCGTGCGTGAACACCGGCTGGATCGAGCTTTTTGGCAAGGGCGCGCGCAGCGTCCGCGCTCCGTGTGTCAAAAGGATGAATGACGGGCGTGGTGGGTGAACCGCTTCCGTCGAGGCCCAGCACATTGTGCCAGAACGTGCAGACCGCGACGGCCGTTGGCCAGATGCCGGCAATGTCCATGTGCTGGTGAATAGCGGAGAGACATTCGATGCAAAGTCCACACAGAAAATCCGCATCCACCTCGATGCCACCACCCAGCGTCTTATCCAGCTCGTAGGGAATGTGCAGGCCGAAGCCAGGAACCTCGCGGCCTTGCGCGTCATACAAAAGAGTCCGGACGGAAGAGGAGCCAACGTCCAGAGTCAGGATGGCGGGTCCGGGGGTTGCTTTACGAGGCTGGGCTGGGTTCGATTCCGGCATAGTGCTGAAGAATTTTGGAAAGTTTTTCGTTGAAGGCCGAACGAGCCAATAGCACATCGCATCCGGCCGCCCGCGCTTCTGCGGCAAGCCCAGTCTGAACGTGCGAGAGAAATCCTACCACGGTCACTTGCTGCATGACGGGATCACTCTTCATTTGCTGTAGCAACGCCACCGCTTGCCCGGAGCCGTGATTCAGGTCCAGAATCACCGCGCCAATGCCACCGGCGGTCATTTGTTCCCTTAGCGACGTGGGTTTCGCTGTTTCCATGGCAATCCCCAACAGCTTCGCGGTTTGCTGAATCTTCGATAGGAAAATGAGGTCTTCCACAACCACAATGACCCTTGCCGCCATGATTGGGTTTGGCTCCTTCCGGGATACCGGGGCGCTCCAGCGTATATTCCAATATAGCGCAGATTCAGCGGTGGCATCTGGTCCAAGCGGCGGTCGGCAGTGGGTCAGTTTGTTGTAGCGGCGAAAATGGACCACTACCCGGCGGTCGCAACCGCAAAGTTTGGCTTGTTTCGATACAAACGCAACGCTTGGCAAAGCCCGCTCCAACCAAGCCGGAACGTTTCCCATTTCCCAATTCGTGCACCATCTCTGCTAAACTTTTTGGGTTATGTCAACATTGACTCATCTTGAATGCTCCCGTTGTGGCCGGACCTACCCGTCCGGCAAGGTTTATAACCTCTGCGCGTGTGGCTCACCGCTTTTCGCCCGGTATAACCTTGCTCAGGCCGCGCGTTCCATGTCACTCAACTCCTTGCGTGGCCGGGCCGCGAATCTTTGGCGTTACGGTGAGGTGATGCCCGTGCGGGACGCCGCGAACATTGTCAGCCTGGGCGAGGGATTTACGCCCTTGCTCCACGCGCCGCGCTTGGGCGGGAGGTTGGGCGTGCCCAATCTTTGGTTCCTCAGCAAAATTTGTGGGTCCATTCTGGTTCTGGTAACGCCCCAAGGCTATGGTAGAGCGCCACTTCAACCGCTTTGAAGGTTCGAAAGCCATAGGCTTTTCTGAGAGTCAGTTTCA
>Ga0307373_10012552_pt1 | contig 12009 bp, 7 predicted proteins | sample OX2MG_FD_202534 | JGI IMG/M metagenome (GOLD analysis project Ga0307373, IMG submission 202534) | Soil microbial communities from Risofladan, Vaasa, Finland - OX-2 | ecosystem: Environmental > Terrestrial > Soil > Coastal area > Acid sulfate soil | place: Finland: Risofladan, Vaasa | collected...
AAATCCGCATCGTGGTCAAAGTGTAGATAACTCAAGCCATATGCGATCCGAATGTACGGATGATTGCCGCGAATTGATTTGCCAAAATTTCCGTCGACGCCCCACCGGCGGTTCGGCGCCAGATTCTCGCCAGTGTATGCGCCATCCGTGTAAGTGACTGAAAGATCGTAATTGTGCTGCGAATTTGAGTAGCTCCCGCCAATGTGGCCAAGGTTCGTTTCCACCTGGCCCACGAAGATTCCGTTGGCCGTCGCGCCCAGCGTCGAGACAAGCGATTCCTGATCCGATTCTCGCTCGGCTCCTGCGTAAAGCTTGAACGAAGGCCGAACGCTGAATGTTGCGTCAAACGCGCCTTCAATTTGCGAGGAAACACCGGGATAGGTTCGTCCGGCGATTTGCGCGTGAGTTGTTATATTTTCATCGGGCTGCGAATCCAGCATCAGCGCATAATAGTTTGAATTGAAATTGCGCGCCTGCGTCCTGAAAAGAAATGGCTGGTAAAGCGCACTCAGACGATTTGAACCGCCAAGCGGAGTGGAAACAAGCGCGTCAACCGAATCATAGTCCAGAATTTTTCCGTCTCGCCGCAAGCCATAGCCCAACTCAACATAGGTTCCCAGCGCGTGATTCACGTTGCGCTGCAGATCCCTGAATTCATCTGTATCCATGCCCTTTACTTCCGCCAGGTCCGCGCGGGCTCGCGCGTATTCGCCCGATTCGTATTCAGTCTGCGCCAGACCTAACATGGTGGCTGAGTCGTTCGGCGCCAGGCCATGCGCCTGTTCATAAAGATTCATCGCTGCGGCGTGCTGCCCGCGCCAGTCGAGGATTTCGGCTTTACCTCGCAATGCCGCCACATTGTTGGGATCCTGCTGCAGAACTTTCTCGTAGAGCTCCATCGCTTCAGAGGAATGTCCGCTCCACGCGAGAAGCTGCGCCTCGCCAGTAAGAGCGGCCGCATTGTTTGGGTCAATCGCAAGCGCTTTCTTGAAATGCTCAAGCGCCTGCTCGCGTCCGGATTTGCTCCAGCTCAGGACTTCCGCGTACGTATTCTCATACTTAGCATCGGACGGCTTTAGTTCCGTCGCGCGCTTTAGCAGTTCCAACGCCTCCGCGCGATGGCCCGGCTGCCAGCTATCCATTTGGCCCAGCTGAAAAACGCGTTCCGCACTATTGGGTTGAAGCTGCACCAGATGCTGAAGGGCGGGCAACGAGTCATGCCAATGCCCGGTGGCGACGAGCGAATCGACCAATCCGCCGAGCGCCTCAATATTATTGGGATCGGTGTTGAGAGCTTGACCAAAGAGCCGCGCTGCCTGCTCGTAGTGTCCCTGCGCAACTTCTGCTAGTGCTTGCTCCAGCGTCGAACCTTGCGGCATACATTTCGCAGTTGGCGCAACGAGCAGGCCAGCGAATCCAAAAAAATACGCCGCCAGAGCAGCCGAACGAATCATGTGTTTGCGCTCCGGGGTTGACTCCGTGTCTGACTCTTGCGCGTGAGCTTCAGAATACTTCCGTGACGCGGCGCGATTTCCCAGAACAGGTACTTCGAAATGGCGTCCTGGTCCGCGGCATCAATTTGCTCGAAAACCACTCCGCTCGAAACGCGTTTATTCTCCCCGTGGAAAAATTCCTGGTTCCGAACCACGCGACCATGGGCATGAACCGTTCCCGTCGGCAAACTGATCTCCAATGCGACGACCGTCCCCGGAGCAATTGGCAATTTCTGCGTCAGCGAAAAGCCGCTGCGATTCAGGTTGCGGGCAAAACCTCGCCCCACCACATGGCTCCCGCCATCAGCGTTATAGCCAAACAATACCGGAACGTCGAGCCGGTTGGGAAAACGGTACGTGGCGCGCAACTCTTGATGCCGCACGGCTCTCGCAATCACCGGAATCAGCAGAATCAAATAGAACGCAGCCCACGTAATATTCACAACGAGCGCCCAGAAGAAATAGCCTCCCGGAGCTGTACGAGCGAGCTTCCAAGCCCCTACTGCGAGTGCAATAATCACTCCGACCGCGAGCAAGCTTTGCAGCCACACTTCCGTCCAGCGAGCAGACGTGTCCCGGGCCTTCGGCGTCACTTTGAACGCTGTTTCCCCCTTGAACAGTCCAGCAATCGTCGTCATCAGCACCGGCATTTTGATCAAATTGAATTCTTCGCTAAGCCAGAAGGCTCTTAGTCCTCCTTGCAGCGAAGCTGTCGCGATGATGTTCAACAGGAAATAAGGGATGAAGTAGATCGCGAACGTTTTGGGAGTCGCGATCAGCGGATAGATTCCGCTCAGCAGGCAAAAGATCGGCGTGGCGATATAGATCAATTTTTGAAAGCTCATCCAGTAAAAATAAAACGACGCAAAATAGTTGACCCGTTGTCCAAAACTGAGCCCGCGTCCGAAAATTGGGTTTTCCCTGCGCAGTACCTGCATGGCCCCTTGGCCCCAACGATGCCATTGCGTAGCAAAGCCGCGATAGGTTTGCGGCGCCAAACCGCGCGCTACGGTTCGATTGTAGTAAACGACTTTCCATCCCTTTTTCTGTAGCCGCAGGCCCGTGTGCATGTCTTCCGTAATGCTCTCGGTAGCGAATCCGCCGATCTCCTCGAGTGCCTTCCGCCGCAGGATGGCTGGGCTGCCGCAATAAAAAGCTGCGTTGTAGCCGTCCTTGCCGGGCTGGATCACACTGAAAAAGAGTTCTTGTTGCTGCCACGCGCGTTGCTTCTCAATATGAGTGCTGTGCTGGAATGAATCGAGATTGTAGAAATCTTGCGTGCTTTGCACTACTCCCACGTTAGAGTCCGCAAAAAATCCGATCAGCTGTTCAACAAGATCCGGCATGGGTACGTGGTCCGCATCCAGGGTCACGATGAATTCCCCATCCGTTTGTTTCAGCGCATTGTTTAAGTTGCCGGCTTTGGCACCTCTGCGATCCTTGCGCGAGATGTAGGAACAATTTAGCTCCAGCGCCAGCTCGGCCACTTCTGGACGATCTCCGTCATCGAGTACGTAGGTTTTATGCGGGTAGGTCAGGCTGACGGCACAAAGTGCTGTTTCACGCAACAGGCTCACGGGCTCGTTGTACGTTGTGATGAAGACATCGACAGTGCGCCCGGAGACAGCTGGCTGCGGATGGCGGTTCGATGGTTTCCACGTCGTAAAATAAAAAAGCGCTGCTTCGATGAAGTTCAACATCTCCGCGACCAAAAATAGATAGAAAAACCATTTTGCCGCGGGGTTCATGGTCGCATCGACGCGCCAGTAGAAATAACGCACCGTAACAATCAAGGCGATGACGATAATGATTCGTATCGCCCATAACCGCGGCCCCGGCTTGAGCCGCTTCTTCGGCGCTGCAGGAGCAGGACCGGTCGGTTGTGTGAGTGAACTCATCAGCTTGGTTCCCAAAACCTAACCTTGAATTTGTAGCAATTTCGACTTCCCCCGAGCAATACCTCTAAGGATGTATCGAGTGGTATCGAAAGTACCGGTACCATGTGCGGGCACGGGCCTTCGAAGTAAGTTGAGGTACCTGTAATTCATAGACTTGGACTCTTTGTCACTGCGGCGGGGTTCCGGAAGAGCCGCGCCGTGGCTTGTCAGCAAGCAGGAATGACGCCTGTCAACTGGACTGAGAGGGACCGACCCAAATCTAAGCCAAAACGTATCAGGATGGCAAGAGAAAGTCAGGCATTCAATCGGCCTTCTTGGAAGCGCATAACAATCAAGTCCGCTCGACGCCGGACACCGTGTTTTGCCAAAAGATTGGACACATGAAATTTCACTGTTCGTTCAGAAATATTCAGCTGGCTGGCGATTTCCTTATTCGAAAGGTTTTGCAGAAGCGGATCCAGGACTTCTCTTTCCCGTCGGCTCAAACTCCCCGGCGTCTTGCTATGCGCTGCCCCCGTCTTTCGGTTCGCAACAATCGATTCGACAAATCGCGATAGAACCGCCCGAGGCACCCAGTAACCTCCCGCCGCAACCAAAGGTAGAGCATCTTGCCACTGCTTTTCGGGCTGCCCATAGGTAAGCAGACCTTTCACTCCCATCCGCAGAAGCTCGAAAGTCTCCGCATCCGTGTGCTTGGACGCAAGTACAACCACTCGCGCGCTGGGATAGCGCTCCAAGAGATGTTCGAATAGCGAGTGCACAATAGCCGTGGACGCTTGCGCATCGATCACATAAACAGCCGCTCGAGGAATCGGCAACTCCTTGAGATCAGCGGAAGAAACCGCGTTCAAGGCCTTGAAAGAAATCTGAAAAGTCTTGGCCGGAAGCACGCGCTCGAATTCTGCCCGAACAAGCGGATGCGGGGACAGAAGGCACACTTTCAGGCGATGAGTATGCGAGTTTTGCGACATGATAGTTGAGGCTAACCAATTTGTTGCTAATGGGCAATAAGCAGCTTCATGGCATGTGGAGGAAGCGTTAACTCACGAGATCGCGCGGAAGGGCACCCCTTTTTACCTACGAGCTCGAGAGCCTATCCAGCAGATTTGTAGCCTTTGGGAAATTTTTCTTTCCACGTCCATGCTGTTTGAATTATGGATTTGAGGTCCGAATAGCGCGGTGACCATCCGAGCTCCTTGCGGATCCTTTCAGAACTCGCTACCAAAACAGCTGGATCCCCGGCGCGCCGGGGATCCACGCGAACGGGGATATCTCGGCCCGTGACGCTACGAACCGTGTCTACAACCTCTCGAACGGAAAAACCGCGGCTGTTGCCCACATTGTACACGCGCCCGGCCATTTCGGATATCCGCTCGACAGCGAGCGCGTGTGCCTCCGAAATGTCTATTACATGCACGTAATCGCGGACGCATGTGCCGTCCGCCGTGGGGTAGTCTGTTCCATAAATCTGGAATGCCTCGCGCTGGCCCAAGGCCACCTCGAAAAGAATCGGAAGGATATGGGTCTCGGGACTGTGATCCTCTCCTCGCTCAGCAGATGCACCAGCCGCGTTAAAATATCGCATCGTCACATACTCTATTCCCGAGTTCTCTTTGAACTCCTGCAAAACGCGTTCAAACAGTAGTTTTGACGCTCCATAGGGGTTGATTGGCTCCGTGCTATGTTCTTCGGGAATGGGGATCTTCTCTGGTTCCCCGTACGTGGCGGCAGTCGAGGAAAATATCAGCTTTTTAACGCCATGACGCAGCATCGCAGCCAGCAGGTTGATTCCTGCACCTACGTTCGCGCGATAATATTCCCCCGGCTTCTTCACCGACTCTTCCACCAGACACAAAGCCGCGAAGTGCATCACGGCATCAATTTGGTTAGCGCCGAAAATCTGATTCAGGGCTTCAGCGTCGTGCAAATCGGCCTTGTAAAACTGCGCCCGCGAATCCACTGCTTCGCGATGCCCCTCGGAAAGGTCGTCCAAGGCGACCACGGAATGTTCGCGACCCAGAAGGACTTCAGTGCACACACTCCCGATATATCCTGCAGCGCCCGTTACTAGAATTTTCATTGAATGTCTCGCTGTTCGATCGACGAATTATTGTAGCATGATGCGAATCACGGGTTTACGTGTGAGCGAAGGGTAGAGCGCAGCAGGCAAACTAAAGTCGAACACCCCCGTCGTGCCCCAATCGAGGAGCGCGGCGGAGGTGCCCAAACTTTGGAGGAGCAAATGGCCCTCGGCAATCCTGCGTACTACTGAATGGCCGCGAGTTTAACTCCGAAAACTAATTCAACCACCGGCGACGAACCACACCACCAAGACCGAGCAAGCCGGTGCCAAGGAGCAGCAGGCTGGCTGGTTCTGGCGTGGGGGTGACGCTGATGTCAACGCTATTTACCGCATTTCCTGAGCTAAGCAGGAATCCTACGTGACCAATACCCACGAACCCGGCCGGCGTTGTCCATAGGACGTCGAAGTTCAACGCTCTTCCGGTGCCTACGGTCTGTACCGTAAGGTTCATGATTGTCCCGCCCAAAGTCGCGTCGGCATCGCCGCTTGCGTCGGTAATCGTAATAGCTCCAGTGGATGTGTCGAACGCGACGGTGAACGCCTCGCCCGCCTCGTCCGTGTCAAACCCCGGCAGATTGAACGAACCCGCCGTGACACCAATACCCGTCGAAGAATAGTTGCCTCCGCTTGCCGTAACTGTGCCCGTGCAGCCAAGTCCGCTGCAGCCAAAATCGGCACCGCTGGCCTTTGCCTGCGGCGTGAAAACTGCAAGCGCCAGCAAACAAAGTGCAGCAACTGCAATTTTACTGATGGTTCTTACCATTTTGTCTCCTCCTTGAATTTTCCCCGAACTACATTCCCCACTGGGTACCGTGCAACCTTCCTGCCAAAGTCGGAGTTTTCACAGGCCCGTCCACATGCTCACATAATACTGATATAAAGCAGCTTATTTTAGTGCTTGAGGAGGCTATGCCGCTTGACGCAGTAACGGTACCTTGCTCCTCTGAAGGCGAGTGGATTTTATCTGCAATTGGTTGCATATCGTCCCCTATTGCTTTTGTCCCAGCGCTTGCCGGGCTTGCTGCGCGTCGGCGGTGTCCAGCTTCATTTGAAGAGCCGCTTCCAGCGCCGCTTTACCCTTGTCCTTTTGGCCGCTCGCGATCAAAACGATGCCCAAGTGGTAGCGATATTGAGCTGATTTGGGATCCTTTTTTACGCAATCTTGTAGCAGCGGCAGCGCTCCTGAATAATCGCCTTTCTTGTACATGACCCACGCTAACGTGTCGGAAAACGACGGAACGTCCGGGTTCAGCGATTTTGCCTTCTGAGCAAGCCCCAACGCGACATCAAGGTTCTTTCCTTGCTGCGCGTACACCCATGCCAGATTATTGGCCGCCACGGCCAGTGTGGAATCAATCGCTAATGCCTGCTGGAATTTCTCACTCGCCTTGTCAAGATTCCCTTCGCTCAAGTAGATGTTTCCTATCGTTGCAACCACGGGAGCCGAACGGGGCTGCAACGCTAAGCCCTTCTCGTAAGCCTGCGAAGCGTCGTTGTCGTCCCCCTGCTCCCTGAAGATTTCCCCAAGCTGCAAATAGGCGTTAAACAATTTCGGCTCCAACTGAATAGCGCGCTCGGTTTCAGAGCGGGCCTGCCCGTAGTTCTTGGCAGAGAGTTGAATAGATCCCAGCAACAAATGCCCCGCGGGATCGTTCGGGTTGCTGGTAACGAATCCCTGCGCCGTGGCAAGTGCCTTCGGCTGCTGATGATTGGCGATCAGGAAATCTGCATACTTGCTAATGGCGAAACTGTTCTGCGGAGCCGCAGCTATCGCGGTCTGAAACTCCTTTTCCGCCTGCGGAGATTTCTTTTCGGCTGCGTAAAGCTGGCCTAAGGCCACATGGATCACGGGATTGGTGGGAGCCAGATCTCTTGCTGCGATCAGCTCCGCTTCCGCCTTTTTGCTTTGTCCCTGCCGGAGCAAGATATCCCCTACCAAAAGATGGTAACTTGGATTCTTTTGATCCTTGTCGAGAAGCTCTTGGGCGTAAATTTGCGCTACCGCCAGGTTCCCTTGCGCTATGTTCAATTGCGTCAACGCTTGCAACGCGATCGGCAGGCCCGGTGAAATTCGAAGTGTCTGCTGCAGCTCGGTACCCGCTTGACCCGGCTCGTTGTGTTGCCAATATGCCATGCCGAGGTAATAGTGAGCTTGGGGTGAATCCGCAGCATCGCTGACCACTGCCTGCAGCGCGTTCACGGCATCTTCCGACTTCCCCTGCGCCATCAAGAGCCGCCCATGTCCAATGCGCGCAGTGACATCCTTCGGTACTTCCTTGGTAAGTTCCTGGTCAATGGCAACCGCCTGGTCCGATTGGCCCGTGCTCAAATACAAGTCTTCAATACGCTCTTGGATGATTACGCGTTGTTGTAGCGGCGCTTTGGAGGCAAGATCCAGGCCCCGCTTATACTCTGCGAGTGCCTTATCGTTGAGCTTTCTCTGGAAGTAAAAATCTCCAATGTCGCGCGCCGCATCGATTGACTGCGGTACATGACCGCGAAGCTGGTCGATCACGCTATCTGCATCTGCTTGTTTGCCCTCGTTCGATAATATTGACGCCCATGTGATGTAGATAGGAATGGCATTCGGATTCCATTTGGCCCCCTGCTCCATCACTTGCTCGGCTTCCGGCAGTTTGTTTTGTGCCCTGTACAAATTGGCAAGATCGACATAAGACTGGGCCGAAGAAGGGTCAACCTGAATGGCCTTTTTCATATTCTGCTCCGCCTCCGGGAGGCGGTGCAAAGCCAAATTTGCTAGCGCGATGTCCAGGTAGGGACCCGGAAGGGTGGGCTCAAGCTCCGCAGCCTTGGAATAGTCCTTCAACGCGTCCTCGTATTTCTTTTCTCCTACAAGCGCGGAACCCCGAACTCTATAGGCCTCCCCATTGTTCGGATCCAGTTTGATAACGAAGGTCGCATCCTCTTCTGCCTTAGGAAACAGATGTACAGCGAGCATAAATCTGGCACGCTCAAATCGAGAATCTTCACGGTTCGGGTCGATTTGAACGGCTTTCTCAAGCGCCGCATACGCTGAATTGCCATCGCCCAAAGCTTCGTCCGCTTGCGCCAACCTGATATACGCGTCCACATAGCTCGGGTCGATCTTTAAAGCATTCCGATACTCGATCACGGCACTCGAATATTGGCCTTTCTTCATATAGGCCATGCCCTTGGCCACGTAGTTCGCTTTCGCTCTTTGCGGATCCCTCGCGCAAGAAACCAGAAACAACGAGACCGTAACAGCGGCCGTCAAGCTCAATATCACCCGTCTCAATGTGGCTCTCATGAACTCCTCCGTGGCCGAATCTTCTCAGTTCGGAATAAATTTGTTGAGATATGGAAAAATTCCCTGTGTGAACTTGACCAAGCGCGCATGGGCTTGGGAAAGATCGCTGGCTCCCGCAATCGGGGTGATCAAGCGCACCAGGGCGCCGTCGGTTCGGTTACGCGTAATCGCGTCCGAGATCATCCAGAATTTGCCCCAATACTCGCTCGCAATTACGCGCCCCCGACCTTGGTACCAATAAAAAACCAGTTCTTTATCTAGCCCCTGCGCGATGACGTATTCGTTCACGACGATCTGCCGCCCGTCATCGAGTTTAATCGTCGTGTAATCGGATTTAATCGGATCCCAGCCGGCCCCTGGCAGGCAGTTCTTTGGCGAGTGTATTGTGTCGCCGGTCCGTTGGCTTGAATAATATCCGACGTAGAGTTGCACGGGCGGCTCCGTCGGATTCTCGTACAAGCGATTCGTATAGTCCGTAACGCTCACCGCTTTCACAATGCGCTGCTCGAGCGGCTGTTCCTGCCCTTTCCAAGGTCCAAGGGTGTACGGCAAATCCCGGAGCGGTTGGTGCGCTACAACGGCCTCGCCGTGACTCATGGCATGCAATAGCGTCACTCCTCCTACGAGCACCAGCGCAACAATGCACAGACGTATCGTCATACCGCGGCTACTCATGCACCTGCTCCTTGTTCGCGCCTGGGAACTTGCGCAATAGCCAATGACAACAGAACATCAAAACCAGAGCGGCGACGAAGATTACCCAGCCCGAAAATTCGTGGAAAAAGCCCTCCGCCATTTCGTGCCCAAAATGATACGTCAGCAGGCCGGCCCCCATGATTCGGATGGCATTGCTGACGATGGCGATGGGGATCATTAGCAGCGCGAGGAACCACCGCAACCAGCGCCTGTCATTCATCAAATAACCATAAGCCACGGCCAGCGTGATTAGCGTCATCAGAGAACGAATCCCGCTGCATGCCTCGACAACTTCCAGAATATAGTTCGGCAAAATGATCAAATTGCCTTCACGCAGCACAGGCACGTTCACCAACTGCAGCCAAAAGGTAGCGAATCGGGATGCCAACAGTTGCAGTGGAAAAGTGATCTGGTTGTAGATAAGCACGGGAATCGGAATCATCAGGATAAGAAAACCAAGCGGGAAGGAAATCCCCCGCAACATCTTCCATCCGGCGATGAATAGAACCGCGCCCGCAATAAGCACCAACAGGGAAAAACGGCTCGTAAAAAGCTCCGCGCCCAGCGAACCTACCAGCAGCAAACCAATGGCCCCCACCATTACAACCAGACCGAAGTTCGATGGTTTCCATGTAATTCGTGCCAATCGGTGACGCTCCCGCCACAGAACATAGCCCGCGAACACCGGCACCAAAAATCCGTGCCCGTAATTTGGATCTTGCCACCAGTTCAGAACCAGACTCTTCAGGATCGGACCGTAAAGCAGCAGTGTCAAAATCGAAAGCGCGCCTGCCCACAGGCCCCACGGTACACGCTTTTCTACGTTATCCTGCGTGAGATCCACTCTCGTTACCGACGGGTGTGCCAAGCCTTTAACCCCTCTCCCAACCATAAGTCAATGCAATCAGAAATTCGGGTCGCACACTGGGGCACAATTAGCCGAAACGACGACCCACTATAGCTCCGTTCCTTAAAACTATGTGCAAGAACCTTGCCTAATCAGGCAGTTCTACCTGGCACTAGCAGATAGAATAGGCCGTTATTATTCAGGGACTTACATACGTACATTGAGTCCGGCGATCATTCTCAAGAACAGATTCGGCCAGCAATTGTGCAATCTTTTGCACAATTACCAAGATTGTTTCCGCAACACGCAAAAAGTACCCCGGGAGTCCAAAGGAACCCGTTTAGAACCATCGTCTTGATAGCTCTTTGTGTCTCTTGCTCGGATTCTTGACTGCCGCAGGTGCCTGCTTGACCACTCACAGAACAGGTTCCGTACCTGACCCTTTTCGCGACCTCCGAGCAGGTGTTCGCAAGCTTCCCACCCAGTAACATTCCACCTATCAGACACCACATCAGGAAATGGGGAGCCGACCGAATGAGACAAGTGACTCAGGGAAGCACAAGCTTGGTAGCAGCCTTAGATCCAGTACTACACGCTGGACGCTCGGGGGCGATAGGGATCGCCCTGCTGGCGCTACTCCTGGTCATATGTCTCGGTGGTTGCGGCCTTACTGCTAATTCTGCTGCTAAGCAAGCCCCCGCGTCTTCTGTGGCTGCCTTAAAAGTTGCAACTCCCGCATTGCCGTCCGCGCAATTGCAAGGCTCCTATCAAGCAGCTTTGGCTGCTTCTGGGGGAAAGCTTCCATATACGTGGACCCTAGCATCAGGCACGTTGCCAACGGGGATCTCCCTGACAAGCGCGACCGGGACAATTTCAGGCACGCCATCCCAGTCCGGGACTTTCTCCTTTGCCGTCCGCGTACAAGATTCTTCGTCTCCGCTTCAGACTGCGAGCGCTCCCTTGACGCTTAACGTCTCCGCCGCCCCAGGTACCTTGCAGATTACGACCACCAGTCTCACGAACGGACAGGCGCAATCCGCTTATCAGGCTTCCCTCACCGCAAGTGGAGGAGCGACACCCTATTCTTGGAGTATCGCCTCCGGCGCCTTGCCTGCGGGATTGCAGCTGGCTGCTTCCTCCGGCTTAATCTCCGGCACACCAACTCAGACCGGAACATTTTCCTTCACGGCAAAAGTTTCGGATTCCTCGTCTCCCGCACAATCGGCGAGCGGCACCGTTTCAATCACAATTTCCGCCGTTGGCACATCAGGCCCGCAGATTACAACTTCGAGTTTGCCTTCGGGACAAATAGGAACCGCCTATCAGGCGACAATCACTGCTTCCGGGGGAACAACCCCGTACACATGGAGCATCAGCTCGGGATCCTTGCCGCTGGGCATTTTCCTATCGAGTTCTTCCGGAGTGCTCTCCGGGACTCCCACGCTTGCTGGCAACTATACCTTCATGTCCACTGTGAAGGACTCCAGCGGAAAGACGGCCTCGCGCACCTTCACCATCGCAGCGTCCAACTCCTCTTCTTCTGCGCTGACCGTGCTCACCAACGGGTTGAACCTTGGCTACGTGCAGCAAGCGTACGTCTCCCTCCTAACGGCCACGGGCGGGACGGCGCCGTATACATGGACGCTTGTTTCAGGTTCTTTCCCCGCAGGGATAACTCTGAACAATCTGAACAATTTGGCAGG
>Ga0307373_10012553_pt1 | contig 12009 bp, 8 predicted proteins | sample OX2MG_FD_202534 | JGI IMG/M metagenome (GOLD analysis project Ga0307373, IMG submission 202534) | Soil microbial communities from Risofladan, Vaasa, Finland - OX-2 | ecosystem: Environmental > Terrestrial > Soil > Coastal area > Acid sulfate soil | place: Finland: Risofladan, Vaasa | collected...
GCGTCCCTCGCATTGAGCCGGTCTCGAAACCAGACCCCGAACGCCTCGACCTTCAAGACAGTCGCCTCCCGGGTGGCCGCCGCGACAGCCGGCCGCTGTCCAACCATCATTGCACCCTCGGGCCGTAGGGCTGTTCTAAGGTGTTACGTACGTTGAGGGTTGACCCTCGGTAAGGGAGCGCTTGGACACCTTGCTGGTGGTTACTTAGACACCTCCGGGGATCGCTCCGAGATCAAGGCCGATCTCAGGTCAGGGGCTAATAGTCGCTGACGCGTCACCCGACGACAATTTCAACCTGGCTGACCCTCCGGGATAATCGAGTGATGAAGTTGCCAGTCATCCAGGGTGTGATCCGTCGCAGGGTCCTGGTGAACTTCCGTGTAGACGCGGGGGTCATGGCGCGCAACCTGCCCCAGGGATTTGCGCCGAAATTGGTCGATGGCCAAGCGGTCGCCGGCATTTGCCTGATCCGCCTCGAGCAGATCCGTCCGCTCGGTACCCCTGCTCGCCTGGGGATATCAAGCGAGAACGCGGCGCATCGGGTGGCGGTGAAATGGACGACCGAGGACGGCGCCCCCCGAGAGGGCGTGTACATCCCTCGGCGGGACACGAATTCGTCCGTGGTACTCGTCGCCGGAGGTCGGATCTTCCCGGGCGAGCATCATCGAGCTCGGTTCGACGTGAAGGACGACGGCAGCGATCTCGACATCCGCATCGCCTCGGACGATGGTCTGATCCAGGTGGACGTCAGTGGGCGGACCACCACAGAACTGCCCCCCACCTCCAGGTTTGCGACCATCGGCGAGGTCTCGTCGTTCTTCGAGGCCGGCTCGGTCGGCTATTCAGCCACCCGGAAAGGCGACCGCCTCGAGGGCCTGCAACTCCAGACCAACGCGTGGCATCTCGAGCCGCTCGAAGTGAAGGGCGTTCACTCGAGCTATTTCGCCGACGAATCCATGTTTCCAGAAGGTAGCGTCGAGTTCGACTGCGCCCTGATCATGCGTGACATTCCGCATCAGTGGAGGTCCGCACCGGAGCTGTACTCACTGCCCGGCGAAAACGCAGCTTGACTGACCCCCAGGCGTGGATATTCCTTTCGGTTGGCGACGCCGGCGGGGCCAGCGACTGGACTGACCTCGACAAGGTCATTGGCATGGCCGATTCCAACAACCACGCGATCCCGTCGGTCGCCGAACTGCGTCAGGCAGTTCGCCTGCTGACGGGTGCAGATCTCGTCGAACGCGATGGCAATCGCCTGCGCCTCACCCCAAGCGGCTCAGAGACCTACCGCACGGTGAATGCGGTGCGAGAAGGACACATCACCAGATTCCTCAACCTCACGAAGGCATGGGAAGCCGCTCCCCCGCTACAAGTTGCGGCGCAAGACGATTGGCCCTTGACCGATGAGGACTTCCGCACCTCGTGGGATGCTTATCACGAACGATTTTGGGACACCTACAGGAAGCTGAAGGAAGAGGGGCGCATGTGAGTACACGTGTTCCAGAGATTGACCCTACGTCAGGCCAGCGGGGCTCATCAGCGACTAGGTCTGCGTACCCAGTGAGCAAAGGGGGCGCCTCATCATAACGTCGTGGTCTTGAGCGGCCCGGTTGCTCGGGGTTCCGCAGGATGCGGCCATGGATGGGATCTGTAGCGCTCATACGAAGCAGGCCGAAGTGGTTCATCGACTTCGAGTTTATTAGCACAAGAAGATCGCAGCAATATAAGATCAAATTGTCAAACGATTGGTGTAAGCCGCCAACGCTCGGCCGGGAGGGAGATGCTTGTGTCGCCTTATGTAAGCGAGTTAAATGCGTGGACTTTCAAACGACTACACATAGTCCGGGTCAACGGACGTCTAGCGCCGACACCGCGCGACACGCGAGAAAGTGACAGCCAGTAGAGGTAAGCGGCAACTCAGGTTGCCGACGGTGGTCAGAATAGGGCCATCGCCAAATGATCCTCACGATGTTGTGTACTTCAGACGCCACAAGAGTGACGATCCCGGTCAGAGCACACCTGGCCGCGCCTTTCTCAATAAAACGTGCCCGCCAAGCGTTAGGGCAACCTTCCGAGCGACGCTTGTGAGCGTAGCGGCGGCTCCGCCAAATCGTTTCTCGGGCGGTGGGTACTGGGAAAAGATGAGCGGGACAATGCAGGGCTGGTATGAAGCTCGGAAAGATGGTCCACCGAACCGATCACACTACCGTTTGTTCTGCCTCTTGGATTACGACGCTAAGGGCGTAGATAAGCCCTTGCTCGTGGTGATCACCGGAATGGTCAAGCCCTTCCTGACCAAATTCACCGCGGTTCAGTATGCTGGCGTCCAGGCATTGGGCGCCGAATACCTGTCACGCAATCCACGATCACTTGCAACCTAAGCGGGGACGAGCTCCCGCTCTCGCGTCACGGTATGTGCAATCTCCGGGACTGTGTCGGAGTTCCGCATGACTTCAAGCCGGCGGGCGAGCGCATCGGGGTCTATCGCGGCGCCATCTCGCAGTGGCCGGGTGATTTCCTCGCGCTCGCGCTTGGGTAGTGGCTCAAGGGTCACCCGGAAGCCGAGGGCTGTAGCGACATCGACCAGCGTGCCGATGGTCGGGTTAGTCCCACCCTTGCTCAGAAGTCGGCGGATGACCGCTGGCTGGCTGTTGATCATGCGCGCAAGTTCGGCTTTTGAAAGATGTTCCTCTTCACGAGCCACGTCGAGAAGGTTGAGCAGGCGATCGATAGTTGCGATCCGCAGGGATTCGGTCACGTATGCCCGGAGAAACTGGGGATCCTCCAGGTCTTCGGCAAGATCCCGCCAAAAGGCGGACGGGGCTTGAGAGGTAATCTTCATAGGGCGCAGCGTAGCACAAATGGTACGGATCGCCGTCATGCCATCGTCTGAGTGCTAGCCCGTCAGCCGACTGTGACACGGGGAGGGCTAAATCCGACCCCCTTGATCGTCGGTTGCGAGCGATCTCTGGGACGGCGCCCGAAGGCGCGGCCAGTATCAACGACACCTACGGGCAATACGCCGGTCTCCGGCTGTCTCCACAAGTTCCATCTCGAGTAAGTTTCGACCATCTTTTGCCGGCGTTCCCCACGGTGGCACCCCGGTACGGCCCCCTACCCGGTCGCGTGGATCGCGACTTCCAGTCGTCGAATGGCGTCGAATGCGGCTGCTCCAAGACCCGCGTCGGTGAGCAACGTCCGCAACATCCGAGCTGTCCCCTGATTTCCGACAAAGCCGAGCGTGCGAACCATGTACTGATCGCGATCAGCTCGATTGTCGAACCGGAAGAGCGAGGTTAACTCGTCGCGGTGGAGCAGCCCCCATTCCAGCAACGCGCGCACCTGATCGGGGTACGTGGCGATCATCAGGCTGTGTGCCGTCTCCCGACTGGGATCGCGCAACATCGCCGCGTGGTACATGTGGAAGAGCACATCGACACATCCCTCGGCCAGCTCCTCGTGGACCCGGCCCCAGAGCATCGTGGTCATCAGCGAGGGCGGCTCGTGCCGGGCGATGCCAAAAACGAGGTCCCGGAGGACACGCCAGGCTTCCAGATCAGGACGCCTGTCGGCAGGATCACCAACTTCGGGCGCGCGTTCGAGAAAGCCGGCGCACGCGACCAGTGCATCGAGGTGGACGGACAGCGAAGCCTGCTGCGGAACCTCGACCGGCAGCTCCGCAGCGAACCCGACGAGGACCTCCTGCACCGCACGGTCGTCGAGGCTGGCGTGGTGGAGCAGTTGCTGGATCACGAAATGTGTGAACCATCCGTCCCGGTCGGCACCTCGAGCCGCCATCAACGCGATCATGCCGCGGTCAGCCGGCCCCAATTCGGCAAGGCCCTCGTCGTAGTTGCCGAAGACCTCGGCCTCCTCCAATTGCCGCATCACGATGGTGTGCGCCTCTTTCCAGGCGGCGGGTTCGTCTGGGCGGGACAGGACGCTGGCAATCTCCGCCCGGATGCCCTCGAGATCGTTCATAGGCTCGAGCGCTCCGTAGGCCGCGAGCGCATCGACCAGCGAGGTGCTGAGGCCGATCCCGAGGTTCGCCGTGTTCAAGCCTTCGAGTGCCGCCACCACTCTGGACGAATCCGCTTCGTCCAAATACGACGCGGCGAACCGCGCGGTGTCCAGTGCCTGGAGCAATAGGTGGTAGCCGGCCGCGTTCCAGGCCGCGGTGATGAGATCGGGCAACATCGCGGTGTTGCTCGCATCGCACGGATCGACAACCAGCAGAGCGGCGTGAAATCGACTCCACGAGCGCGCCTGCGAACCGGAGAAGAACGCGGCCGCTGCACCGGCACCGCGATCGGTCCGGGGGTGCCGCCGGAAATTGGGTCGGTGCCTGTCGCAGGCCAGCACGATGCATGACGCCGCGAGCGCGGTGCCGGCGTGGGTCTGGCCGACGCCGTAGATAGCCGCGATCGTCTTCGTGATCGGCGCCCGCTCACCAGCAGCGCTGAGCTGATGGACGAGTGCTTCGATCAACTCGTCGGTGCGGTCGAGCACGTGCGCAACCTCGTTGATGAGGATGTCCCTGGTCAGCGCGGAGCCGATCGCGGTGAGCAGCGCGACTTCGAAAGGCGACCAGGGGAGGTCGGGAATCCACCGCTCTCCGAAGAGGTCGTCGAAGGTCGGTGCCGGCGACACCCTCTCCAGGCAGGTCCGTTCGCTGGCCTCGGCCAGAAGTCCCGTCGCCTCCGACAAGGCCACGCTCTGCTGGGTCGGACCGAGATCGCCACAGAGCGCGTCATACAGGGTGCTGGCATCGCACAGCTCGTGAAGGGCATCCCGGAGGCGCTCGGCCTCGTGTTCGAGGCTGATGGCATCGGCACGAAGGTCGGCGTGTTGAGGCGCCTTCAGCAGTCGGCCGAGCTCGGCCCCGGTGCGGGTGCGGATGACCAAGTCCATGGCGGTCAAGAAGCGACCGAACAGCTCGTGGCTGAAGGCGAGGGTCCCCTGCCTAACCACCAGAAGCGGGCAGGCGAACGTCGCATCGATGACGTCGGCCGGGACATGCTCACGCTGCAGCATTCGTCGGACTGTCGCCACGGGCAGCGAGATCCGGACGTCGTCGTTCATGGCGCGTGCGATCAGTCGAAGAGCCGAACGGGTAGCCTCGGATTCGGTCCGGCGAGCGAGGTATTCCTCCATGAGCTCGGCGCGGGTCGGCCTGCCCTTCAAGGCCATCGCGCACTGTGCGGCGAGGGACAACTCGAATGGCGTGGTGAACGCCGTGATTGCGGCCAGCTCGCCACCGGCGCCGTAGGAGCTGACCAATGCCTCGCGCTCGGTTTGGTCGGGCATTCCCAGGATCACCTCGAGCGGGGTCAATGGCTCCGGCAGATCGGGCGCGGTTTGCGTCGTGATCACCACGTGCACGTCATGCGCCAGGACGAACCCCGAAATCTCTTCGAGCAGCTCCTGCCGGGCGGTCGCGGGGCACTCGTTGAAGCCGTCGAGGATGATCGCGACCACGCGGCCGGCCTGACGCGCCATCTGGAGGAAGTCGGCCAGGGCTTCGTTGGTATATGGTGCGATGGCCCGGCTGACGAGCGTACCGAATCCGCCGGCGCGGTATTCATGGGCGCGGATCCACACCGGAACGTGCCCACCTTCAGCCATCTGCACGGCGGCATGCCGGGCGATGTGCGACTTCCCCAACCCGGACTGTCCGGTGACCAGAACCGAACGCCGGTCGAGTACGAGAGGCAATAGGTCCGGTCTGGTTTGGATCGAGCCCTCGATGGTGGCTGCCACGGGGACGATCTCATGGAGATCGGCGCTTTGCGCGGTCACGAACCGTCGCCGGTAATCCTCAGTGGCTTGGCGAGCGGCGACCAGCGCGCGATCCTGGGCGGATCGCGCCTCCTCCTTGTACACCCCGAGGGCCCGGATGAAGGACTTCCACTGCTCGCCGTTCCACGGAGGACGGGGCCCTGGCGTGGACAGCCGTCGGAGGAGCTCCTCGTAGCCGAGGACGGTCACGAAGGCGAACCGCTCGAACCGTGAGCCAGCAGGGATCGACGGGAAGAGGCAGACTACAGCGTCGATGTGCTTGAAGAATCGGCCATCAGTGACGCCCGGGATGGTTGGATCCATGGCCGCGAGCGAGCGCATGTCGTCGCTGATCGCGTAGGTCGTGGTCTGCGCCTGACGGAACGGATTCTCCTCGTCGAGTACCCGGGTGCGGCCATCTGGAAGCAGTTGGGTCCAGGGGCCGTTGACCGTGCCGATGACCGGGTAGGCATATGCCTTCAACTCGCAGTGCACGGCCCGATCCGGGGTGGCGATGAGGAAGTCAACTTGCCGGAAGCGGCTTCGGGTGGTGAAGTTCGCCAAGATCAGCGTTGGAATGCCACGCGACGGCAGGTCGGCACGCAAGCGTTCGAGGAACGCCCGCTCCGAGGGCTCGTCGAGGGGCTGACCAAGGTAGACGGTGGGGGGTGGTGTTTTCATCTCTGCCACGGCTTCCGTGGCGCTGGGGTCAGCCGAGGCTCAAGTGTAGATCAAGCGGAGTACTGGATCGGCCGGCCGTGAGGCGTGTATCGCCGGCGAGGCCGTTCCGGGTCGCGATCAGACGCCTGCATCGTGATCAACGTCGTCGTCATCGGCAACCTCGGCATCACCGACATCGTGACCGGTACCCGTATCTCGATCAACGTGGAAGCGCGGAGGGGCACACCTGGGCATCCGGTTGCCCCAGAAGCTCCGGGCGCTCGAAACGTGAGCCCTTCACAGGAATGCCCCGTGTAGTCAATGGCAACCACCTGGGTTGCAAGTCGAAAAGCAACCACTGGGGTTGCGGGTCCGTCCGGGACGGGTCGCCTCGGGTGATTGACAGGGCTCATCCCAACGTTGCTTCCGTGTAGGTGGCGTACGCTGCAGCCCTCGGAAGGGAATAAGCAGGAGCGGAAAATGAGCCGACGCCGGGTGAGTTGGGCAGTGCAGCGCCAACGCGATGCGATCCAGCAACAGCGGTTCGCCGAGCGAGCTCAGCGCGAGCATGAGCGTGCCGTCCGTCAGGCTGCTCAGCAGCGGCTCCGCCTGGACAAGGCCCGTCAGCAGGAGTATCTCCAGTCCCGGGCTCACGAGGCCGACGAGATGTCGAGCGAGGTCAGAACGGCGGTCGAGCGCATCAGGAGCCTCCTCCACACGTCGCTCCAACACCCCACGCGCCTCGACTTCACGAGGCTCAAAGTGCATCCGCGGATTGCCTCATTCGATACTGGCGCCCTTGGCATCCAGACCGCGGCACCGGATCCGGCAACATTCCAACCCCCCAAGCTGGGCACGTTGGCCGGCCTGGTGCCCGGAGCCAAGTCCAAACACGCCGAGGCCGTGCGCGCCGGCGAGGATGCGTATGCGAGCGCGCGCACCCAGTGGGATGCCGCCGAACAGGCACGGCTGGCGGCCCTCGCCCAGGCGAGAGCCGCGTACGACGCTCACGTGTCGGCGGCCAATGCAGAGGCTGCGGCTCGCGACGCCGAGGTGGACACGTTCCAGACCAACTTCGAGGCCGGCGACGTCAGTGCTGTCGTTCAGTACTGCTCGCTGGTCCTGGACGCGAGCGATTACCCGGAGGACTTCCCGCGCAAACGAAGGGTTGCCTACGTTCCGGAATCGAAGCAGCTGGTGGTCGAGGTGGAATTTCCGGATGCGAACGTGATTCCCAGCGCTAGCGAATTCAGGTATGTGCGCAGCCACGACGCCATTGAGCCGAAGGCACGCCCCATCGCCCAGTGCCGCTCCTTGTACGCCGATCTTGTCTGCCAGACAACACTGCGGACCGTCAGCGAATTGATTCGCGCCGACTATCCGGAACACGCAGAGACCATCGTGGTGAATGGGTTTGTGAACACCATCGACCCGGCGACCGGCACGCCCAAGTCGCCCTATCTGATCACCCTGCGGGTTTCGCGTGTGGCGTTTCTCGAACTCGACCTGATGCAGGTCGATCCGATGGCATGTCTGCGGAAATTGAATGCCGGCGTTTCACGCAGCCCCGCGGACCTCGAGCCGGTTCGCCCCGTTGTCGACTTCAACATGGTCGACCCCCGATTCATCGAGGAGACCGACATCCTCTCGACCCTCGATCAGCGTCCGAACCTCATGGAGTTGACCCCCATAGAGTTCGAGGACCTGATCACCAACCTGTTTGGCAAGATGGGACTGGAGACACGTCAAACCCAGGCGTCCCGCGATGGTGGCGTCGATTGCGTCGCATGGGACAACCGGCCGATCCTGGGCGGCAAGGTCATCATCCAGGCGAAGCGCTACAAGAACACCGTAGGCGTGAGTGCGGTGCGAGATCTCTTCGGAACGCTTCAGAACGAAGGTGCCTCCAAAGGAATCTTGGTGACCACCAGCGGCTACGGTGCAGCGTCCTTCGCGTTCGCCTCCGGGAAGCCGCTCGAGCTGCTCGATGGAGCGAATCTCCTGGCGTTGCTTGAGGACCATGCGGGGATTCAGGCTCGCATTGAAGTGCCGGAGACCTGGGAGGATCCGGTTCCGGATATGCCCTCGGCGATTTAGGAGCCACGTCTCCCGGGCCAGAAACGGGATGCGTACCGGACAACGATTGCGGATGGACCCGAGTTTGATCGGGCGGAACCATCGTTGTGTCCTCCGTTTGCACTGTATGAATCCGACTGGCATCCTCAAATACTGGGTTTTCCTGACACCTGGTGTCTGCCGCATCGCGGTAATCGGGCGGAAGAGGGAACGCTCGAGGTGACGCCAACTTCCGAGTCCGACCCATGCGGTACCGCAAAGTCCCTTATGCGATAAGGACATTTGCATCATACCCAGGCTTAATGATGGACTCATGGAGACGGTTTGCCGCAGTTCAGCAATGGCAGGTCGACGAGGAGCTTGGGCCAATCATGGTCGTATCGTCCCGTGTACTCGCACGCCCAGACGTCGAGGTTTTCGAGGATCTCGATGATCTGGAACCCGGGCATGCTCGTGTCGAAGGTGGGGTTGACGACGATCAGTGTGAGCGTCTCAACGAAGATGCACTCGCGGTTGATCTCCTTGGTAAGGCAGCCGCTCCCTTTGCCGCGGGGCCAGGCCCGCGCGTTGGAGCTCGCAAGCGCGGAAAGTTCGTCGCCGAACTGGACGATCACCAACTCCTGGATGCGCTCGCGGCCGTCGCAAAAGGTAGCGGGGCGAAGGAGCCCGGATCGCTCTCCAAGCGGGACTGGGACTACGCCCGGGTTGACCAGGGACGTAACACGCTGTCCACCGCAGAGAGCATCAGACAGCGGTTCAACCGCCCTTGGGCGGAGCTGTTGCGGATTGCGCTGTCACCGCTCGATGACCGCGGCCGCCACTTGGGCTGGCACGCACGAGGCGAGCAGTACACCGATGCCTATGAGATGCCGGTGGCCAAGGCGCTGCGTGCTGTAGCTCATCGACTGCAGCGCATTCCCACCCAGATCGCCTATGACGTAGAGGTCAAGAAGCTCGAGGCGGCTTCCCGGCGTGGGCGCTACATGATCCATCTCCACCTTCCGATCAGCGCCACGATCATCGACCGCGAGGGGAGTTGGGACCAGGCGATTGCAAGAGCCAAGCTGACACAGCCCGTTGAAAAGCGGCATGTTCCGCCGCCGTTGGTGGATTCGCTCGATGTGATCGTCAGCGAATCCGGTCTCCTGCCCAGCAGGAAGTACCTGCTCAAATGGGTGCGGGTACGCGACATCCCGGTTTCGGGTGAGGATGTCAGCGCACCCTATGCCCATCACGTGACTGCGCTCCGGGAACTGCGAGCCGCCCGCGGGATGAGCACCCCGTCAGCGATAACGCCGGAGAACTTGTGTCCGCCGCTTCCGGCTCCTCCAAGAACGTTCCAAAACCGGCGAAACAGCACGTACACCAATGCGGAACTCATCGCCTCGGTGCGCCGTTTTCTCACTGAGTTCCCCCAGGTCAAACGCACCGCCAAGAGCTACGCCGCGCATGCCAAATCTGCGCACTTGATTGGGCTCACCGCGATGCGCCAGCAGGGATGGCGGTGGCAGCAGATTCTGGCTGCAGCCAGGAAGCCATGACAGTCGTCCAGCTACGTCAACCTGTCTCTCCGCGTCAGCCGAAGCTCCAGGACATACCGGAGCAACTCCAGGACCCAACACAGTGGTCCGACGCGAATGGGGACTATGGCCTCGAAGTTGTGCTCCGGCAGATCCCGCGGCTTCCCGAGGTGCAAGCCCGGCTGGTCGCCTTTGGTGAACGCGTGAGCACCTCGGGTCCTGCTCGAATGCAGGGCAACTGGGCGCTGGCGTTCATCGGCTTCACGATGAGCGGCTTCGCCTGCATCCAGCCGTGGTGGAAGCAGCGTCGCCACGAGCGGGCGTACTGGCGCCTCTTTGGCTTCCACAGGATCCCGAAGTACTCAACGGTGCATCTCCGCCTTACCGAGCTCGAGGACGACCTCACCGCCTTCGTCGCGTCGACCACCTCGATCATCCAGCAGCTACGCGCAGTGGATCCCCGGATTGGAGCTTGGGTGCATGTGGACGCCACCAACACCCAGACCCATGCCGGCTTGCAACACGTCTGCCGGTACCAGTCCTGTCCCTCTGGCGGACGAGCTCGCATCAGCGGCCTCGATCACTCATCCGCTTCCGAACTTCGCGAAGTGGCTGCGGATAACTTCAGCGAGGGCAAGGATGTCCTCGCCGAGGCCGAAGGCTACAAAGAGTTGAAGATCCGCACCATCGAGGCGTACACGGTGCTTCCCGCCGGCGTTGACGGCAACAAGATCGGTGCCAAGGGCCGTCTCTACCACCTCGGCAGCCACTGGTGGTACAGCCGCGACCTGGAGGCTGGTACGAGGGCGTACACCCATGGCAAATCCATCAAAGCGTGGCACGGGTTTCTGACCCAGTCTGCCGTGGACCACTACACCCAGTTGCCCTTAGCCCTCAACGTTTTCGCAGCCGATCAGAACGAGTTCCAGCACTATGCGGAGCTACTCGCAGCGGTCACGGCTGCATCGGGACAGCAACCATTGATGGTCGCCGCAGACAAGGGCTATTCCATAGCCGAGGTATTCAAGCAGAACACCACAAAAGGGATCGCCTCGGTCTTCCCGCGCAAACGCACCAACCAGAGGGATTCGCAGAAGAGCCAGGGCACCAAGGACTTCGACATCCACGGTATCCCGTCCTGCCGACACTGCAAAGGTCCGGGGAATTTCGTGCGTTTCCAGTTGGTTATCAAGGGCAACTGCATCATCCCTCGCCTATTCTTCACCTGTTCACTGCCCGAACACGATGACTGCGAAGGGATGCAGAGCATCAGTTGTTCGAAGGATTGGCGTCGCTTGCTGCCGGTATGGCGGACCCATCCGCAGTACCAGGCGATGACCCAGCAACACAACATGTACGAGTTCAAGCACGAACAGATGCGCATGAACTACCGGGTGGGGGCCAACGACGCACGCACCCGGCTGCGCCGCATTGGCCTCCGCTGGCAGCAGCTCCGCGCCAACTGTGCGGCCCTCGTGGAATGGGTGCGCTTCACGGTGCGCCGGCCCAACTTGCTCCCCACCCACAAGAGCGACGGCTACAAGGTGGGTCGCAGGATCGCCTACCGCCGGATCAGCGAAGGTCTGGTGGGTGGTGGCGAGGTTATCGGCCTCGCTCTTGCTGCCCGCGCCGCTCCGTAGGCGGCAGCCAGCGTCGCACCCATTGTTGAACAGCTCTTTGAGCAGTCTTCAGTGCGTCCCAAAGGGTTCCAAATGGGGGTTTGGGCGTCCGGGAGTGGCTCGCCGGCCCATCTGCGCCCGCCAAGATCGCGCAAAGACCCTAAATCCCGGCTTTTGTCCATCCCGCCCGGAAATTTCTGGAACCTTGGAACTAACCATAGAACAGGTCCCGTACCCGCACGGGGAGTCGAACCCCGGTTACCACCTTGAAAGTGCCCCCGGGCCACTTTACGGTGGGTTGCGGGGGTGTCGCTGAGGGCCGTTTTGTATTCAGAATCGGCTGTGTTGGTGTCGGC
>Ga0307373_10012556_pt1 | contig 12007 bp, 7 predicted proteins | sample OX2MG_FD_202534 | JGI IMG/M metagenome (GOLD analysis project Ga0307373, IMG submission 202534) | Soil microbial communities from Risofladan, Vaasa, Finland - OX-2 | ecosystem: Environmental > Terrestrial > Soil > Coastal area > Acid sulfate soil | place: Finland: Risofladan, Vaasa | collected...
CTATGGGGACGTCCCTACTGTTTGCCGCGCGCGGCTCGTTCCAATTCGACTTGTTTGCGTTCTTCGTGGCGGTGGGCGCGGCGCACTTCAACCAGTTTACGCCACGTGTTGTAGACGAGCGGGCGATAGACGAAATCCTGCGTAGGAATGTTCAGGCGCGAGAAGCCTCCGAAGCCTTTCTTGTATTCGTAGACGCCCCACATCTCTTCGCCCGGTTCCAGGGCTTCGGGGATGGTGCGAAAATCGAAGTAGGAGCAGCCCTTTGCTTTCGCCCACTCGATACAGCGAAACTGTAACAGGTAAGTTGGCTTCAGGTTGCGCTTGTTATTTGATGAAGCCCCGAACATGTCCCAGCACCAGTCACCGAAGCGGATCAGCATTTTGGCGGCGATGGCCTCGCCCTCGTGTTCGGCAAGGTAGAGCACGGCATCACCTTTACTGGCGAAGTGGCGCAAAATCTCGCGGTGGTAATCCTTCTGGTGAATGAAGAAGGCGTCGCGTTCGCTGGTGAGTTTGAGCAGCTTGTAGTAGGCGTCGAAATCGGCATCACCGTTTGCCTCGCGAATGACGACGCCCTTGCGCTCGGCGACGCGCACATTTTGCCGCCAGGTCATCTTGAAATCGGCCAGCAGTTTTTCGGCTTCGGGTCGAATATCGAGCACCCAGCTGCGCCGCCCATGCACGGCGTTGGGATTGGTCTGGAATCCCAGCGATTTGTAAGCATCGATCCAGGCACCCTCGTCGGGATCGTCGTCGGCAATATTGGGTTCCAGGCGCAGCACGACAGCGCGTTCTGCCCTCGCGATTTTCTGCACACTCTCGATCAACGCGGGCAGGGCTGCTGAAGCGGGCGCTTCAACCGTGGGTCCGCGCGAACTATAGAGCCAGTTCCAGCGCAATCCTGGCACAGGTACGGGAACAGGCGAGACGGTCAGCGACATGGCACCCACTATGCGCCCGTTTTCCAGCGCACCCAGGCGGTAGATATGCGCGCCCAGGTACTTGTTCAATTCGCCCCACTCGAAGGATTGCAGGAGATGCCCGCGCGGCTGGCTGGTCAGGAACCCGTTCCACTGTTCCCGGTCGGCGATTTCTGAAATCGTAATGGGCATATTATTTTTCGAGACTCTCTATGTATTCGCTTCTGAGGATGCTGTACACCCGCACATCGTGATACTTGCCAAAGCGGAAAATGTCCTGGCGCAGCGTTCCTTCTAATTTCATGCCTGCTTTTTCATCGGCTCGCCAGCCACCAATGTTTTCATCCATATCCTGCGTCTGGATGCGATTGAGGTTAAGCTCCATGAATCCGTAGTGGAACATCAATTTTGTGGCCTCGGTGCCATAGCCTTTGAACCAGGCCGAACGATCACCTATAATCACATAAAATTCCGCGCTCTGGTTGATGTGGTTGATATCCTTCAACCCGACCAGGCCGATCAGCCGGTTATCGCTGTTAAGCGCCACGCCGAAAATGATATGCTTGCCGTCTCTGTACAACTGCTCCAGGCGCTCTTTGCCACGTGCATCGCTGGTAGGGTAAATAGAGAAATAGCGGCGTATCTCCACATCGTTCATCCAGGTGGCATAGTGGTGATTATCCTGCACTGGCTCCAGCGGGCGCAGGTAGAGACGTTCGCCTACCAGAAACGGATTTTGCATAGACGATGTATCCTGTTGTGTCATAGCTTTCGTGTTACTCCTCCGAATGCTTCGCCTGCGCGTGTGGGTAGGTATCGCCGTTCAAATTGCGATCGGCAGGCGGAATGAGGAAAGGTTCAGTCTCATCAACCTGCTGCACATCAGCAGGAGTGAGGGGAGCAGCCATCTTCCTTTTGTAATTCGATACGGCACGCTCATCGTGATGCAGCGGGCGCGGCCCTGACTCTTCTCCAGATTGATTTTGCGCCTGCGGTGAAGTGGTGGGGGCGGGAAGCAAAGCTGCTTCGATGACGCGATCCATTGTATCTACAGTGGTAAAACGCATACTCTGGCGGATTTTAGCGGGAACGTCGGCCAGGTCCTTGCTATTCTCCTGCGGTATTATGAGGTGATAAATATTGGCGTGATGCGCCGCCAGCGCCTTCTCCTTGAGACCGCCTATGGCCAGCACGCGCCCGCGCAGGGTGATTTCACCAGTCATGGCCATATCGGCGCGCACAGGACGCCCGGTCAGCGCGGAAATCAGCGCGGTGGCAATGGTGATACCAGCCGAAGGGCCATCCTTGGGCAGGGCGTTTTCCGGCATGTGGATATGCAGGTCGATGCTATCTTGAAAGTTCGGATCAAGCTCAAGCTCTTCGGCGCGAGATCGAATATAGGAGAGCGCGGCATAAGCGGATTCGCGCATCACCTCGCCAAGCTGGCCGGTAATGAGCAATTCGCCTTTGCCCTGCATGGTTGCCACCTCGACGGGCAGTAGAATACCCCCCATTTCGGTCACAGCCAGCCCCATCGCCACACCTACTTGCACCTTTCGGCTGATAGGCGACTCACTATAGCGGGCAGGGCCGAGATATTGTTCCAGGTTGTGATTCGTGATGCGGATATGGCTATCAGGCTTCTCGATGATGCGCCGCGCAGCTTTGCGGCAAACGGTGGCAAGCTGGCGATCCAGATTGCGCACACCAGCCTCGCGCGTGTAACCCGTCACGATATGCTGCATGACCGTTTGCGGAATCTTCAACTGCTCTTGCTCCAGGCCGTGTTCCGCCAGCACTTTGGGCAACAGGTGGCGCAGCCCGATATTCACCTTCTCCTCAAGCATATAACCTGGCAGATCGATGATATCCATGCGGTCGGCCAGCACGCGTGGAATCTGATATTTCACATTGCCCGTGCAAATGAAAAACACCTCCGACAGATCAAATGGCGCTTCCAGGTAGTGATCAACGAATGCGCTATTCTGCTCAGGATCGAGTACTTCCAGCAGGGCTGCCGACGGGTCGCCACGATACTCGGCAGAAAGTTTGTCGATCTCGTCGAGCAAGAAGACCGGATTGCGCACACCCACCGTTTTCATAGACTGAATAATACGTCCCGGAAGCGCGCCAACATAGGTACGCCGGTGGCCGCGAATTTCGGCTTCGTCACTCACACCGCCCAGCGAGATACGCGCGAACTTGCGTCCAAGGGCGCGAGCGATGGAACGGCCCAGCGAGGTTTTTCCCACACCAGGAGGGCCGATAAAGCAGAGAATCTGTCCCTGGCTCTCGCTCCTGGAATTTCCGCTCTGGCTGGCGCGCTGCTGGCGTAACTGCCGCACTGCCAGAAATTCTATGATGCGCTCTTTGATGCCCTCAAGCCCGTAATGATCTTCATCGAGTATGTTGCGCGTGGTTTCGATGCTGAAGTGTTCCTCACTGCGTTCGCTCCACGGCAGGGCCAGTATCCAATCGATATAGGAACGCAGCACCGGAAGCTCAGCAGCCTGTGGCGGCGTGCGCTCCAGACGGTCAATCTCTTTGCGTACCCTTGCCTCCACATCCGGGGGCATGGCCTTCTGATTGAGCTTTTCACGCAGGTCGTTGACCTCGTTTGAGCTTTCTATGCCCAGTTCTTCCTGGATGGCGCGCAATTGTTCGCGCAGGTAAAATTCTTTTTGCGTGCGGTCTACCTGCGAGCGCACGCGGCTGCGGATGGTCGATTCAAGTTCGAGAATCTCGATCTCGTTGCCCATAATAACGCAGATTTTCTCCAGGCGCGCCAGCGGGTCAAGCGTCTCCAGCAGGTCCTGCTGTTGTTGTGGGTCGGTCACCAGGTGCGCCGCGAGCATATCCGAGAGGCGTGATGCAGTTTTAATGCCAACGATGGAGGTGATATCTTCAACAGAGAAACGTCGATTGAGTTGAGCATAGCGTTCAAACAGGTTGGTGGCGTGGCGCACCAGCGCGTCGGCCTGTGGGCCTTGCTGCTGCGGCTCCTGAAGCTGGCTGACAGCAACACGCATGAATGGTTCCTGCTCGATAAATTCGTCGATATGCACGCGGCGCAAACCGTTAAAGAGCACCTGAAAGCTGCCGTCCTGCTGCCGGTGCATCGTGGTGATTTCTACCAGCGTGCCGTTCAGGTAGATATCCCTGGGCTGCGGATCTTCAATCTCAACGTCAAGCTGGGAAGCGGTGATAAGCACGTGCTCCGGCTGCATCAAAGCTTCCTCGACGGCGCGAATCGACTTTTCGCGCAGCATAGACAGGGTTATACGAGTGCGGGGAAACACGACCATGTTTTTTAGCGCCACGAGGGGATATGGCGTAGGGGTATCGCTATCGCGACTATCCGTAATGCTTACCTCGCGTTCTTGTTCGCTCACGAGTCCCGCCTTTATAGGGACGCCATCTATAGCGCCCAGATAATTCGTTGGGACGCGATAAATCGCATCCTCCACTTGAAAAACCCCCCGGTGGACGCTTACAACGCGCCCGTCAGAAATAGATCGAGAAAGATAAATGAGTCTGCGTTATGCAGACTCATCTTCAGAATACGGTGCTGCGCGCTCGCTCCTTGTGATGAGCAGTGGTTTATGATGCGCGGTTATCACATCTCCGTTGATGATGACTTTTTTCACATCAGTGCGCGATGGAATTTCATACATCACATCAAGAAGCACATCTTCTATGATGCTGCGCAATCCGCGCGCCCCCGTGCGCTGTTTGAGTGCGCCTTCGGCAGCCGCATCAAGAGCATCATTGGTGAAGACCAGCTCAACCCGGTCGAGCTGCAAGGACTTTTGATACTGCTTGACGATGGCGTTTTTCGGCTCGGTCAGGATGCGTATCAACGCTTCCTTATCCAGGCTGTCCAGCGATACCGCGACAGGGAGGCGGCCCACGAACTCTGGAATCAGGCCAAATTTGAGCAGATCATCGGGGATAAGATGCGACAAACTCGAACCTTCCAGCTTCTTATCGCCGTGTTCCCCGCCCTTGAAGCCCATCGTTTTGTTACTACCCAGACGCTGCTCGACGATCTTGTCAAGCCCCTCGAAAGCTCCACCGCAGATGAACAGGATGTTGGCAGTGTTGATCTGGATGAAATCCTGGTGTGGATGCTTGCGCCCACCCTGGGGTGGCACGTTGGCAATGGTGCCCTCGATGATCTTGAGCAACGCCTGCTGCACGCCCTCGCCGGAGACATCACGCGTGATAGATGGGTTGTCGGACTTGCGCGCGATTTTGTCTATTTCGTCGATGTAGACGATACCGCGTTCGGCACGGGCAATATCAAAATCGGCGGTCTGGATCAGGCGCAGCAGGATGTTTTCGACATCCTCTCCAACATAGCCCGCTTCCGTAAGAGCAGTGGCATCCGCGATACAAAATGGCACGTCAAGAACTTTGGCGAGCGTTTGCGCCAGCAGTGTCTTACCGCATCCGGTAGGACCGATCAGAAGGATGTTGCTCTTGCCCAGTTCCACATCGTCGATCTGCATGCCCACGCCAATACGCTTGTAATGGTTGTATACTGCCACTGCCAGCGACTTTTTGGCGCGTTCCTGCCCGATCACATACTGGCTGAGCTGCTCGAAAATCTTCTTGGGAGCCGGTATTTTGCCCGTTTGCAGGCGCGGCTTCGCAACGGTCGCCTGTTCTTCCTCGATGATCTCTCGACACAAATCAATGCACTCATCACAGATGTAGACACCGCCGGGACCGGCGATGAGTCTCTGCACCTGATCCTGACTCTTACCGCAGAATGAGCAGCGATAGGTCGTCCGCATATTTTTCGAGTTTGCCACGTCTGTCACCTTTCCCTATCAGGCACCCGATCCGCGAAATCGCGTTCCGGCTAGCGTGCCTCTTGCGCGGCCTGCGCCTCGGCATCAGTATCGACGGTTGAGAGAGTTGTATCGGGTATTGCCGCTGCTTCTGTAACGTCCTCTGTTTCCTCTGCCTGTTCCTCGCCGGACTCGGTCACGTCAGCTTCACCCGCGAGGGCGGCAGCCTCAGCATTAGCCAGGATAGCTTCCTCTTCATCTTGCTCGGCATCGGGATCAGGGTCTGTGGCCAAATTTACCAGGTGCGTGACCGTTTTCTCACGTAGCATGCTCGTCGCCAGGGCACGTAGCTGATCCTCGCTGCGCGGCACCGCCTGCCCCATCTGCATGTAGGAGCGCACCAACTGCTCCAACTCTTCCGGGGTGACGGTAACTTCATCCTGCCTGGCGACCGCGTCCAGCACCAACTGGCGCTTCACACGCTTTTCCGCTTCCGGTTCGAGTTCTTCCAGGTACTCTTCCTTGCTCTTGCGCATCATCATCAGGTACTGATCCATCGGCATGCGCTGCTCCTCTAGCAAGTGCGCAAGCTGGCGCATCATTCCTTCCGCCTCTTCGTGGATCAGGACATGGTGTAGCGAGAAGGTTGATTGTTCGATAGCCGCTTCAACGACCTTCTCACGCAGGGCTTCAGCGTTGCGTCTCTTCTTATTGGCAAGCAGTTCGTCGCTAATGGCTTTACGCAGGTCTTCTACATTATCAATCTCGCCCTCACTGACTTCCATTGTCAGCGCATCGTCAAGCTCTGGAACATGCCTGGCTTCAACTTTATGCAGCGTGATCTCGTAGTGGCCCTCTTTACCTGCCAGCTTTTCGTTGGAATAATCGGCGGGAATGGTAGTGGTAAACGTCTTGCTTTCTCCGGCCTGCATGCCCAGCAAATGCTCGTCCATACCTGAGAACAGCCCGACACGCTCATTAGTCAATTCAAAGGGGTTATCTTTCAGATCAGAAATAACCTGATCTTCTATCGTAAGCTTTAAATCAACGGTGACGCGATCGGCCATTGCAACGGGGCGTTCAACTTCATCCCAGTGCGCTTTGCGGTCGCGAATCAACTCGATTTGCTGCTCAACCTCTTCAGAGGTGATGGTTGCCTGTTCGCGATCAAAGTGCAACGAACGGTAATCGCCAATTTCAACAGGCGTGAGAACAGGAATTTTCAAACTGAAATGATAGGGCTGGCCCATCTCTAAAACCGGCGCGTCTATCTCTGGCGGCGCGAGGGGAGTGATGTCGTTTTCTTTGATGGCTGCGCGGTAGGTCTCGTTCATCAGTTCGTCGAGGCCTTCCTGATAGATGTATTCCTTGCCGAGTTGTCGCTCTACTAAGGAGCGAGGGGCCTTACCCCGGCGAAATCCCCTGATGTCAATTTTCTGAACCAGCTTGCGAAACGCCTTGTCTGAAGCCTTTTCCAGTTCTTCCCAGGAATAATCGACGTCCAAACGCGCTTCACTGCCTGGCAATGTTTCAACCGAAACCTTCACTTTTCCTCCAACGTATGTGACATAGTAGGGGCCCAATTCATTGCGCCCTGACAGCACGCAAACCTCTGACCAACTACAATAATATGAAATATGCGCTTTGAGATACACACACTAAACGGTAAGCATAAAGCCCACTGGGGCTTGCGAACGATGGGCGGTGAGAGACTCGAACTCTCATGACTTGCGCCAACGGATCCTAAGTCCGTCCTGTCTACCAATTTCAGCAACCGCCCTTGTTACCTGAATTTGAGCAGAAAATCCTCACTTCAGGATGATACATCAGTGCTGTACTGACTGTCAAGACAAATTGAAGCGCGCGCTCCGTTTGGGCTAGGAAGCAGGAAGCTTAACCAGATCATTCGAGGGCATCTGACTTATTGCATCCATGTAATTGATAGAGTTGAATATTCTTAACCGTATCTCAACCAGATCATAACCGTTCCGACCTTCCCTGTCCTTAGCAATATCCGCATAATTATCTTGAGAGTTTATCTACATTATAGAGTGCCAAACCACGCGAACTCTCAGGTACCTGAACGTTCATCCTGATATCGGTTTCTATTATTTAGTGAAAGTGAGGCCATTTCATGCGCTTCTCTCGACGCTCGAAGTTGAGCATCGCATTCAGTTTTGTCGCCCTCATCATCCTGGTGGGCGCATTTGCGGTGACGGGTTTTGTACGTGGAAACACCACCGGCGCAAAGGCTGCCGGAACAGGAATCCACACAACTTATGCGCAGCTTAAAGCGCACGGCACGACGACCTTTAAAGCAGCTGTTAAGGGTAAGGTAACTAACAACACGGTAGATGAACTGGGTCCCCAGTTGCCAGAAAACAGTTCAAAACAGCCTGTTGGTAGCACTTCTGGCGTGCCGACAAATGTACCCAATCCTGTCCCGCAGGGGATTACCTCGACGAATCCTGGTTTTAATGGCTTCCCAGGCATTAACCATGCCGATCAGCGCCTGGCTAACAACGGCAACCAGTTCAGCCTGGAACCACCCGACCAGGGATTGTGTGCCGGCAATGGTTTCGTGGTGGAGACTATCAATGATGCCGTAGAGGTTTATAGCACCTCCGGGCATTTCATCCTGAAGCCGATTACCACGTTGAGTTCGTTCTTCAACCTGGCACCAGCTATCACCCGCAGCACTCCTCCTGTGTTCGGCCCATTCGTCTCCGACCCCAGGTGCTACTACGATCGCCTGACGCAGCACTGGTTCCTCAGCATGCTGGAGATCGATACCGATCCCGTTACCGGCGCGTTCGGAAACCACGCCGCCACATTTATAGCCGTTAGCCAGACGACCGATCCTACCGGTCTGTGGTCAGTCTACTCTATCGATAACACCGATGACGGCACAAACAATACTCCCAGCAACGCTGGCTGCCCGTGTTTCGGCGATCAGCCCCTGATTGGTGCCGATAACAACGGCTTCTATGTCAGCACCAACGAATTCCCGATTAGCGTCGCGGGCTTCAATGGCGCGCAGGTTTATGCTGTTTCGAAGCACGCCCTCATCACCGCCGCTTCGAGTGGTGGTACCTTATCGCTGCCAACAGTCGTCCATATCGATGCCTCACAGGCGTTGGTACCCTTTGGTGGACTGTCCTACTCGATCCAACCTGCAGAATCGCCCACTGTTGGAACCGAGCCGAACAATGGCACCGAGTTCTTCCTGAGCGCGCTGCAATTTGGCCCGGCACCGCTTGACAACCGCATTGCTACCTGGGCTTTGACGAATACGGTCTCGCTCAACAGGGCCACGCCTAACCTAACCCTGTCTTTCACGGTAATTCACAGCGAAACCTATGGTCAGCCGCCCAATGCAACGCAGAAAAATGGACCCAGGCCGCTTGGTCAGGCGCTTGGTGATCCAATAGAACAGCTTGCCAGCAATGACGACCGTATGAACCAGGTCGTCTACGCTGATGGTTACCTGTGGTCTGGCGTTAATACCATCATCCAGAATGGCAGCCATGCCGCGCGTGTAGGCATTGCCTACTTCATTGTGCATCCCTGGTTCAGTTCAGGAACTTTGCAGGCCAATGTTGCCAGTCAGGGTTACGTGTCTGCCGGTGGTCAGAGCGTCCTGTTCCCATCCATCGGTGTCACGTCCAGTGGCAAGGCCATCATGACCTTCACATTGGTCGGGCCGAACTACTTCCCAAGCGCCGCGTATTCCTGGATCGACCTAAATCATGGCGCAGGCCCCATCCATATCGCCGGCGCAGGCCAGTTGCCGGATGATGGCTTCTCCGGCTATCCACAGTTTGGTGGCGCTGGCGTCGGTCGCTGGGGCGACTATACCGCCGCCGTTGCTGATGGCAACAACATCTGGATGGCAGCGGAGTATATTCCCAATACGCCTCGCACGCTCCTCGCTAACTGGGGCACGTTCATCAGCGAAGTGGCCGCGTAGGTCTCTTTGCACGAGGTTTGAATGAGACTGGTGGAGCATATGTTATGTATGCTCCACCAGTTTTTTGTGGTTGCGTGTTTTTCCGCTCCGATGGTACAATGAATCCAATCGCATCAGGCGCGAGGATAAAGGAAAGCATGCACCATAATCCCAAAACACCACCACATATCCCTGAACTGGATCAGCCCGACCTGTATATTAATCGCGAGTTGAGCTGGATTGAGTTTAATCGCCGCGTTTTTGAGCAGGCTCAGGATAATCGCCATCCTTTGTTGGAACGTGTCAAATTCATATCCATCTTTGACACCAATTTGGACGAGTTCATCATGGTACGCATAGCCGGCTTGAAAGATCAACTGGCGGCACATGTTCCCTCGCTCAGTCCTGATGGACTGACAGCCGAACAGCAAATGCTGGCCGTGCGCCAGGCGCTAGGCTCACAGGTGACGGAAGTCTGCCAGTACTGGCGCGGCGAAATGCTCCCGCTTCTGGCGTCCCAGCATATCTACATTCTGGACTATGAACAACTGAGCGAACGCCAGCGCGCCAGCATGCGCTCCTATTTCGAGCGTGAAGTATTTCCCGTTCTTACGCCGCTGGCGGTCGACCAGGGACACCCGTTCCCGCACATCTCCAATCGCAGCCTTAACCTGGCTGTAGCCGTATCGAACGATCACTTCGCGCGTGTCAAAGTGCCGCCCAGTTTGCCGCGTTTAGTACCCGTTTCTGGCGGCGAAATCATGCCCGGCGCGGTTGCCTTTATCTGGATGGAGCAGGTCATCGCGGCTCATCTCAGCATGCTTTTTCCCGGCTTCGACGTGTGGGAAAGTTACGCGTTTCGCGTGTTACGTGACGCCGATATCGAGATTCGCGAGGATGAGTCTTCAGACCTGCTGGAAAGTATCGAACAGGGCTTGCGCGAGCGCCGCTTTGGTGACGTGGTGAGCCTGGTGGTCAACCCCTCAATGCCGCAGCGTATCCGCGACCTGCTGCTCGAGAACCTGGAAATCACAGAGGATGACCTGAGCGTTGTGGATGGACCACTCGGCCTGGGTGATGTCATGGAATTGTACCACCTGGAACGTCCTGATCTCAAAGACCCGCCCTTCACGCCGCGCAAACCGCCGGAACTGCTCCAGACAAGCGACCTCTTCGCCATCATACGCCGCCATGACCTGTTGATGCATCATCCCTACGATAGCTTCGATTCGGTGGTTGATTTTATTCACGCCGCCGCCCATGATCCCGGTGTGCTGGCAATCAAGCAAACCCTGTACCGTGTCGGCACCAACTCGCCCGTCGTGTCGATGTTGTTGGAAGCTGTCGAAAATGGCAAGCAGGTCGCTGTACTGGTAGAACTCAAGGCGCGTTTCGATGAAGAGAACAATATTGAGTGGGCACGTGCTTTGGAACGTGCAGGGGTTCACGTCGTGTACGGCCTGGTCGGTCTGAAAACGCATGCCAAGATCGCGCTCGTGGTACGTAAGGAAGCAGACGGCCTGCGCCGTTATGTCCATCTTGGCACGGGAAACTATAACGCCACAACGGCGCGTATCTACGAAGATTTATGCCTGTTAACCTGTCGCCCGGAGATCGGCGCGGATGCCTCGCTCTTGTTCAATTCGCTGACCGGCTACTCTCGCCATAGCGAATATACAAAGCTGATAGTCGCCCCTTTATACATGCGCAAGGCGTTTTTAGCACTCGTCGAGCGCGAAATCCTCATGCACCAGGAGCATGGTAACGGATATCTTCTTTTCAAAATGAACGCGCTGGTAGACCCTGCCATAATCCACGCTCTCTATCGCGCATCGCAGGCCGGAGTGCGTATTGACCTGATCGTGCGTGGCATCTGCTGCCTGCGTCCGGGCGTTCCCGGCGTAAGCGAGACCATTCGTGTGCGCAGCATCGTAGGAAGATTCCTGGAACACAGCCGCATCTTCTTTTTCGGCAACGGCGGGCAGGAGGAGGTCTACCTGGGAAGCGCGGATATGATGCAGCGCAACCTTGATGGTCGCGTGGAAACATTATTCCCGGTAGATGACCCCCTTTTGCGCGCTGAAGTCTACGAGCGAATCTTAAAGCCGGTACTGGCCGATACGGTTAACGCGCGAGAATTGACGCCCGATGGCCGCTATGCGCGCGTACAACCCGCACCCGCTGAAGAAGAGGCTCCATTTACCGCGCCCTTTGATAGCCAGCAGTGGTTTATCACCCATCCCCTGTCAAATCCCGATCTGTACAACGGAAACGCGCCCCAGTAGGGACCTGTCAACCAGTTTACGCAAAAAACTCCGCTCTCCTTCTTATATTGTCAGAAG
>Ga0307373_10012560_pt1 | contig 12005 bp, 15 predicted proteins | sample OX2MG_FD_202534 | JGI IMG/M metagenome (GOLD analysis project Ga0307373, IMG submission 202534) | Soil microbial communities from Risofladan, Vaasa, Finland - OX-2 | ecosystem: Environmental > Terrestrial > Soil > Coastal area > Acid sulfate soil | place: Finland: Risofladan, Vaasa | collected...
CCGGCGACCGTCGCGGCGCCGAAAGCGACGAATCGGAGGCCGTCGCATGAACATCATTGAAGCCCGTGGCCTCGGTAAATGCTACGGCGGCAGCTGGGCGCTGCGCGAGTGCACGCTGGCGATTCCCACCGGACACGTGGTCGCGCTGGTCGGACCGAACGGCGCCGGCAAGACCACGCTGCTGAACCTCGCGGTCGGCCTGGCGGCGCCCACCGCGGGCACCGTCACGGTCCTCGGCGGCCAGCCCGCGGGGTCGGGCGCCGCGTTGGACGGCATCGCGTTCGTCGCACAGGACACGCCGCTGTACAAGAACCTGTCAGCCGCCGACATGCTGCACATGACGCGTAACCTGAACCGGCGTTTTGACGACGGCTACGCCAGGGCTCGCCTCGACGAGCTGGGCATCCCGCTGAAACGCACGGCCGGCAAGCTGTCCGGCGGCCAGCACACGCAGCTCGCGCTGACCCTGGCGCTGGCCAGGCGCCCCCAGCTGCTCGTGCTGGACGAGCCCATGGCGATGCTCGACCCGCTCGCTCGCCATGACTTCATGGCCGCGGTCATGACGGCGGTTGCCGACCATGGCGTGTCGGTGCTGCTGTCCTCGCACGTGCTGGCCGAGCTCGAGCGGGTCGCCGACTACCTCGTCCTGCTATCGAGCGGGAGCGTCCAGATGGCCGGGGAGGTCGACGACCTGCTCGCCTCGCACCGCGTGCTGACCGGATCGGCCGCCGATGCCGACAGGTATGCCGAACGGCTGAACGTCGTGCACGCGCGGCGCGGCGAAGCACAGGCCCACCTTCTGGTCAGGATGAACGGAGCGACCGAGCCGGTGCCGCACGGCTGGGAGGCGCACCCGGTGAGCCTGGAAGAGCTCGCCCTCGCGTACCTGCGCGAGCCGGGCGCAGCAGCGCTGCCCGGTCCGGCGCGCGACCGCCCGCAGCCATCGGAGCTGACGACGTGACCACACAGACCATGCCCGCACCGCCGAATCCGCACGCCACCCTGCGGCCTCTGCCCTGGCGACGGATGGCCTGGGTCGCGTGGCGCCAGCATCGACTCGCGCTCGCCGGTGTCGTCGCGGTGTTCGGTGCGCCCGCCGTGTACCTGCTGATCTCCGGCCTGCCGTTACACCACGCCTACGCCGCGGTGACCGCCTGCCGCCCGGCAGGATCCGCGACCTGCCGGCAGGTAGCCCAGAACTTCTTGAATGCCCACGTGCACGGCGTGTTGGTCACCGCCGGCCTGTTGCAGGCGATCCCGGCGCTGATCGGAGCGTTCGTCGGCGCACCGGTGCTCGCGAGGGAGTTCGAGACCGGCACCTTCCGCTACGCGTGGACCCAGGGCTTCGGGCGCACACGGTGGACCATCGCCAAGCTGGCGCCGCTCGCGACCGCCGTCACCGTCGCCGCCGCAGCGTTCAGCGTCCTCTTCTCCTGGTACTACCAGCCGATCATCGGCGCCGGAGGCGGCGACAGCAGCCCGCTGGCTCCCACCATCTTCGACCTGCGCGGCGTTGCGCTCCCCGCCTGGACGCTGGCCGCGTTCGCGATCGGCGCGCTCGCCGGCATTCTGATCCGTCGGGTCACGCCCGCGATGTTCGCCACCCTCGCGGTGTGGGTTGGGCTCGCCGTTCTGACCGGCGCGTACCTGCGCCCGCACTACGAGGCGTCGCTGGTCACCCACAACGCCAACGCTCCAGCCGACGCATTGGTGATCAACCAAGGGCTGTCGCGGGGCGGCAAGCCGGCCAGCCTCGACATGATCAACCAGACCCTTCGTCCGGTCGGCGTCGAGGCGATCACCGCCGAGGTGTTCCGCGCCGGGCCCTCGACCCCGGCGGGCTTCGGCGACCCCATGCAGTACCTCACTGCGCATGGCTACACGCAATCGACGACCTACCAGCCCGCAAGCAGGTTCTGGCCGTTCCAGTGGATCGAGGGCAGCTGGCTGCTCGCGCTCTCCCTGCTCCTCATTGCGACGACCGTCTGGCGAGTCCGCCGCCGCGCGACGTGAAGCGCCCTGTCTTCACAGCGCTGTCGACGAGGAAGTAACCGTGGGAGTAACCGAACTCGTCGCGAGATGCGCCGTTTGCCCTTCACGCCCGGAGCCAAGGACGCGCCCACGGGCAGCCTGAAATCCGAGCCGTTCGTAGCGGCGCTCGTCCTCGGCGGCGAAGTCTCCGTCAGATCCGATCGCCGCGGCTGCGTTCAAGACAAATTGAGCGTCGTGTTGGTCGACGTTTGGAACCTCCTCGTCGCCGTGGGCTACTCCGGGTTCGTCGCCGCGGTACGCGTAGAGCTTCTCGATCAGCTCGGCCGTCAAGAGCACCCATCGTTCGGGCCGACGGGTCGAGCACGCGTTGACTCGCGCGGATCGCGGCGCCTTCGATACGCGCGGCGGGCGCGTCTCGCGCCGAAGCTTCGAATGCGCGAATTGGAGCCCTTCGCATGCGCCCGGCGTGCGTCTGTCGCGAAGCCGAGTGGGACACTCAAGAGTGTGTGTGTTCCTCGCCGATCGGCGGTGTGATGCTGGGGGTGGCGCGCGTTGTGGCGTGCGGTTGATCGGGTTTCGGATGTGCTGCCGTTTGCGCTGTCGGGTGCTGTCGTGATGGGTACCGCGATCGTCTCCACAGCGCTGTCATTGGACGGCCGTGACACGCTGTCGCGGATCCTGCTGGTGGTCGCGGCCGGCGCGTGGGTCGTGCTCGGTGTGTTGCTCGTCGCCCGACTGATGCGCCGCCACACTCCGGCGCGCCTTGGGGCCGGCTCGCCTGCGGCGCTGAGCGGTGTTGCGGCGACCGCGGCGCTCGGCGCCCGGCTTGTGCCGCTCGGCTGGACCGCGGTGGGAACCGGGCTGCTGGTGTTCGCGCTGGGCCTCTGGTGCGCGCTGCTGCGGCCAGTGCTGCGCGAGTGGACGACGCCTGTGGCGGGTTCGGGCTTCATGCTCACGGTCTCGACTGAGACGCTCGCTGTGCTCGGCGCCGAGGTTGCCGCTCGCGAGCGCGCGACGTGGTTGCTGGCGGTTGCGTTTGCGCTGTTTCTCCTGGGCCTCGGTTGCTATGTGTTCGTGCTCGCCGGCTTCGATGTCCGCGAACTGGCGCGCGGGCGCGGCGATCACTGGGTCGCCGGCGGCGCGCTCGCGGTCTGCGCCCTGGCCGGGGGGCAGACCGCGCTGGCCGCAAAGACACTCGCGACGCTGCCCGCGGTCGCGGCAGTCCTGAGGGATCTGTCGCTCGCCGTCTGGGCGCTCGGTGTCGGGTGGCTCGTCGTGCTGGTCACCGGCGAGGTACTCCGGCCGCGCCTTCGCTACGACATCCGCAGGTGGTCAACCGTCTTTCCGCTTGGGATGTACGCGGCCTCGGGCTTTACTCTCGGCACGGTCTTGCACGTGAGCGCCATCACGATGTTCGCGCGGATCTGGGTCTGGGTGGCCGCCGTCGCATGGCTAGCTGCGTTTGCCGCGCTCCTCGGCCGCACCATCCGTGCTACTCGACCGCACTGCCCAACTCGCTCGCAAGACTAACGCGGCAGCGGGCGGTGCTTGGTTCGCACGCGACGCCGGTCGGGCTCGTTTGGCTCTGGCGGCGGGAGCGTGATGAAGTCGAATGGCAGTTCTCTGAGCTGGCCTTGGCGGATTCCCTCGCGCACGGCGGCGTCGAACCCGCCCTCGCGCCAGTGGGCGCTGCCAGCGGCGCGGGCGAGCGTCGCGCGCGGCAGCGGACCAAGGGCGCGCACGACGCGGACCAGATGACGCGTCTCGGCTGCGAGCACCGCTGCAGCGCGGGCGTCACGACGCACGGCCGTCACGCTCGCGACCTCCCACCGAGCGCGGGGCCGCCGACGTATCCAGCTCGCCCGAGGCCGGGGTTGCGAGCGATCATCACGCGGCGGGCCGGTCGTCGAGTGGGGCGAGAATCCTGGCCGCGAGTTCGGGGCGACAGCCTCGCTGTGCGAGTTCAAGCAGAGCATGCAGGTCATGCCGGGGATCGACCGCGAGCGTGTGAGCGAGCCCTGCGGGGAAGCCGGCGTCACACAAACAGTCGACGCGCCGCGCGATGCAGTCGGACGGGCGCTGTCGAAACACTCGCCGCTTGAACAGTTGTGGCCTAAACATCTCGTCCGCTCCGTTGGGTTCCGGGCCGCGCCTCAACCATTGGAGGTCCTTGACGGGAGCGAGCCGTAGCCCGCTCCCGCCAAGGGTGACCTCGAAGCGTCGGTCTCGCGTGCTTGTCAGCGCGCACCCGCCAAGTCGGCTGTCCGCTTGGAGGCGTTGACCTCGATGGAGTGCACGACGCGCTCGGTCTTGAGCTCGTGGAGGGTGAGCCCGATCAGCGCGAGCGCGAACAGGCTGGCGCCGAACGCGAACCCGAGCCAGGTCACCACTGCTCCGCTGAACACGACGGCGACGACGATCGTCCAGACGCCGAGTACGCTCGTCAGGCCGTCGAGCCCGCGCTGCGCGGCCCCACGGGCCGAGAGCGCGGCGGCGGGAGCGGCGATCGCGAGCGCGACGATAGCGCCAGCGAACATCAGCCACATGAACGTGCTCACGGCAAAAGCCTGTGAGGTCACGACCACGAATGCTCCCAGCACGGTGAGGATCACGTTGGTCAGATAGCGAGTACGCATGAATGCCTCCTTCGAGTCGGCCGCGGAAAACCCAAACGTGTCGATTGAACCGACGAGGTCGTGCCGTCCTCGAGGCACTATATCATTCTGAGCGCTCAGTTCAAGCCTCTCAGACTGTGCTACCGTGTGGTGTGTGGAACGACCAGTCGACAGCCCGTGGCGACGGCGCTAAACAGCACGGCGCGGGTCCTTCTGGGCATGATCGCCGAGGGCCACGCCACCGGCTACGCGATCAAGGCCGAGATCGAGCGCTCAACGCGGCTCTACTGGGGCGCCAGCATTGGCGGCATCTATCCCGAACTCCGGCGCCTCGAGCACGCCGGCCTGGTCAGCTCGCGCGATAACTTCCGCGGCGAGGCACGCCGCCACGCCTACCGCCTCACCGCGACCGGCCGCGACGCCCTACACCACTGGTTGACCGACCCCGGCGAAGCGGTGCTCGAGATGCGACACGAAGCGCTGCTACGCCTGCGCTTCGCCGGCGTGCTGCCCGCGGCAGAACAGATCGAGGTCGTGCGCCGCATGCGCGCCGCGCACGAGCGCCGCCTGAGCGAACTCGAGCACCGCCTCGCCAGCGACGACTTCGACGACCCGCTACACCGCCTGACAATCGAGTTCGGCGCCGGCTGGAACACCTGGGCCCGCGACTGGTGCCTCACCCTCGAACACACCCTCGCCCACCGCGAACGCCACCCCACACCCGCGTAATGGCTCCTGTCGGAAACGGTTATGTAACCCTGGGTCGAGCTGTGTCGGTGACCTCGAGTAGCGGACACGGCCAGGCCATTGGTCAGCGACGAGCTGTGGGAGATCGTCAGCCGTTGATTCCCAAGGTGACGCGTCGCTTCAAACATCCGGGGCAAGGGGCGCAAACGGATCTCGGACCGCGAGGTGCTGGAGGGAACCCTGTTTGTGTTGCAGACCAGGATCGCGTGGGAGTACCTGCCGCAGGAGATGGGCTGCCGGTCGGGCATAACGTGTCGGCGTCGATTGCGCGAGTGGCAGCAGGTGCGGTTGCACCCCGAATGCGCGCCACACCCGCGAGACTGTCGACTGCGAGACCCCGACGACCGTGGCCATCTGACGCGTGGACCGATGCGTCGTCGGGTAGTATCTGTCCGACGGTCGACCTAGGAGGACCGAATGCTGCTTGCCGCTTTTGAGAACGACGCTTCCACGCCGGAGCTGTCCACTGAGCCGCCGCTGCCGCTTCGAGAACCGGACCAACCCCGCACCGATCGCGAACCGCTCGGTGAGCCCGATCCCGAGCCGTCGCCGGATCTGCCGCTCGACGAGCCTGACCGCCGACCGCCGCCTGGCACGGACCCCGCAGACCCGACGTTCACGCGCCAATAGCTCCTATCCGGACGATACGTTGCACGCCGCTTGTGTCTTGTTGGCGTAGGCAAATGGCCGTGTGCACCATTTGATTGGCCTGCGCAAGCGCGCTGTTGCTGTTTGCGTTGGCAGTCGCCGCATCTGACTGCCGTGTTGGAATGGTGACCTCGTCGTACAAGTCAATGGTCACGGCCGCATCCGGCTCGCCCGCTGCGCGCTACTCCCACGGCTACCTCTACGCCGGCGGCCCCGTGAATACAGGCCCAGAGCGCCGCGCGGGAGAATCGCGCCGGCGACGGTGGCCGCCTTGTGTCCGATCCGCGCGACCAATCCCGCGCCGGCTGGCTGACCGGGCGGGGCGGAGACCACCGTCAGTACAGCCAAGTCCTTATATTGCGGCGGCTCCAGCGGGACGGGGGACCCAGGAATCGAACCTAGCGTTGCGTCGCGAGCTGCACCGCTTCCCTATTCATGAGCTCAACGAACTCGGCAACCAGGCGTTCTAACCGCACCGCACTTCGCCTCCGCGCTGGAGGAGACGGTCGCTGCACCGTGCGACCGCTACTGAGACGACGGCAGCAGCGACCGGAACGACCGGGGCGGGCTTTCGCAGCTCGTCCGTAGCGGTCGTCTGCTGCCGCGCGGTGCGCGCGCTCGCTTTCGCGCCCGAGAGCGGAAGCGATGGGTCAGGTCACCTCGCCGCGCCGCTGTTCCTGTGTACGGAAGGGAGAAGCGAGCCGGCTGGCTCGACACTCCGTAGCAGACGGGCGCGGTCGCTGGCGACGAATCAGCCCGATGCCCGCTCCCACGGACGGCTTTGAGGTCTGCTCACACAAGCGTCCGCAACAGGAGTACTGTGGCTGGCGAGCTGGCCCTGCGGCCGCAACGCTCAGCCCATGCCCAGATGCCACCGACGGCGCGACCTGCGCCATGAGGCGAGAGGCGGGGGTTACTGGTTTTGACTGCGGGGCCGGTGCCGTACTTCTGCGGGCGTTGCCCCACCGGCCCGGTGGACGCGTCCCAATCTGATTGACCGCGCGGGGTTCTAGCCCTCTTTCCTTCCGCGCGGACCCAACAGAGGGACGGGAAGGCCGCAAGACCATGCTGCGCAGCACACGCGACCTCCCAGAGCGCAGGCGAGGCGAACTCAACCGCAACCTCGACTCGCAGCGGCTCTCGTCGGCGATCGATGCCCAACGACGCCTGAACGCCTGGCCAGCTGAGGGCCGCACCAAAGCCAGTGTCAGCCCACAAGTCCAGCCGCTAGCTCTCGCGCTCCCAACCGAGCTACGCACCGAGATGAGCCGGTTTGTGGGCGCGACGAGATGTCAGTAGCGGAGCTTCGGGAGCTTGACGAGGTCAAGGGGCTGATCACACGGGGCCAACAGGTCGGCGTGCTGACATACGCCGAGATCTCGGCCGCGACGGCCGAGCTTGGCCTGGACGAAAGCGATGTTGAGGCGTTGCACGGCCTGTTCGAGCGCTGTGAGATCGACTTGGTCGAGGAAGTCGACCAAGCCGCTGCGGCGGGCCTGAACATCGAGCGCGCGCCCGAGCAGCGCACCCGCCGCACGGCTTCGCTGGATCTCAAGCCGGAGGGGACGACCGACGCGCTGACGTTGTTCCTCAAGGACATCGGCAAGGTGCGGCTGCTCACGGCGCAAGAGGAGGTCGAGCTCGGCAAGCGGATCTGGCGCGGCGATCTGGACGCCAAGCAGAGGATGGTCGAGTCGAACCTGCGCCTGGTCGTCTCGATCGCGAAGAACTACCGCAACCAGGGTCTGCCGTTTCTCGACCTGATCCAGGAGGGCACGCTCGGCCTCGTGCGCGCGGCGGAGAAGTTCGACTATCGCAAGGGCTTCAAGTTCTCGACCTACGCCACGTTGTGGATCCGCCAGGCGGTCGCCCGTGCGCTCGCGGACCAGGCGCGCACGATCCGGATCCCCGGCCACATCGTCGAGAAGCTCAACAAGATCCGCAGCGCCGAGCGCGGTCTGGTCACGGCGCGGGGCCGCGAGCCGACGGCGCAGGAGATCGCCGAGGTGACCGGGATCGATCCCGGGGAGGTCGATTCGATCAAGCGCTCCGCGCAAGCGCCGATCTCGCTCGAGAAGCCGGTCGGTGGCAACGAGGAGTCCGAGTTCGGCCAGTTCATCGCCGACGATGGAGCCGAGTCGCCCTATGAGCGCGCCGCGGAGATCCTCACCAATGAAGCCCTGCGAGACGCGCTCGAGAATCTCAGCTACCGCGAGCGGCGCGTGCTCGAGCTGCGTTACGGCCTCGGCGGCGAACACCCGCACGCACTCCAGGAGGTTGGCCGCGAGTTCAACGTCACGCGCGAGCGGATCCGCCAGATCGAGAACCTGGCGCTCAAGAAACTCCAGGACCCCCTCGCAGCCCAGAAGCTGCGCGACGACGTCGAAATCGGGATGAACCAAGCTGGTCGCAGCTAGGCCATGAGCATGAAATATCGAGTCGCCATCGAGATCCCGAGCGTCCCCGTGAACGAGACCGCTCGCTGGCAGCCGCTCGCAGCCCACCTTGAGGCCTTCCACGGCGCGCTCGAGCCGGTCGTTGCGTGGCGCGACAAGCACGTCCTGGCCGTGATCGTCGCGACCGACGCGGCTACGCCGGCCGACGCAGTCACGACCGCCGTACTTGCCACCACTGAGAGTCTTAGCGCGATCGGCCTCGGCGAGTTCTACCCGACCGCAATCGACGTGCGCAACGCCGACACCGACGCGCCGATCCCCGCACACACCGACAAGACACTCGCGGCCCGCCAGCGCCACGAGCGCCAGCGCGACCTGGTCGCAAAAAGCCTGCGCCGCTGGTGACCCAGCCCTGCGAGGGCTGCGCGGTGTACCTGCAGAAGCACCGAGAGCCGTCGAGCACGAAGACATGCCCGATCTGCGGCAAACCAGTCGACAACCCGCGCGCAACCTACTGCGGCAGCGCGTGCGAGCAGCATGCGCATCGCGACCGCCGGGGCCAGCCTGTCGGCGGCCCCGGCACGGGATCGGCGAGCGGTCGGCGCGCCGAGGCGGGATCAGCGCTCGGTTGGCTTGAGTGATTCGGCTGATGGTGCCAGCTCGGAGATCGACATATCGAGCGCCTCCGAGAGAGCTAGAAATGCGACCGCAGCGTCAGCGGCGAGGGGCCCGCATATAATCGTGCTGGGCGCGGGGACTTGACGCCGACACGTGCGCCGCCTGGACCTGACGCCCACAGTTGCGGGCGGACCGGCTGAAACCATGTGCAACTCGCGGGCACGTGGCCGGTCTCCACCACAACGTTCTGGCCTCCGCTGGGTTCCAGGCAGCCCACCACCGCTCACACCGCCTCCAAGACGTGATCGTTGCCCATTGACCTGGCGGCACCGTCCTCTTCCACCTAGTGTCGTATTGGGCGTTCCACTTGAATGACGTACCGGCCGCGCCGACGCTTACAATAAGTAAGGGCTAATCCGATGGTCACGGCAAGCGTTGTCATCCTTTTCATCTTGGCTCCGGTAGATATGTTTCGCATACATCGTCCGCGTCGTGGACACGATCAGACAAGCTGCTACCGGCGTCATTGGTGTCGGTATGAACCCAGAGGAACGCCCACAGCGCGAAACCGGCCATCGCCGCTGCGGACGATCATCTCCGCTCCGCGCCTCCCTCGCCGCGACCGCGTGTGGACTGCTGCTGGCCTTCAGAAACCGGGGAAGCCGTGGCTGATGAGCTCCTTCAGTTCCTCGCGCGAGCGTCCTTCCGCGACCGCGACCACCAGTTCCTGCTGCCGCGCGGTCAGCTCCAGGACCCGCTTGCGCTCTGGGAGCTTCACGAGCTCCAGCGCCGCCACCGTGCGATACGGACCCCATCTGTGCTGTGCCGCGAGGAGCTGGAACACCGTCATGTGCGCCGCGCGCTCGTCATCGAGCGCCGCGCGGACCGAGAGCGACCCCGACTTGACCTCCACCCGCACGTCCGCGATCGCGAGCCGCACGGCGTTGGCGAGCGCTAACGCCTGAAGCTGCTCGCGCTCTCGCGCTCCGATACCGTTCGGCTCGTCGTTCACCGTCACCAGTTCGTTACTTCCCGGCTCGTTGACGCCATCGGCGACTGTCGGAATGAGTCAGCATGAACCAAGCTCCAGGACCTCCTCCCAGCCCACAAGCTGTGCGACGACGTCGAGGTTAGTTACCCGGGGCGCCGAGCACGCCGACGCTCACGACCCGCCACCGCTACAGCGGCAGAACTAAACGCGACCTATCATGCCCTCTCGTGGCCTCCCGCGCTTGAGTATCCGCGGCGTCGACCGACGACCGACCGCTCATTCGACTTGACGGACTCCGGGCGCAGTTGGGCTTGGAGGGTGCCGCTTGCCGGTGTGTAGATCGTTTCGCGTCCGTCGTCCCAGCGGACGCGGTAGCGCGGCGAAGGATCGCCGCGCAGCACCTCCTCGATGACCCCCGGGCGCGGGCCGCGCGTCGTTGACTGGGATTGGGCTACGACGTTCGTGCCGATTGCAAAGGTCATGGTGTCTCCCCTGATGGTGCGCCGGTGAGGATAGCCCTGCGGCGCTCATTGCGGCCGCCCCGACAGTGAGTCCTCGACAGACCCACAGCCTGGGATGCGGCCCGGATTCCTCTCAACCGTTCACAGCGTATGTAGGCACGGCATCTAGAAGCGACGGCCGCGACGGCGGAAGAACCTGCCGCCATCGAGTAGCAGAACTGCGATGACGATGAGGACGGTCGTGGACATGGTCACCTCCCCGGGGTCCAGTTCTGAGTTGGCAGGATGTCTAGTTCTACGAAGCGTCGCTCGAGCTCTTGGCAAGGAAGACGGCGACCTTGTCCACGGCGTTCTTGACCGAACCCTTGGCCTGGCCGAGACGCCGTTTGTTTTTCAGGCGTCTGCCTGCGCTCAGCGCGCCGGCGGCTTCCGTCGCGCGACCGATCGCAATGTCGAGGTTCTCGTTGGTCATCAACCCTCCTGTCGGTCTGCGATCCTGCCGAGCGAGTTCCGGCAGGTGGCGAATCCCCACGAGGAGATCCGCGCGGGCGGAGGTCAATCGCATCGGCTAGTCGCAGCGACGGCAAAGGTCAGCTGCAGCGACGGCTGGTCGGCATGGTTAGCGACCGTCCCAGGCACACCCTACTCGCCGCTGATAAAGAACGCACAAGGATGCCCCCGCGACGCACTGAGAACGCGCCCGGGGGCGAACGCGGTGCGATCCGCCCGGCTCGCCATCGTCGAGCCGGGCGTGATGCCCGCACCTACCGGCGCAGGGCTGCGGGTGTGGCGTACTCTCGTGTGCCTGGGCGACGTGCTGCTCGATGCGACGGTCCCCGACAGGGCGACCGCGACTATCATCCGCGCGGCCATCGAGACGGTGACATCGGACGCCAAGAGCGGCGTGGACCTCACATTGCCACCGGAACCGCAGCCCGGAGCGAGGTCGCAGCGGGACTATCGTCTGAGCGGCATGGTCGTCATTGATGGGCTGTCGGATTGCGAAGCCGCCGAAAAGGTCGAAGGTGCGTTGAGGGTGCTCCGTGCCCGCAGGCAGGCCCTCAGTCGGCGCGCTCGACGGCGGCCATGGCGCCCTCGAAGCCGATCTGCGAGTGCGTGCCGTCGCAGAACGGCTTGGTCGTAGAGCCACCGCACCGACAGAGATAGATCGTGTCGCGGGTCACGGGAACCGCCGCTCCGTCCGGTCCGACAAGCTCGATGCCCTCGGCGCCCTCCACCTTGTAGGGGCCGTTTTCGGTGATCGTGATTTGCATTGAAACTCCTTCGTTAGGATGCCGCCGCAGGTTATCCGCTCGGCCTCTCCACGGTTCTCGATGCGCCCGTACCCGGGACACCGAACACGCCCACGTCGACGTTACGGACGGCGAGGGTGACTGCGGCTTCCGGTGCGGCTCGCGCTGTTTCCACGGCGATGCCGAAGGCCGCGCCGGTGACGATCGCCCGCTTGCCGGAGAGATCGACTCCGTTGGCGACTTCGGCGACCGTGGAGCGAAAATCGACTGGTGTCGTGATCGGT
>Ga0307373_10012564_pt1 | contig 12004 bp, 6 predicted proteins | sample OX2MG_FD_202534 | JGI IMG/M metagenome (GOLD analysis project Ga0307373, IMG submission 202534) | Soil microbial communities from Risofladan, Vaasa, Finland - OX-2 | ecosystem: Environmental > Terrestrial > Soil > Coastal area > Acid sulfate soil | place: Finland: Risofladan, Vaasa | collected...
CAGGAGGAAGATGCGGATGCGCCCCCCCCGCAATCATCAGGCGCTTCTGGCCGAAATCGATTTGCAGCTGATCGTCCGGTGGCGTTTCCACGCGCACCGTCGCCAGCTGCGCCACCCGGCCCTCGCGTCGAATGTCCGCGACCGCGCGCTCCAGCGTGCGCACGCTGACGGCGAGCCCACGGTCGGCGAGCAACCGCTGGACGACGACCGCATTGCCCTCCGCTGGCCCGAGGTTCAGCGCGCGAGCTTCCTCGCGACGCTCGTCCGCCAGCCGCCGGCCCGCCGGTCGGATCTGGCGGCCTGGCTCGATCGGCTGGCGCAAATACCGCCGCACCGTATTCAGCGCGACGCCGACCTGCCGCGCAATCGTCTTCTTGCCGACGCCGCGATCCGCCAGCGTCCGGATCGCGGTCACCACCTCGCCTTCGATCACCGGCACCTCCTCAGTAGGAGATACCAGCACGCCCCTCTCGAGCTCCATCCCTCCTCCAGGGGGTCAGAATTAGTGTCGTGAGGGGGTCAATATCACTGTCGCTCTACACCTCCGCCCTTGTCTTTATGCGCCCGTCGGGCCAGGTTGTTCGTGGAGTGCTCGAAACGCTTGCGGCAGTACAAACACTGGAACACATACCGTGGACCACGGCGAGGGGCAGTGGTCCAGTAAACTAGACCACTACCGTCGCCACGCGCCGCTTGCCTTCCGCCCCGTGGTGTAGTAACTTCCCCCTAAACGGAGTCTGAATCTGAACTGTCGCGTCGAGTTTGTGAAGCTCGATTAGTCGACCTGTATGGCTTCTCTCCGCGCTCGCCTTTTTCTCCTCGCTCTCGGCGTCGCGGTGGCCGGCGCTGTCGGGTGTACGCGCGCCTCGCACGGGAACGGCGGCGCGCCGGCGCCCGCGCCGTCGTCCGCGCCCGCTCCGGTCAGCGCGTCTGCGCCCGACTCGGCGCCGGCTCCGCCGGCGGAGAAATTCGTCGGGACCTACAGCATCACCTATACAGACGACGAAGCTGGCGTGGGCCATACTAGGCTGACCGAAGGCGGCATCGCCACGTTCGTGTTCGATTCCGCCCGCAAGGGTCATGATGGCTATACCTTCTGGTACAAGGGGATCAGCCAGGCGCGCGGGGCGAGAAATGAGCACTGGTTCGGCGGCAATGCCTGCGGCCACGGAGAGCGCTCCGGCAGCGGCGCGGGTTCCACCAGCGATTTCCTGACAATCGGCACGTCGAGTTATAGCTGGTGGGTGGGCGGATGGTCGGGAAAGTTCACCGCCTCGGGAAAGTGCGCCTCGCCCAAATCCGGCACCGCGGCCTTCGGTGACTTCCTCAATTTCAATGCGCCCGTGCATGCCGGGTCGGCCGTTTGCGGCATGGTTAACGTCACGCACAAGCGGGGCAAAGACGTCCGCCATCTTACCGGCCATTGGGCGTTCGCGCCGGAAGGCACGCCGCTGCCGACGATCTCGGCCGGCCATTGCGCGCAGATCACCAAGCTCACGACCTTCTGACAGACGCCTGGCGTGTTTCGGGCTGGTCGTATGCGTATGGCATCGGCTGCTCCCATGGCGCGCCGTCGCCCGCGCCCTCCGCCCAGCGCCCGAGACTCTCGGCGCCGGAGCTGGCCGGTGTCAGCTCCAGCGAGGCGCTGAACTCCGGCCCCGTTCCCATGACCTCGGCAGATGTCGCGTTCTATCTGCGCGTGATGCGGGCCGCCGTTCCCCGGGCCGAGCATCCCTCGGCGCAGCAGTCCCAGGCCATCGCCACCGGCCAAGAGGCGATCAGGTCATACCAGGAGCAGGCGCAAACGCGCGGGGCGGCGATGCAGTCGCTCGGCCGGAAGGCTGCCGCCGCGCTCAAGGCGGGTGATGTAGACGTAGGGCATGGTCCGACGACGATGTCATCGTCGTCGGCAACAGGAAAGGGGGAACCAAGGAGAAGAGAAGGCCCTTCGACTCGCCTTCGATTCATAGGCTCGCTCAGGGCATTCGACTCGGGCGCGAGTCGGGGGGCTTGCCACGGGCGAGGGCGCGAAGCGGCGGGGAAGGCCAGGCCCTTCGACTCGCCTTCGATTCATAGGCTCGCTCAGGGCATTCGACCCGGGCGCGAGTCGGGTGGCTTGCCATGAGCGAGGGCGCGAAGCGGCGGGGAAGGCCACGCCCTTCGACTCGCCTTCGATTCATAGGCTCGTTCAGGGCATTCGACTCGGGCGCGAGTCGGGTGGCTTGCCATGAGCGAGGGCGCGAAGCGCCCGAGTCGAATGGTGGAGGCGGCGGGAGTCGAACCCGCGTCCGAAAGCACTTCCTCGCAGGACTCTACATGCGTGTCCGCTTTTAAAATTTCGCCGGCGGCGTGGAAAAAGCGACTAAAAACCGCCGCCGACTAGTCCCGATGAAAATTCGCTCTCACCCGTCGGAACCGCCAGTGAAAGCTAGCCTGCCATGATGACATCCAGTCCCGCCTTGCAGGCCAGAACGGGGTGGACGTCGCTGTTAGTTAAGCAGCGAGAGCGAGCTGCGTGTTCGCAGTTACGTTGTGTTCCACCGGATTTACGAGTCGATGGGGCTCGGCATGCATCCCGCGACTCTGTACCCCCGTCGAAGCCAGAACGCCCCCACAAGAGTCACATGCCGCGACTGACTCCTCCATCTTACCATGAGCTTCGGCTGTTTGCCCGAACTGCAAGCCAGCAGAGGACTTTCTGGCCCCGACAGCCTTGACTTGCCCGATCACTCCCCGCATAATGCCGCTCAGTTCCTTCACGACGACGCCGGCATGACGGACGTCCGCACTACGTCGTTCGAAGCCAGCCTCGGTGGGGCACTCGACGCCCTCGCCGAGCGGCTTTGCGGGCAAATCGAAGCCGACATCCAGAACGCGCTGACCGGCCTGGCGACCGGCGCCCACCGCAGCCGCGCCGCCGCCGATGCGCGGCTCGCGACCGAAGCGCAACTCTCGGAATCGTTTACTGCAGGCGTTTCGGCCGCCCGCCTCGAAGAACGCCAGGAGTGGCTGGCGGGGCTCATTCGCCTGCTCGGCGCCATCCGGGCGCTCGACGTCTGCCCCTCCCTGTCCCAGCTGCTCGACGTGCTGCTCGCCGGCGCCGCGAGGGAAGCCGGTCGGGCGGCACTCCTCATCGTCCGCCGCCAGCGCCTGCGGGTCTGGCGGGTCGCAGGCTTCGGCGCCCAGACGTCAGCGGCTCATCTGGTCGATCTCCCGCTGGACGACTCGAACGTCGTCGGCAAGGCGGTTCACGCGCGGCAAGCGGTGAAGACCGCGCCGGACATTCCGGCGCCGCCGTTCGTGATCCTGGCCGCGGAGCGGGCCGGCCTGGCCCTTCCACTCGAGATCGACCAGAAGGTGGTCGCCGTCCTTTATGCCGATACGATGGGAGAGGCGCCCGCACAAGCGCCTGCGGCCTGGCCCGATCTGCTCGAAATCCTGGCCCGGCACACCAGCCGGTGCCTCGAGACGATGACGGCCGCCCGGCTGGCCCGGCAGGGCGGACCGCGGGCCGACGGCGCAGAGTTTGCTTCGCCCCGTTACCGGGATGCGGGCCGGGGGCCGGCGGATCGAGCAGCCGGAGCGAAGAAGTGGGCCGCCGGTGCCGATTATCCCGGACGGGCACGCCCCTTGGGGGACGACACATCGAGGGGAGCGGCGCAGAAGTGAGCAAGACAGATCTCGCGGCAGTCCTGCACGATCGGCTGCGACGCTGGCACCGGCCGTTCCGGTGGGGGCTGGTCGTCGGGCTGCTGCTGACCCTGACATCGCGGCACGGGCCGTACGCCCAGACGCTGCCGGACGGTCCGGACGGCAGCCCGGCCCGACCGGCGCTGGCGCCAACGGCGCACCCGCCCGTTTCGAGCGAACTCTCGCAGTTGTGGCTGGTACCAGGCCGACGCGCCCGGGACGCGTCGGATGCCGGCCTCCTGGAAGAGCTTGCCCGCGGCATCAAGGCGGAAACCGACTCCAGATATCCGGCGGCGCTGGCAGTGCTCGACCGCCCGGTCCTGCAACGGACGCCGCTCGCTGATTACGCCACGTATTACGCGGGGCTGGCCGAAGTCGGTCTGAAACAGATCGACCGGGCACGGAAGACCTTCGCCGCTCTGGCCGCCCGCCAGCCGAGCGGGTACCTGGCCGAGGCGGCGCCGCTGGCCGAAGCCCAGGCGGCGGAGGCGGCCAACGACAACGCCGCCGCCCTCGCCATTTACGAGCAGCTCCTTCAGCAGTCCCCGACGCACCCTGAAGAGGTGCTGCTCCGGATGGGCCGCGCCGCCGCCCGCGCCGGCGATGTGTCGCAGGCGGCGGACGCGCTCCGGCGCGTCTATTTCGATTACCCGCTCACGGAGGAGGCGGACGAGGCCGGGAAGGACCTGGCCGGCCTGCGCGGGGCGCCTGCACTTGCCGACGCCGTGAGCCGGCGGCTGGAACTGGCGCGCGCCGGCACGCTGTTCAAGGCCGGCCGGTTCCAGGAGGCCCGGGACGCGTATGCCGCGATGCTCCCGCGCGCGATGGGCGAGGATCGCGAGGGGGTGCTCATCCGGCTGGCCGCCTGCGACGTGCGCCTCCGGCACTACGCGTTCGCGCGGGAGGACGCTCAGCCGTACGTCGAACGCGGCAGTCACCAGGCCGAGGCGACCTATTACTACGCGGCCGCGCTGCGCGGGCTCCACCGGGGCGACGAGTACGTGACGACCGTGCGCGGCATGGTCGGCCGCTTCGGCGACAACCCGTGGGTGGAGTCGGCGCTCAACGACCTCGGCACGTACTACATCATCGAGAACGACGACGACGACGCGACGACGGTTTTCCGGCAGATGCTGGACCGGTTTCCGACCGGCGCCCACGCCGAACGGGCGGCCTGGAAGGTCGGATGGGCGGAGTATCGGCAGGGCCTGTACGGCCAGACGGCCAGGGTCTTCGATGCCGCCGCCGCGCAGTTCCCGCGGTCCGACTACCGCCCGGCGTACCTCTACTGGGCGGGCCGCGCATACGAGGCGCTGAAGGCTCAGCCGCTCGCCGACGCCCGCTTCGCGCTGACGGCGACCGACTATCTCAACTCCTATTACGGACGCCGCGCGGTGGACCGGCTCGGCGGACAGGCGGCATGGCAGCGGGTGTCCGGCGACACGGCCGGGCTGCGGGCGGAATCGGCCGACCTGGTCAGCGATCTGCCGCGCGCCCTGCCGCCGACCGGCACGACGATCCAGGCGCTGCTGGCGGTCGGCCTGTACGCGCAGGCGATGCAGGAGCTGCATTACGCCAGGCGCGCGTGGGGCCCCTCGCCGGCCATCGAGGCGACCGTCGGCTGGGTGCGCAACCGCGAGGGCCATCTGCGGGAAGGCATCAACGCGATGAAGCGCGCCTATCCGCAATATCTCGCCGCCAGCGGCGAGCAGCTCCCGCGCGCCATCCTGGAAGTGCTGTTCCCGCTCGATTACTGGCCGCTCATCCGGCGCTACGCCGCGGCGCACAATCTCGATCCCTACCTGATGGCGGCGCTCATCGCCCAGGAATCGACCTTCGAGCCGGCCATCCGGTCGTCGGCCGATGCGATCGGGCTGATGCAGCTGCTGCCGTCGACCGGGCGGCACTACGCCCGCGTGCTGCGGGTCGGCCGGTTCTCGACGCGGATGCTGACGGCGCCGGCGGTGAACATCAGGCTCGGCATGGCCTACTTCTCCGATCTCGTCGAGCGCTTCGGCGGCGTGCATTTCGCGCTGGCCGGCTACAACGCCGGCGAGAGCCGCGTCAGCCAGTGGATCCAGGAGCGAGGCGGGCTCAACCTGGACCGGGACGAATTCGTCGAAGACATCCCGTACCCGGAGACGCAGAACTACATCAAGCGGATCCTCGGTACGGCAGACGACTACCGGTGGCTGTACGGCGGCCGCCACGAGGCGTCCGCCATGGCTGCCAGCGCGGCCAACGAGCGGGATGTCGAGAAGGCGACGGTCAAGGCCGAGCGCCGGAGAGAGGAAGCGCGGCGGGACGCGCTCCTCCGCGAGCGCCGGGTGATGCGGAAGCCGGTCCGGCGGGTCCACCGCCCAGTCAGACCACGCAAGGGTCCGGTCCGCCACCACCACCGGTGACGGCAACCCCGAGCGCCTGAGCGCCCGAGTTCAGTGCCGCGCGGTCGCGGCAGGCCGCAGCCGGTACAGCACCAGCGTCTGGTCGGCCGCCACTTCCTGCAAAGCCGGCGAGCGGACGATCGTCTGCGCCACCTGATCGGAGTACTGCGTGAAGTGCACGAAAATGTGCGTCACGCCGGCGGCGCGCAGCGCGGCGATCGACTCGGGACTCGGGAAGCTGCGCAATTCCTCATAGTGCCGGCTGTAGCTGGCCGGGACGAAGCCGCTGTAGCCGTTCAGGAGCGGCTTCCAGTTCAAGGTCGAATCCAGCACGGCGCCGGCGTTGTAGAACACATCCTGCGGCGGGTAGAACGGGAGCTCCACCGCCACCGCGCCCGGCACGCGGCGGATCATCGCGTAAATCGGCGGGATGCCGTCGAACCGGGCGTAGCCGATCGGGATCGACAGCGGCTCGAGCACCAGGAGCGCGAGCACGGCCATCGAGACGCCGGCGCGCAGCCGCCGGCCGGGAATCCGCCGGCGCAGCGCCGCCAGGCCGAAGCCGCCGACCACCGCGACCGCGACCAGCCCGAGGTAGCCGAAGCGCGCGGCGCCGCGGATGCCCTGCAGCGGCGGCAGCCAGCGATAGAGCAGCGCGTAGCCCGGCACGGCCGGGCCGAACGACAGCACGACGCCCGCGATCCCGAACGCGAGGCACATGCGCGCCCGCCGGTCCCGCAGCCCGACGCCCTGCCAGAGGGCGACCCCCACCAGCGCGAGACCGACGAATCCGGGGAACAGCCCGGTCGAACTGAAGAAGCGGTGGCTCCAGGCCCAGTAGTTGAACCGGGCCGGGGTGGTGAGGTAGTCGCGCCACGACGCCGAGAACTGGCGCACCTCGGCGAGCGATCGGACCAGCCCCTGGTCGCGATAGGCCTCGAGGTACGGCAGCAGGAACGGCGTGAGGGCCAGGCCGGCGAGCCCGGCGGCCAGCGCGGCGTACGGCGCGAGCGTCCACGCCCGGCGTCCGCCCCACCAGTCCTCGGGGCGGACGAGCGTCGCGACGACGAGCGCCGTGGCGGTGAACACCATCAGGTAGTTCGACGCCAGCGACTGCAGCGTGAACCAGACGGCGAGCCAGACGGCGTGGCGGACGCGCGGCTCGCGCAGCAGCGCGTCGAGCGCCAGGAGCGCCAGCGGGAGGAATTCGACGTGCTGCGCCTGCATGTGGGGCAGGCGCGTGAGGGTATGGGCGTTGAACGCCATGAGCGTGCCGGCGCCGATGCCGGCGATCCAGTCGCCGGTCCAGCGCGCCACGACGAGGCACATGGCCCAGCCGGTCAGCGTGAAGCCGAGGATCAGCAGCAGGTTGTAGGCGAGCACCGGCGAGGCGCCGAGCGCGAACAGCGGAATCCCCATCACGCCCTGCGTGATCAGGCTCTCGGAAAACGCCAGCGTGCGGGGCTCCGGGTAGAAGATGTTCGCGTCGAACAGCTGCAGCGGGTGGCGCGGCGCCTGATGCGCGACCCACGCCAGGATCCACTCGTTCAGGACGGTGTCGGCGTTGTCGTTGCGGGACAGATGCGCCGGGTTGGCGGCCAGCGGCCAGGTCTCGAGGACGGCCAGGCACAGGAAGAGGAGCAGGGCGGCAACACGGGGGCGGCGCACGGCGCAAGGTTAGAAGCAAACGGCATCAAGGACAAGCGGCACGGCGGAATCCCGTTCAGAATCTCACCACGCCCCCGAAATACAGCCCCCGCAGCGTGAAGTCCCCGCTGTCGCTCTGCACCTGGTACTGCACGTCCAGCGAGTGATAGCCGACCATGGCCCCGATGTGATCGGTGAAATTCAGGGTGCCGTAGACATCGACGTCGATGTACTGGCCGGAATCGCCCTTCCTGATGCTGCCGGGCAGCTTGAAGCCGGTCGCCTTCCCGGTGATCGAGATGTTGGGCAGGACGTAGACCCGCACGATGCCGCCGACGGCCGGGATGGGGGCTTTCGCCTGCGTGTACTCGGTGTCGATCGGGCTCGAGAGCGTGGCGGTCACCTGCGTGTACTTGGCCTCGGCAATCACGCCGACGAACCAGCGGGGCCGGTACAGGAAATCGTACTCGTAGCCGAACTCCCACGCCTTCCAGTCGAGCGTCGACGTCACCGGCACGCCGATGCTGTAGCGGATGCCGTTGAACACGATGTCCCGCGTCAGGGTCGCCGTCGCCTGGTACTTGATCGGGATGTACGAGATCAGGAACTTGTGCTTCTTGGCGGGCCGCAGCACGAGCCGCAGATCCGGGAAGCGCGTCTGCGTGAACCCGAGGTCGGTGACGCCGTTGATGCTGGTCGGGAGGATGCCGAGCCCCTCGCTCGAGAAGACCATGTCCGGACTCGGGTCCCACAACCCGGCCTGCACCTCGACGTGATAGGTCTCACCGGTGGCGGCGTTACCGGCGCCCGTCGGGCTGTAGCGGGGGGCGTACTGGGCGGCGGCGGGACGTGCCGCCATGACGACGAGGAAGACGGCGGCCACGTACGCGGAGGCACGGGCCGAGCGGCTGATGCTCATGGCGCAATCGTTTCCAGGCCCCGGAAGGGTTTATCGGCAGGATGCGCTGGGCATCCGCGGCCGCCGTCCGACACGCCGGCGACCGGGAGTCGCGCGCGTCGGTTCGACCGCAGCCCGCTGGGATGAAGGCTGGTCGAGGATAGCACAGGTCCGGATTGCCGCGCACTCCGGCCGGTGCCGCCGGCACCGTTACTTGCCGTCCGGCGGATGGAGCAAATTCCGGTCCCGTTCCAGGGACCGCACGTCGATCGCTCAACAGGAAGGCGGGAGTTCGTACAGCAGCTTGAAGAACAGCCGGATCCTGGCGAGGACTTCCTTGATCGTCTGCATCGGACCACCCCCCGGGGACGCGACGGTTCTGTCGGTGCGGCGCCGGATCTGTCGGCAGCGGGGCGCCGGCCGCTCGAGGCTCCGGCCGTCCGGCGTCTCATGCTCCCGCGAAGGGGCGACGCAACGCGTCCCGGCTCCTCAGGCCTCGGAGGCTTCCGCGACCGCCAGCGTCTCGGCGCGCCCGCTGAAGACCCTGACCCAGCGGTTCAGCGCCGCCCCGAGGACGAGCAGGACGCAGATCATCATGATGGCGGTGCAGACCGAGTCGATCCAGCCCTGCACGTGCAGGGCCGGGTTGGTCCCGATCGCCATCGGGCCGAAGTTGTCGCGGATGCTCAGCCAGCCGGCCGACAGCGTGGTGACGCCGACGAACGCCAGCGGGCCGGCGGTGACCCAGGCGTACTTGGCCCGGCCGATGTTGATGATGACGCTGGTGCCGATGGCGAGGGCGACGGTGGCCAGCAACTGGTTGGCGACGCCGAACATCGGCCAGAGCGTGCTGATGCTGCCGGTCCAGATGAAGTAGCCCCAGCCCAGGACGATGAGCAGCGTGGTGACGATCGAGCCGGGGAGCCAGGTGCTGTCGCCGAGCGGGGCATACAGCTGCCCGCCGAACTCCTGCAGCAGGAACCGGCCCACGCGCGTGCCGGCGTCGAGCGTCGTCAGCACGAAGAGCGCCTCGAACATGATGGCGAAGTGGTACCAGTAGTCCATCAGCCCGCGCATGCCGGGCAGACCACTGAAGACCTGCGCCATGCCGACCGCGAGGGAGACGGCGCCGCCGGGCCGCGCGGCCACGGTCTCGCCCACTTCCTTGGAGAGCTGCGCCAGATTCACCGGCACCATGTGCAGGGTCGCGAAGACCGCGTGCGAGGTGTTGATGGCGAAGTAATCGGCCGGGTGGAGCACGCAGGCGGCGGTGAGCGCCATGACGCCGACCAGCCCTTCACACAGCATCGCCAGGTAGCCGATCGGCCGGATGTCGGTCTCCTTGTCGATCATCTTCGGCGTCGTGCCGGAGGCGATGAGCGCGTGGAAGCCGGAAATCGCGCCGCAGGCGATCGTGATGAACACGAACGGGTAGAGCGGGCCGGGGATGATCGGGCCGCCTCCCTTGTCGTACTTGGTCAGCGCCGGCATGAGCAGGTGCGGGTTGACCAGCATGACGCCGCCGGCGAGGGCCAGGATGATGCCGATCTTCATGAACGAGCAGAGATAGCCGCGCGGGTTCAGCAGCATCCACACCGGCAGCACCGAGGCCGCGAAGGTGTAGACCGCCATCAGGATGATGAGCGTCTCGGATCCGTAGGTGAACCAGGGGGCGATCGAGGAGTCGGCCAGCGGCTTGCCGAGAATCACCGCTGCGGTGATGCCGATGACGCCGATGATCGTCGCCTCGGTCGTCTTCCCCTTGCGCCACTGGAACATGTAGAAGCCCATGAAGATCGCCAGCGGAATCGTCGCCGCAATGGTGAAAGTCCCCCACGGGCTGTTGTAGAGCGCATTGACGACCACCAGGCCCAGGCCGGCCAGCGCGATCACGACGACGAACATGATGGCGATGGCCGCCATGATGCCGGAAAACGGGCTGATCTCCCGCCGCGCGATCTCGGCCAGCGACTTGCCGCCCCGCCGCGTCGACGCCCACAGGATGACGAAATCGTGCACTCCGCCGGCCAGCACGACGCCGGCAATGAGCCAGAGGAAGCCGGGGGCGTACCCGAACTGTGCGGCCAGGACGGGGCCGATCAACGGACCCGCGCCGGTGATCGCCGCGAAGTGGTGGCCGAAGAGCACCCACTTCGACGTCGGGTAGTAGTTCTGGCCGTCGTAGTTCTTGTGAGCCGGCGTGATGCGCGTGTCGTCCAGCACCATCACCTTGGCCGCGATGAAGGCGCTGTAATAGCGGTACGCGATCACCAGGATGCACAGGATCGGCAGGACGATGTATAGAGCTGGCATGCGCGCGATTCTATCAGCGGTCTCAGCCGGCCGCTACTGACAGTTTGGCGCGTTTGTAAAAAATTGTCTTCCGCGGCGGCCGGGGCCGCGGAGGCCATCATCTATACTGGTCGGATGAGCCCCGCCGTCCGCCGGCTGGTGCCCTACTTTCTCCAGTGCCGGCGCCAGTTCGTTCTCGGCCTCGCCTGCGCGGCGGTGACGACGCCGGTCGCGCTGAGCGCCCCCTGGGTCCTGCGGTACGCGATCGACGATCTGACCACCCACGGCGTGACGCGGGCGAAGCTCTTCTACTACGCAGTGCTGCTCCTCGGGATCGCCTTCGTCGGCGGCATCTTCCGTTTCCTGATGCGCCGGATCCTCGTCGGCGCCTCGCGCGAACTGGAATACCTGATCCGCAACGATTTCTTCGCGCACCTGCAGCGGCTGCCGCTCTCGTACTTCCAGGCCCACCGGACCGGCGACCTGATGTCGCGCGCGACCGCCGACCTGAACGCGGTCCGGATGATGGTGGGGCCGGCGGTGATGTACTCGGCGAGCACCGCCCTGACGCTCGTCGTCGCGCTCACGCTGATGATGTCGATCGACGCCCGGCTGACGCTGATCGCCCTCGTGCCGCTGCCGTTCGCGTCGCTGTCGGTGAAGTACTTCGGCAGCGCGATCCACCGCCGGTTCGAGAAGATTCAGGCGCAGCTCTCCGACGTGAGCGCGGTCGTCCAGGAGTCGCTGGCGGGCGTACGGGTCGTCCGGGCGTACCGGCAGGAGGCGGAGGAGATCGAGCGCTTCCGGGCGTCGAATCAGGCCTATTTCGACGGCAACCGCGGGCTGATCGCCGTCCAGGGCTTCTTCTTTCCGAGCATGACGTTCTTCCTCGGCCTGGGCGCGATGCTCGTGCTGTGGCTCGGCAGCGCCGCGGTCATCCGGCACCGGATCACGCTGGGGCAGTTCGTCGCGTTCAACTCGTACCTGGTCATGCTCAGCTGGCCGATGATCGCGTTCGGCTGGGTGACGAACCTGCTGCAGCGCGGGATGGCCTCCTGGAAGCGGCTGCTGGAGGTCCTCGACACGGCGCCCG
>Ga0307373_10012567_pt1 | contig 12003 bp, 10 predicted proteins | sample OX2MG_FD_202534 | JGI IMG/M metagenome (GOLD analysis project Ga0307373, IMG submission 202534) | Soil microbial communities from Risofladan, Vaasa, Finland - OX-2 | ecosystem: Environmental > Terrestrial > Soil > Coastal area > Acid sulfate soil | place: Finland: Risofladan, Vaasa | collected...
CCTTTCTCCAACATGGTCAACATCGGCAGCACGAAGGCCGCGGTTTTGCCGGTGCCGGTCTGGGCGATACCAAGCACGTCGCGCCGGGCGAGCACGTGCGGGATGGCTTGATCTTGAATGGGGGTGGGGGTCTTGTAACCGGCCGCCGCGACGGCGGAGAGAACTTTTTCGGATAAACCGAGATGCGAAAACGGCATGAACCCTCAGATCAGGCCGGCGCCGGGCGCGCGACCTATGGATGGAACGGTGGCAATGCGTATGAAACATCGAATCCACCGCAGTTTACGTGCCCGGAACATAGGTTCGAACCGAACAAAGTCAACCGGCCGTTGCTCCGTAAGTTAAGGGAGTTCCAGCATTTTCGGACGCTTAGCGCGCACAAACGATCCGACAGGGGAGCATGACAGCGACTTCATCAAACGATCTGCCGATCGTCCTGGTTCCCGGACTGCTTTGCACGGCGCGGCTTTATGCCGAGCAAATTCCGGCGCTTTGGCGGTTCGGTCCGGTCACCGTGGCGGACCACACCCGCGATGACTCGATGGCAGCGATTGCACGCCGCATTCTCGCGGCGGCGCCGCCGCGCTTTGCGCTCGCCGGCCTCTCGCTCGGCGGCTATATCGCGCTCGAGATCATGCGCCAGGCGCCGGAGCGAGTGGCGAAGCTTGCCATTCTCGATTCACGCGTGGGCGCCGAACTCCCGGCGCAGACCGCAAGCCGCCTGCCGCTGATCGAGCTGGCCAAGACCGGCCGTTTTGCCGAAATCCCCGACCGGCTGTTTCCGGTCTTCGTCCACCGCGACCGTCTCGGCGATGCGGCGCTGAAAAGCATTGTCCGTACCATGGCCGAGGAAACCGGACCGGACGCGTTCCTGCGCGAGACGCAGGCGATCATGACCCGCGCCGACGCGCGGCCGGTTCTCGCCACCATCTCCTGTCCGACCCTGGTTGTGGTCGGCGACAACGATGCGCTGACGCCGCCAAAGCTTGCCGAGGAGATTGCCGCCGGCATTCGCGGCGCGCGCCTCGTTGTCATTGCCGATTGCGGGCACCTTTCAACGCTGGAGCGGCCTGACGCGGTGAACCAGGCGCTGGCCGAATGGATGGAAAGCTAAAGTCCACCGGACTTGATCCGGTGGCTCGTCGCAGCGGCGTCACTATTCGCTAAAGACGTGAACTTTGCGCGTTACCTGCCGTATTGCTCGTCGCTGACCTTTTCCAGCCATTCGACGGTTTTGCCGTCCAGCGCTTCTTGAATGGCGATATGGGTCATGGCCGCTTTGGGCGACGCACCATGCCAATGCTTCTCGCCGGGCGGAAACCAGACCACATCTCCGGGGCGGATTTCCTCGATCGGACCGCCCAAACGCTGCACCAGGCCGGAACCGGCGGTGACGATCAGGGTCTGGCCGAGCGGATGGGTGTGCCAGGCAGTGCGGGCGCCCGGCTCGAAAGTAACATTGGCCCCGCGGACGCGTGCCGGCGCCGTCGCTTCGAATAGCGGCTCGACGCGCACGGTCCCGGTGAAATAGTCGGCCGATCCGTTGCTGGATGGCCGCGTATCGTTGCGTTTGATCTCCATGGCTCCGTTCCTTCGATTGCTAGTGGTCCGATTCTAACATTCGCATCCGTATTCGGCAGCTTCTCATGCGAATGTTAGAATCAAAAGAACCACTAGCAAATTTGCGGCTTGGTGGAGCTTTGGATTTGACATTCGCTTCTCGAGTTTGCCGCCAGGTGGGTAGCGAATGTTAAATCCGCTCCACTAGCGAGATTAAATGTTGCGGGTTGCAGCCCCGGGCACAAGCCCGTCATGCTCGCGCCGGCCGCGGACATCCAGGCCTTAATTCCTATCAAGTCTTAATTCCTAACGTCGAATAGGTACATGGCTGAGTTCGGGCCGTGACGAGGAATGTGGCTGCTGGATCGCCGACACACCAACCAACGCCGCCTACACGTCCAGCGCGTCCTCGTTCGTGAATTCGGCGCGCTCCTGGATGAAGGCAAAGCGTGCCTCGGGCTTCGTTCCCATCAGCCGCTCGACGGATTTCTCGGTGTTTTTCTGCTCGTCGGCGACAAGCACCACGCGCAATAGCGTGCGCGTCTTCCGGTCCATGGTTGTTTCTTTTAATTGCGCCGCCATCATCTCGCCGAGCCCTTTGAAACGGCCGACTTCCACCTTGGCGTTGGCGTGGAATTCCTTCTTCAGCAGCGCTTCCTTGTGCTTGTCGTCGCGCGCATAGACGGTCTTGCCGCCGTGCGAGAGCCGGTAGAGCGGCGGCACCGCGAGATAAAGGTGGCCCTCGTCGATCAGGCCGCGCATCTCCTGGTAGAAGAAGGTGATCAGCAGCGCCGCAATGTGGGCGCCGTCAACGTCGGCGTCGGTCATGATGATGACGCGGTCGTAGCGTAGATTTTCCTTGCGATAATGCGCGCCGGCGCCGCAGCCGAGCGCTTGCACGAGATCGGCGAGCTGCTGGTTCTGCGCCAGCTTATCCTTGCCGGCCGACGCCACGTTGAGGATTTTGCCGCGCAGCGGCAGCACCGCCTGCGAGGCTCGCTCGCGCGCCTGCTTGGCCGAGCCACCGGCCGAGTCGCCTTCGACCACGAAAAGCTCCGAGCCTTCGGCGGCGGAATTCGTACAGTCGGCGAGCTTGCCGGGGAGGCGGAGCTTGCGCACCGCGCTCTTGCGCGCGATGTCCTTTTCCGCCCGGCGGCGCAGCCGCTCCTCGGCGCGCTCGACGACGAAATCAAGGAGCTTGTTGGCGGCCAGCGGATTGCCGGCGAGCCAGTGATCGAACGGGTCTTTGATCGCCTGCTCGACGATCCGTTGCGCCTCGGCGGTGGCAAGGCGATCCTTGGTCTGGCCCTGAAATTCCGGCTCGCGGATGAACACCGACAACATGGCGCCGGCGCCGACCATCAGGTCGTCGGAGGTGATTGCGGCGGCGCGCTTGCCGTGATTGACCCGCTCGGCATGATCCTTGAGTCCGCGCGTCAACGCCGAGCGCAGGCCGGACTCATGCGTGCCGCCGTCCGGGGTTGGAATGGTGTTGCAGTAGGAATTGAGAAAGCCGTCGGTGTCGGCGGTCCAGGCCACCGCCCATTGCACCGCGCCGCGCGTACCGATTTTTCCGGTACTGCCGGTGAAGATGTCCTGATGAACAAGCGTCGCTTCTTTCAGCGTCTCCTTTAAGTAGTCGCGGAGTCCTTCTTCGAAATGGAAAGTTGCTTTCTCCGGCACGTCGTCGTTGCCGCGCAAAAGCTCCTTGGCGCAGAACCAGCGGATTTCGACGCCGCCGAACAGATACGCCTTCGAGCGCGTCATCTTGAACACACGCTCGGCCTCAAAATTCGCCTTCGGGCCGAAAATCTGCGGATCGGGGCGGAAACGCACTTTCGTGCCGCGGCGGTTCGGCGCTTTGCCGGCGTCCTGCAATTTGGTCTTCGGCTGGCCGCGTTCGAACGCCATGCGGTAAAGCCGCTGGCCGCGCGCGACCTCGACCTCCATGCGCTCGGATAGCGCATTCGCCACCGACACGCCGACGCCGTGCAGGCCGCCCGACGTGTCGTAGACCTCGGAATCGAATTTGCCGCCGGCGTGCAGCGTGCACATGATCACTTCAAGCGCCGACTTGTTCTTGAATTTCGGATGCGGATCGACCGGGATACCACGGCCGTTGTCGGTGACGGTGACAAAGCCGTCGGCTGCCATCTCCACCTCGATCCAGTCGGCGTGACCGGCGAGCGCCTCGTCCATGGCATTGTCGATGACTTCGGCGAACAGGTGGTGCAGAGCCTTCGCGTCGGTGCCGCCGATATACATGCCGGGCCGCCGCCGCACCGGCTCGAGCCCTTCCAACACCTCGATATGCTTGGCGGTGTAGCCGGAATCGCCGGCTGCGCCACGGGTGGACGCAGCCCCGCCGGAGCGCGCCGCGCGGCGGGCGTTGCCCCGCTCGCCGAGATCGGCGAACAGATCGGGAGCTTTCGGCGTTTTCGCTGTTTTGCCCACGGTTTGCCCTAGGTGGAGACCGCTTCGTCCAGCCGCAAGCGGCGGCGCGAATCGGCGTCAACTATGCCACGGACCCGCTTGAATAGATGGCGGTCCCGCATTGACGGGAACCAATCGGGCTTCTATATGGCCGCTCATGAATTGGTCGATGACAACCACCGACAAACGCCGCCGCCGTCGCTTTTACGACACGGCACGCGCTCGCGCGTAAACAACGCGCAACGACCGTGCCGCCGGCGCTGCGGCACTCGATTTCCGAAAAAGTCTGCCGCGGATGCCGGCTTTGTGCTTCAAAGCCTTGAGGTTTCATTATGTCCGCGACTGGCAAGAAAGCGAAAATCGGAGTCCTCGGTGCTTCCGGCTACACCGGGGCGGAATTGGTGCGGCTACTCATTCCGCATCCACAAGTGGACATTGTGCTGCTCACCGCCGACCGCCGGGCGGGCAAGCCAATGGCGGAAGTGTTTCCGCAATTCGCGCCGTACAATTTGCCGGCGCTCGCTGCGCTCGACACCGTTGATTGGGCAAAGCTGAAGCTCGATCTTGTTTTCTGTGCGCTGCCGCACGGCACGACACAAAAAGTCATCAAGGACTTGCTGGCGCGGCAGCTGGCGCTGAAGATCGTCGATCTTTCCGCCGACTTCCGGCTTGCCGATCCGGCCGCTTACGCGCACTGGTACGGGCATGAGCATTTCGCGCCGGAAGTGCAACCGAAAGCGGTTTATGGGCTGACCGAAATCTACCGCAACGCGATCGCGACGGCGCAGCTTGTCGCCAATCCCGGCTGCTATACGAGTTGCGCCGAGCTCGCGCTTATTCCGCTGTTGAAAGCCAAAGTCATCGATCCCGATGAGATCGTCATCGATGCCAAATCCGGTGTCACCGGCGCGGGCAGGGGCGCGCGTGAAGACATGCAATTCGCCGAAGTGTCGGAAGGCTTTCACGCTTATGGCGTCGGCCATCACCGGCACATGGCGGAGCTTGACCAGGAGTTCTCGCTCGCCGCGGGCCGGCCGGTGACCGTAACCTTTACGCCGCATCTCGTGCCGATGAATCGCGGTCTTCTGTCAACGATTTACGTGCGGGGCCTCACGGCATCGCCACAGGAACTTCACGCGATACTTTTAAAGTCTTACGCGAACGAACCGTTCGTGCATGTGCAGCCGTTTGGCGCACTACCCGGCACCCGCCACGTGCGCGGCTCCAACATGACGTTTATCGGGGTGGCCGCCGATCGCATCGCCGGCCGCGCCATCATCGGCTCCGCGCTCGACAACTTGACCAAAGGTGCGTCCGGTCAGGCGGTGCAGAATATGAACCTGATGCTTGGTTTTCCCGAAACCGCGGGCCTCGAGCAGGTGGCGCTGTTTCCGTAATCCGCTATCACAGTTCGGCGTTCTGACGGCGCAGGCTATGCCGCCAGCGGAGGAGCCTCTTGTCGGCCGTCATCAACATTGCGTTGTGCGCGATGGCGGTGGCGGCGATGAAACGGTCGGCCGGGTCCGCATGCAAACCTTCAAGCTCGGCGGCGAGAATTGCGATTTCACCGGTTAGCGGCAACTCGATGATACCTGCGCTCAGGACGAGATGGCGGACCTCACTGGCTGAATCAATCGACCGAAGGCGGCGTTTCGCAACCGACAGAGCGAGTTCCCAGAAACTTATTGTACTGATGGAAAGTCGATCATCATCCAGCGCCTGATCGGCGACGCGCCGGCTCCGTCGTCCCAGCAGATCGCTGTCTGTTGTGAACCAAACGACCGCCTGGGTGTCCAGCAAGATCACTTCAGCGCTTCCCACGCCACGTCAATCGGAGAGATGATATCGCCGACAATCTCAAGGCGCCCTTTCAAAATGCCGCGCGCATTTCGCTTCGCCGCAACGTGCGGCACGATTTCGGCAACTGGCTTGCCCCGCTTGGTTATGACAATCGTTTTTCGGGTGCGCTCGACCTCGTCAAGGATTGCGAGGCACTTGGCTTTGAATTCCGAGGCTTTGATGATTTTCGACATGCTATATGTCCATGGTCATTGACTATGGTCATATAGCACGATGCGGGCGCCTGCAAAAGGCTCTACGCCCGCACCTTCACGTAACTTCCGGGCGCGTCTTCGATGGCTTTAAGCTTGCCGTCGCCGGGGACGCGGGCGGGAACTTCGATCGAGTCTTGGTCCTTGAGCCAGGCGAGCCAGTCCGGCCACCACGAGCCCTTGTGCTCGGTGGCTTTCGAAAGCCACGCCTCGAGGTCGGCGTCGGTCGGTTTCGGGCCGGTCCAAAATTGATATTTGTGCTTGTCCGGCGGGTTGATGACGCCGGCGATGTGGCCGGAGCCGGCCATCACATATTTTACCGGCCCGCCGAAGAACGTCGAGCCGAGCAGCACCGAGCGCGCCGGCGCGATGTGGTCCTCGCGGGTGGCGAGATTGTAGACCGGAATCTTGATCGCCTTGAGATCGATCTTGGTGCCGCCGACCGTCGCTTCGCCCTTGGTCAGGCGGTTATCGAGGTAACAGTTGCGCAGATAGTACGAATGGTTCGCCGCCGGCAGCCGCGTCGCGTCGGAATTCCAGTACAGCAGGTCGAACGGGAAGGGCGCCTTTCCCCGCAGGTAATTGTTGACGATGTACGGCCAGATCAGGTCGTTCGAGCGCAGCAGGTTAAACACCGTGACCATCGACTTGCCTTCGAGGTAGCCGCGCTCGGCCATGCGCCCTTCCAGCAGTTCGACCTGTTCTTCATCGACGAAAACTTTGAGATCGCCGGCGTAGGTGAAATCGACTTGTGCGGCAAAGAACGTCGCCGAAACGATCCGCTGGTCTTGCCTCGCCGCCATGGCCGCCAGCGCGACCGCCATCATGGTGCCGCCGACGCAATAGCCGATGGCGTGCACCTGGTCTTCGCCGGTGGCGTCCTTGATGGCGGCGAGCGCGGCTAGCGGGCCTTCGCGGATGTAGTCCTCCCAGCTCTTTTTCGCGAGGTGGGCGTCCGGGTTGACCCAGGAGATGCAAAACACGGTGATGCCCTGATCGACGCACCATTTGATGAAGGATTTTTCAGGCGTGAGATCGAGCACGTAAAATTTGTTGATCCAGGGCGGAATGATCAGCAGCGGCTTTTTCAGCACCGTGGGCGTGGTCGGCGCATATTGCAGGAGCTGCATGATCTCGTTCTGATAGACGACCTTGCCTGGCGTAACCGCCAGATTGCGTCCGACCGCGAACATCGATGAATCGGATTGCCGGATCCGCAAGTCGCCGCCGCCAGCCTCGACGTCGTCGGCCAGCATGTGCATCCCGCGCACCAGATTCTCGGCGTTGCTGGTCAGCGTTTCCCGCAGCAATTCCGGATTGGTGAGAACGAAATTCGATGGCGACAGCGCGTTGCCGATTTGCCGGACGTAGAACTCGGCTTTTTGCTTGGTGTGCGGGTCGAGTTCGGCTTCGCTGACCATCTGGTTGGCCCAGCGGGTGCCGAGCAAATACGCCTGCTTGAGAAAATCGAAGAACTGGTTCGAGCTCCACTCCTCATCGGCGAAACGCTTGTCGTTTGCCGCGGGTGCGACCACCGGCGCGGCCGCTTCGCCGGAAAGCCGCTTGGCGGCCGAAGCCCACAATTCGAGATAGGCCTTGCCGAGGTTGGCTTGCAGTTCGAGCGTGCGTTGCGGGTCGGCTAGCCAATATTGCGCGACCTGCCCCAGTGTCTTGACGACTTCGTTGACCTCCTCGGCCAGCTCCTTGTTGCCGCTACCGTCCTCGCGCGGTTTGATATAGGCGGCGAGCGCCCGGCCGCCTTCTTCGATGAGCCGCGCCAGATTGTGCGAGAACTCCTCCACGTTGACGGGGCCGATCTTCACCGGTTGTTGCGATGGCGGCGGCACCAAAATTTCCTCACCTTAAGCCGGTCAACGCCGGCCTTGGCAGCACACATGGCGCGCACCGACGGCGCCTGCAAGACAAGCCGCGGGGCGCTATCCGAGTCGCTCTGCACCTTGTTTCGACCATATTATCGCGGTATCTGAGTGGCTTATGCCCTTTTCGGTCGGTTTTTGTAAACCATTGAGGCGGTAAGCTATTTTGGGCAGGGGGAGTCGGCCGGGACACTGCCGGCCGCTTTTGGGGGATTGCTTGAACGGTTACGGACGCGTGCTCCAACGGACGCTTGGGCCGTTAGCGGTTGCCGGCGTGCTGGCGCTGTTCCTGTCCGGCTGCTCGGAACTCGGCTATCCGTCGGTGCACGATATGCCGGCGCCGCGCGCCGACACCACGCTGACGCCGGACGAAGTCAAGCAGGCGACCGACAATCTGATCAACCAGCGCGAACATCTCAGCAGCGAAGTGGGCCCCACCGGCAGCACCGGCAATCCGCCGTCGCAGCCGAAGCCGCCCGCCACCGTGCAGCCGGTCTCCGCCCAGGCACCGATCGACGTGACCCCGCCCGCGACTGCTTACGCCCATCCGTGATAAGGGTAACGGGGCGTTAGGCCCGACGCGCCCGGGAACACCATGGAAGAATTTCATCGCATCCGCCGCCTCCCGCCTTACGTGTTCGAGGAGGTCAATCGCGCCAAGGCGACCGCGCGCAACGGTGGCGCCGATATCGTCGATTTGGGCATGGGCAATCCCGATTTGCCGGCGCCCGCGCACGTGGTCGAAAAAATAAAAGAGACAATCGGCAAAACGCGCACCGACCGGTATTCGGCGTCCAAGGGCATTCCGGGTCTGCGCCGCGCGCAGGCCGCTTATTACGCGCGGCGGTTCGGGGTGAAGCTCAATCCCGACACGCAGATCGTCACCACGCTTGGCTCCAAGGAAGGCTTCGCCAACGTCGCGCAGGCAATCACCGCGCCGGGCGACGTCATCATCGTTCCCAATCCGACCTACCCGATTCACGTCTTCGGCTTTCTGATGGCGGGCGGCGCGATCCGCTCGGTCCCGGTCGAAGCCAACGATGCATTTTTCGGCGCGCTCGAACGCGCCGTGAAGCACACGATTCCGAGGCCGATCGCCATCGTCACCTGTTATCCGTCCAATCCGACGGCGTGCGTTGCCGATCTCGACTTCTACCGCGAACTGGTGACGTTCGCGAAAAAGCACGGCGTGCTGCTGCTCTCGGATCTCGCGTATGCCGAGGTCTATTTCGACGACAATCCGCCGCCGTCGGTGCTGCAGGTGCCCGGCGCGATGGATGTCGCCGTCGAATTCACCTCGATGTCGAAGACCTACTCCATGCCGGGTTGGCGCATCGGCTTTGCCGTCGGCAATGAGCGCGTCATCGCGGCGCTGGCGCGCGTAAAGTCCTATCTCGATTACGGGGCGTTCACGCCGATCCAGGTGGCGGCGACCGCCGCGCTCAACGGCCCGGACGATTGCATCCACGAAATGCGCGCGACCTATAAGCGCCGGCGCGACGCGCTGGTTGAATCGTTTGGCCGCGCCGGCTGGGTGGTACCGCCGCCGCGCGCATCGATGTTCGCGTGGGCGCCGATACCCGAGCCGCTGCTGCCGCTCGGCAGCGTCGAATTCGCCACTTTGCTGGTCGAGAAGGCAAGCGTAGCGGTATCGCCCGGGGCCGGCTTCGGTGAGCATGGCGAAGGCCACGTGCGCATCGCGCTGGTCGAGAACGAGCAGCGCATCCGCCAAGCCGCTCGCAATATCCGGCGCTTTCTTGAAACCGGGCCGGAAATGCTGCACAACGTCGTACCGCTTGCGACGCGGCGTTAGTCGCGCCGCGCTTTCTCATTCCAGGTTTGCGACGTCGATGGCCAAGCCGTTAAAAGTCGGTCTTGCCGGTCTCGGCACCGTGGGCACGGCCGTCGCCCAGCTGTTGCAGCATCAGCGCGATACGCTGATATCGCGCTGCGGCCGTCCGATCGAGATCGTGGCAGTGAGCGCGCGCTCGCGCAGCAAGAAACGCGGCATCGATTTGAGGAAGATGCGCTGGGTCGCCGATCCGGCCGCGCTTGCCGCCGATCCCGGCATCGACGTGCTGGTCGAGGTCATCGGCGGCGCGGGCAATCCGGCCAAACGCGTGGTAGAGACCGCGCTCGCCGCCGGCAAGCCGGTCGTAACGGCGAACAAGGCGCTGCTTGCCGCACACGGCAACAAGTTGGCGACGCTCGCCGAACGTCACGGCGTTGCACTCAATTTCGAGGCCTCCGTCGCCGGCGGCATCCCGATCGTGAAGACGTTGCGCGAAGGGCTCAACGGCAACTCGTTCACGCGCATCTATGGCATTCTCAACGGCACCTGCAACTACATCCTCTCGCGCATGGAGCAGGATCGCATCGCCTTCGGTGACTGCCTGCGCGAGGCGCAGCGGCTCGGCTACGCCGAGGCCGACCCGACTTTCGATATCGAGGGCCACGACACCGCGCAGAAGCTTTCCATCCTCGCCGCTCTTGCTTTCGGCACCAAAGTCGATCCAGCGGCGATCTACGTCGAGGGGATTTCTTCGATCGCGCTTGCCGATCTCGATGCCGCGGCCGAACTCGGCTACCGGATCAAGCTCCTTGGCGTTGCGGTGCGTACCGAAGCCGGCATCGAGCAGCGCGTGCATCCGACCATGGTGCGTAAGGATTCCGCCATCGCCCAGGTCATGGGTGTGACCAACGCCGTGACCGTCGACGCCGAAGGATTGTCGCCGATCACGCTGGTCGGTCCCGGCGCCGGCGGCGCGGCGACCGCATCGGCGGTGGTCGCCGATCTTGCCGATGTCGCGCGCGGCTGGCATACGCCGCCATTCGGACGTCCGGCCGCACGCATGACCGCGATCCGCAAAGCGCCGATGCAGCGCCACGAGGGCGGATATTACATCCGGCTTTTGGCCCGCGATCGGCCCGGCAGTGCGGCCACCATCGCCCGCCGGTTGGCACAACGGCAGATATCGTTGGAGTCCATCGTGCAGCGTCACGAATTCCGGCCGGAACGCAACGGCCGACCGGGGCGTTCCGGCGATCCTGTTCCCGTTATTCTCATTACTTATGCGACCACCGAGGATGCGGTGCGCAAGGCACTCGCCGCCGTGCGCCGCGACCGTGTAATCTCCGGTCGCCCGCAAGTGATCCGGATCGAGAAGAACTAGAAACTGGGAATTGACCATGGCGTCGATCACCGTTCCACACAGTCTGATGCTGGAGCGCATTCTCTCGCTCGAAATCGTGCGGGTGACGGAACGTGCGGCGGTCAAGGCGGCGCGGCTGCGCGGCCGCGGCGAAGAAAAGGCGGCCGACCAAGCGGCCGTCGACGCCATGCGGCGCGAGCTCAACAACCTGCCAATTGACGGCACGGTGGTGATCGGCGAGGGGGAACTCGACGAAGCGCCGATGCTGTTTATCGGTGAGAAGGTCGGCTCCAAAGGCGGCTTCAAGGTCGATATCGCCGTCGATCCGCTGGAAGGCACGACTTTGTGCGCGAAAAACATGCCCGGCGCCATCGCCACCATCGCCATGGCCGAGGACGGCACACTGCTGCACGCGCCCGACGTCTACATGGACAAGATCGCCATCGGTCCCGGCTATCCCAAGGACGTGGTCGATCTCGACGCGCCACCCGGCGAGAACATCCTCAATCTGGCGAAAGCCAAGGGGATGAAACCGCAAGACATTACGGCGATGGTGCTCGATCGTCCGCGCCACGCCGACCTGATTGCGGCGATCCGCAAGGCCGGCGCATCGGTCAGCCTGATCTCCGACGGCGACGTTGCCGGCGTCATCCACACCGCCGAAGCGGAAAAGACCGGCATTGACATTTATCTCGGCATTGGCGGCGCGCCCGAGGGCGTGCTGGCGGCTGCGGCGCTGCGCTGCATCGGCGGCCAGATGCAATGCCGCCTCGTGCTCGACACCGAGGAACGCCGTGAGCGCGCCGGCAAGATGGGCATCAAGGACCCGCGCAAGAAATTTCAGATTGAGGACATGGTGCGCGGCGATTGCCTGTTCGCCGCGACCGGCGTCACCGACGGCCCTATGCTGGACGGCGTCAAGTTCAAGGA
>Ga0307373_10012569_pt1 | contig 12001 bp, 9 predicted proteins | sample OX2MG_FD_202534 | JGI IMG/M metagenome (GOLD analysis project Ga0307373, IMG submission 202534) | Soil microbial communities from Risofladan, Vaasa, Finland - OX-2 | ecosystem: Environmental > Terrestrial > Soil > Coastal area > Acid sulfate soil | place: Finland: Risofladan, Vaasa | collected...
CGGTTCGGCAATTCGCGGGCAAAGCGGCGCAAAGTCTCGCCCTCACCGCCCGGCGTGAGACGACGGGCGGTGAGCCGCTCGGCGGTGGTCGCTTGCGCGCCGGATTCGCGGGTCTCATCGCCGAACAGTGGCTCCGGACCGACGGCGGAATCCTCGGCCGCGCGGATCGGCTCATCCTCACTCGGGGCCGCCTCAGTCACGGTGCTTTGCGCGCCGAGAAAATGCGCGTCGAACAGTCCATCGAAATCGGCGAAACGCTCCGGCGGCGGCGCGAGCGTCGCGTATGCGGCGCGGCGGATATCGCCGATGCTGTTGGGCCCAAGAAGTTCGATCGAAGCCAACCACGCCATGGTCTGCTCGGGCGCAACGGCGAAGCCCGCGCGGCGCAGCAGCGCGGAAAATTCGACAAAGTGCGCGATCGGACGCGTCAGGTCGTTCACCCCTGCGCCTCCGCGAGGATAGCGTCGATCTTCGGCGCGATGTGGACGAGATCGTCCTCGTCCTTGAGCACGACGCCGAGCGAACGTTTGAACGCTTCGGGCCAGCGGGAACCCTGCTCGTTGAGCAGCGACGCCGCTTCGGCCCATTCGACTGCCTCGGCAATCCCGGGCAACTTGGCGAGCGGCTCGCGGCGCAAACGTCCAACCGCTGCTACGACCGCGCGCGCGGCGCGCTCGCTGACCCCCGACGCGCGTATCATAATGATGCGCATTTCCAATTCCGGCGTCGGATAGTCGATCCAGTGATAGACGCAGCGGCGGCGCAACGCCTCGTGCAGCTCGCGGGTTCGGTTCGAGGTCAGGATCACCACCGGCCGCTCGTAAGCACGGATGGTGCCGCGTTCGGGAATGGAAATCTGAAAGTCGGACAAAAATTCAAGCAGGAAGGCTTCGAATTCGTGGTCAGAGCGGTCGATTTCGTCGATCAACAGCATGGTGTCTTGCGGCCGGCGCAGGCAGGCGAGCATCGGCCGTTCGATCAGGAATTCATCGCGGTAAATGTCGACCGGGCCGCCGGCTTCGCTTTCCTGGCGGAGCGCCAGCATCTGGCGCGGAAAATTCCATTCATAAAGCGCGGACGCGGCGTCGATACCTTCGTAGCACTGCAGGCGGAGAAGCGTCCGGCCAAGCACGCCGGCAATTGCTTTGGCGGCTTCGGTCTTGCCGACGCCGGGTGCGCCTTCGAGCAATAACGGCTTGCCAAGCGCAAGCGCGAGATACGCGGCTGTCGAAAGTGCCTCGTCGGCGAGGTAATAGGCGGCACGCAGCGCCTCTTCGAGGCCGCGCGGGCTATCGATCCCAACAATCTTGTGCCGGACCGCCATGCGTCGTTACCGCGTGCGCCCTGGCGCGCCGGCGGCGCCGCGCTCTTGCAGCGCGCGCAGGACTCTCTCCGGGGTGATCGGTAATTCGTTGATACGCACGCCGACGGCGTTGAACACCGCGTTGGCGACCGCCGGCAGCACCGGATTGGCGCACATCTCGCCCGGTCCCTTGGCGCCGAACGGACCATCGGGAGCGGGACGCTCCAGCACGACGATATCGTGCGGGCAAATGTCGCCCGGACCGGGCATCAGATATTCGTTGAAGTCGCGCGCTCCATCGCGGGTGTTCGGGTAATACGGCTCCGGCGTTTCATAGAGCGCGTGGCTCATGCCCATCCACGAACCGCCGACCAATTGTTGCTCGACCAGCTTGGGATTGATCGCGCGCCCGATTTCGTAGGCACTGGTCATTTTCAGCACCGCCACTTCGCCGGTTTCGTCGTCAACCTCGACTTCGGCGATCAGACAAGCGTGCGCATAACAGGTTGCCGGTGACATCTCACCGGTTTCCGGATCGACGTCCGACAACGGAACAAGAAAAATGCCACGCCCCGAGATCGTCTTGCCCTGACGGAATTGGGCTGCGATGGCGACGTCGCGCACCGAGATCGAGCGATGCGGCGCGCCCTTGACGCGGATCGAGCCTCTGCCATCGGTTTCGAGATCACCAGGATCGACTTCGAGTTCTTCGGCCGCCGCCTCCAGCATCACCCCGCGCGCCTCGCGCGCCGCCGTCATGACCGCGTTGCCGACACGATGGGTGCCGCGCGATGCAAACGAGCCCATGCAATGCGGTCCGGTGTCGGAATCGGCGGTGTCGACATAGACGTCTTCGACCGGCACACCCAAGGTCTCCGCGCAAATCTGTCGCGTGACGGATTTCATTCCCTGGCCGAGGTCGATCGACGACAGCGCCACGGTAAATTTTCCGGTTGGATTGGAATGGACCAGCGCCTGGCTCGGGTCGCCGCCGAGGTTCATGCCAATCGGATAATTGATGGTGGCGACGCCGCGCCCGCGATGCTTGGCCATGGTCAACGCCTCCTGGTGCCAAAAACGGACGAGAACCGCGGCGCGCCGTGGGTCGAGCCGGCCGGCGATGCGGGCGGCGGTGGCGGAGCGCTACGCGACGGCGGTGGCGGCGGCGCCGCCGGCCGTGTTGGCGCAGCCGGCGCCGGCCGTTCGTAAGCGACCCGCTGCGGCACGGGCGAAGGCGACGGTGGCGTGGCCGGCGTCGATTTCGGCGCCGACACCAGCTGCGGCGTGCGCGAGCGGTCGGCAACGCCGGCGCGTTCGTGCGAGCCGCCCTGTCGTGACGACATGCGGCGGAATTCATCACGCAACGGCCAGTTGGCCTTTTCGGCGGCAACCTGCGTGCATTCGATCAGCGCGCAATTTTTCGCTTCGCGCCGGTGCGCTTTCATGTCGCCGTCGCGATACATATTCAGCATGCGGAATTCCAGCGGGTCCATGCCGACCGCAACCGCGCCCTTGTCCATTTGGCATTCGATTGCGAAATCGAGCGCGGTAACGCCGAAGCCGCGCATGGCGGTCGCCGGCGTGCGGTTGGTGAACACGCAATATACGTCCGCATGCACGTTCGGGATCGTATACGGCCCGGGAATATGGGCGACGCATTTGACCACGGCGTAGCTCGACAGCCGGGTATAGGCGCCGGAGTCGAAGTAGGCGCGTACCGAGCGCGCGACGATCCTGCCGTCCTTGGTCAGGCCATCCTTGACGTAGATACGCTCGGCGCCGCGCGGCGAGCCGAACTGCATTTCCTCGTGCCGGCTTAGCCGGTAGCGCACCGGCGCGCCGGTCAATCGTGCCGCGAGGACGCAAAGTGGCTCGGTGAGGGTATCGACCTTCCCGCCGAAGCCGCCGCCGACCGTGCCACCAATAAAATGCAGCTGGTTCGATTGCACGGCGTTGATCTTGGCCGAGGTATCGAGCGAGAAGAACAAAGCCTGCGTGGAGGTGTAAACGGTGTAGCGGCCGTTGGTGTCGGGCACCGTGATCGAACCGTTGGTCTCGGTCGGCGCGTGCTCGATCGGCGACATCTGGTAGCGGTCTTCAATCACGATATCGGCCTGCTTGAATCCCGCTTCGACGTCGCCGAAGCGCAGCTTCTGGTGATCGTGCTTGCCGTAATATTCGAAGGTGTTTTTCGGATAGGTGGCGTTGACCGACGGCGCGCCGGCCTTGATCGCTTCCTCGACGTCCAAGACCGCCGGGAGCTGATCGTACGAAACGCGCACCAGCGCCAGCGCCTCCAGCGCGGCGCGCTCGGAGGTCGCAACGATGCCGAGGATCGGCTCACCCTTATAGCGCACGACGTCGGACGCGAGCGAAGGTTCGTCGTCCTTGCCAAACTGGATCAAGCTCAACAGCGTGTTGAGATTAACCGGCACGTCGGCCGCGCGAATGATCCGCTTGACGCCTGGCGCTCGCGCCGCCGCCGTATCGTCGATCGAACGGATGCGCGCATGCGCATGTGGGCTGCGCAAGATTTTTAAGTGCAGCAGATTAGCGAAACGGTGATCGTCGTAATACGGCGAGGTGCCGGTGACGTGGCCGAGAATGTCTTGACGCGCGGTCGGCTGGCCGATCTCGATCAGGCTGTCGTCGCGTTCGTCGGCGAAGATATCTTTGCGGAATTCAAGCATCGTTTATTCCCTCAGGCGCGGCGACGGTTGTCGCTACCGGCGACGTCCATCACCGCCTGGATGATCGGCTCGTAGCCGGTGCAACGGCAGATGTTGCCGGCCAGCGCGTCAATGACCTCGGCGCGCGTCGGATTGGGATTGCGGTCGAGCAGAGCCTTGGCCGCCATCAGCATCCCCGGCGTGCAATAACCGCATTGCGCGGCAAACTGCACCATAAACGCCTGTTGCAGCGGATGCAGGTCGGCGCCGCGGCGTAAACCGGCGACGGTTTCGACCGACTTGCCGACGCAGGCTTCGGCAAGTGTCACGCAGGCAAGCCGCGGCACGCCGTCGATCAACACCGTGCACGTCCCGCACGTCCCCTGCCAGCAGCCGCCTTTCACCGAAAGATCGCCGACGGTCTCGCGCAGCGTGTCGAGAAGGTTGGCGCCACTTTCCACGAAGGCGGCGACCGCTTCGCCGTTAAGATGAAACTGGATTGGAGTCTTCATCAGCTCCTCATGTATGGGCCGCACCGAGCAACAGCCGGCGCAGGTAAACTGGAAGGATCTCCCGGCGCCACCAGGCGCTGGCGATGGCGTCGTCAACGGGCGACGTTCCCTCGGCGGCTACCGCAAGCGCCGGCGCGATGCCGGCGGCGTCAAGCGAACGACCCTCAAGCGCGCGTTCAGCCGCCTTCGCGCGCAACGGCGTTTGCCCCATTGCGTTATAGGCAATGCGCGCGCCGGTCACACGACCGCTCGCGACCGGCAGTTGGGCGGAAATCGAAAGCACCGAGATGCCCTTCGGATGGACGCGGGTGACCTTGTGGAAGCGAAACGCATCGGCTGCCGGCCGGCGGAACGCAACCGACGACACCAGAGCCGTATTGCGGTCGCGGCGGCCGAGAAACTCCTCCAGCGGCAGTTCGCGCTGGCCGAACCCGCCGGCGAACAGAACCGTTGCATCGAGCGCGAGCAGAGCCGCGGCAAAATCCCCATAGGGACTGTGTGCAAACAGATTACCGCCGACGGTCGCCGCCTCGCGCACCGCGGGGCCGCCGACCGCGCGCGCTACCGGATGTAAAAAGGCAAGCTCGCGCTCAGCGATGATCGCCGCCATGGTGACGCCGGCGCCGAGCTCGACGCGGCCCGATGACACTGAAATTTGCTGTAAAGTCGGATCGGTCGAGCGGATGACGGTCTGCACCGAAGGGTCGGCCTCGTTGATCGCACGCATGATCAGCGTGCCGCCGCCGAAGAAATGCGCGCCGCGTTCGTTCGAAAGCGCATTTGCCGCATCAGCCAGGCGGTCGAAGGTCTTTATGGTGACGGTCACGCGCGGCCCTCCAGTCCCGACGAGCCGGCAAGCTGCGCGCGGATGGCTTCAAAACCCGCCTCATAAATGTCTTCGCTGACCATGCGGGTCATTTCCGGTTCCTCGCCCTTGCGGGTGGTGAATGAACATCGCCAATCCCAGAACGTGCGATCGCCATCGGTGACCGGCGCCAGCCGGACATGGGCGACATAGTTGAAAAGCGGAACCGGGGTATCGATCAGGCAATAGCTGAAGGTTTGTTCGAGGTCGGACAACGTCAATAGCTGCTCACGCAGTTCTGCGCCGTCGCGCAGAAAAAAGTGTCGCACACAGCCGACCTTGTCGGAGCTTTGACCACGCTCGATGCTGCTTTTGCCAACCGCCGGATGCCAGCGGTCGTGGCCGTTGAAATCGCGGAGCAGCGCCCAGACCCGGTCGGTCGGTGCATCGATAATGGTTGAGCGCACGATGTGGATCACCGCCCTACCCTCCGAACTGCCGCTTGAGCGCGTCAAAGCCGCCCTGAAACACGCCGCCGCCGATATTGGAGATCAATTCAGCCTCGCGCTCAGGAGCGCAATCGAACTCCGCCGTCCACTCGGCGAAGGTCCGCTCACCATCAGTGATCGGCGTGAGCCGCAGCGTCGCCACATAGTTCTCGACCCCCATCGGCGATTCCAGGATCGAATAGGTGCAGAACAAATCGAAGTCGGACAGACCGAGCAGTTTTTCGCGGATCCGGTCACCATTACGCAGGCGAAAGTCGCGCACGCAGCCGATCTTGTCCGAAGGCTCGCCGTTCTCGATGCGGCTTTCCGCAATCCCCGGATGCCATGACGGCAAGCCGTTGAAATCGCGCACGCGCGCCCAGACTCGATCGGAGCGGCCATTGATGACGCTTGATACATAGACGCGGGCCATGGATCCTTTTTCCTCCGTTTCCGTTCAAGCCGCGCCGGATTACCCGGAGCTGTCGCCGCCACCGCCGCCGCCCTCTTCCGGCGGCTTTTTCTCAGTCTCCTTGCGGATGCCCTGCATATCGCGCGCCTCGCGGATAAGGCCGGGCATACGCGCAATACTGCCGCCTTCGATGCCGATCTCGGCGAGAATCTGATCGATCATCGGCGCCTGCACGCGATAGCGAAGCGCTGAATCGATCACTTCGTCGGTCGCGCTGCGACCACCCTTGTCGCGACCGCCGCCGTTGAGCCCATCGACCTGAAGGATGCGGATGCCTTCGATCTTCTCCATCGGCTTGACGCTTTCGCGCACGATACCCTCGATGCGCTCCAGCAGCCGGCGGCGGAAGATCGACGAACGCGCCGCATCCGACAGCACGTTTTCCGCCTCGTTGAACGCACGCTGGGAATCGGCCTCAACGGTGGCGCGCACCTGCTCGGCGGCCGCGGCAATGCGAACTTCCTCGGCCTCCTTCTCGGCGATCACCAGTTCGACCTGACGCCGGCGCCGCGCCACTTCGCTTTCGCGCACTGTCTTGACCCGCTCCTCGGCCTCGACCGCCTGCGCGCGCGCAATCTCGGCATCGGCCTGGGCCACCGACTGCTCGCGCGACTTGCGGGCGATTTCGATGGCGCTCTCCATGCGGGCGTTCTCGACCGTGGTTTCGCGGGCGATCTCCAGCTGCCGCAACTCGCGATCGCGCAAGATGCGGGCTTCGTCGATGCCGCGTTCGGAAGCGATCCGCGCGCGCTCGATTTCCTCGCGCGCGGCGATCTCGGCTTCCTGCAGCGCCTGGCTGCGAGCGACCTCGAACTGCTCGATCGCTCGGCGGCGCTCCAGCCGGGCAAGCTCGATCGTCTGTTCGCGCACCACATCGGTACGGCCAACTTGCTGCGCGGCGATGATGTCGGCTTCCTTGACCTTGCGATCGGCATCAGCGCGCGCGGTGAGCTTGGCTGCAATCTCGATCGAACGCTCTTGTTCGGCGATCTCGATGACCTTGCGGCGTTCGACGTCGAGAACATCGCGGGTCTTCGACGATTCGATCCGTTCGCGCTCGAGCGTAAGCTCGGTGGCGATCCGCACCACCTCGACTGCCTCGCGCCGCCGGATTTCAGCGTCCTCGATCGCCTCTTCGCGGGCGATCTCAAGCGCTCGGGTTGCCTGTTCGGCCGCGATGCGGTCGGCAGCGACCTTCTTCTCCTGCGCGATACGGCTGCCTTCAACGATCTCGCGGGCGGCTATTTCAGCGGTATCGACCGCGCGATTGCGGGCGATTTCGAGCGTTCGCACTTCCTCGTCGCGGGCGATCCGCTCGCCGGCGATCTTGCGGTCCTCAGCGATGCGGACTGTTTCGACGACCTGACGCGAAGCGATCTCGGCGGACTCAATCGCCTCGTTGCGGGCGATTTCCAACCCGCGGGTCTCCTGATCGGCGCCGATGCGGTCGGCGGCGATCTTTTTATCCAACGCGATGCGCGCAGTCTCGGTCGACTCGCGGGCGCTGATCTCGGCCGCTTCGATAATCTTGACGCGCGCGATCTCGCGATTCTTGGTTTCCTCCTCGGCGGCGATGCGCTCGACCGCGATTTTTCTTTCCTGCGTGATGCGCTGCGCCTCGACGGCCTGGCGCGACGCGATCTCGGCCTCCTCGATCACCCGGTCACGGGCGATTTCGAGAGCGCGGACTCGCTCCTCCTGCTGGATACGCGCCGCAGCCATGACTTCGCGCGCGGCGATATCGGATTCCTCCAGCGAGCGGTTGCGGTCGATCTCCAGCGTACGGGTGGCAAGCTCGGAGGCGATCCGCTCGGCGGCAAGCGCCTTTTCGCGCGCAATGCGGGCGGCTTCGGTCGACCTTGCCGCCGCGATCTCCTCCTCGTCGATGGCGCGATCGCGCGTGATCTCGCGGCGACGGATTTCCTCTTCGAGCGCGATGCGCTCGTCGCTGACGACGCGTTCCTGCGCGATGCGGGCGCGTTCGGTCGTCTCGCGGGCCGCTATTTCGGCCTGCTCCAGGTTACGGGCGCGCTCGATCTCGAGCCGGCGGTTCTCCTCATCCTTGGCGATGCGGGCTACAGCAACGGCGAGTTCCTGCTGGATGCGCGCCTTTTCGGTCTCCTCACGCGCAGCAATCTCGGCCTGTTCGACCGAGCGAACCCGCTCGATCTCGCGCCGCTGGTCCTCTTCCTGGCGGGCGATGCGCGCATCGGTGATAACGCCTTCCTGGGCGATGCGGGCGCGCTCGACCCGTTCGCGGGCGGCGATTTCGGCTTCGTCGATCTGACGGCCGCGTTCGATTTCGCGCTCACGAATATCACGTTCGGAGACGATGCGTGCCTCGGCCAACGCCCTTTCATGCGCAATGCGGGTCTTTTCAACCTCTTCGCGGCCGGCGATCTGCGCCTGCTCGGCCTCGGTGTCGCGCAGCGAACGCTCGCGCGCCAACTCGGCGCGTTGCACCGCGCGACGCACTTCGATATCGCGCTCCTGATTGAGGCGGGCGGTTTCGCTTTCGCGGTCGATATCGAGCGCCTGTTTCTCGGCTTCCAAATTGCGGGTACGGATCAGAATCATCGAATCTTGTTCGATGTCGTTGCGCAACTTGCGCCGCGACTCGATGTCCTCGATGAGTTTGGTCAAGCCTTCCGCGTCAAAGCGGTTTGACGGATTGAAAAATTCCAAGTCGGTCTGGTCGAGATCGGTGATGGCCACCGATTCCAGCTCAAGGCCGTTCTGCTCGAGGGCATCGCGCGCGGTTTCTTTCACGCGGTTGACGTAGTCACCGCGATGCTCGTGCATTTCCTCCATGGTCATTTCGGAGGCAACCGAGCGCAGCGCGGACACTAGTTTGCCCGACAGCAGCGCATCGAGTTCGGCAATGTTGAGGGTGCGCCGGCCGAGTGTGGCGGCGGCGGTGGTCACCGCCTCGCGCGTCGGCGGCACGCGGACGTAGAACTCGGATTCAATATCGACGCGCATGCGATCCTTGGTGATCACCGCATCGTCGCGGTTGCGCACGACCTGCATGCGCAGGACGTTCATGTTGACCGGGGTCACCTCATGAACGAAGGGAAGAACGAACGCGCCCCGGTTGATGATAACCTTTTCGCCGAACAGACCGGTACGGACGAAGGACAGTTCCTTCGAGGATCGGCGATAGAGCCAGTTCACGAAATAAACGACGATCGCGATGACGATGACCGCGACGATCAGCCATATGATCAGGCTGCCGAGGATGGCGACGGACATCTTACTTACTCCCTCCCTGCTCGCCGACCTCGCGGTCCGACACGAGCCGTTTCTTTAGTTGGCTGTACTTTCTTGATTGCCTTGAATTTTGCAACCTGAGCATGGAGCGCACGCTCGACCGGCAATCGCTCCATCGACGAGGCACCATAGAAACCGTGGCAATGGCGGGCGTGCGCCAGCACATATTCGGCGTCAGCCGGCTCGGCGATCGGGCCGCCATGCACCAGAATTAAAACATCGCGGTTCACCGCAAACGCAGCTTCCGCCATGGCATCGGTGAGTTTCGGGCAATCTTCCAGCCGCGGCGCCGTCGAAGCCCCGATCGAGCCGCCGACGGTCAGACCGAAATGGCAAACCAGAATGTCCGCGCCGGCGCGCGCCATGGCAGCGGCTTCCGACGGCTCGAACACGTAAGGTGTGGTCAACAGATCATGGGCGCGCGCCTTGGCGATCATCTCGACCTCGCGCTCATAGCCCATGCCGGTTTCCTCGAGCCCGGCCCGGAAGCGGCCATCGATCAAGCCGACCGTCGGGAAATTCTGGACGCCGCTAAAGCCAAGCCGCGCGATCTCATCGAGGAACACGTCCATTTGGCGGAATGGATCGGTGCCGCAGACGCCGGCCAGCACCGGCGCGCTGGAAACCACCGGCAACACTTCCCGCGCCATGTCCAAAACAATGCCGTTGGCATCGCCGAACGGCATCATGCCGGCAAGCGAGCCGCGTCCAGCCATGCGGTAGCGGCCGGAATTGTAAATGACGATCAGGTCGGCGCCGCCCTTCTCCTCGCCTTTGGCCGAGATGCCGGTGCCGGCGCCAGCGCCGATGATCGGTTCGCCGCGCGCTTGCATGGCGCGGAAGCGGGCAAGGATGTCCGAGCGCAGGATGCGGGCCATCGGTTATCCCCTCGCCCGGCGGCGCGTCAGCCGGCCGCCAAACAACCGACGGAATTCGGCGACGACCGCCTCGGAAAAACGCGGGTCGTTAATGTGCTCCGGCATCCGGACCAGCCTGCGCGTGGCGGTCTGCCGCAGGGTGCCTTCGAGCGCCCGAAACAACTCGGTGTCTGCGTTCGGATCGGAGAACGGCCGCCCCGGAGCGTCGAGAGCGGAGACGCCACCTTCCGGAAGGAAGAAACGTACCGGCCCATCCATCAGATTGAGCCGCTCGCCGATCCAGCGCCCGATGCGCGTATTCTCCTCCGGAGTCGTGCGCATCAGTGTCACCGTCGGATTGTGAACCTGCAGCGTGCGACCGCGGTAACGCTCGGGCACAGTTTCCATCGGCCCGAAGTTCACCATGTCGAGCGCACCGCACGAGCCAACATACGGAATACGCGTGCGCGCGATGGCGCCGAAGCGATCCTCGGTCGCCGGCAATACGCCGCCGAGCAGGAGATCGCACACCTCCGTTGTGGTGATGTCGATAACGCCGGAAAGCGCGCCGGAATCGACGAGTTTCTCCATAGATTGCCCGCCGACGCCGGTGGCATGAAAAACCAGGCACTCGAAATCGTTTTTCAACGCATGGACGATGGCGTCGACGCAGGGTGTCGTGACGCCGAACATGGTCAGACCGATCGCGGGCTTGCCGTTCGCGCGCCGGGTCGGTTCGCGCTCTGCGCCGGCGGCGCCACGTGCCTTCACCATGCCGACGATTGCCGCTGCGCCGTTGGCCAGGATCTGCCGCGACACGGAATTAAGTCCGGCAACATCAGTCACCGAGTAAAGCATCATGATATCCGAAGGCCCGACGTAGGGCGCGACATTGCCCGAGGCCACCGACGAGATCAGCACTTTCGGCACGCCGATCGGCAGTGCACGCATGGCGGGAGCGACCAACGAGCTTGCGCCCGATCCGCCCGCCGAAATTAGCCCGCCGACCGGATCCTGCCGCTTGATCCAGGCTTCGAACGCTTGCGCCATCGCGGTGATCGCGCCGCCGCGGTCGCCGGTGAAGACGGCATTCGGCCCGCCGCGGAAGTAAGTGGCAACATGGTGCGGCGGCACATCCGCGGGCGACGGCTTACCGGACGTCGATAGATCGACCAGCAAAACGCGCACGCCGGCGCCGGCAATCTGATCGCGGATGAAGCGAAGCTCGTCGCCTTTGGTGTCGAGCGTGCCGGCGACGATAACTGGCGCCACACCGCCGCGATGGATCGGCCGCAATTCCACGGCCGGCGCAGACGCGATCGCCGCCGGCTCTGGCGCTGTGGTATGCGTGCGCGCGCTGGTTTCGATCTGGGCCGAGGGCGCGGGTTGCGACCAGCGCGTCGGCAATACCGGATTGGAATTGTAGACCCTGATCGGACCGCGAGGTTTGGTGACGCGCCGCTCGCCCTGCGGCTCCGGCGTCTCGTCGGTATTCTCCAGTGGCTCCTCCGCGCCATGCTGGCCAACGCCCAAGAGGCGCTGTTGCAAGTCGCGATCGGCTTCGAGGCGTGCAGCCTCCATGATCCGGTTAACCCGACCGTTGATCATGATCGCCACTTTTTCGG
>Ga0307373_10012570_pt1 | contig 12000 bp, 10 predicted proteins | sample OX2MG_FD_202534 | JGI IMG/M metagenome (GOLD analysis project Ga0307373, IMG submission 202534) | Soil microbial communities from Risofladan, Vaasa, Finland - OX-2 | ecosystem: Environmental > Terrestrial > Soil > Coastal area > Acid sulfate soil | place: Finland: Risofladan, Vaasa | collected...
GCTCAAGACGCGCTGGCTGTGCAAGAAAGACAACAAGCGCGTCGCCCTCACCATGGAACCCAACGCCGGCAGAAGCGGCGTCGTCTTCGGCATCCAGCGCGATGTGCCGGTAACGAAAGGCACGACCGCGCAGAAGCGCGAAGCCGACAAGCACGCTGGCGGCGGCACGATGTCGCATTCCGGCGTCACCTGCCCCTGCTGCGGCACGATCATCAAAATGGAAGATCTGCGGCTGGAAGGCGTGTCCGGGCGCATCGGCGCAGTGATGACGGCGGTAGTCGTCGATGGGCCGCATGGCAAAGAGTATCGCTTACCAACAGAAGATGAGATCCGATTGGCAGGCGAGGCAGAAAAGGAAATTTCCAGCGTGTTCGCCGAGATTCCGTTTGGCTTGCCAGAGGAACCGTTGCCAGCCAAAGAAGCGTTAGGCTTTCGTGTTCCTCTCTACGGCTTTGATAAGTGGTACAAGCTCTTCACGCCGCGCCAACTGCTGGCCCTGGGGACGTTCGTGAAGTATACGCGAACTGTACGCGAGGCGATGCGAGCAGAGGGATATACGGATGCGTGGGTTGAGGCGGTGAGCGCGTATTTAGCGGTAGGAATCGATAAGTTGACCGATTATATTGCGGCCCTTTGCACATGGCATATTTCAAGAGAGATAATCGGTCATGTCTTTGTTCGATTTGCTTTACCCGTCGTTTGGGACTTTGCCGAAGCTAATCCACTTTCCAATTCTTCCGGTAATTATTGGGCAACTATAGATTGGATATCACGAGTTGTAGAACATATTATTGAAGCAGCGCAAAAAACAGAGGAAACACATGCTTTTCGTCAATCTGCTATTCTTGAACATGGTTCAGAACAATATGATGCTATAGTAACCGATCCGCCCTACTATGATGCCATTCCCTATTCCGACCTGATGGACTTCTTCTATGTCTGGCTGCGGCGCACGCTGCATGGCCTCACGCCGGAGATCGATGCCGTTTTCGCGCAGCCACTCTCGCCCAAGTGGGATCACGAACACAACGATGGTGAATTGATCGATGACTCCAGCCGCTTTGACGGCGATAAACACAAGTCGAAAGCCAATTACGAAAATGGCATGGCGCGCGTCTTTCAGGCATGTCACAAGGCGCTGGCTCCCGCTGGACGGCTGGTGATCGTGTTCGCGCACAAGCAGCCCGATGCCTGGGAGACGCTGGTATCGGCCATCATTCGCGCCGGATTTGTCGTTGATGGCTCGTGGCCGATCCAGACGGAGATGGGCAATCGCACGCGCGCCCTCTCGTCGGCGGCGCTCTCGTCGTCGGTGTGGCTGGTGTGCAAGAAACGCGCGGAGACGGCGCGGCCCGGCTGGGATAACCGCGTGTTGGAGGAGATGCAGGAACAGATCATCAGCAAGCTGCGCGACTTCTGGGACGCGGGCATTCGCGGGCCGGACTTCGTGTGGGCGGCCACCGGACCGGCGCTGGAGGTGTACAGCCAGCATCCCGTCGTCAAGAAGACGAACGAGCCGGGGCAGGCGCTCAGCGTCTCGGAGTTCCTGCGCCATGTGCGGCGCATGGTGGCGGATTTCGTGGTCGGGCGCGTGCTGTCGCATGACGGCGGCGTGACGGCGGTGAGCGGCCTGGACGACGTGACCACCTATTACCTGCTGCACCGCTACAACTTCGGCATGGCGAGCGTTCCCATCGGGCCGTGCATCCTCTACGCCGTCTCCTGCGGCCTCTCGGACAACGCGCTGATCGCGCGCTACGATCTGCTGGCGAAGACGGGAGGCCAGGAGGCAGAGGACGACGAAGACGAGGACGCGGATGGCGAGTCGGAACGAGAAGAAGGCACGAGCAGCATGGTGCGCTTGAAGCAGTGGAACCAGCGCAAGAGCGCCAACCTGGGCTATCACGCGCCCGGTATGCCGCCCGCTCCTCTCATCGACCAGGTGCATCGGCTCATGCACCTGTGGCGTCTGGGCGACGTGACCCGCGTCGATGAATACCTGGACGTCCAGGGCCTGGGCCATCACCAACTTTTCCACCAGCTTTTGCAGGCATTGATCGAAATGGCCGCGGAAGCCAGCGAGGAACGCTCGCTGCTGGAAAGCATCAGCAATCACGTCGAGCAGCGCGGCGCGCTGCCAGTCTACCCGTTAGGGCTGATAGAATAGCTTTCTGAGCTTGTGAACTTGATGAGATGAATATGAAAACGTTTTACTGGCTCTCATAAAATTGCTGTTAGATCTCATCTGTTTTAGAACACTGTTAGGTAGATTTGGTATCAATCATATGCTGTCCAGAAGGAATTAACAGCTTTTCTGCTGGTATTCACATGAAAGATTTTTTGTGTTATACTACGAATGCAATGGAGGAATGCCAGTGGATACAACTATCATCAAACCAAATAAAATAGACTTGTCTCACTCCAAGTTACTGGACAAATATCCTGAACAGGCTGAAGCTGTTAGCAAAATGCTTTCTCAGGCTCAGGAAAAAGGGGCAGTTAATGAAGTACGTCGTCTCAAGTTTATTTGTGATCACTATACGACACTTACCCCCGATACAGCATATTACTGGTTCGATCTAGAAGCTCTTCAACGAGAGATCGAAGAGGCACAAGCGCGAAAAGCTGAGCCATGGCATACGTGGCGCAATAGGCTCAGCCTGGCTCCACTTATCTTAACATGGGTTGCCCTGGCCCTGGCGGTTTTCTTATATCAGCAGGATTTGAATGCACATCCCAATGATAAAACTTTTCCGTTTCTTCTGCTCTGGCAAAATGGCTTCAATAATACATATCCTATTTCCATTCCATTTACTTTCACCGCCCTACTCGATGTGTTTTTTTTAATAGCCTATCTCTTCTGCCTAATCAAATCTCAGAAAATAGAAAGAGATGCATATATCACTGCGGAGCAATTCGCGCAGAATCATCAGAAGATAGTTGAAGACCTTATACGAGAACTTGATGCAGATGGTTTGCCATCTATTCTTGCCTCTACAGATGTCAATGAAGTAGCAAGAACTATCAAGGAAACCGTTGATGCCGCCGTTGATGCCAGTAAAAAAGCGATACAGGGAGCAAAAGAAGCTTTTGAGAAATCTGCAAGCGAGAGTAAAGATGTGCTGATGGAAACCCAGAGAACGTTTCGAGAGGGCATAGGTACGAGTACTAAGGCTATTGAATCGGCCCAAAAAGCGATTGAAACACTCGTTACAACATCACAGATGGCGATCGAAGAACACAAACTCGCTTCTTTGACGCAACTTGAAGAAGCGAAAGAAGCTTCGCATCAACTTATTCAAGAATCCAGGGACACATCCGCCCAATTTCTAAAAGAGATCAGGGAAACGAGCCTCTTGTTAATAGAGGAGTCAAAACAGGCATCACGTCAAGCATTACAAGAAGTAGTAGAAGCGACAAATGAAACGATTGTTCAGGTATTGAAGAAAGCAGAACAGGTAATAGCGACCGCACTGGGTGAGATTACCGCCTCTACTCGTAGCATCGCTCATTTAGCGGAAATTCTCATGAAGCATCTGGTAGAGGAGTCAAAACAAGGTATCGAAGCAGCAGAGAAACGAATGGAAGACTCGGACAAGCGTATGCAGGCTTTGTTTGATGTCCAGATAGAGCCGATGATCAAAGCATTCCACAAGGATATAGAAAAATTACATACCGAACTTGAGCGCTACCAGGAGCGTCTGGAATCACTGACGCAGGCTAGTCAAAAGCTTGCTCATGCATCGGAGGTACTGGTAAGCAATGCCCAAACGTATATGGAAACAGGCCAGGCCATCAAGGAACAAATCGGGGAACTGAGCAGGAACGAGCAAGGCGTCTTAGCACAAATTACAGAAGTGGCGACGGGTATTAAGGGTTCGGTGGAAAAAATGGGTATGGCGGTGGATGGCATGAGAACAGCTGCGGATCGCATGAATACAGCAACAGAAGCCATCAAAGGGGTCACTGATGGCTTATCTGAGGGGATGACACAAGCGATAGATAGATTGGTAACAGGAACAAACATAGCGGCGGAGACCATGCTCTCAAGTACGAAGGAAGTAACAATCACGATTCACTCACAGGCAGTAACTATGCTGAATAGTACTGAGAAGGTGATTGATAGTACAATCACTACCATGACAAACCGAGTTGAACGTGCTACAACCTCGCTGAACCAGGCAGGCAATATCCTGCGTACTACCAGTGATCAACTCCAGATCACGACCGATGAACTGCACAAGGTCGCCGAGAAATTAGAAAACTCCGTACATCCTGTAGGATTCGGGGGGTTGGTCGGTACAGCTTTGAGGCGTGGTCTCTACAGGAAGGGGAACAGAACACGATGAAGCCAATGCGTCGCTCTTTCCGCCGCACAAATAGAGATCAGATGCTATTACCTATTGGCTGGCTTTTTGCCGATCTGTTGTTGATGCTGGCAATGCTTTTTCTCGTTGCCAATACCGGGTACATACCGGCGTTACAGATTTCTAAGCCAACGCCAATAGTGAAGCCAATACCGCCGACGCCAACACCGACGCTGGTCAGCCTGGACCTGAATCCAATAGAGTTTAACCTGACGAACATCGATTATAAAACCTTGCTTAGCAGCCATCCACAGAGCGCAATCGCAGCTATTCAAAATCAAGTGAAGGTGCAAAAGCAGTTGTGGGGAAGACGCGCAGCTCTAGTCCTGGCTTTCGGTGTAGCTACTAATGTTACTCAAATAGGCACTGCTAACCAAATTTCTGGAGCCGTATACAATGCGTTACGAGAATTAGGCCGGACTCAGGAGATCGTAGTCCGACCTGGAATTACGGTATCATTTTGGCAAACGCGCTATTACAGTAGCCCTTTACATGATATCGAACCCAGCTTGGGCTTGAGTACCGTTGAGATGGTCATTTACTGCTTTAATAAGACGAGCGCATAATCCATTTGATTTGCGTATCCGTTATAAGAGTCATTAGGAACATTATTAGGAGGGAAAAATTATGACCACAGGTTACACTCCATCCAGACCCGATCGGCATCGTATCATGCCTCTCTACATACTCATCGATTGTTCTGACTCAATGGTAGGCAACGCACTTGAGGCAGTCAATGAGGGACTGGCAATGATGAAAAGGGATCTGATGGATGATGCCCGTGCACGAGAATCGATCAAAATTTGCGTGATTCGGTTTGGAGAATACGCCGAATTATACGACATGGTAAGTGTCAGGGATTTTACGCCACCAGAGTTAGAAGCTGAGGGCAGAACAGCACTAGGGGCGGCTTTGCATCTTCTGCTCGATTCGATTCAAACCGATCTCAAGAAACCTAATCCAGGCACCAAAGCAAAGGGGGACTATCGCCCACTCGTTTTTATTCTGACAGACGGTATGCCAACAGATGAGGAGGATTTCGAAGACGAATTGATTCGTCTCAAAGCTTTGATAGGGTATGAAAAACCTGTCCACATAGTTGTTCTTGGCTGCGGCAATGAAGTGAATGAAAGTCTACTGAGTAGAATCACCGATGACTGGTATCTGATGCCTGATATAACAACAGCCAGGGACGGGATCCGAAGCTTCATCGAGTACGCCACTGATACAGTAAAGATACAGTCCCGTACTGCTGGGACCGCCGCTGCTACTGCTCCTCTAGAAATCCTGAAGGATGAAAAATTCATATCTCGTATAGTAGAAGAAGAAACCGAAGGAGATTAGAGAGTGCTTGAAGCACAAGGCTCTGCACACAGCCTGCCAGTGGTGTTTATGATTGATGCATCACAATCACTGGCTGGCGCTTTTCATGTGATTGCTCAAGATGGCCCCCTTCTGGTGAAACAGGAACTTGCGGAACGTCATCCCGATGTGGCGCGACATGTCTATATAGGGGAGATCACCTGTGCCAGTAAGCCCAGGCAACACCAACTGACCTCTCTGTCATCATTTACGGGGTTAGAATGGAATGTACGAGGATCGCTTGTGCTTCAGCCAGCTCTCACCCTCCTGAGAGAGGCACTCACCGTTGATCTCATAGTTCCTGGTCTGTACCATCCCGGCGATTATCCACCCCTGGTGTTGTTCTTGTTAGGAGAGCGTCCAGTTGATACATGGCAGGATATGTTTGCTTCAATAATCGCGCTGCCTGATTATTGTCGTCCTCTAGTCATCTCTCTTATTACCTGTCCGGAACTTGAGAAGGAAATGAGAGAGTATAGCCAGACGCTTTTGCTCCTTGCATCCACTGATGCATCTATCTTAACGGATTTCTTCTTTTGGGTCACGCATCTGATCGCGCAAACATACCGAGCGTATGCTTCGGGAGTGTACGATATGCCTGTCCCCACTCTCCCATATGGCATTCAATTACTTTATAGAAAAGGCCAGGTTGAGGATCTCAGATGAGAGGAGCTAAATCATGTCATATCTGCCAAACGACAAGTCATCCCAGAAACAGCCAGATGGCGCATATCAAGAAAGCTACGAAGAATCGGCCTATGAAGACAACTCTGCTCGCTTTACAGCGGGAGTACTCAAACATAGCGATCTATTAAATCGGTTTTGGGGAGAAAGTCCTCTCGTAATTATTCTGCTGTTTTTTGATATCTGTCTCTGCATTGTGGCGATACTACTCTTTATTATTGTATTTAATAGATGGACTCTGGTGATTGATGTTTTATATCTGATTGGATTATTGATTGCATGCTTAAGCATAGCTTTTCTCTTCAAAGAATTATATAGTAAAGAAATAGGGCATGAGAATATCATTGAGCAATGTAGCCCATTTACAAATGAACAGCTATCTAAAGAAGACGCCGGACTCGTTTCAGTGGAATCACCTGAAATACAATCACACAGGGCGGCTCTTTCAACATCTCGAGAAGAACTACCTGAAGTAAAAGCGATCATAACCAAAGGGGAATTAGTCATGCCAGAGTTACCACCGTTTCAAGAACAAAAATATAGCGCGGAACCGCTTACTTCTCCCGTAACCTCGTCCGAATCCGGAGAAGCATCCTTAGTTCAGCCGTCTAGCCTGGAACCTCATTCATTTCAGGAACATACAGAAAGTTCAAAAGCATCTACTCTTCCTGTAGCTCCATCTGAACTTGATGCCTCTTCACATTCCGAGGAATCAGTATCTGGGGGTATTTTGCCACAAAATATTCCATCTACCGAAATAGTATCTGTGCCTGGTACGGCATTATCTGAGCCAGCAACGCTTTCGCTAACGAATTTACCCACATTAGACGCATCTTCTGGAGAAGAGATGTCGTCACAACTTGAGGGAGAAGTGGATCAGAGGGAACAATTAGATGCTCCGGTGATAGAAGAGTGGGATCTTCTTAATTTCCCTCATCTCAAATATTTTCCAGATGCCGATGATGTTACTAACATACTTGACACTCATTGGTTTCTCATTGGAGCAAGTCGGCGCGGAAGAGGCCACAGTATTGATAAGAAATTACGTGAAGATGATTTCTCTGTGTGGAACGTTGACCAGAAACTCGCGCTTGTCGCAATTGCGGATGGGGTCGGGACTTGTTCACATGCTCGTCACGGCGCACGAGCTGCAGTACAAGGCGCAACCAGCGTACCAGAGGAACAACTGCGAAACCTAGCAGAACTGACGCGGTATGCGTATAATGAAGGTAAATGCACTGCTGCATCTAAAGACATTTTAATGGAAGCTATGAAACGTGCAGCACAATATGTGTCCGCTCAGGCTGAACGCGATAATATGTCGATGGGGGAACTTCATTCAACACTACTCGTATTTCTTGCTATACCATGCCAGGATGATCTGTTTGTCGCAAGTGTCCAGATCGGTGATGGAGCGCTTTATGTTTGTCAGGGGGGGCCAGATGCACACCGATGGCAGTTGCTCCAGCCTCCACAGATTCAGCCGGATACAAGCGGCATTATCCCTTTCATGAAGACACAGGAAAAGGAGTGGCTTGCGTCTTTCAGAGCTGAATTGCTCAAAGAACATCCCTTATGTATCATGGGTATAACGGATGGTATTCTGGATGACATTATTCTTGAACCACCCGAAGAATTTGTCGATACAGAACTTTTTTATGAGGGAATGAAGACAAATATCCTGAACAAATCACAACCTGTTCAAGTAGCGCAAGCTCTAGCGAAATATCTGGGATATCACGTCGATGGGTCTTTCGATGATCGCACTCTTGTTTGCTTGTATCATATCTGATCAGAAAGGAAAAGGCCGTGGAAGTCAAGTTCGACGATGGTGCAACTGAGCAATACGAAGATACCCATTTTGCATCGGGTGGACAGGGAAAGCTTTATCGTTCTCTAGATGGGACTCATACCGTCAAGCTATATAAGCCGGATTCCAAGAAAGAAAAGATGCGCTTTGCGCGGATTCGTACCCTTATCGACGATTTCAATCCGGCGAAAGATGATGCATACTGGGCAAACTACTTTGCTTGGCCGCAGAAACTTGTAGTCGCGCCCCATGCAGGGTTTCGTATGTCTTACATTTCAATGAAGACACTTGATAAACATTTGCCATTCTACTACTCGGATATCTATGGGGATCTCAAATCAGAGGAACGAGGATGGTTTATTGGACGCATTGCGACTGCAATCAAGTTGGCTTGTGCTGCTAATCGCTTGGCGAGTCTGGGGCTCTGCTACTCTGATTTCTCTGAAAAAAATATCATGGTAGACCCCTTTGAAGGGAAGATGACCTTAATTGATTGTGATAGCCTATTTGTTCCAGATCGCTTGCCACCAGAAATCGTCGGCACTGGGAATTACCGGGCACCAGAGTTATATAGTGGTCTTGTTAAAAATCCTTCATTGGAGACAGATCGTCATGCGTTTGCTGTTGTTCTTTATCTCTGGTTGGTAGGCTATCATCCTTTAGAAGGTGACAAGGTCTATAGCACAGAAATATTTGATGACGGGGAAGAAGATCAGCAAGACAAGCTGCGTTACGGTAGTGAAGCGCTCTACATCGAACATCCAAAGGATGCCTCGAATCGCCTGAGTGGACAAAAAGTTACTGCTCACACCCTTGGCGATGAATTGGAAAAACTCTTCCAAAGAGCATTTGTCAAGGGCTTGCACAATCCCAAAGAACGTCCTCGGCCTTTTGAGTGGCAACGAGTACTTATCAACACTTATGACCGTATCATCCCTTGCCCGTCTCTCTATTGTGATTGGCGCATGTTTGTAGTTCCCACAAACATGCGCCGTCTAACTTGCCCATATTGCTTGCAGCCGGTAAAATATCCCCGCACTTTGCCCATTGTCTCATTACTACAGCATAGTGGAAAGCACGATTTAGAAGAGTACGATGGGAAGCCTTTTCACTATGTTCTTGGCTGGCCTGATCGTCAGTTACATGAATGGCATGTAAAGTCTCATCACTCACCGATTCCTAATAAAAGCATGCCCAATCCTGATATGACGCCGATGGCATATTTTGAATATGATGGAGATAAGCGTCGTTGGTATTTACACAACAGCCATCTCTCCGATATGCACTTTCGTTTCGTGGGTGAACCATCAGACGTCTGGAGACCCTGGCCTCAATATACCTCTATTGCTCTAGAAACTGGCATGCTCATCCAGTTTGGTGATGCACCAATTTATACACGTGCGCGTATTAAGTTGGAGGAGATAGATTAGATGCCTCACAAAGTTCTTCGTTCCCTGCCTCCAGAGCGAGAAGGGTCATGGCCTCTCATACTCGTAACACCATCTGATCGTGCTTTACCATTATCAGAGGACGATCAGTCGAGGCAACGTCGCCTTCGCCAAGCAACATACGATTTGCTCGCATGTGATTTAGCAAGTGCAGTTCTCAAAGGGGCTGCCCTCGGTTTTCTATTTTTCTTACTCGGTTTCGGTCTGTTACCATCTCTTGGTTTTTGGCGAGTGCAATGGCATTGGGTCTGGCTTCTTGCCGGTGTTCTCACAATGAGAATACTGGTTGGAACACTGTATACACTCTTGATAGGAGGATTAGTGATCATTGTTGTCGGATATGCTTCTCTGATCTCACACTGGTTGTTTTGCTTGCTTTTTATAGGCTGTGGGATATGTCTGAGAACAGGCTATGAATTGCTGCCTATGAAACCAAGGGAGTCGTCGTAGTAACTTATTGAAGAGGGAAGACGATGAAATCTGAGCCAACTACACTACCAACTTTACCGAGACCGCTAGCTACCCGTACACCCTGGCCTACTTTCTTACTCACTCAAGAAGAACGCCTGACTGTCGCCAGGGGAGGACTCCCGCAAGTTACTCTAACGGTGACAAATGGTGTTATTTTTGTGTCGCCATCGCCGAAGCCCGTTTTACCGCCTATGAAGGCTAAAACTGTCTCAGGAGTTAAATCTAGGACAGTAGAACCGTCGAAAGAAGCAGGGCATCGGAGTAGTACGCCGCTCCAATCGCCAAAACGAAAATATCCTCCAGATAGGGAAGAAAGCTTCCCAGCCTCTTCACCTTCTGCTACAACACCTGCTCCAAAGGGGGGATTATCTGCTCGGCGCGTCTACCCTCCACATGAGGCGCTTGAAGAATAGGAGTAAAGTGACGAACCTGGCCTTTCTTGTCTTTTTAATCGATCTGTTTGATAGAAGCTGCACTTTGTAGTAAAAAAGGAGCGACACATGCCACGCATTTACTATCCACCTAAAGGGCATAAGGAATCGCCGTATCTGCTTGAGATGCAAGTTGAAGAGTTATTACGCCAAGTAGATATTTGTTTCGTTATGGACGCGACAGGCAGCATGGGGCCATATATCGCGAATGTACGCCAGAAACTGAAGACCCTGGCTCAAGAGTTGTCAATGCATCGATTGCGCCCTCTCACGGCCTTTGCACTCGTTCTCTACCGTGATCATCCTCCCCAGGATCGTACATTCGTTACTCGTTTCTATCCCCTATCCGAACACTTGGATGATATTCAGAAGGTGTTTGATCAGGCGTCCGCTGGTGGTGGAGGCGATGGCCCGGAAGCAGTTGCTGATGGGCTATATGATGCACTTTATAATATTACATGGCGTCAAGGTGCCCATAAGTTCATATTTCTTGTCGGTGATGCTCCACCCCATGGAGTAGGAATGGTAGGTGATGACTTCCCCGAAGGGTGTCCTTGCGGATATGAGCCGGAAATATTGGCCCGCCAAGCAAAGGAAAGAGGTATCATTATTTTTTCTCTGGGTGTAGGCAACGATAGCACAATGCAAAATTCCTTTGAGCGCATAAGCAGTGAAGGTGAAGAAGGTGGGATGTTGATACCACTGAATGATGCTAGCAAGCTAATTGACAAAGTGCTTGAAAAAACCAGGGGTGAATTTGGGAACATTGATATCGATCGTCTCGTATATCGCGTTTATCGGCCCAAAATCACTGTGGCGGAGATTGCTAAAAGCACAGGGTTAGAGCTTGATGTGGTAGAGAAAAGTTTGATGCGCCTGCGTAAGAAAGAAATGTTACGTTAATGCTAGTGATGCAATGTCCGAACAAAGTAGAAAGTAGGCAGGGATATAATGAGCAAATTATCCTTGAAACCCTGGCACGGAGTAGTGCAATTACGGAATAATGTGCGCAACTATGAATGGAAGGTTATGCTATGCAACAACACTTACGAACTGTCTTTCTGATCGTGATGGAGAATCATAACTGGTCGGATATCAAGGATAGCCCCTCGGCCCCTTACATCAATCAGACGCTTTTGCCGATGGCGTCCTACGCTGAGCAGTACTACAACCCGCCGGGGATTCATCCAAGCGAGCCAAATTATGTCTGGCTGGAAGCGGGTACGAATTTCAACATCACCACTGACGATGATCCGGCGGTCAATCACCAGAGTTCGACGCAGCATCTCGTGACGTTGCTCGACAAAGCCGGTATCTCGTGGAAGTCGTATCAAGAAGATATTGACGGGACGGCCTGCCCCCTCACGAGCAGCGGTCTCTATGCCCCCAAGCACAACCCGATGGTCTTCTTCGATGACGTCACCGGT